>Ga0134126_10002146_pt1 | contig 25032 bp, 25 predicted proteins | sample KB31752_FD_96881 | JGI IMG/M metagenome (GOLD analysis project Ga0134126, IMG submission 96881) | Terrestrial soil microbial communities with excess Nitrogen fertilizer from Kellogg Biological Station, Michigan, USA - KB3-175-2 | ecosystem: Environmental > Terrestrial > Soil > Unclassified ... | reverse complement strand
GATCGGCCAGGAGCCGGGCGACGACGTACGGGTCGAGGGCCATCGCCCGGACGGCCGCCCAGGCCGGACCGGTGACGGCGGCCCCGGCGGCGGTAGCCGCCACCCTGAGGGCGTCGACGCCGGCCGCGGTGGCGGTGGCGCCGAGGGCCACCGGCCACATCGGGGACCCCCCGGTGGCTTCGGCCAGGTGGTCGAGGTGGATGGCCGGCCACGCCGACCGGGCCAGGCGGAGCATGCGCCGGCCCTGGCCGCGACCAACCTCCCGGAGGGCCGGCCCTGGGCACCGGGCGGCCGCCTCCGCGTCCAGCCCCGGCCATCCGCCGGGGCCGTTCCTGGCAGCGTGGCCGTCGCCGTCACTGCCCACCCCGTCACCAACGACCCCGTCACCAACGACCCCGTCACCAACGACCCCGGCGTGGCCATCGTCGAGCAGCCGGGCCGCCGCGGCCAGGGCGGCGTCCACCAGGCCCACCGTGGCCAGCCGGCCGCGGAGGAACGACGCCAGCTGGTCGGCGTCACCTACCCGGCCGGAGGCGGCTGCCTCCTCGAGCCCGCCGGAGTGGGCGTGGCCGCCCGTCGGCATGCGGGGGTCGGCGAACAGGAGGAAGGTGGCCTCGCCGGTCATCAGAAGAGGAAGTACCGCTGGGCCATGGGCAGGGAAGCCACCGGGCGTTCCGGCACCACGTCGCCGTCGATGGCGACGGTGAACGAGTCCGGGTCCACCTCGATGTGGGGCAGGGCGTCGTTGTTGGGCAGGTCGACCTTGCCGAGGCGGCGGGTGTCGCCGACGGTGGCGAGCCGCCGGCGGAGGCCGAGCCGGTCGGCCAGGCCGTCGTCGAGGGCAGCCGGGGCGACGAAGGCCACCGAAGTGGCCCCGACGGTGGCCGGGGCGGCACCGAACATCGGCCGGGGGAGGACCGGTTGGGGGGTGGGGATGGAGGCGTTGGCGTCGCCCATCTGGGCCCAGGCGATGGTCCCGCCCTTGATGACCAGCGAGGGGCGGACGCCGAAGAAGGCGGGGTCGTAGAGGACCAGGTCGGCCAGCTTGCCGGGCTCCACCGAGCCGATCTCGTGGTCGAGGCCGTGGGCGACGGCCGGGCAGATCGTGTACTTGGCGACGTAGCGGCGGGCCCGGAGGTTGTCGGCCCGGCCGTCGCCGGGCAGGGACCCGCGGTCGACCTTCATCACGTGCGCGGTCTGCCACGTCCGCAGGACCACCTCGCCGGCCCGGCCCATCGCCTGGGAGTCGGAGCCGATCATCGAGATGGCGCCGAGGTCGTGGAGGACGTCTTCGGCGGCGATGGTGCTCGGCCGGATCCGGCTCTCGGCGAAGGCCAGGTCCTCGGGGACCGCCGGGTTGAGGTGGTGGCAGACCATCAGCATGTCGAGGTGCTCGGCGATGGTGTTGACGGTGTGCGGACGGGTGGGGTTGGTGGAGGAGGGGAGGACGTTGGGCCGGCCGGCCACGGTGATGATGTCGGGGGCGTGGCCGCCGCCGGCCCCCTCGGTGTGGTACGTGTGCACCGTCCGGCCGGCGATGGCGGCGAGCGTGCTGTCGACGTACCCGGCCTCGTTGAGGGTGTCGGTGTGCAGGGCCATCTGGACCCCGGTGCGGTCGCAGATGCGGAGGCAGGCGTCGATGGCCGCCGGGGTGGCCCCCCAGTCCTCGTGGACCTTGAACCCGCCTGCCCCGGCCAGCGCCTGTTCCATCAGCGCGTCCTCGGCCACCGTGTTGCCCTTGCCGAGCAGCACCACGTTCACCGGCCATCCCTCCAGGGCCTCCAGCATCCGCTGCAGGTACCATCGCCCCGGCGTGACCGTGGTGGCCCGCGACCCCTCGGCTGGCCCGGTGCCGCCGCCGACGATGGTGGTGACGCCGGAGACCAGTGACTCCTCGAGGATCTGCGGGCAGATGAGGTGGACGTGGCAGTCGACGGCGCCGGCCGTGAGGATCTTCCCGTTGCCGGCTATCACCTCGGTGCCCGGCCCGATCACCAGGTCGGGGTGGACCCCGTCCATGACGTCGGGGTTCCCGGCCTTGCCGAGGGCGGTGATCCGCCCGCCCCGCACCCCCACGTCGGCCTTCACCACCCCCCAGTGGTCGAGGACCACCGCCCCGGTGATCACCAGGTCGACCGCCCCCTGGGCGCTCGACCACCCGCCCTGGCCCATCGACTCCCGGATGACCTTCCCGCCGCCGAACACCGCCTCGTCGCCGGCCCGGCCGGGGCCGCCGCACCGGTCCTCGTCCACCTCGATGAGCAGGTCGGTATCGGCCAGCCGCACCCGGTCGCCGACGGTCGGCCCGTAGAGGGCGGCGTAGCGGCGCCGGTCGAGCTCAGCCATCGAGGGGACCGCCCACCTGCCCCCGGAACCCGGCCACCAGGCGCCGGCCGGTGAAGGGGACCAGCTCCACCGACCGCTCGGCCCCCGGCTCGAACCGCACGCTGGTGCCGGCGGCGATGGCCAGGTGGCGCCCCCGGGCCGCCGGCCGGTCGAACCGCAGGGCGTCGTTGGCCTCGGCGAAGTGGAAGTGCGAGCCCACCTGCACCGGTCGGTCGCCGGTGTTGAGGACGTCGACCACCACGACGTCGAGGCCGTCGTAGAGGGGCACCGGATCGGCGGCCGTGATGACCTCACCGGGGATCACTGGCCCGGGGGTCACGGGGTTGGGGAACACGGGGTTGGAGAACACCGCGTCGGGGGTCACGGGATGGGGTCGTGGACGGTGACCAGCTTGGTGCCGTCGGGGAACGTGGCCTCCACCTGTACCTCCACCAGCATCTCGGGAACCCCGTCCATGACGTCGTCCCGGCTGAGGACGTGGCGGCCGGCTGCCATGAGGTCCACCACCGACCGCCCGTCTCGGGCGCCCTCGAGGATGAAGCTGCTGATGACCGCCACCGCCTCGGGGTGGTTGAGCCGCAGCCCCCGGCTCCGGCGGTCGCGGGCGACCATGGCGGCCAGCGAGACGAGGAGCTTGTCCTGTTCGTGCGGGCTGAGCTGCATGCCGGCGGTCAGCTACTCGCCCCAGTCCCAGCGGGGGACCACGGCAGGACCGATGGTGAAGTGCCCGGCGGCCTCGTTGCCGGTCCCCGGGAACCTGGACTCGGTTCGGGATTGGACGACATGCCGTCCGAATTGTGGCACGAGTGGCCGGCCGACGTCCCGGTGGAGCCAGAGCCGCAACAGGTGTCGCCGACGGTCCGGGTCGGGGTGGTCGGTGAACGAGGTCCGGGAGTGGAGGGCGGCGTAATTGAGCAGCCACTGCATGTCACCCCGCTGGAAGTCCATGTCGAGCCGCATGCCTGGCTCCCGGCTGATCTCGTCCACCAGGCCGAGCACCTCGATCTGTCCGGGGGTGAGCCGCGGCACCTCGGGGTACTCCTGGGCCGAGAAGATCATGGCGTTGCCGGCGTACATCGAGAAGACGCCGTCGACCAGGCTGCAGATGGGGGAGGTGTAGGTGGGCTGCGGGGCGTCGTGGTCCTGGCGGTACCAGTCGTGGTGGAACGGCTCGAACAGCCACGGGGCGAGGTCGGGCCGGCGGCGGAGGACCTCGTTGTAGACGGCCGCCCCGCTCACCAGGCTGCTGGCCCCGCCGCGCCATGCCGGGCGCAGGCAGAGCAGGGCCACCACGTCGGAGCTGTCGGAGTGGAACGACAGTTGGTCCCGGACCCGCGACGGCAGCGCGCTCGGGTCCTCCAGGGTCTTGTCGGAGGTGGCGACGACGTGGTCCACCACGTCGCCGAGCTCGTTCTGCCGCATGGGGGTCCCCAGGTGCAACCCGAGGACGAAGAAGATGGCGCCGGCCAGCACGTCGGGGTAGTCGTCGGTGGGTAGCCCCCGGACGAGGACGAAGCCCCGGCCCCGGTCCAGGTCGTCGGCCCAACGGCCCAGACCCTCGACACAGGCCTCCAGCGGGTACGACGCCGCCGTCACCGTCCGGAGGTCGGGGTCGTCGGCCACGAACCGCCGCCCGGCCGCCTCGAGCTCGGCGATCTCGGCCGGGGACAGCTGGTAGATCCACTCATTGGTCGTCGCCAGCTCGTCGCCCCGCCACGCCGAGGGCCCCACCACCGGCTCCAGCCCCACGACCGCAGAATATCTCGGAAAGTGAAACATTGTCACGTATTATGAGAGAGCGGGGGGCCAGGGGTGGAGAGGCCAGGGGTGGAGAACGGATCGGTCAGGCCGGCGTCGGTGGTGGTCGTGGGGTCGATCAACCACGACCACGTGGTGACGGTGCCGCACCGACCGGCGCCGGGGGAGACGGTGGCGGCGACCCGCTCGGTCCACCTTCCCGGGGGCAAGGGGGCCAACCAGGCGGTGGCGGCGGCGCGGCTCGGGGCGTCGGCGGTGTTGGTCGGCCGGGTCGGCGACGACGCGATCGGACGTGACCTGGTGAACGCCCTCCTCGCCGCCGGGGTGGGGGTCGAGGGGGTCCGTCGCACGGCCGCCAAGGCCACCGGTACGGCCTTCGTGACCGTCACCCCCGACGGCGAGAACTCCATCGTCGTCACCTCCGGGGCCAACGCCTCCCTCACCGGCGACGACCTGTGGTCTCGGCGGAACGTCCTACTTACCGCCGGGGTCCTGCTGCTACAGCTGGAGATCCCCGAGGGAGCCGTCGACGCGGCCGTCGAGCTGGTGAGCCCGGCCACGCTGGTGGTGGTGAACGCCGCCCCGTTCCGGGCGGTGCGCCCGACGGTGCTCGAGCGGGTGGACGTGCTGGTGGTGAACGAGGTGGAGGCCCGCCAGCTGGTCGGCGACGAGGCGCTGGACGACCCCGGCGCCTTCGTCGGCCTCGGGCCGCGGGCCACGGTGGTCACCCTCGGCGCCGCCGGTGCCCGGGCCTTCGTCGGGGGCGTGTCCATGTCCGCCGACCCCGCCCCGGCGGCGGTGGTCGACACCACCGGGGCCGGCGACGCCTTCGTCGGCGCCCTCGGCGCCTGGCTGGCCAACGAGGGCACCGGCCACGGCGACGACCTGGTGGCGCCGCTCCGCCGGGCCCTGCCGGCGGCGGTGGTGGCCGCGGGCTACTCGGTGGGCCGGCGGGGGGCCCAACCTTCGTACGGCACCCGGGCCCAGGTGGGGGTGCCGTGGTAGCCGGGGGTCAGCCGGAGGCGGCGTCCAGCTCCTCCTCCAGACGGCGCTCCAGGTAGCGGAGGATCCGGAGGTGCTTCTCGGTGTCGAGCTGCATCACGACCACCAGGAGGTGCCACAGCCGTTCGTCGTCGACCGACCGCAGCTCGTGCTCCAGCTGCCGCAGCGTCTCGACGTCCCCCTCCTCGGCCTCCCGGAACCGGCGGGTGTTCTCCAGCAGGGCAGGGACCTGCGCCAGGTCCGGCCGTGGCGGCAGCGGGACGATCTGGTCGTCCTGGCCCGGGGTCACCGCCGCCGACGACCGGAGGCGCTCGAAGAACCCGTGGTGGCGGTGCTCGTCCTCCACGATGAGGTCGATCAGGAACCGCGTTCCCGGGTCGGTGACCACCCGGGCGAGCTCCTCGTAGCGGTCGAGGACGTACCGCTCGTCCCTGGCGTGCACAGCGAAGGCGTGGCTGATCCTGGCGTGCCACTCATTGGACTCGTCCATCCCCACCCGTCCCCCGTTCTTGTCCCGCCCTGTCTTGTTATACAAGATGTTATCCCGTATGTTGCTTGACGCACTGGAGCGGGCGGCGTAGCGTTCCAAGTGAACGAGCAGGAGGAGAAACCGTGGCACGCACCCTGACCCAACCTCGTTGGACCCACGTCGCCATGCCGGTGACGAACCTCGACAAGGCGATCGAGTTCTACACGACCCTCACGCCGATGGTGGTGGTGGCCCGCAACCAGACCGACACAGGCCGGGGGGCCTGGCTGTCGAACGACAAGCAGGTGGAGACCCCGTTCGTGCTGGTGATCTCCGAGTTCATCCCCGAGGCGGCCGCCCGGTTCAACATCGACCCCACCAAGCCGCACCCGACGCTGGCCCCCTTCGCCCACATCGGCATCGAGCTCCCCAACAAGGAGGACGTCGACGCCGTCGCCGACAAGGCCCGGGAGATGGGCGTGCTCGAGTGGGAGCCGCGGATGATGCCGGAGCACATCGGCTACATCTGCGCCTGCCGGGACCCAGACGGCAACGTCATCGAGTTCTCGTGGAACCAGAAGGTGTACTCGGCGATCCAGGAGCTGTGGGGCGCCGACGACTGATGCCCGCCGCACGCTGGGTGCAGAGGGCCGGGGACGAGGGAGACCGATGACCATCACCACCGATCGACCGACGGTCGAGGGGCGCCAGACCCGGTTCATCCGGGAGGACTGGGACGCCGGCGTCTTCCGGGTCCACCGCGACGCCTTCCGGAGCCAGGAGGTGTTCGACCGCGAGCGGGACGCCATCTGGGGCCGCGGCTGGCTCTACCTCGGGCACACCACCGAGCTCCCCAAGCCGGGGGACTACAAGGTCCGCAAGCTCGGTGGGCGGGCCCTGATCTTCATCCGTGACGTCAACGGCGAGATCCACGCCTTCTACAACTCGTGCCCACACCGCGGCACCGCGGTGTGCCGGGAGGAGCAGGGCAACAGCCGGCACCTCCGCTGCTTCTACCACGCCTGGACCTTCGACACCGAGGGCAAGCTGGTCTCCCTGCCTTCCCCCGACGCCTACCCCAGCGACAGCGGCTTCCGGGAGCGGTTGGGGCTGCGGCCGGTGGGCCGCCTGGAGATCTACCGCGACTTCGTCTTCGTCTCCTTCGACCCCGATGCGCCGGCGCTGGCCGACCATCTCGGGCCGGCGGCCGACTTCATCGACCTCGTCGCCGACCAGTCCCCGGCCGGCATGCGGGTGCTCCCCGGCACCCAGCGCTACACCGCCCGGGCCAACTGGAAGCTGCTGGTGGAGAACGCCATGGACGGCTACCACTTCGCCCCCAGCCACATCACCTTCCTCGAGTACCTGAAGACCACCGGGTTCACCACCTCCGACGAGGGGGGCACCGTCGTCCTCTGCGGCGACCACCTCGCCTCGACCCAGCCCAACCACGGCGGCCGGATTGGCCTGGCCTGGGAGCCGAGGTTCGGCGAGGCCGAGCGCGGCCGGATCGAGGAGAACCGCGCCGAGATCTTCGGCCGCCTCGGTGAGGAGCGCGGCCGGTTCCTGGCCGACGGGTTCAAGACCCTGCACCTCTTCCCCAACCTCCTCCTCTTCGACATCGAGAGCGTCTCCGTCCGGATGCTGGAGCCGGTGGCCCCCAACCTCACCGAGGTGACCGCCTGGGCCCTGGCCCCGGCCGACGAGCCCCCGGCGGCCAGCGCACTGCGCCTCAAGACCCTCGTCAGCTTCATCGGCCCCGGTGGCCTCGCCACCCCCGACGACCTGGAGGCCCAGGAGGCCATCCAGCGGGCGGTCATGGCCACCGCCGGGGACCAGCGGGAAGGGGTCGACTGGAACGACGTCTCCCGCGGCATGGACGAGGAGCGCCACCACGGCCCGCTGCGGGCCAACGACGAGGCCGGCGTCCGCCACTTCTGGCGGCACTGGGACGACGCCGTTTCCGGGGCCGGCGACCGCGCCTGACCCCATAGGGCCTGAACCGGGCGGCCCGGCCTTCTGGTCGGCCCGTCGCCTGGTCGCCGCCCTGGCGGCGCGGGACCTGAGCAGCCGCGAGCTGCTGGACCTCCTGCTCGAACGGGTCGACCGCTACAACGGGTCGGTCAACGCCGTCGTCACCCTCGACGTCGACGGCGCCCGGCGCGCCGCCGACCTGGCCGACGCCGCCTGGGCCAGAGCGGACCGGGCCAGAGGGGCTCGGGCTCGGGCCGGGATGGCCGGTCCGGCCGGCTCCCTGGCCGGGTTGCCGATGACGGTGAAGGACGCCATCGAGACCGCCGGGCTGCGGTCGACCGGTGGCTCGGCCGACCTGGAGCACCACGTCCCGAGGGTCGACGCCCCGGCGGTGGCCCGGCTCCGGGAGGCCGGAGCGGTCGTGTTCGGGAAGACGAACCTCCCGGCGTGGTCGGCCGACGCCCAGACCTACAACGACCTGTTCGGCGTCACCGTCAACCCCTGGGACCCCACCCGGACGGCCGGTGGGTCGTCCGGCGGGTCGGCGGTGGCGGTGGCCACCGGGATGACGCCACTGGAGCTGGGCACCGACATCCTGGGCTCCGTCCGCATCCCGGCCGCCTTCTGCGGGGTCTACGGGTTGAAGCCGACCTACGGGCTGGTGCCCCAGCGCGGCTACCTCCGCGACCGGTCCGGGGGCACCACGGTGGACCTCCCGGTGAACACCTTCGGGCCGCTGGCCCGGACGGCCGACGACCTGGCTCTGGCCCTGTCGGTGCTGGCCGGCCACCGCCGGGGGGAGCTGCGGCCGCCGTCCATCAGGTCGATCGCCGGCCACCGGGTGGCGGTGTGGCTGGACAGCCCCCACTGTCCGGTCGACGCCGAGGTGGCCGACGTCCTCGCTGGGGTGGCCGATGTCGTGGCCGACGCCGGGGCCCGGGTCACCGAGTGCCGGCCACCGGTGGACGTCGACGAGGCGATGGACGTGCTGTTCTCCCTCGTACCGGCCCGCGGGCGACGGACCGGTGCCGGGGTGACCCCTCCCGCGCCCGCCGCTGGGGTGGAGGCCGCCGACGGGGCCGCCCCGGTGGAGGCCCGCCGGGCCCGGCTGCAGGCGGCGTGGGAGAGGTGGTTCGCCGACGTCGACGTGTTGCTGTGCCCGGTGGCCCCGACGGTGGCCTTCCCCCACGACCACCGGGCCGACCGGTCGGCCCGGGCCACCTGGGTCAACGGCGCCGCCCGCCCGTACCTCGACGGGGTGGGGTGGACCGGGGTGATCGGGGTCACCTACCTCCCGGCGGTGGCGGCGCCGGTCGGCCGGTCCCGGTCGGGGCTGCCGGTCGGGGTGCAGGTGGTCGCCCCGGCGTTGGGTGACCTTGTCGCCATCGGCTTCGCCGGGTTGCTGGGCGAGCGGTGCGGCGGCTTCGAGCCTCCCCCGGGGTTCGGTGCTGCCCCAACCGAGAAGGTGGACACCTAGGCACTGTCGTGGTCGTCGCTCAGGGAACGGATCATGCTTCGCAGGATCCGGAGGGCGTCCGACTGCTCGGCCCCGGTCAGGCCGGCCAGCATCCTGACCTCGACCGACCGGACCGCCACCGTCGCCTTGGCCAGGCTCCGTCGGCCCCGAGGGGTGAGCCGGGTGGGGAGGATCTTCCCGACGGGGGCCGCCGCCGGCCTGGTCACGTAGCCGTCTCGTTCCAGGGCCTGGAGCAGCACGTTCATCGACTGCCGGGTCACGAACGCCCCCCGCGCCAGCTCGGAGCTCGACAACCCCGGTCGTTGCGCCAGCAGCTCCAGGCAGGAGTAGTGCGTCACGGTCATCCCGAGCGGCCGCAGCACCTCCTCCATAGCCGAGCGAAGGGCGCTCGACGCCTGTTTCAGCAGGTAGCCCAGCGACGTGTCCAGGTCGACGCCGGCGCCGCCTTGGCCAAGACCACCTTGGTCAACATCGGCTTGACTCATGTCAGTATTCTGACATACTGAGTCGTGTCAGAAAGCTGACACGACGCAAAGGAGCACCATCATGCCCGCTACCGGCCCCGACTTCATCTCCCTGCAGGCTCGCGACCTCGACGCGTCGCAGGCCTTCTACGAGCACTACCTCGGCCTCGTCCGTTCGCCGGCCGGACCTCCCCACGCCGTCGTCTTCGAGACGAAGCCGATCGCCTTCGCCCTCCGCGACGTCATTCCCGGCACCGACCTCGCCGCCGTCGCCCAGCCCGGCATCGGGGCGGCGATCTGGTTGCACGCCACCGACGTCCAGGCCATTCACGATGCCCTCGTCGCCGACGGTCACACCATCGTGGCCGCACCGATCGACGGCCCCTTCGGCCGGACCTTCACCTTCGCCGACCCCGACGGCTACCACGTCACCCTCCACGACCGCACCTCATAGGCCGAACACCGGGGCCGGCCCAATGCGGCCGGGGGATCAGGCGGGACCGCCGGGGGTCAGCCCAGTGCGGCTGGGAGTCGGCCCAGTGCGGCCGGGGGATCAGCCGGGGGCCGGTTCTGCCTTGTAGGGGAGGCCGCCGCTCACGATCATGTGGGACCCGGTGATGTGGCCGGCCAGCGGCGAGCAGAGGAAGGCGATGGCGTCGGCGATGTCCTGGGGCCCCTCGAACTCTCCGAGGATGAGCCGGCGGCGGTACTCGTCCTTCACCGCCGCCGGGTCGAGGCCTCGGCGGTCGCCCTCCTGCTGCCACTCCGCCTCCATCATCTCGGTGGCCACATCCCCGGGGCCGACGGCGTTGACGGTGACATGGGGAGCCAGCTCCTGGGCGGCCACCTGGGTGAGGCCGACGACGGCGAACTTGGCGGCGCAGTACGGCCCGAAGAACTTGGTGGTGCAGTTCAGCTGGGCCACGTACGACCCGAGGTTGACGATCCGGCCGAACCGCTGGGCGGCCATCACCGGGGCGACGGCCTTGATCATCAGGAACGTCCCCTTGGCCATGATGTCGACGTGGGCGTCCCAGTCGTCCTCGCTGCACTCGGCGATGGGGCGGTAGAGGGAGATGCCGGCGTTGTTCACCAGGAAGTCGACCCGGCCCAGGTCGGCCACCGCCCGGTCGACCACCGCCTGGACGTCGGCGGAGGACGACACGTCGCCGGCCGCCGGTATCGCCCGGCCACCGGCGTCGACGATGGCCGCCGCCGTGGCCCCGGCCGGGGCGTCGTCCCGGTCGTTGACCACCACGGCGCACCCGTACCGGGCCAGGGTGAGGGCGGTCGCCCGGCCGATGCCGCGGCCGGCGCCCGTCACCAGGGCCACCCGGCCGGCGAAGTCGAACGGATCGGCCGTCGTCCCGGGGGTCGCCTCGGCCGTCACCGCCAGGCTCCCCGTGCTGCACGGAAGTGCGCAAGTTCAGGTACGTTCATGCAGGAAATGTACCCTGGAGGACGGTATGGGTGCAGTACCGTGGCGCCCCCGGCGTGGCGGGGCCGGCGGGGCCGGTGGGGGCGGGCCAACGAGGAGCGGCCGATGATCGGCGAGAAGCGACGACAGGAGATCCACCAGCGGCTGGGCCGGGCCGGGTACGTCGAGGCCCGGCAGCTGGCGGCGGACCTCGGGGTGGACGTGTCCACCATCCGGCGGGACCTCGACGCCATGGCCCGGGCCGGCCTGGTCCAGCGGACCCACGGTGGGGCGCTGCCGGTGGACGGGGCTCCCTCGATGGCTGGGGCTCCCTCGGTGGGTGGGGCGCCCTCGGTGGGTGGGGCAGGGGGCGACGACGCCTGGGACCTGCCCTACGAGATGAAGTCGCAGGAGCGGCTGGCCGAGAAGGAGGCCATCGCCGCCCACGCCGCCTCGATGGTGGCCGACGGCGAGTCGGTGGTCCTCGACAGTGGGTCCACCACCTATGCCCTGGCCCGGGCCATCGCCGGCCGCCGGAACCTCACCGTGGCCACCAACGACCTGCACATCGCCCACTTCTTGGCCGCCCGCGGCGGGGTCCGGCTGCTGGTGACCGGTGGCCAGCTCATCGACTCCGTGTTCACCCTGGTGGGGCCCACCACCGTGGCCGGCCTGGGTGGGCTGCACGTGGACTGGGCGTTCCTCGGCGCCGACGCCGTGGAGGTCGAGGCGGGGGTGACCAACGTCAACACGGTGGAGGTTCCGGTGAAGGAGGCCATGCTGGCCGCCGCCGCCCGGGCGGTACTGCTGGCCGACAGCACCAAATTCGGCCACCGGGCCCTGGCGACGGTGACCGGGATCGAGGCGTTCGACCGCATCGTCACCGACGACGGCCTCCCCGGCCCGGACCGCCAGGGCTACGGGGAGCGGCTGGTCTGCGTACCGGTGGCAGACCACCGCCCGCAGTGCTAGACCATGCTGCATGGAAATGAGCGAAACCGTGTCTGATCGTGCAGCCGATGCCGCCCAGCCGGGCCGGCGGTTCCGGGCGATCTTCCCCGGGGTGGCCAAGCCACTGATCGCCATGGCCCATGTGCCGGCGTTGCCGGGCACCCCCCTCTACGACGACGTCGACGGCATCGCCGGGCTGGTCCGCCACGTCAAACAGGACGTGGCGGCATTGGTCGGCGCCGGGTTCGACGCGGTGATGTTCTGCAACGAGAACGACCGCCCGTACACGTTGAAGGCCGACCTGGTGGCCTCGGCGGTGATGGCCCGGGTGGTCACCGAGTGCCTCCCCGACACCATTCCGTTCGGCGTCGACTACCTATGGGACGCCGAGTGCGCCCTGGCCGCCGCCATCGCCACCGAGGCCCGCTTCATGCGGGAGGTGGTCACCGGGGTGTGGGAGTCGGACATGGGGCTGTGGGCCCCCGACGCCGCCAGCCTGCTCCGCCGGCGCCGCCACTTCGGTGCCGAGGGCCTGGCGGTGTTCATGAACGTCACCCCCGAGTTCGCCTCGTCGGTGGGGCAGCGGTCGCCGGCCGAGGTGGCCCGCACCGTGGCGGTGTCCAGCCTCCCCGACGCCATCCTGGTCTCCGGTCCGATGGCCGGGGCCGAGCCCAGCGCCTCGACGGTGGCCGAGGTGCGCCGGGCGGTGCCCGCCGACCTGCCCGTGCTGCTGAACACCGGGGCCAAGGCCGCCAACATCGCCAGCTTCTTGGAGGTGGCCGACGGCTGCATCGTCGGCAGCGCCCTGAAGGTGGACGGCTACACCTGGAACCCGGTGGACCCCGACCGGGCGGCCGCCTTCGTCCGGGCCGCCCGAGGCGCCTGACGGTGTCGGCTGTCCCGTCGAGGGGGTTGCTCCTCGGCGTCGACCTCGGCACCACCGGCACCAAGGTGTCGCTGCTCGACCCCGCCGTCGGGGTGCTGGCCACCCGGTCGGGGACGTCGCCGCTCTACTCCGACGGTCCCGGCTGGTCGGAGGCCGACACCGGCATCTGGTGGGCCCGGGTGTGCGGCCTGGTCCCCGAGGTGCTGGCGGCCGCCGGGGTGAGCGCCGCCGACGTCGGCGGGGTCGCCTGCAGCGGCATGGTCCCCGCCGTGGTCCTGGTGGACCGCGACGGCCAGGTCCTCCGCCGGGCCATCCTCCAGAACGACGCCAGGGCGGTGGTCGAGATCGGCGAGGTCCAGGCCGCCCTCGACCAGGCCGGGTACGACGTCCTCGGCCGGACCGGGTCGGCGCTGACCCAGCAGTCGGTGGCCCCCACCTGGCGGTGGCTGGTCCGCCACGAGGCGGAGGTGGCCGCCCGGGCCCGGGCGGTCCTCGGTTCCTACGACTGGCTGGCCGTGGCCCTGGGGGCCGACCCCCACGTAGAGACCAACTGGGCCCTGGAGAGCGGGCTGTTCGAGCTGGACGGCACCCCCGCCGTCCCGGTGCTCGAGGCCGCCGGCCTCGACGGCGCCCTGTGCCCCCCCGCCTACCGCCCCGGTGAGCCGGTAGGCACGGTCAGCCAGGCCGCCGCCACCGCCACGTCGCTGCGGGCCGGCACCCCGATCTTCGCCGGCGGCGCCGACCACGTGCTGGCCGCCTACGCCGCCGGCCTGGCCGAACCGGGGGACTGGCTGGTCAAGCTCGGTGGGGCCGGGGACATCCTGGTGGTCACCGACCACCCCGCCATCGACCGGCGGTGGTACCTCGACGCCCACCCCGTCCCCGGGCGGTGGCTGCCGAACGGCTGCATGGCCACCTCCGGCAGCCTCCTCCGGTGGGCCCAACAATTGTTCGGCGGCACCGAGCTGGCCGTCCTCGACGCCGAGGCCGCCGCGGCCGCACCGGCCGGCGTGCTCTGCCTGCCGTACTTCCTGGGCGAGAAGTCCCCGCTGCACGACCCCGACCTCCGGGGCGCCTTCGTCGGGCTGCACCTCGCCCAGGGCCGCGGCGATCTGTTCCGGGCCTGTATGGAGGCCGTGGCCTACGGCTTTCGGGACCACGTCGACGCCTTCGTCGGCCGGGGCGTCGCCCTCGGGAAGGCCCGGGTGAGCAACGGCGGCAGCGGCTCGGTGGTCTGGAAGCAGATCCTGGCCGACGTGCTGTCGACGGAGCTGTGGCCAGTGGTCGACCACGGCGGTGCCTCCCTCGGTGCCGCCTTCGTCGCCGCCGTCGGCACCGGCGCCTTCGCCGACTGGGGCACAGCGGCCGGCCTGGTCCGACTCGGCCCACCCATCGAGCCGGACCCCGCCAAGCGGAACGCCTACGAGGAGGGCTATGCCATGTTCTTGGAGCTGCAGCGGATGCTGACGCCGGTGTCCCACCGGATGGCGGTCCTCGGCCGGGCCGAGGAGGGCCAGGCATGACCCCGTCGACGTCGACCACCGGAGGGGCGGGGGGGCAACTGGCCGTGGTCACCGGCGCCGGCTCGGGGATCGGCGCCGCCATCTGCGCCGAGCTGGCCAGCCGGGGGATGACGGTGGTACCGACCGACCTGGACGAGGTGGCGGCCGGCCGGACCGCTGAACGGTGCGGGTCCCCGGCGGCCTACCGACTGGACGTGGGCGACCCCGACGGGATCACCCGGGCGCTGGCCAACGTCGTGGACCAGCACGGCACCCCGGCCGTCTTCGTGTCGAACGCCGGCATCTCCAAGATGCGCCGCTTCCTCGACATCACCCCCGAGGAGCTGGACGCCACCCTGGGTGTCAACCTCCGCGGGCTGTTCCTGGCCAGCCAGGCCGCCGCCCGGGTGATGGTCGCCGGGGGATCGGGGGGCTGCATCGTCAACATCGCCTCGATGGCCGGCAAGCAGGGCCGGGTGCCGTACCTGGCCGACTACGTGGCCTCCAAGTTCGGGGTCGTCGGCCTCACCCAGGCCATGGCGTTCGAGCTCGCCGAGCACCGCATCCGGGTCAACAGCGTCTGCCCAGGCTACGTCGCCACCCCCATGCAGGACCGCGAGCTCGGTTGGGAGGCCGAGCTTCGGGGCAGCACCGTCGAGGCGGTCCGGAGGCTGTACATCGCCGACACCCCCCTCCGCCGGCTGGAGACGCCGCAGGACGTCGCCCGGGTGGTGGCCTTCTTGGCGGGCGACGACGCCGACTTCGTCACCGGTGAGGCGATCGCCGTCAACGGCGGCGCCTTCATGGACTGATGGGGCAGGGCTCGCCACCCTCCCGGGACCGGGAGGCCGAGGTGACGGCGGTGCGGCTCGACGAGATCCGGGGCCGGCTGGCGTCGTTGGTGACGGCCGAGCTGGTCGACGAGCACCGGCGGCAGCCCATCGGCCACCACTCGCCGGACCTCGCCGAGGTGCTCGTCTACTTCCGCCAGGCCCCGACCGCCGGCAAGCTGGCGGCCGTGGCGACCGAACCCGGCCGGCAGTGGCAGGTCGTCCGCCTGTCGGGGACCCCCGGGGTTCCCCACGACCTGGACGACCCCGCCCGCTTCGACTCGGTCGACGCGGTGTCCCACGACGTCTTCCTCCGCCGCCTCGCCGAGCTGGGTTGGCCGGTGGCCGATGGCTGAGCGCCCGTCCCGCCCGTACCTGGTGGGGTACCCCGACCGGCTCTCGGTGCGCCCGGGGGACGACGTCGAGGTCATGGCGGCCACCGACCGTCCCGGTCGGGCGGCGGCCTCCCTCGTCCGCCTGGGTGCCGGGGAGGTGACCGGTGCGGTGCGCGAGACGGTGATCGCCGACCTGGGCGACGTCGACGTGGAGCGGCAGTGGACGCAGAACGGCTCGTTCATGGTGGTCCCCGGAGCCAGCCATCCCTGGCCGGCCGGGCCGTTCGTGGCCGCCGTCCTGGCCATGCCGACGCGCTTCGGCCGCCGGCAGGTCCTCCTCGCCCAGTCGTCGACCGCCGGTGCCTGGTCGCTCCACCTCGACGAGGTGGGCCGCCCGGTGGCCGCCGTCGGCAGCGTCGGCCACCCGGTGGCCGCAGTGGACGGGGTCGGCCGCCCAGTGGCCGCAGTGGACGGTGACGGTGGGTCCGTGGCCGTGGGAGACGACCCGCTGGTCGAAGGGGCCTGGTACGTGGTGGCCGCTGGGTTCGATCCCGAGTTCGGCGTGTCGGTGGCCAGCCGGCCGTTGGCCCAGACGGCGGCGTGGCGGACCGCGCTCGACTCGACCGTCGTGGGCTCGGCCGCTCGCACCGAGGGGCCCCTGCCCTTCGGGGGGCTGCTGGCCGCCCCGCTGGTGGTCGCCGCCGCTCCCCTCGGCGCCGCCGATGCGGCGGGCGCGGCGCCCGCCGATCCCGGCGGCACGGCCCCCGCCGAGGCCTACGGGTGGTGCTACGACGGCAAGCTGGAGCTGCCTCAGCTCCTCACTGGGTCGCTCGACGCCGACCTGGTCGACCGGCTGGCCGCCGGCGAGCTCGTCCGGGACCGGCTGCTGGTGGGTTGGGACTTCGCCGTCCGGCTGGCTGCCGCCGGTCGCCCCGGGGCATCGGCCGGTAGCCCGGGGACGTCGCCGGCCGGTAGTCCGGGGGCGGCGTCGGCCGGCGGCCCGGACCGCTTGGCGCCGGGGCTGGGCACGGCGGGGTGCGACGGGGTGTTGTGGAACACCCCGACGGACGCGGTGACCGGGCACTCGTGGGACGGCGCCGAGCAGGACTTCCGGCAGGTCCCGGACCAGTACGGGGCCATCCACTTCCACCACGACGACCTCGACGACTGCCGCTGGTCGCCGACGGTCCGGCTGTCGCTGGCGGCCGACCTGCCGAGCGGGGCCTACGCCGTCCGGCTCGCCGACGACCGTGGCGTGGTGGACCGCGTCCCGTTCTTCGTGCGGGCCGCCACCCCGGCGGCCCCGATCCTGTTCCTGGTGCCGACGGCCAGCTACCTGGCCTACGCCAACGATCATCCGGTCAGCGACGGCAGTTTCTCGGAGGCCACCGCCGCCCAGGTGCCGGTGATGTACGAGGACGACCTGCTCCTCCACGAGCACCGCGAGTGGGGGTTGTCGTGCTACGACTCCCACCAGGACGGCAGCGGGGTCGGCGTGTCGACGGCCCGTCGCCCGATGCTGAACATGCGGCCGACCCACCGCTACCACGTCGGGTCGTGGCAGCTCCCGTCCGACCTGGCCATCCTCAACTGGCTCGACGACGAGGGCATCGCCTACGACGTGGCCACCGACGAGGACCTCCACCGGGAGGGCGCCGACCTGCTGGCCCCCTACCGGGTGCTCGTCACCGGGACCCATGCCGAGTACTACTCGACGCCGATGCTCGACGCCGTCGAGACCTACCTGGACGGCGGCGGGCGACTGGCCTACCTGGGGGCCAACGGCTTCTACTGGCGAGTCGGCTTCGATCCCGATCGTCCCTGGCTGATGGAGCTGCGCCGGGGCCAGGCCGGGTCGCGGGCCTGGGAGTCGGCGCCGGGGGAGACCCACATGTCGTCCACCGGGGAGCGCGGCGGCCTCTGGCGGCACCTCGGCCGGCCCCCGCAGCGGTTGACCGGGGTGGGCTACGCCGCCCAGGGGTTCGACCGGTCCGGCTGGTACCGGCGGCTGACCGACAGCCACGACCCCCGGGCCGCCTTCATCTTCGACGGCGTCACCGACGACGTCTTCGGGACCACCGGGACCGTCGGCGGCGGGGCCGTCGGGCAGGAGATCGACCGCTACGACCGGACCCTCGGCACCCCCGCCGACGCCCTCCTGCTGGCCACCAGCCAAGGGCTCACTGAGGGGTACCGTCGCTGCGTGGAGGAGCTCCTGTTCACCCTCCCGGGCACCAGCGCCCTGGTGGACCCCCAGGTGCGCGGCGACATGGTGTACCACGTGAAGCCGGGGGGCGGCGCGGTGTTCGCCGTCGGCTCCATCGCCTGGGGTGGCGCCCTGGGCGTCGACCCGGCGGTGACCCGGATCACCCGCAACGTCCTGCACCGGTTCTCCGACCCCGCCCCGCTGCCGTGGTGACCTCCGTCGCCACCCTGGTGGCCGAAGCCGAGGCCATGCAGGACGACCTGGTGGCGGTCCGCCGGGCGCTGCACCGGCACCCGGAGGTGGGGCTGCAGCTGCCGCACACCCAGGCCGTCGTCATGGAGGCGCTGGCCGGCCTTGGCCTGGACGTCCACCGCGGGGAGGCCACCACGTCGGTGGTCGCCGTGTTGGACGGCGGACGCCCGGGGCGGACGACCCTCCTACGGGGGGACATGGACGCCCTCCCTTTGGGTGAGCAGACCGGGCTGCCGTACGCGTCGGCCATCGAGGGGACCATGCACGCCTGCGGGCACGACGCCCACGTGGCCATGCTCGTCGGCGCCGCCCGCCTGCTAGCGAGGCGCCGGGAGGAGCTGGCCGGTCGGGCCGTGCTGATGTTCCAGCCGGGCGAGGAAGGGTACGGCGGGGCCAAGGTGATGATCGACGAGGGCCTCCTCGACCAGTACGGACCGGTGGACCGGGCGTTCGCCATCCACGTCGCCCCCACCGAGCCGGCGGGCTGGGTGCTCAGCCGGGCCGGGGCGCTGATGGCCTCGTCGGACCTCTTCCGGGTGACCGTCACCGGGAAGGGAGCCCACGCCTCGACCCCGCACGAAGGGGTCGACCCGGTGCCGGTGGCCTGCGAGATGGTGGTGGCTCTGCAGGCCATGGCCACGAGGCGCCTGGCGGCGACGGACCCGGCCGTGGTCACCGTGTCTCGCATCGAAGCGGGCACGACGTACAACGTCACGCCGGAGACCGTCGTCCTCTCCGGGACGGTCCGGGCCCTCTCGGACGTCGCCCGGGCCGGCGCCCTCGCCGGCCTCCGGCGGGTCGTCGACGGGGTGGCGGCGGCCCACCTGTGCACCGCCTCGGTGGAAGAGGTGGGGGTGTCGTACCCGATGACCGTCAACGACCCGGGGGCGGTCGACGAGGCCTTGGCGTTCGCCGGGGCAGTGGTCGGCCCGGAGCGGGTGCTCCGGATGCCGACGGCGGCCATGACGGCGGAGGACTGGTCGTTCGTCCTCCAACGGGTGCCGGGGTCGATGGTCCACCTGGGCGCCGCCCCGGAGGGCGCGGACGAGCCGGCCCCGAACCACTCGCCCCGGATGGCCATCGACGAGCGCGTCCTCCCGACCGGCGTCGCCCTGCACGTCCTGACCGCCCTGCAGCCACCGGTGTAGCCCCGACCGGGGCCCGACCGAACGAGCGCGCCGAGATAGCCTGACGCCGTGTCCGACTACGTCATCCCCGATCCGGAGCCGAAGGAGATCGACGAGAAGCTGTCGATCGAGCTGCGGCACCTGTCCGAGAACGCCGTGCTGCGGGCCCGGCCCACAGGCGACGAGAAGTGCCAGAACTGCCTCTATTACCTGGAGACAACGGCCGACCTGTCGTACTGCTGGCATCCCAAGCTGCGCATCCTGGTCGGCGCCGACTGGTGGTGCCAATGGTGGGAGGCCATCCCCGAGGGTTGACCGCGGCGGTCGACCTCGGTGTCCCGCTCCGGTTCAGCCACCCGAGAAAGTTCGCGACCTGGGGATATGAGTCGGCCAGGCGGAGAAAGTGCAAGCCTCCTACCAGGGGGTTTGCCCAATTCTCCGAGGGTCGGAATTCGCCGGGGGTTGGACTTTCTCTCGGGGCTGAACTGGAGCAGCACCATGGGTCCTCCCGGCCCCGCCGACCCGCTGGGCCGCCGAAACGCAGGGCCCGCCGACCCGCTGCGGCTACCCCTTGATGGTGCCGGCCCCGGGGTGCTCCGGGTGGGACACGTCTTCGAGGTTGTGGTCGAGCTTGACGTGGGTGTTGGCCACGAACCGGCCGACGGCCGTCCGGGGCGGCTTCGGCCGCTCCGAGGCGTGCCGGGCCGCCGCGGCCACCTGGGCGGCCAGCCGCCGCCGCTCGTCGGCTGACAACTGACCGAACAAGGCCGCCAGTCGTCGGTCCTCGTCGGCCAGACGGGCCCGGAGCCGCCGCTCCACGTCGTCGAGGGCGTCTTCGAACCCCTGCGGATCGGGGGCGTGGACGTTGCGGGGGTCGACGTGCATGGTCCGCTGGTGGATCACCGTCATGACCTCCCGGAGGTCGTCACGATCCTGGGCCCAGTCCAGGTGCAGCCGGGTGACGTCCGGATCCGGACCGCGTGGGAAGAGCGCCGGTTCCACAGCGCGCTCCAGGGTGTCCTCGTACCGCGAGGCGGCCCGCACCAATTCGCTGGCCAGGTCGGCCCGCTCCACCAGGTTCTCGGTGCTGTCCAGCCGGTCGAGGATCCGGTCCATCCGTTCCCGGTCCTTCCGGATCGGCTCCAACACCGTCCACAACTGGTTGTCGCCGTTCATGTCCGTGACCTACCCCTGTCCGTCCGGGCAGACACGGTCTTCGGCAGATAGCGTTCGGGAGGTGACCGACGAGGCGTTGATGGGGGAGGCCCGAAGGCTGCTGGACGAGCTGGTAGCCGTGCGTCGCGACCTGCACCAGCACCCCGAAGCCGGCCTCGAGTTGCCACGGACGCAGGCCACCGTCCTCGAGGCGCTGACCGGTCTGGGCCTGACGATCGAGCAGGGGGGCGACGGCGTCTCCTCGGTGGTGGCCGTCCTCGACGGTGGCCAACCCGGGCCGACCACGCTGCTGCGGGCCGACATGGACGCGCTGCCGATGGACGAGGACAACGACCTGCCGTACCGGTCGTCGGTGGACGGGGCGATGCACGCCTGCGGCCACGACGCCCACACCGCCATGCTGGCCGGGGCGGCCCGGCTGCTCGCCGAGCGCCGCTCGGAGGTGCCGGGCCGGGTGGTCATGCTGTTCCAGCCCGGCGAGGAGGGGCACGGCGGGGCGAAGATCCTGCTGGACGGCGGGCTGTTGGAACGGCACGGCCCCGTCGACCGGGCCTTCGCCATCCACATCACCCCGGTGGCCCCGGCCGGCTGGGTGGCCAGCCGCCACGGGTCGTTGCTGGCGTCGTCCGACGAGTTCTGTGTCACCGTCTCCGGCGGCGGCGGGCATGCGTCGATGCCCCACGAAGCCGTGGACCCGGTCCCGGTGGCCGCCGAGATGATCACCGCCAGTCGATGGTCACCCGCCGCGTGCCGGCGTTCGACCCGGCGGTGGTCACCGTCGCCCGGATGTCGGCCGGGAGCACGTTCAACGTCATCCCCGAGACGGCCACCCTGGCCGGCACCATCCGGGCCGTGTCCGAGGTCACCCGGGCGGCCACCCGGGAGGGCATCGAGCGGGTCGCCGCCGGGGTGGCGGCCGCCCACCAGTGCACCGCCCAGGTCGACTGGGTGGGGATGCCGTACCCGGTCACCGTCAATGAGGCCGACGCCGTCGACGAGGCGCTGGCGGCTGCCCGGACGCTGGTGGACCCCGAAGGGGTCTTCGAGATGCCGACCCCGGTCATGGGGGCGGAGGACTGGTCCTTCGTGCTGCAGCGGGTCCGCGGCTGCATGGTGTTCCTCGGCGCCGCCCCGGCCGGGGTCGCCCACCCCGCCCCGAACCACTCCAACCGGATGGTCATCGCCGAGGAGCCCCTGGCCGTCGGTGCGGCGCTGCACGCCGCCATGGCCCTGCGACCGGCCTGACGGCCAGCGGCTCCCCCAGGATTCGCGACTATGCAGCCGTTATGGCAAGGCGGAGGTCAGCGGGATTGAGCCGGACACGCTCCGGGAGGGTCACTGCGACGTCGCGACCAGCCTCGAGGTCGTGGCGAATCCCTACGAGGGTCAGGCCGACCAGCCGGCCCTGTGAGTCCAGTCGTAGGTGATGGCCTTCCGGGGACTCTTCGAACTCGACAGCCGACGATGGGTTCCCGACGTGCAGATAGAGCACGTCCGCCTCTGCGTCGTACCGGACCCGATCAAAGGTCGTTCCGGCGATGGTTATGGGGGTCACAGGGGTGCTCATGGAAGTCGTCTTCTCGCGAAAGCCGTGACGATCACGCCGCGGTCGCCATCCCAGTGTACGACCACCTTGATGAACTGGCTGGGCCCTCCCGTCCCGTAGTGCCATGACTCGTTGAGGTGTCGCCCTGGGAGCACACGTTCCGGCCGGCGGATGACATTGAGTACGGACTCGTGGAAGGCGACGAGCTCAGGATGCCCCTCGATGATGTGCTGCCAGCGATCGGCAGGCAGCACCACAATCCTCCCTCGGTTGTCGCTGACCTCGGAGACCCCCACCCCGGTGAACGTAGAGGCCGGTTGTGACCGCGATATGGGGCTTCAATGGCCGGTTAGGCGAACAGGCCGCTGCCGAAGTAGTCGCCGCGGTTCGCCAGGCCGGCCGGCGCGAAGAAGTAGCCACCGCCGGTGGGGCTGATGTAGTCGACCAGGGGCTCTGTGATCAGCCGGGTCTGGACCGCCTCGAACTGCCGGTGGACGTCCTGCTGGTAACAGGTGAACAGCAGGCCCATGTCGAGGTTGCCGTTGGGGTCGATGCCCCGGTCGTAGTTGTAGGCCCGGCGGAGGATCCGGCTGGGCTCGGTCTTCGTCGTCCTCGGGTTGGCCAGCCGGATGTGGGCGGTCATCGGGGTGACGTGGCCGTGGGGGTCGTCGGCGTAGTCGGGGACGTCTGTCTGGGTGTTGCCGCCGAGTGGCGCCCCGGAGGCCCGGCGTCGGCCGATCATGTTCTCCTGTTCGAACAGCGACACCCGGTCCCAGAACTCGACCAGGTTCCGGATGACCCGGGCCACCTGGTAGCTGCCGCCGGCCGTCCAGGCCGGTTCGGGATGGCGGCCGTCCACCCAGATCAGCTGGTCCACCGCCGCTCGGTCGTGGACGTCGGGGTTGGCGATGCCGTCCCTGAACCCAAGGAGGTTGCGCGGGGTCCCCGACGGTCGGGGCGGGCTGGCGAAGCCGTCGATCCGCCAACGGGCCTGCATGCCGCCGCGGGTGTGCTTGGCGATGTCCCGGAGGCCGTGGAGGACGGTGTCGTTGGAGTCGGCGAACAGCTGCAGGCTGAGGTCGCCGTGGCACTGGGCCGGTGTCAGGTTGTCGTTGGGGAACGTCCGCATGGCCGTGAGCCGAGCCGGCTTCTGCGCCCCCAGGCCGAACCGGTCGTCGAAGAGGGACGCCCCGAACCCGACCACGGCCGCCACCTGGTGGGGAGGGACCACCGGGCCGAGGATGCCGTTGTCGGTGGGCGGGGCGGCCGGCCCCTGGTCGGCCGGGAGGCCGCCGGTGTGGACGACGACGATCCGGTCGGACAGGGTCCGGAGCAGGTCCTGCAGTTCGCCGCGGCTCTCGGCGATGACGTCGAAGGACACGAAGGCGGTGGCCCGCGACGGCGTCTGCAGAATGGTGGCCTGGTTGGCGCCGAACAGGACGGCCGGGGAGGCGGCACGTCCGCCGGGGTCGACGGCGGCATCGACCGGGCCACCGGGGTCGACGGTGGCGGCGGGCCCCGACGCATCCTTTCCGGGTCCCTGGGTCCCCTGGGCCGGCGCGGCGCCGCCGCGGCCGGCGCCGACCAGCATGCCCGCCGTCCCGATCCCGCCGACCGCCCCGACCTGGAGCAGCCGGCGCCGGGAGATGGCGCCGGCGCCGTCCGGCTGGGCGTCCTTTCGCCCCCGGCCGTTCATGTGGCGCCGGCCCCCGGCTTGGGCGGGACGTCCAACAGGTCGGGGATCTCGGCGAGCTGTTCTAGGAGGGCCCCCACGGACCCGTCGAGCTGTTCGCGCTGGGCGGTGGTCAGTGTGGCCAACGGCGTCCAGGTGCCGTCGGGCTGCAGGTACTGGTGGAACTGGGCGGCCATCTGGTCGAGCCCGGCCGTCACCGAGGTGAGGACCTTGGCGTCGTGCAGCTTCAAGAGAGGGGCGATGGCGCTCAGGGCCGTCTGCGTGCCGACGACGTTGGCCCAGGCCGTGGCCAGCTCGGTGTGGCTGCCCTCGTCCTCCTCGCCGGTCAGCTCGAACTGCAGGGTGTTCTCCAGGATCTCGTGGGTGCGCAGGGCGACGTTGTTCGGTGTGGTCTGCAGCGTCGGAAAGGCGGTGACCAGCTGGTGGACGGCGGTGTCGAGATCGTCGGCCACCGGGGTCAGCTCACTGGTCGGCTGCCCGTGCCAGAGGCCGTACTCGAGGCGGAGGAGACCGGTGAAGTGCGGGTCGTCGACCCCGCCGGGCAGCCCGTTGGGGCGACCGTCGATCTCGGTGCCGTAGGTGCCGAAGGTGTCGTACGCCGCCCCCAGCTCCTCCCACTGCAGGTTGGCGGTGAGCCAGAGGGCGCGGGCCTGTGTCAGCTGTCCGCCGTCCACCACCGCGGCCAGTTGGTCGGCGTCGGTCGCCATCTGGCCGAGGCCGGCGGTGATGGCGGAGCGGTAGTCGAGGGTGGCTGTGGTGACCTGTGTGTCGTCGACCGGGACGTACGGGTGGGCGCCGGACACCGGCTGGCCGGTCACCCGCTTCCAGTTGGACACCCCCCCGGTGCCGTCGTCGACCCCCCGGCACCGCCAGGCGTACCGGCCTGGGGGGAGCACCGTCTGCAGCGTCAGGGAGGTGTGCGGGGCGAGCCGCTCGATCTCGGCGTAGACCTCCTCGCCGACCTCCTTGCCGGAGCCGCCGATCAGGTCCACCTCGATGACGGAGCTGCCGTGGTTGGCCACCACGAATGTCCGGTCACCCGACGGCGGGGCGGTCCACCCCGGGGCACAGGTCGACCCCGAGACCGTGATGGTCTCGGGGTCGACCGCGGCCGAGGCCAGGGCGGCCGTCGGCACCGACAAGATGGCGGCGGCGGTGACCGCGGCCACCACGCCGGTCAGCGTGGCGACCGGCGTGGTGGCTCGTGGTCGACGCCCAGAGCCGGAGTGGCGGATCAGAGCGCGGAGCTCCCGCCGACGACATTGTGCACCGACACCCCGAGGGCCGGGAGCGACCCCTGGTAGCCGGCGCCGCCGAAGGCGAACACCCCGCCGTCGGCCGCCATGAGCCAGTACCCGTTGCCGGCCACCGACGGGGCGATCCCCACGATCGGCTGGTTGAGGGTGATGGCCCCGGTCGACCCTTCGAAGGTGGCGTCACCGAAGGCGAAGATGCCGCCGTCGCTGGCCACCAGCCAGTACCCGTTGCCGCTCGGGCTGGCGGAGATGCCCACCACCGGCTTGTTCAGGGTCTTGCCCCCCATGGACCCGTAGAACTGGGCGTCACCGAAGGCGAAGATGCCACCGTCGGAGGCCACCTCCCAGTACCCCTGGCCGTCCGG
>Ga0134126_10002145_pt1 | contig 25039 bp, 21 predicted proteins | sample KB31752_FD_96881 | JGI IMG/M metagenome (GOLD analysis project Ga0134126, IMG submission 96881) | Terrestrial soil microbial communities with excess Nitrogen fertilizer from Kellogg Biological Station, Michigan, USA - KB3-175-2 | ecosystem: Environmental > Terrestrial > Soil > Unclassified ... | reverse complement strand
TTATCCAGGCGTTGACGCAGCCGGCCTCCACAAGAGCGCGTCGATTGCGGGAATCCAGCGACAGGATCCTGTTCATCCGCGACAGAGTGATCATCACGCCGCCGGTCACGGCCAGCACTGCGCCGCTCAAACTCGTGCCGGCGCCGCGCGGAATGAAGGGGATATTCCTTTTCGCGCATAATTGGACAATGGCCACGACTTCCGCGGTGGACTTCGGCAGGACAACAAAGTTTGGCAGTTTCTTTTCGAGCGTGTAGGCGTCGCACTCGTAAACGAGCAGCTCTTCCGGCTTCCACACCACCCCGTCATCGCCAACGATCGCCCGGAGCTCGTCAACAATCTGTGAGGCATTATTGTCCGGCGTGGCTGGCATGCGGCCAGGCTAGCCAAACTCCGGCGGTCTGTCGAGCGGACTTCACCAACGATGACGGAATAAACCAAGATCGAAACCGCACGGCGCGCCGGTCAACAGACCCGCGAGCACTTCACCGATCGCGCTGGAAAACTTGAAGCCGTGGCCGGAACACGGGCTGGCGACGAGGACTTGTGGATGCGCCGGATGCCAATCGATATGGAAATGTTGGTCCGGCGTGTTCGTGTACATGCAGACGACCGCGGAGCAAAGCTCGCCGTCCGCCCCGGGAAGAAACCGCCTCACAACGCGGCGCATGTCTTCGACTTCCCGGGGCGATACGTCGCGGCGGATCGTATCAGGATTCACAACTTCGCCTTCATGATGGCCAGCAACCTTCACTCCCTCCCCCAGGTCCGGGAAGCCGTAGAAGTGCCGGCCCGGCTCGCATTCCCAAATGTGAATCGGACAGCGATCCGGCTGAAACCACTCCGGGGCCGTCGGTCTGAACCAGAATTGCACCTGTCGCTCGACAACGAGCGGCAATTTCAGATCTGGCAACAGTGCTGGAATCCAGCTGCCGGCGGTCAACAAAAGTTGGTCCGCAGTAAACTCGTCCTTCGCCGTAAGCACGCGCACACCGGCGCCATCTGGTTCCCAGCGCAGGGCCGGTTCGTCCACGCGCACACCGGCGCCGTGTTTTCGCGCCAGGGTGAGATGCGCGTCAACGCACGCCTCGGGAAAGAGGATTCCCGCCCGCGGTTCCCAGACCGCAATCATTTCGTCGGCGGGTTGAAGCGCCGGAAACCGTCGGCGCACTTCGGCCGCGGCGAGGATTTCGTGGCGAAGCCGATGTTCCTCCGCGCTTCGCCTCGCACCCGCGACCACCGCGCTGTCGGGCCGCCCGATCATCAACCCGCCGGTTTGTCGCAAGAGCGAACGTCCGGTCTCCCGTTCCAACTCGGCCCAGAGTTCATAGGCGCGCTGAATGAGTGGAACGTAAAGCGGATGCTCGAAATAGGCTTCACGAATGATGCGTGTTTTCCCGTGTGACGATCCGAACGAATGCGGTGGCTCGAAGCGATCGAGGCCGAGAACTCTCTTGCCGCGTCTGGCCAGTTGATACGCCGCGGCGCTGCCCATCGCGCCGAGACCAACGACGATCGTATCGAACCGGTCAGCCATTTTTGTTGGTCCACGAATTCACGGAAATCCGCGCGGGGATTCCTGTTGGCGGAGTTTCTCGTTATTCATGGATTCGAGACTTGCCAAATTCGTTGCTCGCGTCCAGCCGACTCTTTAATCTGCCCGCATGAAATCGTTCGCTGCTTTTCAACCGCCACCCCGACTGCTGATGGGGCCCGGCCCGAGCAACGTCGCGCCGTCCGTCCTCGAAGCCATGTCGCGACCGCTTGTCGGCCATCTCGACCCCGTGTTCGTCAAGATGATGGACGAGATTAAAACCATGCTGCGCCAGGTCTTTCTTACGACGAACGAAATGACCTTTCCAGTCAGCGGCACGGGCAGCGCCGGCATGGAATTCTGCTTCGTAAACCTCATCGAACCCGGAGACGACGTGATCATCGGTGTCAACGGCGTGTTCGGGACGCGCATGGTGGACGTAGCCGAACGCTGCGGCGCGAAGGTGACCAAAGTCGAAGCGCCCTGGGGCCGTGCCATCGAACCGCGACAGATCGCGGACGCCCTCAAGAAGGTTGTGAAACCAAAACTTGTTGCCATTGTTCATGCGGAGACTTCCACCGGCGCGCTTACTCCCGTCGAGGAAATCACGAAACTGGCACACAACGCCGGCGCGTTGATGGTGCTCGACACGGTGACCTCTCTGGCCGGGTGCCCCGTACGGATTGACGACTGGCAGGTGGACGCGGTCTATAGTGGCACTCAGAAATGTCTGAGTTGCCCGCCCGGTCTTGCGCCGGCGTCACTCAGTCCGCGTGCGCTCGAAGCCGCCACGAAACGGAAGACCAAAGTCCAGAGCTGGTATCTCGATGTGAACCTGCTGGCGTCCTACTGGGGCCAGGACCGCGTTTATCATCACACCGCACCCATCTCGATGAACTACGCGCTGCACGAGGGCCTCCGGCTGGTGTTGGAGGAAGGACTCGAAAACCGCTGCCGTCGCCACGAGCAGAATCACCTCGCGCTGAAGAAAGGTCTCGCGGCAATGGGACTTCAAATCGCCTCGCAGGAAGGCCATCAACTCTGGCAGCTCAATGCGGTGACCGTGCCCGACGGCGTGGACGAAGCCGCCGTGCGCAAACGGTTGCTGACCGACTTCAACATTGAAGTCGGTGCCGGACTCGGCCCGCTCAAAGGCAAAATCTGGCGAGTTGGTTTGATGGGCGAAACTTCGAGCAAAGCGAACGTGAAAATGTTCCTCTCCGCACTCGGGCAAATCCTGAACGACTCCGGACGGAAGATTGACGTCGCCGCGGCGCTCGCAGCGAGCGCGTGATCTGCCGGTGACGCGACCCGCCGCCTCATATTAATGATTTCCTCGCGGGCACATCCGGGCCGTCATCCTGACGGAAGACGCATGTATGACCTCCTGTTTTCGGAGATCATCTGCCCGGCTCGTACCATTCACCGCGGAGCCAGTCGGCGATTAACTCAATGGCATGGCCGTCGAGCACCTTGTCCGCTCCGAAGGCGGGCATCCGGTCGTTTCGTTTGCCATAGAAGCGCGCATGGGCCGGATTGGAAATGAAGGCGATCAGCCAGTCGCGCGAGCCGAAGGCGGTAAGGTCCGGCGCTGTCGTGTCTTCGTCGGGCTTGTGGAACTGATGACACTCGGTGCAACGCATGCCTTCGGTGGTGATGAGGGTTTTGCCTTCCGCAACGAGGGCGGCGTCGCGTTGGTCAAGCTCATGTTGGGAGCCCAGCGCGGCTTCGGCTGAAAGCGCGGTGACGACTTTCTGGAGTTGGGCCTTCTGCTCGTCAGAAAATCCAGCGACATCCTTTTTTACGAACTTCACCATTTTCCCCTCCTTGAATTTTGTGCCGCCAAAGTAATGCGGGCTGTCAACGCGCGCCGGATCGAGCAAACCCGCCAGCCATTCTCGACTCGCGAACCCTTTCAGGTCGGATGCCGCGGGCGCGTCCTTGAGTTCGTTCCCTGTGCCATCGTTGTCGCCATAGCGGTGGCAACTGGCGCAGTTTTTCGCGAAGAGTTTGGGGCCCTGGGTAAGCGGGTCGTTGCGCAACAGCGTCACCGCGCCTTCGCGTGGAATTCCGGTCGGCGATTGGGCAAGGACTTTGACGCGCTCAGCGTCGCGACGGGCTTCTTCAACAGCGATTTTGAAGGCCGGATCGCGCCTGTCCTGGGTCAGGGCCAGAAAAGTCAGAAACGCAACCCCGGCGAGCAGCGAGAAGGAAAGCCCGACATTGAAGCGGTGGCCGAGGTTCCACCGTCCGACGATCGGCATGAGAAAAATGATCAACATGACGAAAGCGGGGATGACGATCGCGCCCCAGATCTCGGTGCCGCCGGGAAAGAATTTGAGGAATTCGAAAAGGAAGAGAAAATACCATTCAGGCCGTGCGGCGGAGTAGGTTTCCGAAGGATCGGCGGGAGCGGCAAGGTCGGCACCCAGCCCCCCGCCGGTGTGGAAGAGCCACGGGCGCAGCACGAGAAACAGCACGGCAGCAAGCACTGCGAGGCAGGCGACGGCGTCGTTGAGCACCTGGTCGGGCCAAAAGTACTCGTCCGCTTTGCGTTTGGGATCCTTGGCGGTGATGCCGTGGCGGCGAAACAGAAAGATGTGCCATACCACGAGCATGACGACGCACGCGGGCAGCACCCCTGCATGCAACGCGAAAAATCGCGTCAGCGTGTGGTGGCCGTAATCCGGCCCGCCGATGATGAGCCGCTGAAGTGCGGGACCGACCATTGGCACAATGCCCATGATGTTGGTCGCCACCTTCGTCGCCCAATATCCCTTTTGGTCCCAGGGCAGCAGATAGCCTGTCAGCGAAAGACCAAGGACAAGCAGCAACAGGCCCAGTCCGAACCAAAAATTGATTTCGCGCGGCGCTTTGTAGGCGCCGTCAATGACCACCTGCATCAGGTGCAGCACGAGCAGGACGTTCATCACCGAGGCGGTGAAGTGGTGGATACCACGCAGCAGCCAGCCGCCGGCCATTTCGTTTTGAATGTAATAAACACTTTCCCACGCGGTCTGCGAACTGGGGCTGTAGCACATCCAGAGAAACAGGCCGGTGATGAACTGAATGGCGAGGCAGAAGACCAGAGTGCTGCCCCAAACGTAACGCCAACGCGCGCCGCCGGGGATGTTTTCATAGAGTGAATACTCGATGATCCGCCGGTAACCCGTGCGGCGGTCCAGCCAATCGAACAGGGCTTTCATCAGACGGGGATCTTTTCCCTTTCGCCGGCGCGGAAGTTTTGAAACTTCACCCAGATTTCATTGCCATTGCGGATTTCAACCTGCAATTCGTCAAGTCCACGCGGACTGGGACTTTTGGGATCGGCAATTTTGCCGTCGGTTGAGAAGCTGCTGTTATGGCACGGACAATGATAGCCTTTTCTTGACGCTTCGTAATCAACGAAACACCCCGCGTGCGGGCACATCACATTGAACGCCTGCACCTGTTTGTCGCCCAGCCGGCGCAGGTACACCGCGCCCACCGGCACGCGCGGCATGCGGTTCCACGCGTCGGTGTGGCTGGCGATGACAGAAAACTTGCGCGGCACACCATCTTCGGACAGCGAATTGAGGGAGGCAACGAGGACGGCGTCGTTTTCCCGCGTTTTGCGACGAAGCGGATCAAGAAAGACAAGCAGGCCCGAAACGGCCGGCACAAGTCCGGCGACAATGCCAACGGCAACGGCGCAGACTTCCTTGAAGAAATTGCGTCTGGCGGACGACCGTGGAACGTCGGGTTTTTCCATCTCAGCAAATGAATGCGCGCCAGCCACCGGGCCAGCGTTGAGTATGACGGATAAGTAGTGAAATTGTTTCAAAAGTAAACCTGAAACGTCGGGGAACCAAACTCTGGCCGGTTTTCGAACCTCGCTCCGGGGGCCCTATTTATCCGCGCCATGGCGCAAAATTTTTTCCGTGCGTTTCCGACGCGTTGAAACTATGTTCGGGGCATGACAATCTGGATAATGGCCGTACTGCTGTTCGCCCTGTTCGGTGCGCTGGGCTACGCGAAAGGTGCGATTCGGATGATATTCCCGTTGATGGGCCTTGTGCTCGGCGTGTTTCTGGCCATACCACTTGCCCCCGTCGTCAAACCACTGGTTCCCTTGGTGGGATTGAAAAACCCGGTCTGGAGCATCCTGATTCCGCCGCTCATCAGCTTCTTTTTCATCGCAATCATTTTCATAACGGTGGGGTTCATTGTCCATTGGAAGGTCAACCTTTACTACAAATATCGCACGGACGACTATCACCGCCTGAGCTGGGAACGCCTGAATAAGCGATTGGGGGTGAGCATCGGGCTGGTCGCGGGCGCAGCCTATTCCATTCTCGTGGGTCTCGTCGTTTACGTTCTGGGTTACCTCACCGTCCAGGTTTCCGCAGGCGAGAACGAGACCGGGATTGTGAAATACCTGAATCGGGCGCGCGCGGACTTGCACTCGACCGGTCTCGATAAAACGGTGTCGGCATTGGATCCAACGCCGGAAAAGTACTATCAGGCATCGGACATCCTCGGGTTGCTTTACCACAACCGGCTGCTGGAGAGCCGGCTCGCCGCCTATCCTCCCTTTCTTTCGCTTGCCGAACGCCAGGAGTTTCAGGACATCGCCAACGACACGGAATATCAAAACCTGCTCGCGACACAGGCGCCGGTCGCACAGATCATCGACAATCCCAAGACACAGGCCATACTCAATAACCAGGAGATCATCCAACATCTGAATGAAACCGACCTGAAGGATCTGCTGGAGTACTTGAAGACGGGCGAATCACCAAAATTCGCGGACACAAGGATCCTCGGCCGATGGCAGCTCGACCCCTATGCGACATTGCTGCAGGAAAAGAGGCATCGCAGCCACATGACCACCGCGGAGATGAGGCTTCTGAAGCAGGAACTGGAGTCCAAGAAAAACCTTACACTTGTCGCGACACCGGATAACAACCTGAAGTTGAAGGGGCAGGATATGGCGCAGATGTGGAAGAAATACGTCGGCGAGATGAAAGCCTACATGGAAGGCGGTTCCAGACGCCCCGTGGCTGCAGTCCGCGCGCCCGCGCCCGTTGCCGCTCCCCCTGTCTCCGCAGGTCAGCAACTCATGAACCAGCGCTACGGATTGAATCGCCGTGCGCCCGCACCGGCGCCAACGCCAGGCTCCGCGCCCACTTCTGTTGCCGTTGCTCCGCTCGCGGCGGCGGCACCCCCGACCCCTGCGGCGATCGCCGCCGAGATCGCGAAACTCCCCGTAGTGGTGCTGGCGAGCGGAAACTGGAAAGGGGATGGCGACAAATATGAAGTATCCTTGCAGGCACAGGCCAGCGGGCTGCCCTTCGACGACGCCAAGAAATCGGCCACCGCGACGGCTGAAATCAGAGATGGAAGGCTTTATCTGACCGAAACGGACACGACCTTCGTGATGGAAAAATTCTGAACACGGACGGGTGGAATCCTGATTTCACCCTTCAAGAGCGATCCTGAAAGGATATGCCGCTACGGGAGGTTGTAGCTCGTCCGTTCAACTCTCAATCGATTTACGTCAAATAAGGAGCTTGGGGCGCTGCCGGTGAAGACCGGGTTGACACTGGACTCCGAAGCGGTCTTGTCGGTCAATTGTCGGGCCGGTACCTGTGCGTTGACTTGAAGTGTCGAGGGGGGAGCCTGCGCGAACCAGGGACTAGCCAACGCCGGGGATGCGATTTCGTCAGGTCCACCTGATTGAGTAACCCCGAGTCCGATGACGAGCAGGCCGACAATGACCAGCCCATAGGCACAGGCGAGCAACGGCTTCGCGTCGAGTTCCCGGACCCATCTCCGCCACCACGGGGCGCGGCCAACCAAACCCTCCGCTTCGATGCGGGTGATCACCTTGTCGGGAAAATGGCTGAAGAAGCCCGGCGGCGGCTGTTCGTAACGTTTAAGATTAAGCAGCTTTCTCAGCCCGTCGAAATCTTCCGGCAAGGAATTCATGATTACTTCAGGTAGTCGGATAAATAAGCCTGCAATTGTTGTCGAGCGTAAAAAAGGCGCGAGCGGACTGTTCCCGTGTTGCAGTCCATGATTTTTCCGATCTCTTCGTGCGACATACCTTGCACATCATGCAACGTTACTACCAATCTGTGGATTTCAGACAGTTTCTGCATGGCAGCGTTCAATCTCTCCTGTAGCTCGATCAGGTTGACCTCCCGCCGCGGGGTCTTGTCGGATATCAACGCGACAAAATCAGCGTCATGTTCGGCGTTGAAATCCAGGTCGTTCAAGCTCATGTGGATCCTGTGCTTGCGCTGTTTAAGGAAGTTTATCGTCTTATTGACAGCGATCCGGTAAACCCATGTAAAAAAGCTGGAATCGCCTTTGAATGACTTGAGCGCCTGGTGAGCCTTGATGAACGTCTCCTGGGCGAGGTCGTTGGCGTCCTCGTGGTTGGAGGTCATGTGGTAAATCGTGGCATAGATGCGTTCCTGATAACGCTCCACCAGTCCGCCATACGCCTCCATGTCGCCCGCCTTGGCTCGCTTGACGAGTTGCTGTTCCTCCCGGGGATCAACCGCCGGCTGTGGGGCCACGGATGCCATGGGGGCTTTTTCGAGCACATTGGCGTTCATGGCAAGTTATTATACCCCCAATGCCGCCGTTTGTTGCTCCAAAAATCCGGTGAGCGCGTCCAGCGCCATGCGGCTGTCCGTTTCCGGCAGCGGGGCAAGGCACTGCCGCGCCGCGTCGAGGAACTGGCGGATGGTGCAGCGGGATTCGTCGAGCGCATCATATTTCTCCAACAGTTCGATCACGCGCGGCAGGCAGCCGCCGTCCCAGTGCCCGATCAGCTTCTCCAGTTTTGCCCGATCCGCAACGCTCGATCGTTCCAGCGCCACCAGCACCGGCAACGTCAGCTTTCCATTCGCGAGGTCCGTACCAAGCGATTTGCCGACCAGCGCCTCCGACCCGAACACATCCAGGCAATCGTCATAGATCTGGTAGGCCGTGCCCAACGTCAGGCCGAACTGGCGCAACACCGCCCGCTCTGACGGCGCGGCGCCGCAGAGCCAGGCACCCAGGTCGCACGACAACGCGAACAGCTCGGCCGTTTTCATTTCGAGGACTCGGAAGTATTCCTCGCGAGAGGAGCCGAACTGCCGCTGCCGGTGCGTTTGCAGGATTTCACCGGAGCAAACGGTTTTGGTCGCCGCCGACACGGCCCGGCAGACTTCAGTTGTGGGAAAGCTCGCCGCGAGCTTCAACGCGTGAGCGAAGAGACAGTCACCAAGCAGGACAGAAATCTGGTTGCCCCAGTTCGCGGCAAGCGTCGGTTGCTGACGGCGGAGCGACGCTTCATCCATCACGTCATCATGTACCAAGGTAGCCAGATGGACCATTTCGATGATCACCGCTACGGTGACCAGACTGTCGTCCGGCTTCCCGACGGCCCCTCCACTCAAAGCCACGAGCGCCGGGCGCAATTGCTTCCCCTGATTTGTCAGCGCGTACTGGGCATAGGCCGCAATCTCCGGAGTGAAAGTATGGACCTGTTCAGCCAGGTGGTTTGCCACCGCTGTCAAAAACGGGTCAACAGGCCGCACAATCTGTTTCCATGAATGCGGTGGTTGTTTGGCGGGCGCGGCGACTGCAACGGCTTTGGTTTCGGCAGCCAACATCGTGGGCCAATCTAAGGTTGGCCAAATTCCAAGTCAAACTTAAGTCGTCCGACAGATAACGCGGCAACTTGACGCCCGATGTTTGCTTGCACCTGAACGCGTTTGGCCTCTTTCAAGGCAGCGCCTGCACCCGATAGAAACGAAAACCGTTTGTGGCGGACGCGTCCGTGAACTGAGTCGAGGCCCCACCCGACGCCACGGGCGAACCCACCGTCTGCCATGGATCATTGGCCACATCGCGCCGGCTCCAGACCCGGTAATTCCTGCCCGGACCGCTCTGCCAGGCGATCGTGCTCCCACCGGCGTTCATTACGATGCTGTCGATTTTTAAGAGCGAAAGCGCGTTGGTCGGGTTGGTTCCTGCAATGTATTCGTCCTGATTGTTGAAAGTGTCACCGTCCGGATCAGCACCTGGCCCGGCTTCCGACGCTGTGAAAAGGGCGAAGTATTGACGCTGGAAGCGATCATCCAGACCGTCGAAATTGAAATCCGGGACAAGGGACTGAATGTCGAGGAACCCGTTTGCATACGCGAGGTCGGCACCGCGCTGGATGACAAAACTACGCAGGCCGGGACTCGCGTTGCCGGCGACGCTGATGGGAATGGAAACGAAGTTGAGGCCGGAAAGTGTGGAGAACGCGGGGGCGCCAAGAGTCAATCCATCGCCGGTGATGGCAAGAGTCGCGCCCGAGGTCGGCAGGTCGGCGGACGCCACGCCGATGATCAGGTTGCTTTGACCGGGACGGATCGTTGTCGGTAACGAGGACCAGTTAAACGAGCCGAAATTATTGCTCGGCGTGCGAATCTGCGTGATGCGAAATGCCGGACTGCCGCTGGTGACGGTGAAATTCTGAGTGAGGGCCGTTCCGGCCGCGAGCGTAATGTCGGCGTCGTTCGACGGCAGGAAGGCGGTTTGCACGGCGTCAAAAATAAAATTGCCTGCCGCGTCCTTTTCGTTGCTGACGTCTCGCCCCCTGATCAGGAAGTCAGCCGCGCCAACAGGGTCCAGCGGCGTGACGCGCACACGATATTGGCCGGGTGGCATTGCGGGCAAATCGTAAGATCCATTCGTATGCGTGACGGTTCCCGCGGCAAGGTTTCCCGTTGAAGCTTCTTCTGCCAGCACTACGGCGCCAAAAACTGCCGAACCATTCATCGTTACCTGACCCTGCAAATGGCCCAGCGTTGTGATCGTCCCTGAGGTGCCGTAAAGCCACTGGACGGCGGCAACTTCGTCGCTCGAAAGCCCTGCCTGGGCGTTGACCCCGCCACTGCCGCGAAACAGCATCGTCGCGCCGCCGACCGGCGAATGTTTCAATCCGAGAAAGTGTCCGATCTCATGCAGGGCCGTCGATTCAACAAAAATCTGCGTGCCCGATGCGTTGGTATTGTTAAAATCGGTGAACCACGAGTACTGCACTCCGTTGAACACAATGTCGGCTTCGGCTTGAGCGTTGTTGTCCGGAAACCAGGAATTGAACGTCACGCCCAACGCGCCGCTGATGTTGTCCATCCCACCATTCACGGTGGTACTGTTTTTCGCCCAAAACACGACATTCTGGTTGTCGCTGGTATTGATATCCACTCCCGGCGCGACAACTCCGGCGTCCTCGAATTTCAGAACCGTGCCGGTGATCGACTGCCATTGCGCAAACGAGGCGCGCACGGCATTCAGTTCGGCCACAGTGTTGGTATTCGAGAAGCCGTCGGAGGCCAGAAAAAAGCGGATCGCCCCCGTCACCGGGTTCACAACGTTCGTATGAACTCCTCCCGCATTGGGCGGATCGGAAGGCTCGAGCGGATCCAGATGCCAGCGCAGCGGGTCGCCCGTGCTGTTCAAATCCACGACGAACGCGCGGGCGCAGAAGCCGGAGACAAAGATGAGCGGGGGCAATGCCCTTCTGATTTTCATCGATTGCCCCGGTGGACTCGCTGTTTCAATTCTGTGAGTGTCAGCCGCTGTGCCGTCCGACGCTTGACGCCTCGGGGAACCGCGCCTCGCAAATTGTCGGGCGCGCCGTGAAACAGATTGCGGACGAGCCGCTCGCCGGTTCCCGGTTCCTGCCAGACATGAAACTTTCCCTGCGCCAGACCGAGTGTGACGCCTTCGCCGCGCTGGTTCAGCACCAGAAACGCGACCACCTCCTCGCCAATGCCATAATCGACTTGCCCCGAGACAACGGATTTTTCTCCGCCAAGGATTCCGCCTCCGTGGACGATGGTGCAGCGATTGGTCGGGAGAGAGCCTTTCCAGACCTCGCCGACTTGCAACTCGACCTTCGTGTAAATACGACCCGCGGGGTCGCGCTGGCAGCTTTCACTTAAAACGGTGCCGCGCACGACAAGCGCCGATTGATCGGCCAGTTGTTCGACCGAAAGCGGCTCCATCTGGACCGCGCGCAGCGGGAACGCCCCTGTCAGCGACAACAGAAGCACGCCTGCGCAAATCCGACTTTTCATGCGACAAAGATAAACGACCGCGGTTGGCCTGCCAAAAGTATTCTCGTTGACGCGATCCTCGACAGTGAGATGAGTCTAACCGCGGCGGGCGCTCTGCGGGGCGATGGCCTCGGAGAGCAGGCCGAGGGCCTCGGCGCGTACCACCGCGCCAACCAGTTTGCGTTCCTTCGGCGTGTTGACCACGGGCACGTTCCGCTGTTCGCTGGCAAACAGGATCGGCAGCACATCAAGCAGCTTCTGGTTCGGCGTCAGGCACGGCGGCGGCGGGCGCATCACGTCGAAAGCAATCACGCCATTCAATTCCTGCCCCGCGTTCAGATACTCTTTCAAGTCCTGCAAAGCGACGAGCCCAACGAAGGAGCCACGGTCGTCCACAACAGGAAGGAAATTGTTCGGGCTCGTCAGGAAGCGATCGGCGATTTCATGGAAGGTCGCCGTTTGTTTGAGGGGCGGAACCGGGTCGCGCATAAGGTCGCCCACCGTCTGCTGCGTGGCCGCACCCGGCTGCGCGCTCTCACGCTCGGTCTCCAGTCCTTTTCGCCGGAGCGGCTCAGTATAGATGGTTTCGGCGTCAAGCCGGCGCGCCACCAGTGTTGACACGGCGCAGGCGACCATCAACGGCGGCATGAGGGTGTAGTTCAACGAGATTTCAAACACCATGATCATCGCGAGCAGCGGTGAATGCGTCGTCGCCGCCAGCACGCTGCCCATGCCCACCAGCGCGAAAGCCGCCGCCGGCAGCGTCTCCGCAAAGTGGGCGGTGTGCAGTGTTGTTCCGAACATCCCCCCCAGGCCGGCCCCCAGAAACAGCGTCGGCGTGAACACGCCACCCACGGCGCCGGAACCAACCGTCATCAGCGTGGCCAGCAGTTTCGCCACGAACAGGCCGGACAAAAAACCGAGCGCGTATTCGCCATGCAGGATCTGGTTGGTCGCGCCATATCCGTTCCCCCACACCTGCGGAAAGCCTGTGGCGATCGCGCCAACGACCAGCCCCCCCAGCGCCATCCTTGCGTAGATCGGCTGGCGCATGCGGCTGAACAGAAGTTCGCTGTGACGGATCAGCTTCAGAAACGCCGCGCCCAGCGCGCCGGCAAAAAGCCCCAGCAACAGGAACCACGGCAATTGCGTGATATGAGTAAACTCGACATGCGAAGGCGCCTGATACTGCGGTTCAATGCCAAAAAAACTCCGCGAAAGCATCGTTGCCACGACCGACGCGGCAACGAGCGGGGCGAAGAGATTCATGGAGAAATTGCCGAGGACGATTTGAGCGGCAAAGATGGCGCCGGCCACGGGCGCGTTGTAAGCGGCCGAGATGCCAGCAGCCGCACCGCAGGCCACGAGCAGCCGGAGGCGGTACGGCTGCCATTTCGCCAGTTGCCCGCACTTGGACGCGGCCGTCGCCGCCAGGTGCGTGATCAACCCTTCCCGCCCAATGGACGCGCCGGTGCTGATGCTCACCAGCGACGACAGGGCCTTGATTACTGCGTGACGAAAGGGCAGACGGCCGTCGCCGGCGACGACCACCTCGAGCAGATTGCTGGAACCGCGTTTGCCCGCCCAGTGCAGCCCCCAAAACAGCACCAGCCCGGCGGCGAGGCCGCCAACCGTCGGCGCCAGCAGACGCTGCCACCAGTTGAGCGCTTCCGCGATTTCGACGAGATCCCCCTGATGACGAAGGGCAAATTCCTTGAGGGTATCAATGCAGAGGTGAAAGATGAGATTGACGAGCCCGCCAATGATCCCCACGCCGCTCCCGAGCAGCAGATGCACGGTTTCCTCGCTGAGGCGGAGCTTTTCCCTGATGCGCAACAACGCCTGCCAGTGCCGGCGGAAGAATTCCCGCGCCTTCGCCAGCACCTGCTCCAGACTTTTCGGCCAGGTCCGCACTTGATTATTTTGTGAATTTTCCCGCCCGATGACGAGTCTTCTTTGCGGCAACCGAGAATCGCCCCCCACGCCCGATTTGCCGTGGGACTCTCTATTTTGCAGATTGCACACAGCTGTCGTACTGTTAGCATGACTGGCTCGTACAGTTCTCAACGCATGAAGAAATGGATCATACTGGCCGTCGTCCTGGCGGGATGTGCCTGGGGATTTCAAAAATGGCACGCCACACTTCCCCCCGGGGGCTCCTCGTCCGCCGCCGGCCAACCCACCACGGCGGTGGTCGAGACGCGGGACATTCATTTCGCCGTGAGCGCGGCAGGTGAAATCGGTCCGGCCGACCAGGTTTCCGTCCGCCCGGAAATCAATGGAAAAATCCTCACCTTGCCCGTGGACATTGGTGATCGCGTGAAAAAGGACAGCGTGTTGTTCACACTGGATGACCAGGATCTGCAAACGGACCGCTCCTCGAAACTGATCGAGATCGAGGCCGCAAAACTGCAGCTGGAGAAGGCCAGCCGGGACTACGAACGGTCCAAACAACTTTTCGCCGACAAACTTATCTCCCAGGAACTCTTCGAAGACACCAGGACGCAATATGAACTGGCCCGGAACGCGCTCGACCGGACCGAAAAGGCGTTGCACCTGGTCGAATACCAATTGACCAAGACGAAAATCCTGGCGCCGTTCGATTGCACTGTTCTGACGAGGCCGGTTTCGGTCGGGCAGGCCGTCTCCGGGTCTGGCGGGTTTAACAGTGGAACCGAAGTGCTGACCATCGCCAACCTGAGTGAAATGGTCATCAACGCGCACATCAATCAGGCCGACGTCACCCGGCTCAAGATGGGGCAACAGGTCGAGGTGGCGGTCGAGGCCGTGCCCGGCCTGAAAGTCAACGGCACCGTTGAACGGATCGCGCCGCAGGCCACCATCAAGAACAACATCAAGGGATTCGCCGCGCGTATTCTTCTGAAGGACGTTGATCCGCGCGTCCGGCCCGGCATGACGGCAAACGTTCAGATACCTGTCGCCTCCGCGGACAACGTGGTGGCGGTGCCGCTGGCTGCCGTGTTTACCGAGACCGACCCGGACACGGGTGAGACCGAACGTTATGTTTTCGTGAAGAAAGACGATGGCTTCGAACGCCGGCCCGTTCAGATAGGCGTTTCAGACTTTTTCTTCGCCGAGATTCAGAAAGGCTTGTCTCCCGGCGAAGTCGTGGCCCTCGAAATGCCGGAGGCGGAAAAGGCGCGCGCGATCAAGAATCCGCTGGTCATGCTGCCGGGCGGTTCCGAAAGCAGCGGCGCGACGGCACGGTCGGGCGCGGGCAAGGGGACCAGCAAGACCAATGCGCCCGCCAGCGCACAGCGGCCGGCCGGCGGGGTCCGGCGCAGTGGGACGTGATTATGGCCGGCTGTTCGTTTCTCCCGCAGCCCTCAACCCATGCCCCCGGCCGGGCGGCGCCGCTTGTTGAACTCCGCAACGTCAGCAAAATCTACCATTTGGGGGGCGAAGAGATCCGGGCACTCGATGACGTGTCGCTCGATATTGAGGCGGGCGAATTCATTTCCATCATCGGCCCGTCGGGCAGCGGCAAATCCACCTTGATGCACATCCTCGGCTGTCTCGACTCTCCGACGCACGGCACCATCAAGCTCGACGGCACCATGATCCACGACGCGTCGCCGCGTGAGCTCGCGCGCATCCGGAACCAAAAGATCGGTTTCGTGTTTCAATTCTTCAACCTGCTCCCGAAGCTCAACGTCCTGCAGAACGTCGAGTTGCCGATGATTTACAGCGGCCTGGCAGCGCGCCAACGACGCGAGCGCGCGTTGCAGGCCCTGAAAATGGTCGAAATGGACAACCGCGCGAAGCATCGCCCGATGCAGCTCTCCGGCGGGCAGCAGCAACGAACCGCCATCGCCCGCGCCCTGGTGAACAGCCCGAAAATCGTTTTTGCCGACGAACCGACCGGCAACCTTGACTCGCACACCGGCGAAGTGATCCTTGAGTTGTTTCGCCGTCTCAGCCAGGAGGGACGAACCATCGCGCTGGTCACGCACGACCCGGAGATCGCCGCCTCAACACCACGCCGCATTGAGATCCGCGACGGCCGCATTGCCGAAAGAGTGGATCGCAAGCTTGCGGGACTGGATGAATTGACCGGCATGTCCCGCGACGATTCGCAGTTATGAACCTTGGGAACGCCATCCTGATTGGTTTCAAGGAAATCTGGGCGCATAAATTTCGTTCCCTGCTCACCATGCTCGGCATCATCCTCGGCGTGTCGAGCCTTGTGGCGATGTCGGCGCTGGTCAAGGGCATGGAAGTGGGCGCGAAGGAGGCGTTGATCGCCATCGGCGGCCTGCAGAAGGTCCGCATCGAGCCGCAGGACGTGCCGATCCAGCAGTGGCAGCGGAAAGATCAGGCCGTCGGCGTGACGATCAACGATGTTTACGCGCTCGAGGCAAGCGCGCCGCTGGTCACAAAAATCTCCCCCGAAATGCGGCTCTATGGCGCGACCGCGACCAAAAGCGGCAAATCATTTCGCCCGTGGAACTGCACCGGCGTCTGGCCCATCGCGCTCGAAATGTACGAGCACGTGATCCAATACGGACGCATGTTCAACGAGATTGACGACGAAATGGCGCGCAACGTTTGTGTGATCGGCACGGGCGTCCGCGACGAGCTTTTCGGCAGCCCGGAGGACGTCGGCGAGGAAATCAATCCCGTCGGCGAGACCATCAACATCAACGGCCAGCCCTTCACGATCATCGGCATGTTCGAACATTACGAGAGCGAACAGGAGCGCAAGGAACGCGAACTGGCGAAGCTCCAGCCGAGGCAGGCCGCGACCGGCCCCAAGCGCAGCCGGGGCTGGAGCGGTCGCGGCGGGAGCTTTGCGTTTCGCCTGAAAAACAACACGCTTTACATGCCGCTCAACACGGTGTGGATGAAGTTCCGCGCGGCGGGCGTCGGTGTGGCGGGCAGTTTCGGAACCAACAAGTCGGCGGCCATCACGCCGGACACCGCGATCGTCCCGGACCCGAGGTTGTCCGTCCTGGAAGTGAAGATTGCGGACGTGGACCGCATGAACGTCGCGCTCCAGCAAATCCGAAATGTTCTGATGGCCACGCACAAGGGCATTGAGGATTTTTCGTTCCGCACCCAGGAGGAATGGGCGGAAAATATCAACACCTTCATCCATAATGCGCGCATGAGCGGCGGCATCATCGCGGGCATCAGCCTGCTGGTCGGCGGGATCGGCATCATGAACATCATGCTGGCCAGTATCTCGGAGCGTGTCCGTGAAATCGGAATCCGCAAGGCCGTCGGCGCCGCGACGGAAGATGTCTTCATCCAGATTCTCGTTGAAAGCATCGTCATCGCAATCTTCGGTGGATTGGTGGGTCTGGTTGCTTCATACGGACTGGTGCGGGTCATCGTCAGCTTTTCCTCCACCGAAAACGCCCCGATCATCACCGTCACGGCAATGTCAATCGCGTTCGCGTTCAGCGTGTGCGTCGGCATCACGGCCGGCCTGTTTCCTGCATTCAAGGCCGCGCGGCTGGATCCCATTCAGGCTCTGCGTTACGAGTGATGAACCTGCTCAACACCATCATCGTCGGCCTCAAGGAAATCTGGGCGCACAAGTTTCGTTCGCTGCTCACGATGCTGGGCATCATTCTTGGCGTCGCCAGCCTCGTCGGCATGTCCGCCATCGTGAAGGGCATGGAAAACGGGTTGAAGGAAACGATGATCGCGATGGGTGGCGCGGACAAGGTGCTGCTCGAGGACCAGGACGTGCCCGCTTATCAGGAGCATCTGGCGGAGGAAGCGCCGGGGCGGACGATGACGGATGTCATGGCGCTGCGCGAGAGTGCGCCGCTGGTCCGGCTGGTCTCGCCCGAAATGGCGATGAACAACTGCACTGTCACGCTCGGGGACAAGATGGTGAACCCGTCCGAATGCGTGGGCGTCTGGCCGGCCGTGCTCGACATGAACCTGCACACGCTCGAACACGGCCGGTTCTTCACCGACATTGACGAGGAAAAGGCCAACAGCGTCTGCGTGATCGGCACCGGAATCCGCGATGAATTATTCGGTTCGCCGGAGAAGACCGGGAAGGAGATCATCCCCATCGGTGAACAGGTCTTCATCAACGGACAGCCCTTCACCATTGTCGGAATGTTCACGCGCTATGAAAGCGAACAGCAACGCAAGGAGCGCGAGCTCGCGAAAACGAAACCGAAGGAGGAACAGGCCGGCCCGGCGCGACGTCGCGGCTGGGGACGCGGTGGTGGCGGCTGGGCGTTCTGGCGCAAGAACTACACGGTTTACATGCCCATGAACACGATGTGGGTGCGGTTTCGCTCCGCCGCCGGCGCAAACAACATCCCCGACCCGCGCCTGACCGACATTGACATAAAGGTTGCCGACCTCGACCACCTGGAGCCCGCGCTGCAACAGGCCCGCAACGTCCTGCTGATGACCCACCGCGGAATCGAGGACTTCAGCTTTCGCACACAGGAAAACCAGATTCAGAACATCAACTCGCAGATTCGCAACGCGCGCTTGAGCGGCGGCATCATTGCGGGCATCAGTTTGCTTGTGGGCGGCATCGGCATCATGAACATCATGCTGGCCAGCATCAACGAGCGCATTCGCGAAATCGGCATCTGCAAAGCCATCGGCGCGACCGGCCTTGCCATCTTCCTGCAAATCCTGGTCGAGAGCATCGTGGTTGCGCTGGTCGGCGCGGTGGCCGGACTGGCCGCATCGTTCGGACTGGTGCGATTGCTTGCGGTCGTTTCACCGTCGCAGAATTCACCGGTCATCACTCCGACGGCAATGTTGATCGCCGTGATCTTCAGCGCCTGCGTGGGGGTTGTTGCCGGACTCTTTCCCGCATTCAAGGCCGCGCGACTCGACCCGATCCAGGCGTTGCGGTACGAGTAGGAGCGGTCTCTGCCTCTCGAATAATTCTTCACAGAAATCCTCAGATCTGCTTCTATAACACTCGGTAAGCGCCGCACTCGAAAAAGCCAGTCTTGCGGCTGTGCGGCTCAGAAAACAATGTTAGGTCGCTAACGCATACACTGTGAAACTCCCCATTTACACCTCAACACCGGGCCTCGACCGTTACTCTGAACGTGACCGATTTGCTGTGTATCGTGCGACTCACAAGCGATTGATGATCGAGGACGCCGCATACCGGAAGCAGTGGAACACATATGTTGCCAGCATGGTCTGTATCGCGATCTTTCCTGCTGGTGGTTTCGTTGTTGGCGGAGCACTTGGCATTTTGTTGTCGGTTGTCTTGACGGCAGTGGTTGTAGCTGGCGTCCTGTTCTTGGCGTTCCGGCAGCAGAAGTTCATGAACCGGAGGATTGGCGATGCTTTGCAACGTCAAGCGGCCTCCTAACAAATCGCGAGGCAGTGTGAAAGCTCTTGAAACAAGATTTTGAAGGAGGAAAAAGTGTTACGAATCACTCTCGCCGAAAACAAAAAATGCGCCGTAACCAAAATGCGAACGTCGATTTTTTGGGTAATTCGTCGCGCGGGGAGTTTTCACACAGCCTCTCGCTGCATGCAACGTGGGATGGCGCCTTCTGTTCGTCGACAAGTCGCTGGTTGGCGGATATCATCGGTCCCGCATGCCGGCGCTTGGGTCGTTGGGCGGCGTTCGCACCACCAAAAGGCAAACTATGAAACGAGCAAAGCAATTCACCATCGCTGTGGGATTCGCAGTTATATGCGGCTTTGCCGCTGGTTGCAGCGGGATTCACCGAATGGAGGCAGTCAAGGATGTGATTGACCGCGGGTTGGTTTCTGGCCTTTCGTCATCCAACCAGTTCAGCGCAGTGGTGTGGAGCGTGCCTCGGATGCCCGTAGGGCCATACTCCAAGATTGATAGTCTGCCGGTCACTATCGAGGACGGTTCGACGAATGAGGCAGACTACGTTTTCTTTTTCGGCAAGTCCGGCAAAACCAAGACGTGGGAAGTGTTCTCGTGTATGAAGTGGCGGGATGGCCACTGGGAATTTGTGCCGGTTAAACTTCCGAACGCGCCGAAAAAGTGATGGAGACGCCGCCTTACCATGCGCGAGGCTGTGTGAAAACAAACTCTATCGGACATTGGATTATCGGCCTCACGTTCATTCGCTTGGCTATGGTTGGACAGAGGAGAAAGAGACACGATGCCTAGCGGTTCGTTCAAAAACGGCACAAATCGCCGCGCGAGGGCACGCGGCCTACAAGATTTATCGGAGAATCCGGCGTGGTGTAGGCCCGGTCCCCCGACCGGGCGTTTTTTAAACGGGCCGCTAACCCTTCAAGACGTTGGGTGACGCCGTGAGCGACCGATATCAAATCATGAATGATGAGGCGTTTTGGACTCGGTTGGAGTTTGACGCATCCCGCTGGCTCGAAAGCTTGGACGTGAAGACGCTCAGACGATTCTGGATTGATGGTTTTCTGCCCGAGACCATCACGAACACGAAGCACGGTGCGGATGTCGAAGGCACGGCATGGGTTGGCATCGGTGCGAGAGACCAGTATCAGTATCGCTTTGTTGTCTCTGTGCCTCAGAGGATGCTTCATCGTGGCAGGCAGACCTTCTGCATTGAGCGGCTTTCTCTCGACGAGGCAGAGCAGACATTACAGATAAAGGTTGTCAGTGAGAAACAAGTCGCCTAACAAATCGCGAGGCAGTGTGAAAACTCTTGAAACAAGATTTTGAAGGACGAAAAAGTGGCGCGTATCACTCTCGCCGAAAACAAAAATGCGCCGTAATCAAAATGTTAATGTCGATTTTTTGGGTAATTCGTCGCGCGGGGAGTTTTCACACAGGCTCACGCTCCAGCGAACGGCGGGCGCGGCTCTTGACTCGTGCTGGGCGATATATTTCCCGCCGTCGATAAGGTCTTGTAGTTCGGCATAAAGCACCATGCCAGGATCACTTTGGGCACCATTCAGAGAAGGCAATCGCAGTGAGTATCTCGCGCAATACTTTCTGTCTGCCCTCGGTGTGTCGGCCAGCGTCCCCAGAGCGGAGGACATAGGCATCGACTTTTATTGTGCCCTCGCTCAGCAGTCTGGCGATCGATTAACTTTTCATTCACCATTCGCCGTGCAGGTTGGATCGTTTGGAACCAAAGACTTTAGATACGGTGGGTATTCAAAAAAGGGAGTTTGGCAAAAGGAGCAGCTTGATTGGCTGTTCTCGCAGGAATTGCCGCTATTTCTGTCCACCGTTGATAAAGACACACTCACGTTCAGGCTCTATTCGACGAGCCCGGTCTGGCTTATCAGATACTCGTTTGGAGACGTATCCGAGGTTTATTTGATACCGGACGCCACACACGATCCATTGAAGGAGTCGAAAGAGGAAGTTCAAGAATATATGGGGAAGGGCGGCGATGGCGCCCGATACCGCATTCCTTTGGGAGCCCCGATTGTGGAGATGCGCATCGATGAGTTGAAGACGGATGTTGTTGACAAGGCTCGATTCGCGCTTAGCAAGGCGGCCAGCATTGAGATGAGCAATCTCACCTATCGCCGATTGAGCGTGCATTTTTCTCAGTGGATGTTGGACATACTGGCAAACGACGACTCCGCCGGCATCAAGCTTGGGCAGTTTTATGCGTGGAATACCGAGCCGGGTCGCAACACTCCGGAGCAGCTGAAAGCAGTCCTGCCGATTATTGTCGCTTTGGGGCACAATCTCAAATGGCAGAAGCGGCTCGACGAGCTCGCACAACTAAAGGGCATTTTCAGCCTCATTCCTCCCGACGAGATTCCAGACTTCCTGAAAAGCAACCTCCCTGAAATCCTATAGGGTCGAACAAGGCGCGAGACTTTGTGAAAACTTTTCCGGTTTGTTGAGTCGGCAGGGCGGGCGGGGAATAACTTTCCGGTTTCGGGTTTTGGACTTTAAGTTCCGAGAGTGCGGGGTATTCGGAGGCTCGATGGCCGCTCCCACCACCGCCCGCGGAAAAAGCGCCGGCGCCCCTTCACCTCAGCGCCGCCATCAGCGGCGCAAATCTCTCCAGTTTCAGAGTCGTCACCGGGTCATTTTTTGAGGTGAAGAATTCTTTGAAACAAATCCATCCATCCGGGGTCTTCAGTTTGTGATCGGATTGAACAATGCAACGTCTCACCGGGAGCGCTGCTGGAACAGCCGCCGGTTGGGACGAGAAACGGAAACTGAGTTTATGCCGGTTATCTCCAAATTTTACGGGATCGTCATCCGCATGTTGCGCGCGCAGGGTCTGGCCGCCCGTTTTTACGCCATCTACGAGAACACGGAACTGGTGGTGAGCATCTGGCCGTTGAGAATCATCCAGGGCGACGCGCCGAGTCGCGTGCGGGAAATGGTGCTCGAATGGGCCGCGCAGCATCAGCAGGAACTGCTCACCTCGTGGCACCGCTGCCTTTCGGGCCAGGCCCCGGTCCGCATCCAGCCGCTCCAATAGGCTTGCGCGAAAACCTCTCCGCCGGACCCTCTCCGGTGAGTCGCATCAAAATGGCATTGCGTGCCGGCACTGAAGCCACTCGATTACGAGATTTCTGAAACGGATTTTACCAGTGGGTGTCCCTGCGCGGTGACGCCCTGTTTTTGAAGGACGGTCAAGAATCGTCCGCCCGCGGCAGACGGCGGGTCATCTTCGCGGTCACTTTCCCGATCCACGAACTGATGCGCGATTTCTTTTTCTTCTGACCCTTGGGTTGTCCGATGGGCCGGCAATGCCCGCCGCAGACCGGACACAGTTTCAACTCGGCGCCGCCGACGCGCCGGATCTGGTGGACGCACAGTTCGCAAAACGCCTTGCCGCATTGCGCGCATTCCATTGTCGCCTGTGACGCGGCGTGTTGATAGCAGGCGGGAGCGCCGTCCGCCAGAAAGAGACCTGGTTGCGCGGACACGTGTGCGGGGATGACGACTTCGACGGGCGCGTCCTCGAGGGCGACTTCCACGGAGCCGAGATGCAAAGTCTGTCCCGGCAACAGCAGGCCTTCCCGGATGCGCTGACCGTTTATGAACGTGCCGTTGGTGGAACCGAGGTCGCAGATCTGCACCGTGCCGTCCCGCACGATGACCTCGCAATGGCGGCTCGAAATCGTCGCGTCGTCGAAATGAAAATCGTTGGTGGGATTGCGCCCGAGCCGTATGACGCCCGGCATCAACTCAATCTTCTGAGCTGCGCGCGACCCGGATTTGATGACTAATTGTGCCATGGCCTCCTCCCCGGCTGTTCTTTTCTGACCTTTCCTTCCCCGGCGCGCCGATCCGCCAAGACCGTCAATTCAGTCGGAACCAGCGGGGCCGGCGACGACCCTACTCGCCGCAGCCGAAATAATCCATTCAAAAAAGCGGCGCCACATTCCGTCGCCGGAAACAATGGAACCGCCTGATGTCCGGCCGGAGTTGTTGTCGGAGTCGTATTCATGGTTGAAAGGCTACGCGCCCGGCGAGTTCGACCGTTAATCGATAAAATCACGCCACTCATTGATTTGCCGGATGCGGCGCGACCGCCGGTTCGCCCTGAACGCTGTCGTGGCCGGCTTCCAGTCATGTCAGATAGACGTAAAACGGTTGTGAAAACTCCGACGTGACCGGCCCCAAATCTTCCGCCTCTGAAACGGGATTGCTAAATGGTGGCCGGGCTGGGAAGGTTTCCGCGCCCGAGTCGTCATGCAAAAAACCGTCCTGTCATTTGGAGAGACTCTCTGGGATTTGTTTCCGTCCGGCCCGGTGCTGGGGGGAGCGCCCTTCAATTTGGCCAGCCGGGTCAATTTCCTGGGTGACACGGGCATCATAGTCACGCGCCTGGGCCGCGACGATCATGGCAGGAAGGCGCTGGCGCAAATCGTCGGCTCGGGCATGGACCGGTCCCACGTTCAAAAGGACGACCACCATCCCACCGGCACGGTCAACGTCACACTCGACAACAAGGGGAACCCCGAGTTTTTCGTCATTCCAGAGGTCGCCTACGATTTTATCGAGGTCACGTATGAGTTGATGGAACTGGCCGGCGCGGCGGACTGCTTCTGTTTTGGCACGCTCGCTCAACGGACGTCAACTTCACGGCTCACCTTGCGCCGGCTGCTCGATGTGGCCGCGAAGAGCATGAAATTCCTGGACGTAAACCTTCGCAAGGATTGTTTCTCGCGCGAGACCATCGCCGAATCGCTCAAGCGGGCGGACATTTTGAAAATGAACCTCCAGGAGGCGCACCATCTCGCCAGGTTGCTGGAGATTTCACTGTCATCGCTGCCGGATTTCTGCGCGAAGATGATGGAGCAATGGTCGCTGCGTGGCTGCGTCGTGACGCTCGGTGAACACGGCGCGCTGGCGGCCTCCGCGGACGGGACAAAAGTCTATGAGCCGGGCTACGAAATCCGGGTGGCGGACACTTGTGGCGCCGGCGACGCCTTTTCGGCGGGGTTCATTCACGAATACCTGCGAGGCGAACCGCTGGCGGCCTGCTGCCGGCTCGGCAACGCGCTCGGCGCGATGGTGGCGATGCAAACCGGCGCAACCACGCCCGTCTCCCTCGACGAAGTCCGGCATTTTTTGAGCGCGAAACGCAACCGCCTCACCGAGCCGGGCCTGAAAGCGTTCGCGGTGGAGTGAACCATGACGAGCAAAACCGAAAAGCCATTGCGAACGAAGCACTGCTCATGGTTGCTGCTGGGTTTGACCGCCTCACTCGCCGCGGCAGAACCGAAATGGACCAACCTCTCCAGCAAGAACGGCGATTTACCAGTGCCCGGTGAATCGACGCAACAGACCGGCGCACTGGTCGCCGATCTCGACAAGGACGGTATCAAGGATTTTGTCCTCAGCTTCCGTGTCAAAGCGCCGGCGTTGGTCTGGTATCGGCGCGTGGCGAAAGGTTGGGACCGCTATGTGATCGAGCCGCAATTCCTCACGGTTGAAGCCGGGGGCGCGGTTTTTGACATTGATGGCGACGGGGATCTCGATGTCGTTTTTGGCGGCGACTGGCAAAGCAACGAACTGTGGTGGTGGGAAAATCCGTATCCGAATTTTGATCCGAAGGTCGCGTGGAAACGCCACGTGATCAAAAAAGACGGCAAGACGCAGCATCACGACCAGGTGTTCGGCGATTTCAAGAACACCGGCAAACCGCAGCTCGTCTTTTGGAACCAGGGCGCGAAATCTCTTTTTATCGCGGACATCCCGGCCGACCCGCGCCACACCGAGCCGTGGCCATTCGCTCCGGTCTATTCCGGCGAGGCCGGTGAACGCGGCGATCAAAGCGGCGGGTTCAAATACGCCGAAGGCACGGCTGCGGCAGACATTGACGGCGACGGCGTGGTTGATCTGCTCGCGGGTAATTACTGGTTCAAATACCTCGGCGACGGCAAATTCAAGCCGGTCAAAGTCGGCGCCATTGGCGGGCGCATCGTTGCCGGTACATTCCTCGAGTCGTCGAAGCATCCGCAGATTGTCATTGCCCCCGGCGACGGTTCCGGG
>Ga0134126_10002144_pt1 | contig 25040 bp, 18 predicted proteins | sample KB31752_FD_96881 | JGI IMG/M metagenome (GOLD analysis project Ga0134126, IMG submission 96881) | Terrestrial soil microbial communities with excess Nitrogen fertilizer from Kellogg Biological Station, Michigan, USA - KB3-175-2 | ecosystem: Environmental > Terrestrial > Soil > Unclassified ... | reverse complement strand
TGGCGGAAGCGGTGAGATTCGAACTCACGGTGGGATTGCTCTCACGGCGGTTTTCAAGACCGCTGCCTTAAACCGCTCGGCCACGCTTCCCTTCGATTGCGTTCTGTCAGCTTCGTCAGCGGCTGTCCAGCATCGCCTCGCAGCGGTCTGGACCGACAACCGCCGCGGTCCTCGGGATCGTCATAGTCCCAGTTCTGCGGCGCTCGATCCGATTCCATTGGATCTGGCGGCGCGCCAGGCCGCCAGCAGGCATACGGAAGGCGCGGTAATCGATATTTTCAGAAAAGTTGCGCCTGCGGCCCGGCGCCGAGCCGCGCGGCCAGGAATGCGGCCGAGAATATAACCGCCCTAAGAAGCGAGTAAGCGATTGCCCCTAAGGTTTCGGCGTCGCGCGCCCTCCGGCCTTTCGGAAACACGGCGCTCATTTCGTCTGGAGGACGATCGCCATGTTCGCAGCGCCGCGCGGCCGACCGTCCGAGATGGCGGCGCTTTGGGGGCTGGTCGCGAGCTTTGCGGGCCTGACCATCGCCGCGACGCTATTCAGCGGCCTGCGCTTCGTCCATGCGGGGCCGTTCTTTACGACCTTTGGCGGACTGTTCGCCGCGCTCCTGGCGCTCAACCTCTACCAGCGCGCGCGCATGCCGGAGAACCAGCGCACAATCTTTTTTGTCGATATGGTCGCGCTCTACATGGTCATCGCGATCATGATGGCGATCTATCAATACGCGCTGGCGACGTTCAACGCGCGGCCGATCTCCGGGCTGATCGAGCACGCCGACCACGCGATCGGATTCCATTGGATCGCCTACGCTGCCTTCGTCGGGCGCCTTACGCCGCTCTCCGAGGCGATGAAGTTTTGCTATCTCAACTGGACAGACGGATTCCTCGTCGCGATGCTGGCGATGACCTATTTGCGTGAATATGACGAGCTATATGAGTTCAGTTTTGCCTACGCGATTGGCGGCATGGCGATGCTGTCGGTCAGCGCTGTCTTCGATTCCCGTTCCTACGAAGCGGTTGCAACCTACGGCCTCGTCGGCTTCCATCATCCGGTCGGCGTCGGCCCGGAGACGATGGAGAAGCTGCAGGCGCTGCGATCGGGAATGGACCGCACGCTTGATTTCTCGCGCGTCCTCGGTCTCATTGCCTTTCCCTCCCTCCACGCGGGTTCAGCGCTGCTGGTCGCGGTCGCGACGCGCAACCTGCGCTGGCTGTGGCTGCCGTTCCTCGTCTTCAACGAGTTGATCCTGGTTGGCGTCATCAGCGAGGGCGGTCACAATTTCATGGATCTCATCGGCGGCTGCGCCTTCGCGATCGCGGGCCTCGCCGCCGCACGCGCCCTGCGCCGCGCCCTCGGGCGGGAAAGCGGGACCGCCGCCGTCCGCGCACCGGGTCAGACGCTACCCCACCTGCTGCGACCTCCTGGCGACGCCGCAAACCTGCCCTTTGAAATAGAGGCGAAGCCTCTCGCGACCGAACCGCATCGCCGCGACAGTTCGGGATGGCTCGCCTAAGCTGGCCTTCGTGGCTTCGCCAATGAAGGCCAGCTTAGAATCTTTTGTTTTCGCGGGATTTTCTTCCGCACGACGATCGTCGCCCGCTCGCCGTCGTCCGCCTCGGGATTCAGGCGATGGCGCAAGACAATGACAACGCGCGCATTATTCGACCACCAGCCGCGCGCCGGGCAGATCGAGCCCGGCGAGCGCCGTCGTCCACACCTCGCCAGACTTTATCGGGAAGGCGGGCGTCAGCGTGCCGGTGGTGACGACCTCGCCGGCGCCGAGCGGCGGATGATCGGGATCGCCGGCGAGCGCCGCCGCCAGATGAGCCAGCGCATGCAGCGGGCCGGGATCTGGCGCCGCTCGTCATACGCTGCTAGGATGATGTCGGCGATTTCGCATTCGCTTGGACTCATGCCGGATGGCATAGGGCGCGCGGCCGGTTACGGCAAGCGCGGCATTCTTGTTGACTCCAGCGAATTATATCGTATTACGATACAACTGCTCCGCTTGTGCGCGCCATTACGGCTGCGCCGGCGCCGCCTATGAGCAGAACCTTGCGAGCAAAACCTTGAAAGACAGTCAAAAGAATTTGAGTGATTTCACGACGGGCCCACGCGTGCTCATCGTCGCGGCAATCGCCGCCGTCGTCGCCACCGGCGCCGTGGCGGCCGCCTTCGTGCTGCTGCGGCTGATCTCGCTGGCGACCAACCTCGCCTTTTTCGGCCGCTGGAGCTACGCGACGGTCGATCTCGGCCGCTCGCCGCTCGGCCTCTGGGTGATTCTGGTCCCCGCCGCCGGCGGCCTGCTGGTCGGACTGATGGCGCGCTATGGCAGCGATAAAATCCGCGGCCACGGAATTCCGGAGGCGATCGAGGCGATCCTGCTCGGGCAATCGCGCTTGAGCCCCAAGGTCGCGGTGCTGAAGCCGCTGTCGTCGGCGATCTCCATCGGCTCCGGCGGCCCGTTCGGCGCCGAGGGCCCGATCATCATGACCGGCGGCGCCATCGGCTCGCTGATCGCGCAATTGCTGCCCGTCAGCGACAACGAGCGCAAGACGCTGCTCGTCGCCGGCGCTTCGGCGGGCATGACCGCCGTGTTCGGCACGCCGATCGCCGCCATCATGCTGGCGGTGGAGCTGTTGCTGTTCGAATGGTCGCCGCGCAGCTTCATCCCCGTCGCCGTCGCCTCCATCACCGCGGCGCTGGAGCGCGAATTGCTGCACATGAGCGCCTTGCCGCTGTTTCCGTTCTCCGGCAGCATGGAGGTCTCGCTGCTGGCGCTCGGCGGTTGGGCGCTGATGGGCCTGCTCGGCGGATTGCTCTCCGGCTTGCTGACCCAGCTCGTCTACGGTTGCGAGGATACATTCGCCAAGCTGCCGATCCACTGGATGTGGTGGCCGATGCTCGGCGGCGTCGTCATCGGCGTCGGCGGCTACTTCGAGCCGCACGCGCTCGGCGTCGGCTACGACGATATCGCCGCCCTGCTGCGAGGCGATTTCGTCCTGCGCGCCGCGCTGATGCTGCTTGCCGTCAAGGCGGTGATCTGGGCGGTGGCGCTGGGCTCGGGAACTTCGGGCGGCATACTCGCGCCGCTGCTCATCATGGGCGGCGCGATGGGGGCGGCGCTTTCGGGCGCCATGCCCGCCGCCGCGCCCGGCTTCTGGCCGCTCATCGCCATGGCCGCGACCATGGGCGGCACTATGCGCTCGCCGCTGACCGCCACCTTCTTCGCGGTCGAGGTGACAGGAAACACCCATGTGCTGCTGCCGCTGATAACCGCCTGTAGCGTCGCCCACGTGGCTACGGTGCTGATGTTGAAGCGCTCGATCCTGACCGAGAAGATCGCTCGCCGCGGCCACCATATCGTGCGCGAATACCGCATCGATCCGTTCGCGCTGACGCGGGTCAGCGACGTGATGACGAAGGAGGTGGTGAGCGTGCCGGACACGATGACCTTGCACGCCGCCGTGGTCTTCCTGACCAGGCCTGAGACGGTTCACCCGAGCTTTCCGGTGATCGGCGCCGACGGCCGCGTGCTGGGTGTAATCGACCCGCCCTCGGTGATGAGATGGCGGCGCGCCGGCTCGCGGCGCGGCGCCTCGTTGCGCGAGCTCATGGCGGGGGCCAAGATCGCGCTTGCCTACCCGGACGAATATCTGGCCGACATCTCCGACCGGATGACCACGGCCAATGTCGCGCATTTGCCGGTCGTCTCGCGCGAGGAGGGGCGGCTTGTCGGCTATATCGGCTGGAAGGACCTGATGCGCGTCAGGACCAAGCTGCAAACGGAGGAGACCCAGCGCAGCGGCTTCTTCAGCAAGGCGGCCAAGCGCGCCAAGATGAACGCCGGACCGGCATGAAGACGCCCGGCGACGGCGTCGATCATAAAGCGCTTGCGCAATTCCGCCGCGAATTGCGCAAGTTCCTCGCCTTCAGCCAGAACGCGGCGGCGACCGCGGGGCTGACGGAACAGCAGCACCAGACTTTGCTTGCCATACGCGGCCTCTCCGAGCACGACGAGATGCCGGTGGGCGAACTCGCCGACATTCTCATGCTGCGCCCCCACAGCGCGGGAGAACTTGTCGATCGGTTGGTCAAGCTTGGTCTGGTGGAACGCGCCGTCGATGCCGCGGACGGGCGGCGCGTGCTGGTGCGCCTCAGCCCCGCGGGCGAGGAGAAACTGGTCGGGCTTTCGGCCGCTCACATGCAGGAACTTGCCGCCATCGGCCCGGCGTTGACGCAGATGCTGCGATCTTTCGAGCGCACGCACCAGGCCTCGGGGATCGCCAAATGAAGTTTGACCGGCCTTCGCGCGCCCGCGCGCCGGGCCTCGCCGATGACGAACACCATCGCAACTTCGGCTGAAAGTCGCGGCGGCGCGTGAGTTTCGTGCGCGGACGATGCGCTTGACAGCGCCCCTGCCACCGGCGCATGCGCGGACGGATAAGGCCTAGGGAGGGCAGACATGGGAGCGGCCGTCACGCTGAGATCCGACGGCGGCCGCCCGCTCGATCCCGGCGAGATCTCGGCCCGCATTGACCGCTTGCCGGCGACCGCCACCGTCTGGCGGGCGATCCTGCTGCTCAGCGCCGGCATGTTCTTCGAGCTCTACGACCTGCTGTTTTCCGCCTATATCGCGCCGAGCCTGGTCCAGGGCGGGGTGCTGAGCGCGACGACGCCGGGCCTGTTCGACGCCACCGGGATCGCGGGCTTCATCGCGGCGCTGTTTGCGGGCCTGTTCGTCGGCACCATCGCCTGCGGCTTTCTCGCCGACCGCTACGGCCGGCGCGGCATCTTCACGATATCGCTGATTTGGTACACCGTCGCCGATGTGATGGTGGCGTTGCAGAACGACGCCTACGGCCTCAACGCCTGGCGCTTCGTCTCCGGCATCGGCCTCGGCCTGGAGATCGTCACCATCGGCGCCTATCTCTCGGAGATGGCGCCCAAGCACATGCGCGGGCAGGCCTTCGCCGCCTCGCAGGCGATCGGCTTTTGCAGCGTGCCGGTGATCTCGGCGCTTGCCTATTTTCTAGTGCCGATGCAAGTGCTCGGCCTCGACGGCTGGCGCTGGGTGGTGCTGGCCGGCGCCCTCGCCGCCGTCGTCATCGGCTTCCTGCGCTTCGCGCTGCCGGAGAGCCCGCGCTGGCTAGCCCGCCACGGCCGGGTCGAAGAGGCCGACGCGATCCTGCGCCGCATCGAGCGCCAAGCGGAGGCCGAGACCGGCCGTCCGCTGCCCGCCCCGGGTCCGCCGGAGCCGATCTCGCCCGCCAGCCGCTTCGCCGACCTCTGGGTTCCCCCGGTTCGCGGCCGCGTCATCCTGATGAGCGTGTTCAACATCTTTCAAACCGTCGGCTTCTACGGCTTCCAGAACTGGGTTCCGACGCTGCTCGTGCATGAGGGCGTCGGGATCACCAAGAGCCTCGCCTACACTAGCGTCATCGCGCTCGCCGCCCCGGCCGGGCCGCTGATCGGCTTTTTCCTCGCCGAGCGTGTCGAGCGCAAATGGGTGATCGTCACCTGCGCCGGCCTTATCCTAGCCTGCGGTCTGGCGTTCGGCGCGACGCGCTCCGGGCCGATCATCGTGGCGATGGGCCTCATGCTGCAAGTGGCGGCCAACGGCATGTCCTACAGCTTCCACGCCTATCAGCAGGAGTTGTTCCCCACCGGCCTGCGCGCCCGCGCCGCCGGCTTCGTCTATTCCTGGAGCCGGCTGTCGGTGATCTTCTCATCCTTCCTCATCGCCTATATCCTGCGCAACTTCGACGTCTCCGGGGTGTTCGCGTTCATTGCGGCGGCGATGGTGGTGGTGATGGCGGCGATCGGGCTGTTCGGCCCACGCACCAGCGGTGTCGCGCTGGAGAGGATTTCGCACTGAACATCGTTGCGCTCAACCGACGTGGCGACGGGGTGACGGCGGACGGGCGCACGGTTCCCGGCGCACTGCCCGGCGGCGCGTCGGCGCTCGCGCCGATCTGCCGCTATTACGGCGTCTGCGGCGGCTGCGCCGCCCAGCATATGCCGGCGGCGGTCTATGCGGCCTGGAAGCGCGACTCGGTGGCGGCGGCGCTGGCGGCGGCCGGGGTGACGGCCGAGGTCGCCGGGCTCGTCGATGCGCACGGCGCCGGCCGGCGGCGGGCGACCTTCCACGCCCGCGTGCGCACCGACGGCGGGGTCGAGGTCGGCTTCATGCGCGCCCGCGCCCACGCCATCGTCGAGATCGACGCCTGCCCGCTGCTGGCGCCGGAGCTGAAGGCCGCGCCCAAGGTCGCCCGCGCCTTGGCCGAGGCCGTGAAGACCTTGAGCAAGCCGCTCGACATCCAGACCACGGCGACGCTGGGCGGGCTCGACGTCGATATCCGCGGCAGCGGCCCGCTCGGCGCCGGCGAGACGCGCCGGCTGATCGGCGTCGCCGAGCGCTTCGATCTGGCGCGGCTCTCCAACCATGGCGTGGCGCTGATCGAGCGCCGCGCCGCGCTCGTCGCCTTCGGCCCGGCGCGCGTCGCGCCGCCGGCAGGCGGCTTCCTCCAGGCGACGGCGGCGGGCGAAGAAACGCTGGCGCGGCTCGCCGCCGAGGCTCTCCACGGAGCATCGCGCGTCGCCGACCTGTTCTGCGGCGCGGGGGCTTTTGCGCTGCGTCTGGCGGGCGAACATTCCGTGTTCGCCGCCGACAGCGACGCCGCCGCCATCGCGGCGTTGCGCCGCGCCGCGACCGGCGGCGTCGAGGCGTCGCAGCGCGACCTCGTGCGCCAGCCGCTCAGCGCCGCCGAACTGGCGCGCTTCGACGCCGTGCTGTTCGATCCGCCGCGCGCCGGCGCCAGCGCCCAAGCGCGCGAGATCGCGGCCAGCGGCGTGGCGCGCGTCGTCGCCATCTCCTGCAACGCCGAAACGTTCGCACGCGACGCCGGCATTCTCGCCGAGGGCGGCTATTCTTGCGAGGGGGTGACGCCCATTGACCAGTTCCGCTACTCGGCCCATGTCGAAATCTTCGCGGCCTTCCGCCGCGCCAAGGCGAAACGGCGCAGGAGCATTCTCGGTTGAGCGAGGCGGACCTTCTCGAACGGCTGAGCGCCATCGTCGGCCCCGGCCACGTACTGACTGACGCCGAGGCGCTCGCCGGCGCGCTCGTCGAGCCGCGCGGGCTCTATAGCGGGCGGGCGCGCGCCCTGGTGCGGCCGGCGAGCACAGCGGAGGTTTCAGCCGTCGTCGCCGCTTGCGCCGCGGCGCGCACGCCGATCACGCCGCAGGGCGGCAATACCGGGCTGGTCGGCGGCCAGATCCCGCTCGGGCCGGAGATCGTGCTGTCGCTGAAGCGGCTCAACCGCGTGCGCGAAGTCGACGCGCTCGCCGATTCGATGATCGTCGAAGCCGGCGTGACGCTCGCCGAGGCGCAGGCCGCCGCCGAGCGCGTCGACCGGCTGTTTCCGCTGTCGCTGGCCAGCGAAGGCTCGTGCACGATCGGCGGCAATCTCTCCACCAATGCCGGCGGCGTCGCCGTGCTCGCCTATGGCAATGCGCGGGAGTTGACCACCGGCGTAGAGGTCGTGCTGGCGGATGGGCGCGTCGTCAACGCGCTCTCCAAGCTGCGCAAGGATAACACCGGCTACGACTTGAAAGACCTGTTCGTTGGCGCCGAGGGCACGCTCGGGATCATCACCGCGGCGGCGCTTAAGTTGTTCGCGCGGCCGCGCGCGCGGGAAACCGCGTTCGTCGGGCTCAAAGACCCGGCCGCCGCGCTGGCGCTATTCCGCTCGGCGCGCCAGCATTTCGGCGCCGGCGTGGTCAGTTTCGAGCTGATGCCGCGCATCGCGCTGGAGTTCGTGCTGCGCCATGCGGCGGGCGGGCGCGATCCGCTCGGCGCCGCGCACCCTTGGTATGTGCTGGTCGAAATCGCCTCGCAGGTTGCGGGCGGCCTTGCCGACGCGGTTGCCGAATGGCTCGGCGGCGCGGCCGAGGCCGGCCTCGTCGACGACGCCGCGCTCGCCGCCTCCGGCGAGCAGCGCTCGGCCTTCTGGGCGTTGCGCGAAAACATCTCCGACGTGCAGAAATTCGAGGGCGGCTCGATCAAGCACGACGTCTCGGTTCCCATCGGCGCCGTGCCCGACTTCCTCGCCGAAGCCAGCGCGGCGGTGTTGCGGCGCACGCCCGGGGCGCGCATCGTCGCCTTCGGCCACATGGGCGACGGCAACATCCACTTCAACGTCAGCCAACCCGTCGGGGCCGATAAGGCGGCGTTCCTGGCCGAGTGGGAAGCGATGAACGCGGTCGTACACGCCATCGTCGAACGCTACCAAGGTTCGTTCTCCGCCGAACACGGCATCGGCCAGCTCAAGCGCGAGTTGCTGGCGCGCAAGAAAGACCCGGCGGCGCTTGACGTGATGCGGCGGCTGAAGGCGGCGCTCGACCCCGAGGGGCTGCTCAATCCCGGCAAGCTGCTGTAACGCCGCCGGTCGCGGCAATTTTTCTGACGTCGCGCGGGAACCACACCGCGCTCGGCGCGTTTGGCGCTTGTGTGCCTCGCGCAAGCGAGTACGACGAGGCTGAGTCCGCCACATCGCGGTCACGATAACGTCATGAGCGGGATCGAAGCTGAGCGTTGTTGAGCGCGGTGATCTTGTTGCAGTGCAGCAATCGCGTTATATATGGGCTGGAAGCGCGATCGTCGTGGGCAAAGGCGATCCAAGGCGAGAAGGCGATGAACACGACCTGGAAGACAAAATGGGGTACGCGGCGGGTTCGCAAGGAACCGCCGACGCTTGAGGAGGCGCTGATCGCCGCCGAGGCGATGGCGGATGATTCCGAATCACGCGCGGCGATCGCCGCTGAGCTTATGGGCGCGCCGCTTGAAGAGGTGCGCGCGATGCTGGCGCGCCAGCAGGCGCAGACGCGCGGTCGCGCGACGCTGGTCAACGGCCGCACCCGCGCCGTCGTCGTCGAGTACAAGCGCCCGCGCATGATGGCGCGGCCGATGGCCGGGCCGATGGGCCGTCGCTGAGCCTCGCGGGTCTCTGAAGCGCCGCGCAGCAAATTGCCGCGCGGCGAGCGGGCGTGTATGAGGCCGCTCCATGACGGACCGGCCAGAGATCCATAAATATTCGAGCCTGGCCGTGCTTTGGCGGCTGATGCGCGAGTTCGGGCGCGAGCATGTGCGCGGCTATATGCTGGCCGCGGTGATGCTGGCGCTGATCTCCGGGGCCAATGTCTGCGTCGCCTGGCTGCTGCGCCCCGTGCTCAACGGCATGGTCAACGCCGAGGCGCTGGGGCCGATGCGGCTGCTGGCGCTGGAGGCGCTGGTGCTGTTCGTGGTGCGGGGCGCGGCGACCTATGGCTCGCAGGTGGTGCTGTCGCGCATCGGCAACGGCATCGTCGCCTCGGCGCAGCGGCGGGTGTTCGACCGGCTGCTGAAACAGAACATCGGCTATTTCCAGGACCGCCACTCCAGCGAGTTCGTGGCGCGGCTCGCCTTCGCCGCCAATGGCGTGCGCGATTGCCTGCAACTCGTCATCCAGGGCTGCGCGCGCGACGTCGTATCGGTCTGTGGCTTGGTGTTCGTGATGATCGAGCGCGACCCGGCGATGGCGACCGGCGCGCTGTGCGCGCTGCCGATCGCCGCCCTGTTCATTTCCCGCATCCTGAAGCGGGTGCGCAAATTCTCCAAGCGCTCCTACGACGGCTCGACGCTCATCGTGCAGACGATGGGCGAGAGCGTGCTCGGCGCCCGCATCGTGCGTTCGTTCAACCTGGAATCGGTGATGCGCGAGCGCATGTTCGCCGCCATCCGCACCGTCGAGCGTTCGGCCAACCGGATCGCTGCCGGCGGCGGCCTGGCGACCATGATGGCCGACTCGCTGGCCGGCTGTGCCATCGCCTTCGCCATTTTCTACGGCTCCTGGCGGGTGTCGGTGCAGCACGCCGACGTCGGCGCCTTCGCCTCGTTCCTCGGCGCGCTGCTGCTCGCCTACGAGCCGGCCAAGCGCCTCGGCCGCTTCCCCGTCGACGTGCAGAACGGCCTCGTCGGCGCCGCGATGATCTACGAGGTGCTCGACGCGCCGCTGAAGGACGCCCCGCGCCCCGACCTGCCGCCGCTCAATATCACCCACGGCCGGGTGCGGCTCGATGGCGCGCACTTCGCCTACCGGCCCGGCCATGAGGTGATTTGCGGCCTCGACCTCGTCGCCGAGCCCGACCAGACGACGGCGCTGGTCGGTCCCTCGGGCGGCGGCAAATCGACGATCCTCGGCCTCATCCAGCGCTTCTATGCGCCGGAAGCCGGGCGCGTGCTGATCGACGGGCAGGATGCCAGCGAGGTCGATCTGGCGAGCTTGCGCGACCGCATAGCCTTCGTCTCGCAGGACGTGTTCCTGTTTCGCGGCGCGGTGCGCGACAATATCGCGCTCGGCCGGCCGGGGGCGACGCAGGCCGAGATCGAGGCGGCGGCGCGCAAGGCCCATGCGCATGATTTCATCATGGCGCTGCCGGACGGCTACGACGCCAATGTCGGCGAGCAGGGCCTCCAGCTTTCCGGCGGCCAGCGCCAGCGCATCGCCATCGCCCGCGCGCTGTTGAAGAACGCGCCGATCCTGCTGCTCGACGAGCCGACGGCGGCGCTCGATTCCGAATCCGAGCGCGAGGTGCAGGCTGCCCTCGACGCGTTGCAACGCGGCCGCACCACCGTCGTCGTCGCCCATCGCCTGCAAACGATCATCGGCGCCGACCGCATTTACGTAATCGAGGACGGTCGCTCGATCGAAAGCGGCTCGCACGCCGAGTTGATCGCCCGTGACGGCGCCTACCGCGCCTTCTTTGCCGCGCAATTCGGCCTCGGCGCGCTGCCGGAGGTGGCGCGGCGCGCCGCGATTGCGTAAAATGCCTGATATCGCGTTGACGTCGCGCACAGGCTGAGCGCGCAAAACGGCGTCCGGCGGCACGCGTTAACCTTCGAAATTAGCGGCTTGGCGGCCGAACATACGCCACTCTGCCCAACGCGCAGGGGGTTCAGAATGACGATGAAAGCGACGATCGAAGCGTTCGACGGGCGGGCCGAGGGGGCCCGTCGCCGGATCGAGGTGAGTGAGGAGCGCATCGTCATCGCGCGCCGCGTCGGCGGCGTCGAGATGCGCGTTGCGCTGGAGCCGCGGCAGTATCGCGGCGTCGGGCTTGCGGTGCTGGTCGCCGAGGCGACGGATTTTCTCTACCAGGTGCGGCTCATCCACGCCGATCCCGATCTCTGCGTGACGCTCGCCGATTGCGGGCAGGAGGAGGCGGCGCGCGCTTTATGGCGGCGCTGGGCGGCGGCGCTCGGCCTGCCGCGTCTGGTCGAAAGGACCGACGGCGAATTCGAGATCGACCGCACGGCGCCGTCCGATCAGCCGTTTGAGCGTCGTCGCGGGCGGGCGACGCTCAAACGCCGCAACCGTTTCCTCGCCCGCCGCAAGATGGGGCGCCTGGTCGCCGCCGCTTGCGGGTGCGCCGACGGCTGAAGCCGTCACCCCACGGTCTCGCTGTCCGCCAGCGCAGGGACCGCCGCCTTGGGCGGCGACAGGCCCAATTGCTGGAGGAAATCGCGCACGCGCTGCGACATGGCGCCGATCACGAAGCGCTCCATCACCCGGCGCTTCAACTGGAGCGCCCGTTGCTGGCTTTCCTGCGGCGCCGCGATGACTGTCATCACCGCCGCGACCAGCGTGTCCTCTTTGTAGGGGTCGAAATAATAGGCGTCGTCGCCGGCGACTTCGCGGAACACCTCGATGTCGGAGCAGATGACGGGTTTGCCATAGGCCGCGCCTTCGGTGATCGGGATGCCGAAGCCTTCGGTGAAGCTCGGGAAGACCAACCCGTCCGCCTTCGAGAGAATGCGCGATTTCTCGCCCTCGGGAATATAGCCGGTGAAGCGGATGTGGCCGATGTCGTTGGGGTTGTCGCCGACATAGCGGCGGCCGTCGACATTGCCGAGGACGACCATGTTCGCCCGTCCCTTCAACGCCGTGAACGCCTTGATCAGGATCGAGATGTTCTTTCGCGGCTCGTCCGAGACCACGGTGACGAAATACGGCAGCCGCGAATCCCAGCCGAGACGCAGATAGGTGTTCTGGATCTGCTCGCGGCGCTGGAAGCGCGCCCCCAGCATGATGCGTTTCTCGATCAGGTTGTCGACGATCTTTTCGTTGTCGAGATGCTCCTGCAACTCGACGCTCGCTTCGAGGTTCTTCAACTCCTCGGGCGCATAGCGCCGCGCCAGCGCATCCGGCTCCTGGTTCGCTCGCCCGATGACCGATTTGCGCAGCGACGGATGCAGGATGAAGCTATTCCTCATTTTGTAGTTGGGAAACCCGGCGGCGAAGCATCGGCGCGAATATTCCGACACGAAAGCGAAATTCGGCGACAACGCCAACATCGCCTCCAGCTTGCGCAGGAACAAGTTGCGCCAATACGGATTCATCATCGGATCGCGGATCGGGATGATGTCGTGCACAACGGAGATGATGCGCTTCGAATCGATCCCGGAAATCTTGAAATACATCGGCGTATCGACGACGACGAGGTCGTAGCCGGAAGCGTCGATGGTCGACGGCGGCAGGCCCCAGCCGGCGCGCACGACCATTTCCGTGTACACCGACGGCGCGATGACGAAATTGTCCGGCATCGACAAATGCCAGGCTTCGGCGGGAATGAAATCGACCAGCGCGGGATCGTTTTCGACGCGCTGGCGCTGGCCGCCGAGCAAGCGCACCTTGGCGATATAGGTCCAGGCCCGCATTTTCAGCGCCAAGCCGAGCGCATAGCGGGCTTCGGCGCGGCTGCTGATCCAGCCCGTATTGTAGCCGCGCCGGCCGAAGAACCGGAACACCTCGGCCAGACTCACTGACTTGCGGGTGACGGCGAGATCGACCACCTTGGATTGCAATTTATCGGCCATCCACCCCTGCGAAGGACGCTCGACAAGCAAATCCACCGTGCCGCCCAAGCCCTGCAAGATCTCGATGAAGGACATGCTGAAGTTGTGGATGCCGCGCTGCTCAATGGGGGCGCCGAGGCTATCGCTGACAAACAGAACCTTCACCTGATCCTCCGCAATGGGAGCAAAGAACCGCGGCCCCCGGCGCAAAACACCAACCGGCCGGCGTTGCGCCGGCCGCCCTCACAGGCTCTGCAAGAACGCCTCCAGCGCCTCGAAATAGGCGCCGGCGTCGGGGCCGCGATAGCCGGCCGCCCGCGCTCGCGCCTGCCGCGCCGGCGCCGAGCCTTTGTCGGCCAGCGCCCGCACCGCCTCGCGCCACGCCGCCCCGTCGGTGGCGCCGAGCAATATCGCGCAGCCGCGCGACACCTCGCGGAAGATCGGCAGGTCGGACGCCAGCACGGGAACGCCGAGCCCCAGCGCCTCGACCAGCGGCAGGCCGTAACCCTCGGCGAACGAGGGCGCAAGCAGGGCCCGCGCATTGCGCAGCAGCCGGCGCAACGCCGCATCGCCGAGCCCGGCGGCCTCGACGACGTAGCCTTCGAGCGCCCGCGCGCGATCGAGCGCCGCGCAGGTCTCGGCGTTGAGCCAGCCGCGGCCGCCGACGACGACCAGCTTCGGCGGCCGCTCGCCGGCCTCGATCATCGCCCGCCAGATGTTGAGCAGAGCGAGATGGTTCTTGCGCGGCTCGATGGCGCCGAGGACGACGAAATAGGGCGCGGCGGCGAGTTCGGCGTCCTCCTCGTCCGCCCCCGGGCTGGCCTGCAACGGCGACGGCAGCGGCCACACGAATAGCGCGGGATCGCGCCCACGCCGGCGCAGTTCCGCCCGTAGGCGCTCGGCCACCGTCTCGCTCGACACCAGGATGGCGCGCGCCAGCTCGAACAGGGTCGCGACGCGGCGCTCGAACATCTGTTCATGGCCGGCGGGCCAGAACTCGGGATAATCGAGCGGCAGCAGATCGTGCAGGAAGAACGCCGGTTTGACGTCGGGACGGTCGGCCAGCCAACGGAAATGCGTGCGTCGCTCCAGCGCATGCTGGGCGACATTGAGATAGACCGCGCCCCGCGGCGCCTCGCGTCTTGACAGCAGCTTGTAGCGCCCGATGCGGGCGCGTCGAACGATTTCGCGCCGCCAGGCCAGGGGCGGGCGCGGCGCCCATGTCTGCTGCGTCTCCTGCGTCACGCCGAGAAGAAAATTCCGCAGCCGCGCCAAACCGGGGTCGCTCGATGCCTGCCCGCGCCAGCGGTTTTCGGCCCGCGCCACCACCGCCGCAAGCTCCGAAGCCTCAAGCAGGCTCGGCCGGCTGACGCCGTAATGCACGGCGCCGGCGAGGCGCGGCGAGCGCGACAGCGCGCGCGCATACATCAGGTCGACGCGATCGATGCCGGACGGCGCGCCGATCTCGGCGCGGTGCGACAGATGCGTCAGGTCGTATAATACCGGGCTCAAAGGGAGCCGTATATCTGAAGCGCGAAATCTACGTCGTCGAATACGCGGCCGCGTCCGGATTTCAAGATCAGCGCCTTGTTGCAATATTCTTTGATGATATTGGTGTCGTGACTGACGAGAATCATGGCGCAATGTTTGCGGCGGACGAACAGGGCGTCGTAGCATTTTTCTCGGAAGCGGGCGTCGCCGACGGAAATCACCTCGTCGATGAGAAAGCACTCGAAATCGACCGCCAGGGTCAGCCCGAATGCGAGGCGGGCCCGCATGCCCGAGGAATAGGTCTTCACCGGCAGGTAGAGCAGCCGCCCAAGTTCGGCGAAATCGTCGACGAACTCCACCGCGTCCTGGATCGGCACGCCGTAAAGGCGGGCGATGAAGCGGATATTGTCGAGCCCGCTCATCGTCGACTCGAAGCCGCCGGCGAAAGCGATCGGCCACGACATGAAGAGATCGCGCGCGACATGGCCGGATGATGGCGGCTCAACGCCGCCGATGATCTTGACCAGGGTCGATTTGCCGGCGCCGTTCTTGCCGAGCACGGCGATTTTCTCGCCCTGAGCGACGTCGAAGGAGACGCCGTCGAGCACGCGCCTGACGCCAACGGCGGTGTGATATTCCTTGACGATCTCGCGCATCTCGATCCGGCGCGGCGCGTGCGGGTTGGCGAAAGGCTCCGGCTGGACGCCTAGATCCTCGACTTGCGGCGTCCGGCGCAGCCAGTTGCGGGCGATGCGGGCGGGAAGATTCACGGCAGATGCTCGCGCACGTTCTTCAACAGCGCGCGCAACACCGAATAGCCGGCGAGGCTGATCGCCGCGATGACGAGAATGTAGAGCAGTCGGCGCGGCTGCGCGGCCTGGTCGGGCGCATCGGGATCGACGACGGTCTGCAAATAGAAATGCTGGCGCGCCAAATCCTGGCGCGCCTTGTCATAGGCCGCCAACGCCGATTCCAATTGCCTGGAGGCCAGGGTGCGATCAAGCATGATGCGGTCGAAATCGGCGAACTTGGCCGAAAGCGAGTTCTGCTTGCCGGCCATCCGCTGCCGCTCCGCCGCGATCTGAACGCGCAACGCCTCGACCGTGCTGTTGAGCGCGGCGATCTGCGGCGCGCGCGGCGCAAGGGTGGTGGTTTCGGCCAGATGGCTCTCGGCGCTCGACAGCCGCGTCATCAAGGCGCCGATGCGGGTCAGCGTGTCGGCGACCTCCTTGTTGGGGTCGAGCACGTTCTCGGTGTTGCGATAGGCGGTGAGGCGGGCCTCGATCTCGGCGAATTTCGCCTTCTGCTCTTCGACGTCATGCGCCGCCACGACTAGCGAATCGCTGAAGATGTGCTGGTTGAGGCGGTTGACGAAGGCCTCGGCGTTGCGCAGCATCGCCTTGTTGAGCGCCCTGGCGTCCTGCGGCGTGAAGCCGATCGTGCGCAGCCGCGCGATGCCGCTGTCGGTGTCGATGCGCAGATCGGCGAAATTCTGGAAATGGCGATAGAGTTGCTCGCGGGTGTCGCGGGTGAAGACATTCGGAAAGCGATTGATGAAATCGGCCTGCGGCCGCGACAGCATGGCTTTCAGGCCGTCGTCGCGCACCAGCGCGTCAACGGCGTCGCGCGAGGTCAGATATTCGCCGACCGCATAGGTTTCGTCGCTGGCGCGGGTCACTTTGGAGTCGGTCAGCAGGCTCGCCATATTGCCCATGTCGTTGGAAGCGACGTTGCGCACCATGAACTGGGATTCCGAGACATAGCGCGGCGCGGCGATGATGAGCAGATAAATAGCCGCCAGCGCGATCGGCAGCGCCAGGGTGGCGATCTCAAGACCGAAGCGGCGATGCAGCGGCTGCGGCGCCTGGGTCTTCTCGGGCTGCCACCAATTGTCGACGACCAGTTCGCCCTTGGAATGGACGGGCTGCAACTCGATCTCGTTGATGCGCGGCGGGTCGGCGATCATCGCCGCGCGCCCCTCGTCGGCGCGGATTTCATTGCGCGTGATCCTTTGAACCGACGCTGAGAATCCACAACAGCGAGAAGGCCATGAAGCCGACGACGAACGTCGAAAGCACGTCGCGCAGGCGCTGCGGCCTGGTCGCCTCGTCCGGCAGGTTCGGCTTGGCGATCTCCTCGATATAGACGCGCTTGCGCTGCACCTCGGCCTCGGCGGCTTGCAGGGACAGCAGCGCGGAGGCATAGCGCTTCTCGGCGAGCCCGCGCAAAAGCGTCAACCGCTCGTAGCCGGTGACCTTGCTGGCCAGCGCCGTACTGCCGCCGGCGAGCTTGGCGCGCTCCTCCTCGATCTTTTTGTCGAGCACGCCGGCCGACGCCCGCAGCCCTTGCAGCGAGGGATTGTCGGGCGACAGTTGCTCGGCCTCGGCAACCTGCGTCTCGGCGCGAGCGCGCCGCAGCGACAGCGCGCCAATGTCCTGCAACATGGCGCCGGCGAAGGCCAGGGGATCGACGAGCAGCGTCGCGTTGCGAAAGGCGGTGAGTTCGCCCTGAATCTTGACCACGTCGTCGCGCGATTCCTGCAATTCGCGCTTGGCGTCCTGGATGGTGTCGGTTTCGGCGCGCGCATTGAGGTTGTTGGCCATCTCGCTGGCCGCGGCGAGCATGGCGGCGGCGATGGTCTGCGCCGATTGGGGGTCGAAGGCGGCGACTTCGAGCCGGGTGACGCCGCTCGTCGAATCCCGCTTCACGGTGAGGAACGAGCGCGTATAGGCGAACAGCCCCTCGAACGAATCGCGCTCCCAGAAGCGCGGAAAGCGCGAGAACCAATCCGCCGCGTGCGAGCCATAGACCGCCCGCAGGTCGATGCGCGCATTGAGCCGCGCCAGCACGTCGCGCGATTTGAGGAACGTCTCGATCGCCGAGGTCTCATCGGCGGCGCGCGACACGCCGAAGGTGTTGAGCAGCGACGCCAGGCCCGAAGCATGATGGGCGTCGACGCCGCGCACCACATAGGCGGTCTGCGAAACATATTGCGGCGCAGCGATGAGGCCATAATACAGGCTCGCGACGATTGTCGGCGCCACCACCAGCGCGACGAATTGCGTCCGCACGTTCGCAACAATCGCAACTGCGCGCCGCCATAGCAGCAACGGCGCCGCCACCGGCGGCCCGTTGCGATCGGGCGGAAGATAACGTTGGTAGACTTCGCTCATTTTGCTCTGAGAGGCCCGCATCTCTATAGCCGCGCGCCGCCGCACGCGCAACGTCGTAAAAACATAATGCCGACGTTGAATGCGGCGTCGCGCAAGGCTCGGCCGCGCCACGGGGCGCTGGCGCGCTTGACGCGCTGGCCGCGTCGTCTTATCTCTGTGTTCACTTTTTGTTCTGGACGGAGATCGCCGATGCGCGCCGCTTCTTCGCAACAAGTCGCCTCCTCGCAGCAAACCGACGCCCGCCAGCGCGTCACGGTGGCGCGCGAACTCGGTGCGAAATTCGCCGACCGGCTGGCGGCGGCGGATCTGCGGCGCGGGCGCGGCGCGCCGTCAAACGTCAGCGGTCGCTTCGAGGCGCAGCGTCGCGACGCCTTCGACGACGGTTGGACGGCCGACGAGATCGCGCCGCTGCCAACCGAGGTGATCCTCGAACGGCCGCGCACCATCATCACCCGCAACGAATCGCCCGACATCTCGTTCGACCGCTCGATCAATCCCTATCGCGGCTGCGAACACGGTTGCGCCTATTGCTATGCGCGCCCGACGCACGCCTATCTCGGGCTTTCCGCCGGGCTCGACTTCGAGAGCAAGCTGTTCGTCAAGGAGAACGCCGCGGCGCTGCTGGAAAAGGAATTGGCGGCGCCGAAATACCGCCCGGCGGTGATTGCGCTCGGCGCCAACACCGACCCTTATCAGCCGATCGAGCGGCAATATCGCATCACCCGCTCCGTGCTCGAAGTGCTGGCGCGCGTCAATCACCCGGTCGGCATCGTCACCAAGTCGAACCTCGTCGTGCGCGACCTCGATCTGCTCGCGCCGATGGCTGCGAAGGGTTTGGCGAAGGTCTATCTCTCGGTGACGACGCTCGATCGCGACCTCGCCCGCCGCATGGAGCCGCGCGCGCCGACGCCGGAGCGCCGGCTCGACGCCATCGCCCGCCTCGCCGCAGCGGGCGTCCCCGTCGGCGTGCTCGCGGCGCCGATCGTGCCGGCGATCAACGATGGCGAGATCGAGACCATCCTGACCCGCGCCTATGCCGCCGGGGCGCGCGAGGCCGGCTATGTGACGTTGCGGCTGCCGCTGGAACTGCGCGAATTGTTTCGCGAGTGGCTCGCCGTCAATTTCCCCGACAAGCTCAAGCACACTTTGTCGCTGACGCAATCGATGCACGCCGGCAAGGATTACGAATCGCAGTGGGGGCGGCGGATGGCCGGCTCCGGCCCTTATGCCTGGATGATCGGCCGCCGCTTCGAGATCGCCGCCCGCAAGCTCGGCTTTCGCGACAAGGCGCACCCGCTACGCAACGACCTGTTCACGCCGCCGCTCGCGCGTCAGCAGGGCGTCGAGCAGTTGTCGCTGTTCTGAGCCGCCGTTAAGCGGTCTGCCGCTGCGGGATCGCGGCCGGCGATTCCTGACGCCGCAGCGCTTCCTCGCGCGCCGCGATGTAGTCGCGCGTGCGCGGCACGACGTTCTGGCGCTTAACGATCTGAATTTGCGACACCATGTTGCCGGAGACGCGGAACGACGCCTCCGCGCCGGCGAGGTAGAAATCCCACATGCGGCAAAAGCGCTCGTCGTAAAGCGCGCGCGCCTCGTCGCGGCGGGCGTTGAAGCGCTCGCGCCACGCCTTCAGCGTGTCGGCGTAATGCAGGCGCAGGATTTCGATGTCGGTGACAAACAGGCCCTGCCGCTCGATCGCCGCCAGAACCTCGGAGACGGCGGGAATGTAACCGCCGGGGAAGATGTGTTTGTCGATCCAGGGATTGGTGTAGCCCGGCCCGGTGCTGCGATCGATGTTGTGCAACACCATGACGCCGTCGTCGGCCAGCAGGCGATTGACCTGGCTGAAATATTCGTCGAACCCGGCGAGCCCGACGTGCTCGAACATGCCCACCGAAACGATGCGGTCGAACGGTCCCTCAACATCGCGGTAATCTTGCAGGCGGAAGTCGACGCGCGCATCGAGCCCCGCCTCCTGCGCCCGCTCCTGGGCGATCGCATATTGCTCCTGGCTCAGTGTCACGCCGACGACGCGCGCGCCGACCTGGCGGGCCAGATAGAGCCCCATGCCGCCGAAGCCGCACCCGATGTCGAGCACGCGATGATGCTCGTCGACGACCAGCTTGGCGGCGATATGGCGCTTCTTGGCAAGCTGCGCCTCCTCGAGCGACTGGCCGGGATGCTCGAAATAGGCGCAGGAATATTGCATGTCGGGGTCAAGAAACAGGTTGTAGACCCGATGGTCGAGATCGTAGTGCGCCTGGATGTTCTTGCGCGCGCGCGCGCGATCGCTGCGCTGCGTCCAGAACCTGAACATTTCGCGCAGCTTGCCCAGCACCTTGACCCAGGCCAAGTTTTCCGCCTTCGGCAGGTTGGCCGCGCCGACCGCCATCAGATCGTAGAGATCGCCGCCCGTCAGTTCCAGCCGACCGTCCATATAGAGATCGCCGAGGGTCCGCTCGGGATCGCGCAGCAGTTCCCAGACCGCTCGCTGGTCGGCGAACCGAATGCCGATCTCCGGCCCGGTCCCGTCGCCGTAACGCTCCACCCGACCGTTGGCGAACTCCACTTTCAACCGACCGAAAGGCGCCAGCTTCGATACAATTCGCGATGACAACGAGCTCATTTTTCCTCCGGCGCCGGCAACTCCGCGCCGCTCCGCAATAACGTTTACCAAACTTTAAGAACGCGGAAATCGTTTTGCAAGGCGCCTTTGCGACGGTTCGCCAACAAGGTTAACGCCGAAGCGGACCGGCGCTTTCGTTGACAAGGGGCGACCGCCTGCCTATCTCGGGACCGCCCCGGGATGGCGCGCTCGGGACGCTGAAGATGCGCCCAAATGCGGGCGTTTAGGCCTCCTGACCCGGGGGCGGAAGGGTCGTTCATGCTGGGCTCGGTTCTTAAAAAGGTATTCGGAACGGCCAATGACCGCCGCCTGAAGGCCTATCGCCCGCAGGTCGACGCGATCAACGCCCTGGAGCCTGCGTTCATCGCCCTCAGCGATGAACAACTGCGTGAAAAGACGACCGAATTCCGCGCCCAGCTCGCCGCCGGCAAGACCCTCGACGACCTTCTCGTCCCCGCCTTCGCCACCGTGCGCGAGGCGGCCCGGCGGACGCTCGGCCAACGCCATTTTGACGTACAATTGATCGGCGGCATGGTGCTGCACGAGGGCGCCATCGCCGAAATGCGCACCGGCGAGGGCAAGACGCTGGTCGCCACCCTGGCGGTCTACCTCAACGCGCTCGCCGGCCGCGGCGTCCATGTCATTACCGTCAACGATTATCTCGCCAGCCGCGACGCCGCCTGGATGGGGCGCGTCTATACCTTCTTGGGGCTCAGCGTCGGCGTCATCGTCCACGGCCTCGACGACGAGGAGCGCAGCGTCGCTTACGCGTCGGACATCACCTACGGCACCAACAACGAGTTTGGCTTCGACTACCTGCGCGACAACATGAAGTATGAGATGGAGCAGATGGTGCAGCGCGGCCACGCGTTCGCCATCGTCGACGAGGTCGATTCGATCCTCGTCGACGAGGCGCGCACGCCGCTCATCATCTCCGGCCCCTCGGAGGACCGTTCCGGTCTCTATGCCTCCGTCGACACGATCATCCCGCAACTGGTTGCCGAGGATTTCGAACTCGACGAGAAGCAGCGCACGGTCAACCTCACCGAATCCGGCAACGAGCACGTCGAGGCGCTGCTGCGCGATTTGGACGTGCTGAAGGAGGGCTCGCTCTACGAGGCCTCCAACGCGACGCTGGTGCATCACGTCAACCAGGCGTTGCGCGCCCACAAACTGTTCTCGCGCGACAAAGATTACATCGTGCGCAACGACGAGGTCGTCATCATCGACGAGTTCACCGGCCGCATGATGCCGGGCCGGCGCTTTTCGGAGGGGCTGCACCAGGCGCTCGAAGCCAGGGAGCATGTGACGGTCCAGCCCGAGAACGTCACCCTCGCCTCGATCACCTTCCAGAACTATTTCCGCCTCTACGAGAAGCTCGCCGGCATGACCGGCACAGCTTTGACCGAAGCCGACGAGTTCATGGAGATCTACAAGCTCACCGTCAACGAGATCCCGACCCACCGGCCGATTGCGCGTCTCGACGAGGACGACGAGGTCTACCGCACGGGTGAGGAGAAGCTGAAGGCGGTGGTGCGCGAGATCGAAGGCGCGGCCGAGCGGTTGCAGCCGATGCTGGTCGGCACGACGTCGATCGAGAAGTCGGAAATGGTCGGCGAGTTTCTGGAGCGTCACGGCTACAAGCGCATCGACTTTTCGGCCCCCAATGCGCTGAAGCCGCTCTATGATGCGGCCCGCGCCGGGCGGGCGTCGAAGTGTTTCGCCATCCTCAACGCCCGCTTCCACGAGCAGGAGGCGTTCATCGTCGCCGAGGCCGGCGTTCCCGGCGCCATCACCATCGCCACCAACATGGCCGGCCGCGGCACCGACATCCAGCTCGGCGGCAATCTTGAGATGCGGCTGCGCCAGGAGATTGACCCGGAAGCCTCGGAGGAGGCGCGGGCGGCCAAGGAGGCCGAGATTGTCGCCGAGATCGCCGATTTCAAGAAGAAGGCGCTGGATGCCGGCGGCCTCTACATCATCGGCACCGAGCGCCACGAGAGCCGGCGCATCGACAACCAGTTGCGCGGCCGCTCCGGCCGTCAGGGCGATCCCGGCCGCGCGAAGTTCTTCCTGTCGCTACAGGACGATCTGATGCGCATCTTCGGCTCCGACCGCATGGACGCGATGCTGCGCCGGCTGGGCCTGAAGGAGGACGAGGCGATCGTCCATCCCTGGATCAACAAGGCGCTGGAGAAGGCGCAGCAGAAAGTCGAGGCGCGCAACTTCGACATCCGCAAGAACATTCTCAAGTTCGACAACGTGATGAACGACCAGCGCAAGGTCATCTTCGAGGACCGGCGCAAGATGATGGCGCAGGAGTCGCTGGAGCCGATCATCGCCGATATGCGCGACGGCGTCATCGACGACTTGGTGTCGAAACACATTCCCCACGACGCCTATCCCGAGGCGTGGGATATCGCGGGCCTTCAGGAGGAGGTCTCGGCCAAGCTCAACCTCGATCTGCCGGTCGCCGCCTGGGCCAAGGAGGAGGGCATCGCCGACGAGGAGATGGCCGAGCGCCTGCACAAGGCGACGGATGCAGCTTATGCGGAACGCGTCGAGCGCAATTCGCCCGAGGCCATGCGTTACATTGAGAAACAGGTCATCCTGCAAACGCTCGACCACCTGTGGCGCGACCATCTCGTCACGCTCGATCATCTGCGGCAGGTCATCGGCTGGCGCGGCATGGCGCAGCGCGACCCCTTGAACGAATATAAGTCCGAGGCGTTCGATTTGTTCCGCAGCCTGATCGCGCAATGGCACGAGGCGGTGATCGCGCAGATGATGCGCATCGAGGTGCGCTTCCAGCCGCCGTCGGACACGGCGCCGGATATGCAATTCCAGCATCTCGACCCGCTCAGCGGCGCCAACGAAGCCGAACTCGGCGCGATCTCGGAGCCGATCAGCGCCGCGTTCTCCGCCGCGACCTCGGCCTATGAGGAGCCGCCGACGGCCAGCGAGGACCGCGACCCCGACAACCCGAAGACCTGGGGCCGCATCGGCCGCAACGAGCCCTGTCCGTGCGGCTCCGGCAAGAAATTCAAGCACTGCCACGGCGTGCTGGTCTAAGGGGTCTCAAGCGCCCGTCGAGGGGTCCATGCGGCGCGAGGGGGGTTATGTGCGGCTGCCGCCATTCGCGGCGGGGCAGGCGATCGGGTTGCTTGGCGGGTCGTTCAACCCGCCGCACAGCGGTCATCTGCTCGCCTCCCGGTTGGCGCTGACGCGGCTGCGGCTGGCGCGCCTTTGGTGGCTCGCCACGCCTGGCAATCCGCTGAAATCGCCGGCCGATCTGGCGGCGCTGCGCACCCGGCTCGACGCAGCCCGGGCGCTGATCGACGACCCCCGCATCGCCGTCACCGGCTTCGAGAGCGAGATCGGTTCGCGCTACACCGCCGACGCGTTGCGCTTTCTCAAGCGCCGCGCGGCGGGGGCGCGCTTCGTGTGGATCATGGGGGCCGACAATCTCGCCGAATTCCACCGCTGGCGGGAATGGCGCGAGATCGCCGAAATGGTCCCGATCCTGGTGGTGGACAGGCCGGGGGCGAGCTTCGCGGCGCTGTCGAGCCGGGCGGGACTGGCGCTGGCGCGCTGGCGCCGCCCGGAAAGCGAGGCGCCGCGGCTGGCTTTCCTGGCCCCCCCGGCCTGGATTTTTCTGCATGGGCCGCGCTCGAGCGCGTCGTCGACGGCGCTCAGGCGGCGCCTATCGCCGCCGGTCCTTGAATGAGCGTATGGAGCGCATGATACGGTTTCCGAGTGAAGGACTCGGAAACGATCGCGCGAACTTCTTGTAGAGAAAGGGAAGTTCGCGCGAACGGAATACGGTCTTCTGGCGAAAACCGCATGACTCACGCCTGCGCCGCACATTCGCGAAAAGTCTGTTCGAGAATGTCCAGCGCTTCCGAAAACACGGCGTCTTCGATGGTGAGCGGCGCGAGAAACCGAATGACGTTTCCGTAGACCCCACAAGTCAGCAGGATGACGCCTTTTTCCAGCGCTTTTTCGCGCACTTTGGCGGCGAATTCGGCGTTCGGCCTGTCGGTTCCGGGAATATTGAACTCGATCGCGTTCATGAAGCCGGGGCCGCGGATGTCGGCGATCTCCGGCACGCTCCCGGCTACAGATTGGAGGCGTTGCTTGAGCCGGTCCCCAAGACGAATCGCGCGCGCGTTCAGGTCCTCCTCCTCAATGATATCGAGGACGGCGTTTCCGGCGGCGATCGCAATCGGGTTGCCTGCATACGTGCCGCCCAGGCCGCCCGGAACCGGCGCGTCCATGAGTTCGGCGCGGCCGGTGACCGCGGCGATCGGAAATCCGCCGCCAAGGCCCTTGGCCATCGTGGTGATGTCAGCGGCGACGCCGTAATGCTCCATCGCGAACAATTTGCCGGTGCGCGCAAAGCCCGTCTGCACTTCGTCGGCGATGAGCAAAATGCCGTTCTTGTCGGCGAGTTCGCGCAGTTTGCTCATGAACAGGCGCGGCGCTTGATAAAATCCGCCTTCGCCCTGCACGGGCTCGATGATGAAAGCGGCCACACGCGCGGCGTCAATGTCGGCCTTGAACAGTCTGTCGAGAGCCGCGAGGGAATCCTCGACCGACACGCCATGCAGCGGATTCGGGAACGGCGCGTGGAACACATCCGGCATCATCGCGCCGAAGCCGATTTTATACGGCGCCACCTTGCCGGTCAGCGTCATGCCCATGAACGTGCGGCCGTGAAAGGCGCCTGTGAAGGCGACGATCGCGGAACGGCCCGTCGCCGCGCGGGCGATCTTAATGGCGTTCTCGACGGCCTCGGCGCCGGTGGTGACGAACACCGTTTTCTTCTTGAAGTCCCCCGGCACGCTGGCGTTG
>Ga0134126_10002143_pt1 | contig 25042 bp, 29 predicted proteins | sample KB31752_FD_96881 | JGI IMG/M metagenome (GOLD analysis project Ga0134126, IMG submission 96881) | Terrestrial soil microbial communities with excess Nitrogen fertilizer from Kellogg Biological Station, Michigan, USA - KB3-175-2 | ecosystem: Environmental > Terrestrial > Soil > Unclassified ... | reverse complement strand
TGACCCGAAGATGGAGAGACTCGCGATGCCTCACAGCATCGACCAGACCCAGCGCAATGCGGCCAGAGCCGTGGGACTCGCTTACCTCGTCACGAGCGCCCTGGCATATTTCGCCGAGTTCCACGTGCGGGCCACGCTGTTCGATTACCACAGCGCGGCGATCACGACTGCGAACATCACCTCTTCCGAGGGCCTGTTCCGCCTGGGTCTCGCCGCAGACCTGCTCACGTTCGCGCTCGACGTAGTCATCATCGTAGGCTCGTACCTGATTCTCAGGCCCGTGAGTCGGGCTCTGGCGATCTTTGGACTCGCATGGCGACTGGTCGAGACGGCCGCCGTCGCGGTCATGGCCATCGACACTTTCAACATGCTCGCCCTGGTGAGCGGTTCGGATTACCTGCGGGCCTTTCCGGCGGATCAGCTGCGCGCAATGGTCCGCTTGGCGATCGACACCCACAACGCGGGGTACAACGTCGGGTTTCTTTTCTTCGGCTTGGGATCCGGAGCATTTTGCCTAGCCTGGTATCGGTCACGCTATGTTCCACGAGCGCTGGCGGCCTGGGGCGTGCTCGGCTCCGGCTTGGCGGCGGCGAGCACTTTCGTCTACACGCTGTCTCCTGCCCTGGCGGGAATCGTGGAGCCGACGTGTTTCATCCCGATCGGGACGTTCGAATTGATCCTCGGATTCTGGCTGGTGGTCAAGGGATTGCCGCGTGCGTCCGGCGCAATCGAGATAGTCGCCGCTTAGGGGACGACGAGCGGATATCGTATTACAGAGCTTCCCGGAGGACACCATGTTGCGGGAGCGAGCGCTGAAATCCGTGATGGTCGTGGCCGGCTTGCTGTGTTTGGCCGGCATCTATCCGCTGGCGGCATCTCTGTGGTACTGGCACGGGACCGACGATATCGTGCCGATGTTCCTCAGCCTTTACGTCACGCTCGGTGTGTTCCTGCTCGTCGCGGCGCGCAACCCATCACAGCATCGCAGCCTGATCCTGTTCGCCGCGTGGTCGAGCTTCGCTCATACCGCGGTCATGCTGGTCCAGGCCTACGATGGCGTTGCCGACCGCCCGCTGCTATTCGGCATGTCCGCCATTCTGGTCCTGATCGGTGTGCCGCTGCTCGCGCTGGCTCCGGCCGCGATCCTCATCGGGTCTGGCCGGCCGCAAACCGATCGGTGGCCATGACGAGCTCGTGGGTGTTGCCGCGCTCGAAGGCGGAATGGCCGGCATCCGGCACGATGCGCAGGTCCGCTTCGGGCCACGCACGGTGTAAATCCCAGGCGCTCTTCATGGGGCAGACGACATCATACCGGCCCTGCACGATGACGGCCGGGATGTGGCGGATGCGGTGTACGTCTTCGAGCAGCTGCGTATCGCTGCGCAAGAAGCCGCGGTTGACGAAATAGTGACACTCGATGCGCGCGAACGCCTCCGCGACGCGGTCCTGTTGCAGCTTGGCGATGTAATCGGGCGCGGTGCGCAGATGGCTCGTGGCGCCCTCCCAGGTGGACCAGGACTGGGCCGCGCGCCTGCGGACCTCGGCGTCCTCGCTCGTCAATCGGGTGTAGTAGGCCCGCATCATGTCGCCGCGCTCCGCCGCGGGAATCGGCGCGACGTAGGACTCCCACAGGTCGGGATACAGAGCGCCGGCGCCGCCGGAATTCTGGTAGAACCACTCGAGCTCCCAGCGCCGCAACATGAAGATGCCGCGCAGCACCAGCTCGGTCACGCGCTGCGGATGCGTCTCGGCATACGCCAGCGCCAATGTGGATCCCCACGACCCCCCGAAGACCAGCCAGCGCTCGATTTCGAGATGCGCGCGTAACCGCTCGATGTCATCGACGAGATGCCACGTAGTGTTGTCCACGAGACTGGCGTGGGGACGGCTCTTGCCGCAGCCGCGCTGATCGAACAGCACGATCCGGTAGCGGGCCGGATCGAAGAAGCGCCGCATCTTGGGGTCCAGGCCGCCGCCCGGACCCCCGTGCAGGAAGACAGTGGGCTTGCCGTTGGGGTTGCCGCACTCCTCGAAGTAGATCTCGTGCAGCTCCGACACGCGCAGGAAGCCGGTGCGATACGGCTTGATGGCGGGATACAAACCAAGCCTCGCGCGCGGCGCCACGGTTTGAGGGTTCTCCATGGAGGCGAGGCTATCAGAGCGGCGCGCCGAATTCAGGCTCCTTGCCCCATGACGGTGCGTCCCGGTGACACTCGCGCGCGATGGGGCGCAGCCATTCTATAATGCCGGCCAGGACCTGCCGAAAACGCCCCGCTTGAAGCTCACCAGCGACTCCCTCATCCCGCACCTGGAGCAGCGCCTGCTGCCGGCCTACCTGATTTCGGGTGATGAGCCGCTGCTCACCGGCGAGGCGGCCGATGCGGTTCGCGCCCGGGCGCGCGCCGCGGGCTTCACCGAGCGCGAAGTACACTTCCTCGAGCGCGGCTCCGACTGGGACGACGTGCGCGCCTCGGCCAACAACCTGTCGCTGTTTGGAGCACGCCGACTGCTGGAGCTGCGTCTGCCGACGGCGCGCGCCGGCGCGGCCGGCGGCAATGCCCTGCTGGCGATGCTGGAGCGGGACGATCCGGACACGCTGCTCCTCATCATCATGCCGCGCCTCGATCGCGAGGCGCAGGGGACACAGTGGTTTCGGGCGTTGGAATCTCGCGGCGGCTGGGTGCCGGTCTGGCCCGTGGAGGCTGACAAGCTCGTCGGTTGGCTGCGCGGACGGTGCCGGCGGCTGCGGCTGGAGATCGACGAGGGCGCGCTGGCCCTGCTCGCCGAGCGCACGGAGGGCAATCTGCTCGCCGCCCATCAGGAGTTGGAAAAGCTGCGCCTGCTGGCGCCGCCAGGGGCCATCGGCGCCGACACGGTGCTCGCGAGCGTAGCCGACAGCGCCCGCTTCGATGTCTTCCGGCTTTCGGAAGCCGTCCTCGAGGGCGAGGCGGGTCGCGCCCTGCGAGTGCTCGCCGGACTGCGCTCGGAGGGCACGGAGCAGACGCTGGTGCTCTGGGCACTGACCAAAGCGCTGCGGGATCTATGGGGCGCGGTCTCGGCCTCCGGCGGGCGCGGGCCGCGTCCGGGCTGGCAGCGACAGACGGCCGCGCTTGACAAGGCCGTGCGCCGTGCGCCGCGCCTCTCGTTCCGCTCGCTCACGTTGCGCGCCGCGCGCGCGGACCGGATGATCAAGGGGCGGCTGCAGGGCGATGCCTGGGACGAGATGGCGCTGCTCGCGGCCGACATTTGCGGCCGTCCGACGGTCCCGGCGCCGCAGTCCATGTTCAAATAGGCGCGCACAACGCGGGCAGCATCGATGCAACCCATTGGTCTCTTCGGCGGCACTTTCGATCCCATTCATTACGGGCACCTGCGCACCGCTTTCGAGCTGTGGCAGGAGCTGCGGCTCGCGGAAGTCCGCTTCCTGCCCACCGGCAGCCCGCCGCATCGCGACCAGCCGCTGGCAAACGCGGAGCTGCGCCTGCGCATGGTGCAGGCCGCCGTCGCTAATCAGAAGGCGTTCGTGGTCGACGATCGCGAGATCCGCCGTACGGGCGTCTCCTACTCGGTCGACACCCTGACGGAGCTGCGAGCGGAGTATCCGGACCGGTCCCTCTGCCTGCTTCTGGGCATGGACGCGTTCCTCGGTCTGCCCAACTGGCACCGCTGGCGCGACCTCCTCGGGCTCGCGCACATCGTGGTGGCCCACCGGCCGGGTTGGAAGGCGCCGACCATGGGGCCGCTCGGGGAGGTCATGGTGGACCACGGCACCGGCTCCGTCCGGGAGCTGCACGAGAAGACCGCGGGCCGGATTTACGTGCACGCCGTGACGCAGCTCGAGATCTCCTCGACGGACCTGCGACAGCTCATCGTCTCGGGCCGGGACCCGAGGTACCTCGTGCCGGATGAAGTGCGACACATCCTGCGCGAGAGTCGGTGCTATGCTCGCGAGTGATTGCAGACACAGGAGAGATCCCTTCCTCACATGACCACCCGTACAACCCGGCGCCGCGGCGCTTCCGCGCAGGCTTCCAAGTCCGCACGACCCGCATCCCAGCCCCGCAGTCCGGCATCCCCGCCCTGCAGCGCGCCAACCCTGCTCCAGGCCATCACCTCCGCCCTCGAAGACATGAAAGCCTTGAACGTCAAGGTGCTCGACGTGCGCGGACTGACCGACATCGCCGACACCCTGATCGTCGCCTCCGGCACCTCCGACCGCCACGTGCGCTCCATTGCGGAGCACGTGATCGAGCAGGCCAAGCGCAATGGATTCCGGCCGCTCGGTACCGAGGGCGAGCACGAAGGGGAGTGGGCGCTGGTCGACCTGCAGGATGTGGTCGTGCACGTGATGCTGCCCCGCGTGCGCGAGTTCTACGGCTTGGAGCGGCTATGGGATCCGGGCACCGCCCTGCACGAAAGCACGAGTAGCCTCGCGCACGCGGCGCGACACTCGTAGGATCGGTGCGGACGCGGGTCATAGCCGTGGGCACGCGCCCACCCGGGTGGGTTCGCGAAGCCTGCGCCGACTACACCCGCCGCCTCGGCGCGCGCCTGAAGCTCACGCTGGTCGAGATCGAGCCCGGCCCGCGCAGCGCCGGGCAGAGTCCGCAGAAGGCGATCGATACGGAAGCGCGCAAGCTCCTGGCGGCGCTGCACGCCGAGGAATGGGTGGTGGCGCTCGATGAGCGCGGCACGCAGATGAGCACGCGCGAGCTGGCGGACTGGCTCGACGGCCGGATGCGCGAGGGGCGCGATCTCGCGTTCCTGATCGGCGGTCCCGACGGCCTCGGAGCGGAAGTGCGGGCGCGAAGCAACGTCTCCCTATCGTTGTCGCGGCTCACGCTGCCGCACGCGCTGGTGCGTGTCGTGTTGGCGGAGCAGCTCTATCGCGCGATGAGCATACTGAGCCATCACCCGTATCATCGGGACTGAGTCATGACTCGTCCCGCCGCCCCAGACCCGCTCATCTGCCTGGCGTCCATGTCGCCGCGGCGGCGGGAGCTGTTGGCGCAGATCGGGGTGCCGCACACCGTGGTCGCGGCGCACGTCGACGAGAGTCTGCTGCCGGATGAATCGCCGGCGGACTATGTTGCGCGCCTCGCGCAGCTGAAAGCCCTGACCATACGCCAGCAGGGAGAGCCTCTGCCGGTGCTGGCTGCCGACACGACCGTCGTCCTCGAGGGAGCGGTCTTCGGCAAGCCGGCCGGCCGTGCCGATGGGCTCGCCATGCTGGCGGCCCTTGCCGGCAGGACGCATGAGGTCCTGACGGCCGTGGCGCTCGCGACCGGTCGGGGCCTGGCGCTGCGCGTCAACCGCAGCTCGGTCCGCTTTCGCGACATCGGGCGGGCGGAGTTGGAGGCCTACTGGGAGACCGGGGAGCCACGCGACAAGGCCGGCGGCTACGCCATCCAGGGATATGGCGCGATCTTCGTCGCGGCGCTGAGCGGCAGCTATTCCGGCGTGATGGGACTGCCGCTGTTCGAGACGGCGGAGCTTTTGCGCGACGCCGGCATCCGCTGCTGGATCGGGGCGACGCCATGAGCGTGGAGATCCTCATCAACGTGGCGACCGCCGAGACGCGCGCCGCGCTGGTGGAAGAAGGCGTGGTGCAGGAGCTCCACGTCGAGCGTCGCAGCCGACGGGGCCTGGTCGGCAATCTGTACCAGGGCCGCGTGACCCGCGTGTTGCCGGGGATGCAGGCGGCCTTCATCGATATCGGTCTCGAGCGTACCGCATTCCTGCACGTCGCCGACGTGGCGAGCCCGCCGCCCGAGGAGACGGTAGTCGGGTTGGCGCCACTCGGCGCGCCGCCGGTCGAGGACGTGCGCCGGCTCCTCAGCCCCGGCGACGATATTTTGGTGCAGGTCATCAAGGATCCCATCGGCACCAAGGGAGCGCGGCTCACGACCTACATCACACTGCCCGCGCGCTTTCTCGTATACCTGCCCCGGGGTGATGGCATCGGCGTATCGGCGCGGATCGAGGATGAGGCGGAGCGCCAGCGGCTGAAGGAAGCGGTCGCGCAGCTGTGCGGTTCAGAGGCGGAGGGTGGTTACATCCTGCGCACGGCCGCGCAGGGCGTACCGGTCGAGAGTCTGCGGGAAGACCTGGAGTACCTGCGCAAGCTCTGGCGTCACGTGCGCGGCCGCGCGATCCAGGCCGCCGCCGGCTCGCTGGTGCACGAGGACCTGCCGTTGCCGCTGCGCATCCTGCGGGATGAGCTGTCGCGCGGCGTGGTCCGTGTGTTGGTCGACTCCGCGGCGGAGCATGCCCGCATGGCCGCGTTCGCCGCGGAGTTCATGCCGGCGACGGCGGTGCGCATCGAGCCGCACGGCGGGCCCCGGCCGATCTTCGATCTGCACGGCATCGAAGAGGAGATTGCGAAGGCGCTGGAGCGCCAGGTGCCGCTCAAGTCCGGCGGTCACCTGGTCGTCGACCAGCGCGAGGCGATGACCACGATCGATGTCAACACAGGAGGTTACGTCGGGCACCGCAATCTGGAGGAAACGACCTTCCGCACCAACCTCGAGGCGGCGGCCGCCATCGGCCGGCAGCTGCGGCTGCGCAACCTCGGCGGGATCATCATCATCGATTTCATCGACATGCACGAGGAGTCGCATCGCCGCCAGGTGCTGGCGGCGCTCGAGCATTCGCTCGCCGGCGATCGCGCGCAAACGCGCATCGTCAGCCTCTCGCCGCTCGGGCTGGTGGAGATGACGCGCAAGCGCACGCGCGAGAGCCTCGAGCATCTGCTCTGCGAGCCTTGCCGCTCGTGCGAAGGACGCGGTTTCGTGAAGACGCCGGAGACCGTCTGCAACGAGATCTTCCGCGAGATCCTGCGGCAGGGCTCGCACGCCCCCGGCCGGGAGCTGCTGATCCTCGCGCACGCGGAGGTGGTCGAGCGCCTCCTCGAGTCCGAAGCGACCACTCTCGCCGAGCTGAGGGCCGAGGCCGGCGCTCCGATCCGGCTCCAGGTCGAAGGGCTCTACGGGGTCGACCAGTTCGACCTCGTGCGGACCTGAGGTCCCGGGCACCGCGACGGGCCCCGCCGCCCGCAGGTGGCGCATGAACAATATTGCGGGCGAGCCCCTGCGACCCCATAGTAGCCTGCATGCCCCTCGTCGCTGCGATACAGATGACGTCCGGCCCGGACGTGTCGGCCAATCTGCAGGATGCGCGTGCGCTTCTACAGGAGGCGGCCGGCCGCGGGGCGCAGCTGGCGGCCCTGCCGGAGAACTTCGCCTTCATGGGCCTCTCCGACGGCGACAAGCGCCGCGTAGCCGAAGATGACGGCTGCGGTCCCGTGCAGGACTTCCTGGCGCAGATCTCGGGACGGCTGCAAATGTGGATCGTGGGCGGCACCGTGCCCCTGCGCGGCGCGACCGACGGCCGCGTGGCCGCCGCATCGCTCGTCTATGACGCCGGCGGCGAGCGGCGCGCCCGCTACGACAAGATCCACCTGTTCGACATCCAGGTACCCGAGCGCGCGGAGAGCTACCGCGAGTCAGCCCATGTGGCACCGGGCTCGACGCCGGTGGTCGTCGACACGCCGGTGGGGCGACTCGGCCTATCCGTCTGCTACGACGTGCGGTTTCCCGAGCTCTTTCGCAAGCTGAGCGCATTCGGCGCGGAACTCCTCGCGGTGCCGTCCGCCTTTACGGAGCCGACGGGAAGGGCCCATTGGGAGCCCTTGCTGCGGGCGCGGGCGATCGAGAATCTCTGCTGCGTGCTCGCACCCGCGCAATCGGGATTCCATCCGAATGGGCGCGAGACCTACGGCGACAGCATGATCATCGATCATTGGGGCCGGGTGCTCGAGCGCCTGCCGCGCGGCCGTGGCTGCATCACTGCCGAGATCGACCTGCAGCGGCAGAGGCGCGACCGCGGCAGCTTCCCGTCGCTGACACACCGAGTATTCAACTGACCTGCCATCATGGACACCCGCGAGAGCTCAATCGTGACCCAACCGACCCCTTCCGCTTCCGACCCCCTGTCGCTCGCCCGCGATCTCATCCTGAGGCCGAGCGGCCTCGATGACGGCCGGCTCGATCGCGTCTTCGGCGAAGTGCTCACCCACTCCGTCGACTTCGCCGACCTTTATTTCCAGCTCGCGCGTCAGGAGTCGTGGTCGCTCGAGGACGGCATCGTGAAGGACGGCAGCGCGAGCATCGAGCAGGGTGTCGGTGTGCGGGCGCTGGCCGGCGAGAAGACCGGCTTCGCCTACTCCGACGAGATCGTCCTGCCCGCGCTGGAGGAAGCCTCCCGCGCCGCGCGCGCCATCGCCGTCCAGGGAGGCGACCGGCGCGTCAGCGCCTGGCGGCCGCAGGCGGGTCATCGGCTGTACCTGCCGGCGGATCCCGTCGCCACGCTGGCGGATCAGGACAAAGTCGCGTGGCTCGAGCGTGTCGATCGGGAGACCCGCAAGATCGATCCACGCATCGTTCATGTCACCGCCAGTGTGACCGCAGTGCACGAAGTCGTCCTGATCGCCACGAGCGATGGCGAGCTGGCCGCGGATGTCCGGCCGCTGGTGCGCTTCAACGTTTCGGTGCTGGTCGAGCAGAACGGACGGCGCGAGCAGGGCTATTGCGGCGCCGGTGGGCGCTACTCACTGGCGGAGCTCGTGGCCGGCGAGCGGCCGCTCGCGCTCGGCCGGGAGGCGGCGCGGCAGGCGTTGGTCAATCTGGAGGCGGTACCGGCCCCGGCCGGACCCATGACGGTCGTGCTCGGGGCGGGCTGGCCGGGCATCCTGCTGCACGAGGCGATCGGCCACGGCCTCGAGGGTGATTTCAACCGCAAGGGCACCTCCGCATTCGCCAACCGCATCGGCGAGCGCGTCGCGGCGCCGGAGTGCACGGTGGTCGACGATGGAACCCTCTCGCAACGCCGCGGCTCACTCAACATCGATGACGAGGGCACCCCGACACAGTGTACGACGCTGATCGAGAACGGCGTGCTCCGGGGTTACATGCAGGACAGGCTCAATGCCCGGCTCATGGGGGTGCGCCCCACCGGCAACGGGCGGCGGGAGTCGTTTGCGCACATGACGCTGCCGCGCATGACCAACACCTACATGCGCCCGGGCCCGCACGATCCCGAGGAGATCATCCGCTCCGTCCCAAACGGCATCTACGCGGTCAATTTCGGCGGCGGCCAGGTGGACATCACCTCGGGAAAATTCGTCTTCTCCGCGAGCGAAGCCTACGCCATCGAGAACGGCCGGCTCGGCCGGCCCCTGAAGGGCGCCACGCTGATCGGCAACGGTCCGGACGTGTTGACCCGAGTCACCATGGTCGGCAACGACCTGAAGCTCGATGACGGTGTCGGAACCTGCGGCAAGGATGGACAGAGCGTGCCGGTCGGCGTCGGTCAGCCGACTCTCAAGATCGAGAATCTGACGGTGGGCGGCACCGGATAGGTGACATAATCCGCGCGAGGTGCCCCGGTGGCGCTGCCGTAGTATCGTGTACGCCCATGCACCTCTCCCGACCCATGTACGAGGGCCTGCCGTGGCTGTACATCGGCGGCGGCCTCGCCGCCCTGGTCGTCAGTTATTGGGTCGGCGACAGCCACACCGCGGGCCTGCTCGTCGGGCTGGCGGGTCTCGCCGCCCTGCTCGGCGGTGTGGTGGTGATCCTCAGGCGCCGCGACTACCGTGAGCTGCGCTCTCAGTACCGCCAGCCGGACCTGACCGATCGCCGGGATCAGGGCTGATCCCGCGTTCCCTCCAGGCCCACTGCGGTCTCCACCGCCTCGTCTTCCTCCCTCGCCTCCACCGGCTCGGCGCGCTGCAGCACCGGCAGCCCGGGCACGGTGTCATTGATGCTGCCGCGCGTGCGCGCCAGGCGCTCGTCCACGTAGATCAGCTCGTGCTTGCCGATGAGCACGACGTCGCCATCGTTGAGGTAGTGCCGGCGGACCCGTCTCGACTTGACGTAGATGCCGTTCGTGCTGTTCAGGTCCTCGATGACGCACGAATTGGCGGAGGTCGTGATCTGACAGTGATGGCGGCTGACGAAGCGGCTGTCGATCTGCAGGTCGTTGTCGGGCGTGCGGCCGACGATGATCCTGCCCTGGGTGAGCGTGATCTCCTGCACGGTGCGGCCGTCGGTCGCGACCAGGAGCCTGCCCATGGGCGGCAGCGCCGGATCGGCGCCGCGCATGCGCGGCAGCGCGAGCTCCGTGGCGGCCTTGATCTGCTGTTGGGTGCGGGCAGAGAACTCCACCCATTGCAGCTCGCCGACGGCGCTGTCGATATCCGCCAGGGTGACCGTTCCCCGGTCTGCGGCGTAGGCCGCCATCATCGCGGTATCACACAGCGTGTTGATGAGACGTGGAACGCCGCCCGTGAAGCGGAAGACCTCCGGGAAAGTGTCCGGGGCGAAGATCTCCCGATCGCTCGCCCCGGCGACCTCCAGGCGGTGCTGGATGTAGCCCTGAGTCTCGGTCTGCGAGAGCGCGGTGAGGTGGAAGCGCAGGCGCACGCGCTGCGTGAGCTGCACCAGCTCGGGCGCGTCGAGCTTCGCATTGAGCTCCGGCTGGCCGGCCAGGATGATGCGCAGCACCTTCTCCTTGGTCGTCTCCACGCCCGAGAGGAGACGGATCTCCTCCAGCACGCGCTGCGACAGGTTCTGCGCCTCATCGACGATGAGCAGCACCTTGCGGCCGGCGGCGTACTGCTCGATGAGGAAGTTGTTGAGGGTCGCGATGATCTCGCCCTTCTTCATCTTGAAGGGGGAGAAGCCGAACTGCACCAGGATGGCCTGGAGGAAATCGACCGCGGACACCTGCGTCTGGTTGATCTGCGCGACCACCACGTCCGACTGGATCTCCTTCAGGAAGGACTCGATCAGGGTGGTCTTGCCGGCGCCGATCTCCCCGGTGATCACCACGAAGCCGTCGGTGAACCAGATCGTCGACTCCATGTACGCCTTGGCGCGGGCGTGCTGCTTGGAGAGATAGAGGAACTGAGGGTCGGGACTCAGCCGGAACGGCAGCTCTTTGAGTTTGAACGGATCGAGGTACATGGAATGTCCGCTGTTGGCGACAGAGCAGCGCGCTGTTCGACCCGCTCTGGCCGGGCTCGTTCCGCCTTTTATCTTACGGGATGCGCACGCCGGGAGCCAGCTCGGCAAGCAACCCTCGTGCCCACCGGTCACGGCCGGCCGCGGCCGGCGCCACGAACGTGCAATGCCCCACCTTGCGTCCCGGCCGCGGCTGCTTGCCATAATCATGCAGATGCAGCCCTTCGCGGGCGAGCAACCCCTCGCGGGGCGGGATCTCGCCGATCAGATTCACCATGGCGCTGAATCCCACGGGGCGGGTGGACCCGAGGGGCAGGCCGAGTATGGCGCGCAGGTGATTCTCGAACTGGCTGGTGACGCAACCCTCGATGGTCCAGTGTCCGGAGTTATGTACACGAGGCGCCATCTCGTTGGCGATGAGGCGGCCGTCGCGGACGAAGAATTCGATGGCGAGCACGCCAACATAACGGAAGTGTGCCAGGCAGCGCCCGAGATAGCCGGCCGCGAGGCGCTGCCAGCGGGCTGGCCCGTACGGCGCGCGGGTGAGGCGCAGAATACCGTGTGAATGCACGTTGCCGTTCAGAGGGTAGATGGCGGTCGCGCCGCTCGCGCTGCGCGCGCCGATGATGGAGACCTCGCAGTCGAGCGGCACCCACTCCTCGTAGATGAGGGGCGCCTCGCCCAGCTCTTCCCAGCCGCGGTGCGCGTCCTCGGGCGTCTTCACTCTGACCTGTCCCTTGCCGTCGTACCCCAACCGCCGCGTCTTCAGTAGGCCGGGAACGCCGACGTCGCGCAGCGCCCGCTCGAGTTGGGAGCGGGATGCGACCGCCCGCCAGCGTGTCGTCGGAATGCCGAGTCGCTCGAACAGCCGCTTCTCCGCCACGCGGTCCTGCCCGGTGGCCAGCGCCCGGATCGGCGGGCAGATGCGCGCGCCGTGCGCCGCCGCGGCGTGGGCGCGCAGCGCCTCGACGGAGACGTTCTCCCAGTCGAAGGTCAGGACCTCGCACTCACGCGCCAGCCGCGAGAGCAGCTTCGGGTCGGTGAAGGAGCCGTGCAGCACCGGGGCGATGCGGCCCGCCGGCGCCTCGCGCGCCGGATCGAGGAACAGGAAATCGAGGCCGAGCGGATAGCCGGCCAATGCGAGCATCCGGCCGAGCTGGCCGGCTCCCACGATGCCGACGGTCATGAGTGCGGCGCGGCGCGCGGATCCGGATTGGCGAGCACCCCGGCCGTCTGGCTCTCGCGGAAGGCCTCGAGGGCCGCCGCGATCTCGGGATGTCTGCCGGCCAGGATGGCCGCGGCGAAGAGCGCGGCGTTGGCAGCGCCCGCGCTGCCGATCGCGAAGGTGGCGACCGGCACCCCCGCCGGCATCTGCACGATCGAGAGCAGGGAATCGAGGCCGTTCAGCGCTTTCGACTGCACCGGAACGCCGAGGACCGGCAGACTCGTCTTGGCGGCGGTCATGCCGGGCAGATGCGCCGCGCCGCCGGCACCGGCGATGAGGACCTCCAACCCGCGGGAGCGCGCGCCCGAGGCGTATTCGAAGAGGAGGTCGGGCGTGCGGTGGGCGGACACCACCCGCACCTCGTGCGCAATGCGCAGCTTCTCCAGGGTCTCGGCGGCGCCGCGCAGGGTCTCCCAGTCGGAGGAGGAGCCCATGATGATGCCGACCAGCGCTTTCATCTAAACATCTTACCCGAGCAGCGCACGGAGCGCCCTGAACAGCTCCCGGCCGGCGGGCCCGACGGTTCCGGTCCGAAGGCCGGCGCTGCGCTCCTGCCGGGCCGCCGCCACCCGGCGGCTCCACTGCGCCCGGTCGAGGTCGGGCCGCAGGCCCGCGAGCTGCGCGAGGGCATCCTCGCCCTCGGCGATCAGGCGCTCCCGCCAGCCTTCGGCGCGCTTGAAGAGCTGGGTCTCGAGCGCATCCCGCTCGCTGCGGGCGGCGAGCGCCGTCCGGATGGGCTCGACATCGATATCGCGCATGAGCTTGCCGATGTATTGCCGCTGCCGCGCCCCGGCGGCACGGCTATTGATGCGGCGGGCCTCGCGGATGGCCTCGGTCAGGCGCTCCGGCAAGGCGAGTGCCTCGAGCTCGGCATCGCGCAGCGCGATGAGCGCCTCGCCCAGGTCCTGCGCCGCGTGGGCGGCGCGCTTGCGCTCGCTCTTGCTCGGCCGCTGCGGCCCGGCGTCCTCGGGGAGATCTTCTGGGGGTGGCTCGGTCACGGGGTCTCGAACGGCTCGGGTCTTGCGGCTGCTAGAATCGAAATTCTGCCCCATTTCTCGCGGATCGAGCGAAACACGTTATGCCACAGGCGGTCGCGGCGTCGGATTCTTCTGCATTGCTCCAGGATGTCGTCACCTTCGCGCTGGAGGAGGCCCGCCGTCAGGGCGCCTCTCAGTACGAGGTCGATGCCAGTTTGAGCCAGGGGCTCGGTACGACCGTGCGCCTGGGCGAGGTCGACACCATCGAGTACCAGCGCGACCGCGGGCTCGCGGTCACGGTGTATTTCGGCAAGCGCAAAGGGTCGGCGAGCACCGCCGACGTCGGGCGCGAGGCGGTGCGCGCCACGGTCGAGAAGGCCTGTGCCATCGCCCGCTACACGGCCGAAGACCCGTATGCCGGCCTGGTCGAGCCCGAATACCTGGCGCGCGACATACCCGATCTCGATCTCGATCACCCGTGGGGACTCGTTGCCGAGGACGCCATTGCGCTTGCGCGGCGCTGCGAGCAGGCGGGCCGCGCGGTGAGTCCGCTCATCGCCAACTCCGAAGGCGGCTCGGTGAGCAGCCAGCGCCACACGGGTGTCTACGGCAACTCGCTCGGATTCCTGGCGGGCTTCTCCGGCACCAGCCACTCGATGAGCTGCTCGCTGATCGCGCAGGAGGCGGAGCAGATGCAGCGGGACTACTGGTTCACCACGGCGCGCGATCCGGCGGACCTCGAGGCAGCGGAGTCGGTGGGCGCCACGGCCGGCCGGCGCGCGCTGGCGAGACTCGGTGCGCGCAAGCTCGCGACACGCAAGGCGCCGGTTCTTTTCTCACCCGACATGGCGCGGGGCCTCTATCGGCACTTCATCGGCGCGATCCGCGGCCCGAGTCAGTATCGCAAGGCTTCCTTCCTGCTCGGTGCCGCCGGCGAGCAGATCTTTCCGGCCTTCCTGCAGATGCACGAGCGGCCGCACCTGCGCAAGGCGCTCGCGAGCGCCCCCTTCGACGACGAGGGGGCCGCCACCCGCGATCGCGAGCTCGTGCAGAACGGAATCCTCCAGGGCTACGTGTTGGGCAGCTATTCCGCGCGGCGCCTCGGGCTCACGACCACGGGCAACGCCGGCGGCATCCACAACCTGATCGTGGAGGCGTCCGGGGATTCTCCCGGACATGAGGCGCTGCTGCGGCGCATGGGCTCGGGATTGCTCGTGACGGAGCTGATGGGGCAGGGAGTCAACGGCGTGACCGGAGACTACTCGCGCGGCGCCAGCGGCTTCTGGATCGAGGGTGGGACCATCGCATTCCCGGTCCACGAGATCACGATCGCGGGCAACCTGCGGGACATCTACCGCGATATCGTCGCGGCCGGGAGCGATGTCGATGCACGAGGCGGGATCCGCTGCGGATCGGTTCTCATCGGGCAGATGACGATCGCAGGGGAGTAGGGCTGAGCCTCGGCAGGACATCGCCGCGCGCCGCGGGCGGCGGCTGCGGTCCATTCCTGGCGCAGCGTGCGCGCAGGATGCGGCGCAACCGCGCCAACGGGTGTCCCTCCGGGGCGAGGTCAGGTGGTCGCGCCGCGGGACGCCGGGTACACTGAATCGCATGGCTGCCCCCTGGATCGCGCCGTCCATTCTCTCCGCCGATTTCGCCCGCCTCGGTGAGGAAGTCGACGCGGTGCTGGCTGCAGGCGCCGACATCGTTCACTTCGATGTGATGGACAACCACTACGTGCCGAACCTCACGATCGGCCCGCTGGTCTGTGAGGCGCTGCGCAGGCATGGAGTGACCGCTCCGATCGACGTGCATCTGATGATCAGTCCGGTCGATCGCATCATTCCGGATTTCGCGGCGGCCGGCGCCAGCTACATCTCCTTCCATCCGGAAGCGACCGAGCACATCGACCGCACGATCGAGCACATCCGGGAGCAGGGCTGCCGTCCGGGGCTGGTTTTCAACCCGGCGACGCCGCTCGATTACCTGGACTACACGCTCGAGAAGCTGGATCTCGTCCTCATCATGTCGGTCAATCCCGGCTTCGGCGGCCAGAAGTTCATTCCGACGGCGCTGCGCAAGCTGGCCCAGGCGCGCCGTCTGATCGAGGCGAGCGGCCGTGAGATACGGCTCGAGATCGACGGCGGCGTCAAGGTGGACAACATCAGGGAGATCGCGCGCGCGGGCGCGGATACCTTCGTGGCGGGGTCGGCGATCTTCGGCAGCGCGGATTACGCCGCGACCATCGAGGCGATGCGCAGGCAGATCGCGGGAGGCTGACCGGGCGGGAGCGCTGGCGGATCGCCCGCGGCGCTCGTCGCTGCGCCCGTTCCGGGCGGATTACTCACTCCTCGTCGTCGTCCTCGTCATCCTCGTCGTCGATCTCCGGCGGCATCGGAGGTTTCCCGACCGGTTTGGCGGGCACGATGACCGGGCGCGTCTTCATCTTGGGCCGCGCGTTGAAGACGACGATGGTCTTGCCGGTGGCGCGCAACAGGCCCTGGTCCTCCAGCACCTTCAGTACCCGTCCCGCCATCTCACGCGAGCAGCCCACCAGGCGGGAGAGCTCCTGCCGGCTCACCTTGATCTGCATGCCCTCGGGATGCGTCATCGCATCCGGCTCCTCGCAGAGGTTATTGATGGCGTGAGCCACCCGGCCGGTGACATCCACGAAGGCGAGGTCGCCGAGCTTGCGGTTGGTGCGGTCGAGGCGCGTGGCCAGCTGGGTGGCGAGCTCGAAAATGAGCCCGGGGCTCTCGGCGGCGATCTGCCGGAAGCGCGGGTAGGTCATTTCCGCCAGCTCGCACTGGTTACGGGTCCGCACCCAGGCGCTGCGCGTCGGCTGGTCGCTGAAGAAGAGCCCCATCTCGCCGAAGAACTGCCCCCGGTTGAGGTAGGCGAGCACCATCTCGTTGCCTTCCTCATCCTCGATCATCACCTCGACGGAGCCGCTGATGATGTAGTAGAGGACATCCGGCAGGTCGCCCGCGTGGATGACGACCGTCTTCGACGGTACCGTGCGGATGCGGCAATAGCTCAAGAATCGGTTGATCGCAGGAATGTCGCTCAGCGGCTTGACGTTCTCTTCCATACCCGCTCCCCGAATTTGTGTGGTCATGATGAGAGTGAGAGAGTGTTTATACGTTGACCCCCCGTCAACGCAAGCGTACCGCACGCGGTGCAGCGAAAACCAGAGCAGCGCGTTGTTTGGGTCGTATCGCGGCCGGCATGCGCGCGTCGCGATCAAACCCAGTACGCGGTGCCGGTCATGATCCGGGCCGTCCGGCGCATGAGCGCGCGAACCGGCCCCGGCAGCTCCATGGCGCCCGCGGCTCTGGCGTTGGCGCCGTGCGCCGCCTCGTCGGTGCGCATCTGCTGCACGATGGCGCGGCTGCGCAGGTCGGTTGCCGGCAGACGGCCGAGATGCTCATCGAGGTGCCCCTCCACCTGCCGTTCCGTCTCGACCACGAAGCCGAGGCTGGCCCGGTCGCCCGCGAACGCGGCGAGCGCACCGATCAGGAAGGAGCCGGCGTACCACAGCGGATTGAGCAGGCTGGGCCGGGACTCGAGCTCCCGCAGGCGGCTTTCGCACCAGGCGAGGTGATCGGTCTCCTCACGCGCGGCTTCGAGCAGGAGCCTGCGCGTGGCGTCGGAGCGCGCCGCGATGGCCTGGCCGTGGTAGAGGGCCTGGGCCGCGATCTCCCCGGCATGGTTGACGCGCATCAGGCCCGCCGCCCGGCGCCGCTCGTTCGGGGACAGTTCCACCGGGCTCCCTTCCGCGGGCGTGGGCGGAAGCTGCGGCACCGGCCGGGAGGCGTGCGCGGGGGCGAAAAGGGCCCGCAGCGCGCGGTCGGCGGCGCCGATCCAAGCATCCAGCGGGTGCTCAGCTTCCATGGGAGCCATTATAAGCAGGGTGTCGGGCTATTGAGACCGCTATCGCGGGGGCGGGGCGGCGGGGCGCGGACAGGGCGGTTTTGCAATACGGAGGCAGCTTCAGTAGACTTGCCGGCCCTTTGGACGAGGGTCCATTGCGGCATTTCCCTGGGTATTCCTGGGGCCGTGAGATACGGTCCCGCTGAGGCTCATATGAAGACGGTTTTCGCCAATTCCGGCACGGTCCGGGGCGACTGGTACGTGGTCGACGCGACCGACAAGACGCTCGGGCGCCTCGCCTCCCAGATCGCGCATCGGCTCAAGGGCAAGCACAAGGCCGATTACAGCCCCCATGTCGACATGGGCGATCACATCGTGGTGCTCAACGCCGGCAAGATCCGGGTCACCGGCCGCAAGCTGAGCGACAAGATCTACTACCACCATACCGGCTACATCGGCGGCATCAAGTCGATCGCCCTGGAGAAGCTCCTCGACGAGCATCCGGAGCGTGCGATCGAGTTCGCCGTCAAAGGCATGCTGCCCAAGAATCCGCTCGGGCGGCGCATGTTCCGGAAACTGCACGTATTCGCGGGCGGCGCGCATCCGCACCAGGCGCAGCAGCCGCAGCCACTCGAGATTTGAGGACAGCGCACCGATGGCAACCCAGCAAACGAATTACGGCACCGGCCGGCGCAAGACCGCGACCGCCCGTGTGTATCTGCGGCCGGGCTCCGGCAACATCACGGTCAATGATCGGCCGCTCGATGAGTTCTTCGGCCGCGAGACCGGGCGCATGATCGTGCGCCAGCCGCTCGAGGCGCTGCAGCTCGGCAGCCGTTTCGACATCAGCGTGACCGTGGACGGCGGCGGTATCACCGGTCAGGCCGGCGCGATCCGCCTCGGCCTCACCCGCGCCCTGCTCGAGTACGACGACACGCTGCGCAAGCAGTTGCGTGACGCCGGCTTCGTCACCCGCGATGCCCGCGAGGTCGAGCGCAAGAAGGTCGGCCGCCGCAAGGCCCGCCGCAGCGGACAGTACTCGAAGCGCTAGCCGATGCTCTTGCAGCCGGCGCGGGTTCGGACTGAGAATCCCGCCGACTCTTGGGGGATCGTCTAGTGGTAGGACAACGGACTCTGACTCCGTTTACCTAGGTTCGAATCCTAGTCCCCCAGCCAAAAAGCAGAGGCCCGCCAACTGGCGGGCCTCGTCTTTTTGGCGCAGGGACTAGGATAACGGTCCGCGAGGACCGGCCCCGGAGGGGCGCAGCGCCCCGGGCGCGGAGTAATCCTAGTCCCCCAGCCACTACGAAGAGGCCCGCCAACTGGCGGGCCTCTTGGTTTCAGCCGCCACACTCTTCTTCCGTGAACAGCGGCCGGATCTCGATATCCGAATCCACCAGCATGGGATTCGGGCAGCGCTTCACCCACTCCAGCGCTTCCTCCATCGACTTCACCTCCCAGAGCCAGAACCCAGCCACCAGCTCCTTGGTCTCGGCGAACGGCCCGTCGGTGACCATGCGTTTCTTGCCGGAAAAGCGAACCCGCTTACCGTCGCGGCTCGGCCTCAATCCCGCCGCGGTCAGGAACACACCGGCCTCGACCAGTGATTGATTGAACCGGTCCATTTCCGCGAACAGTTCCGCGGGTGGCATCACGCCGGCTTCGCTGTCCGCGGTCGCTTTGACGAGAACCATGACTTTCATAAAACCGCCTCTCGAGCGATCACTTTCGTTGTGGCCCGAGCGGTTGCCCGGCCCTCACTCCCTGGCCGGATCCGGCGGCCGGAATTCGACAGCGGAACTCACGCCGTCAATCGCACCAGCGCCTCGCGATACTTCTCGCTCGTCTTCGCCAGGATTTCCGCCGGCAGCTTCGGGCCCGGCGCCTTCTTGTTCCAGTCGAGCGTCTCGAGATAGTCGCGCACGAACTGCTTGTCGAAACTCGGCGGGCTGGTGCCGGGGCGGTAGGTGTCGGCGGGCCAGAAGCGCGAGGAGTCGGGCGTGATCGCCTCATCGATCAGGGTGAGGGTGCCGCTCTCGTCGACGCCGAACTCGAACTTGGTGTCGGCGATGATGATGCCGCGGCTCAACGCATGCGCGGCGGCGAATTGATAGAGCGCAATGGCGGTGTCGCGCACGCGGGCCGCGAGCGGCGCGCCGATGAGCTTCTCCACCTGCGCGAAGGAGATGTTCTCATCGTGCTCGCCGGCCCCCGCCTTGGTCGCCGGCGTGAAGATGGGCGCCGGCAGCCGTGATGCGAGCGGCAAATCGGCGGGCAGCGCGACGCCGCAAACACTCCCGGTCTTCCGGTAATCCTTCCACCCGGAGCCGATGAGGTAACCGCGCACGACGGCCTCGAGCGGCAGCGCCTTCATACGCCGCACGATGACCGAGCGGCCTTCCAGCGCGGCGCGATCCGCGGGATCGCTGACCAGGTCAGAGACCGCGCGCCCCGTCAGATGGTTCGGCACGATATGGTGCGTGCGCGCGAACCAGAAGTTGGAAATCTCGTTGAGCACGCGGCCCTTCCCGGGGATCGGGTCCGGCAATACCACGTCGAAGGCCGACAGCCGGTCGGTCGTCACGATGAGCAGCGCGTCGGTGCCGGCCGAGTAGATATCGCGCACCTTGCCCTCGTGGAGCTTCTCCAGGCCGCGAAGCGCGGTGCGGAAAACCGTCTGCGTATCCATGCTTGCTACTATAGCAGCGCGTATGCGGTACACCGGCAAGGTCGTGGGGGGCTTGATCGGCATGTTCCTGGGGCCCCTCGGGGCGCTGGCGGGCGTGCTGCTCGGACACCAGGTCGACGAGCAGCTCGATCGCGAGCAAGCGCCGCCGCCCGGCCCGGAGGAGCTCGCGGCCATCGGCGAGCGCTTCTTCCGCGCCACCTTCAGGGTGATGGGCTACCTCGCCAAGGCCGACGGCCGCGTCTCGGAGCAGGAGATCTCCGCCGCGCGCGCCGTCATGACGGAGCTGCGGCTCGATCCGGCGCGGGTGCAGCAGGCGATCGAATGTTTCACCGCGGGCAAGCGGCCCGGCTTCGATCTCGCCGCGGAGCTCGCCGAGCTCGGGCGCGCCTGCGGCGGCCGGCCCGAGCTCGTGCGCGTCTTCATCGAGATCCAGGTGCGCGCCGCGGTCAGCGGCAACAATCTCGATGGTCCGGTGCGGCCGCTGCTGCACCGCGTTGCGGGGCGGCTCGGCGTTTCCGCATTCGAGCTGGCGCAGATCGAAGCGGTGCTGCGCATCCGCGGAGGCACATTCCGTTACTCGACCGCGGGCACCGAGCCGCGCGTCACCGAGTCACAGAAGCTCGAGGAGGCCTACAAGGTCCTCGAGGCCGCGCCGGGCGACAGCGACCAGGACGTCGTCAAAGCCTATCGCCGCCAGCTGAGCCGCCATCACCCCGACAAGCTGAAGGCCAACGGGCTGCCGGAATCGATGATCGAGCATGCCAAGCAACGGACGCAGCAGATCATCGAGGCGTACGAGCTCATTCGGGAGCGGCGGGGGATCTAGCCCATTCCTCGATGACCTCCCGCATCGCGCGCAGGCCATCGGTGAGGGCGGCAGGACCGGGCTGCAGGATGAGGGCGGATTTGATCTCACGCACGAAGCCGCTGCGCACTGCCGGGACGTCGCTCCAGCCCGAGCGGGCCGCAACCTCCTCCGGCCGGAACTTCTTGCCGCACCAGGAGCCGAGAATGATGTCGGGCGCACGCCGTGGCACCTCCCGCGGGTCGGCAATGATGCGCTGACGGCCGAGCGGCTGCGCCGCGAGCTCGGGGAAGCAGTCCTCGCCGCCGGCGATGCCGATCAGCTCCGACACCCAGCGGATGCCGCAGATCAGCGGCTCGTCCCACTCCTCGAAGTACACGCGCGGCCGGCGCGCTAGCGCGACAGCTCGCGCGCGCGCCGCCGCGAGGCCGGCTTCGAGCTGTGAGACCAGCTCGGCCGTTCGCGCCTCGCAGCCGATCATCCCGCCCAGCATGCGGATCATGCGCAAGATCTCCGCGACGCTGCGTTGGTTGAACAGATGCACGTCCAATCCCGCGCGCACGAGCTGCGCGGCGATGTCCGCCTGCAGATCGGAGAATCCGAGCACGAGGTCGGGCTGCAACTCCAGGATGCGGTCGATCTTGGCGCTGGTGAACGCCGAGACGCGCGGCTTCTCCTTCCTCGCTCGCGGCGGACGCACCGTGAAGCCGGAGATCCCGACGATGCGGTGCTCCTCTCCGAGCAGGTAGAGAGTCTCGGTCGTCTCCTCGGTGAGGCACACGATCCGTTGTGGAAATCCAGAGGACATGACTGCCTATGCTACCAGGGACAGGGATGTGCCCCGCCGCCGCAGGTGGCGGAGCCTCGGGCAAAAACCCCGCTTTTTGACCGAGGCGCGCCGGGCCGGGCACGAGCCCGGATGCAGCGCTTCAACAATGATAACCTTGTCGGTGATGTGGGCGAGATTCTGGACCTTTCTCGACTGGTGCTTCTTCGGTCCCGCCTCCCAGGGGGCCGGGAACAGGGCGCGGCTCATCCGCGGGATGCGCTACCCCTACGCGGTGGCGCGTGACCTCTCACGCGGCGACATCAACCTGCGCGCGATGGGGCTCGTCTACACGACCCTGCTCTCGCTCATCCCGCTTGCCGCCTTCAGCTTTGCGATCCTGAAGATCTTCGGTGCCCGAGGCGACCTGCAGCCCGTGGTGTACCAGCTCTTCAGCGCCCTGGGACCGGCCGGCGCGAGCGAGCTGACTGCCCGCGTCATGGACTTCGCCAACAGCGTCAGCGGAGGAGTAATCGGCTCGGTGGGATTCGCGCTCCTCGCATGGACGCTGGTCGGCACGATCAAGAAGGTCGAGGACAGCTTCAATTTTCTCTGGCGCGTGCAGCAGGCGCGCAGCTTCGCCCGCCGGGTGAGCGAGTACATGACCCTGATCGTCGTCGGCCCGGTCATTCTCGTCGTTTTCATCGGCATGTCGCGTCGCGCCCTGGAGAGCGCGCCGATCCGCGTACTCGGCCAGCTGCCGCTGATGGATATGCTCACGGCGACGGGAGTGAAGCTCGCGCCCTATGTGATGGTGAGCGCATTCTTTACCGCTCTCTACCTCTTCGTCCCGAACACCCGTGTGCGTTGGCGGCCCGCCCTCATCGGCGCCCTGGTCGCGGGCGTGCTGTGGGCGGCCGTCGGCCGCGGGTTTACGGCAATGGTCGTGCACTCCACGCGCCTGACGATCGTCTACGCCGGATTCGCCGTGGTCGTCGCCGCTTTGCTGTGGACGTATCTCGGCTGGCTGATCCTGCTCGCCGGCGCGAACCTGTCGTTCTATATCCAGAATCCGACCTACCTGCGGCTGGGATTGCAGGAGCTCAAGCTCTCCAGCATCGAGGTCGAGCAGCTCGCGCTGCGCCTGATGTACTTCGTCGCCCGCACTTACGTCACGGGCGGCAAGCGCTGGAGCCTCAATGGCCTCTCGCTCGAGCTCGGTCTGCCGGGCATCGCGGTCGCGCAGATGGTGGCGACACTGGAGCGCGCGGGACTGCTGGTGGTCACCGAGGACGATGAGCTGCTGCCGGCGCGCGACATCGGCCACATCCAGGTCAGCGAGATCCTCGAGATCGCCCGCAACCAACGCAGCGGTCACTTCAGTCCGCGCACCGTCTTCATTCCCGCAGTGGATCGGCTGATCGCGAGCATCGATGAGGCCCGCCGCAGCCGCTGCGGCGAGCTGACGCTGCGCGATCTCGTCGAAGAGCCGCCGCTGACGCTGGCGGCCGGCAAGCGCGGCTAGATCGCCACCGCGCCCTGGTCGGTTCCGACCAGGAGCAGGTCCGCCGGCCGGCGGGCGAAGAGTCCGACCGTCACCACGCCCGCGAGGCACGCCAGCTCGCTCTCGAGCGCTGGCGGGTCAGCAATGGCGAGGCCGTGCACATCGAGGATGTGATTGCCGTTGTCGGTGACGAATCCCTGGCGCCATACCGGTCGTGCGCCACGCGCCTGCAGCCGTCGGGCGATGAGGGCGCGCGCCATCGGGATCACCTCGATCGGCAGCGGGAAGGCGCCGAGCGCGCCGACGAGCTTGCTCTCATCGACGATGCAGATGAAGCGCGCCGCCGCGGCGGCGATGATCTTCTCGCGCGTGAGCGCGCCGCCGCCGCCCTTGATGAGATGCCGCGCGCGTGTCGCCTCATCTGCGCCATCGATGTAGAGCGGCAGATCGGTGATCTCATTGAGGTCGAGCGCGGGAATGCCGGCGGCATCGAGGAGCGCCGTGGTGGCGTTGGAGCTCGATACCGCGGCGCACGCCTTTCCGGGATGCGCCGCCAGCGCTTCGATGAGGAAACCCACCGTGGAACCGGTGCCGACGCCGAGCACGGAACCGGCGGGAATGTGCTCGAGAGCGGCCTCGGCGGCGCGCCGCTTGTTCGCATCGGCCTGTGATGCGGTCATCGATGCCGCCCTCCGGAAACGAACGTGCCCGCCGGAGCGGGCACGAGAATCGCGAACTTCGTCTTACTCGGCGGCCGCCGAAGCGGCCGCCGAGTAAAGGCCTTACTTCTTCTTCGAAGCTTTCTTCTTGGCCTTCTTTTTCGCCTTCGCCATGTTGGCTCTCCAGTTGTCGGGTTAGTCCGAGGTCGGAGTATATACAGTGAAACAAAAAATACAAGCAAGGGTGGTAGAGATGTGCTAGCCCGCACACGTGCAGCGGATGACGCCGCGCTCCGTGATCACGAGGTCGAGCGGCACGTCGTGCGCCGCCGGCGCGATGCGATCGAGCTCCTGCGATGCATAACCGATTCCGACGAGCAGCGGCGCGCGCCATGCGCGGCGCCGCCGCAGGAACGCGAACGCGCGATCGTAGTAGCCGCCTCCCATACCGAGCCGAGTGCCGCGACGATCGAAGCCGACGAGCGGCAGGAACACGACATCGAGCAGGCTGGCGCTCGCGAGCTGCGCTCCTGCGGGCTCGCTGATGCCGAAACGATTCACGTTCCGCCGCTCGGTGAGCTGCGCGAAGCGCATGGCGCGCACCCGCGGCCGCGCGTCGATGCGCGGCAGATAGACGAGGCATCCACGGCGCAGCGCGAGGGCGATGAGAAAGGAAGTATCGAGCTCCTCGGCGGTGGCGGCGTAGATGCCGATGCGCCGGCCGGAGCGAAGATTCAGGGTGTGATCGGCATGGCGGGCGACGAGTCTCGCGGCGCGTGCCCGCTCCGCGGCGGAAACGGCGCGGCGCTTCGCCCTGAGGGACGCCCGCAGGGATCTGCGGTCGCGGCCCAAGCTGGAATCAGGAAGCGCCACCCGCCTGTGCCGGTGCGGACCGTTGCTCTCGAACCAGAGCAACAGGTGGGACGAGCTGTGACAGGTAAGGCTTTCCGCTCATGGCGGACTTGCACAGTGCTGCCCTCGAGCCCTGCCCCTTGGGTGTTTCAATTAGGGTCCGAGGTAACCCGGCCCGCTTGTCGAACACCGCAGGCGACGCCGGGAACCACTCTACACCAAGGCCGCGCGGTTGTGGCGATCGATGGCGTCACAGCTCGAGTTGCTGCGCGCGCTCGAGCGCTGTCTCGACCCGCTCGCGCAGCGTCCGGACCTTGCCGCCGGCCTCGCTCTCGAGCTTGGCGTCCCGTCCCCGCATCTGCAGCAGCTCATGCGCCATGTTGAGCGCCACCATGACCGCGATGCGATCGAGCCCGACGACCTTGCCGCTGTCGCGGATCTCACGCATGCGGCCGTTCAGGTACTCCGCCGCATCGAGGAGCGCCGAGCGCTCGTCATAGGGGCAGGAGATGACGTACTCTTTCTCCATGATGCGCACGCTGACGCGCGCCTGATCCTGACTGCTCATGCGCCGTGCTCCAGGGTTTTCAGCCTGCCGATCATGGCCTCCACGCGGGCGCGCACCTGCTCGTTCTTGGAGAGGAGCGAGGCGCGCTCGGTCGCCAGCG
>Ga0134126_10002142_pt1 | contig 25052 bp, 23 predicted proteins | sample KB31752_FD_96881 | JGI IMG/M metagenome (GOLD analysis project Ga0134126, IMG submission 96881) | Terrestrial soil microbial communities with excess Nitrogen fertilizer from Kellogg Biological Station, Michigan, USA - KB3-175-2 | ecosystem: Environmental > Terrestrial > Soil > Unclassified ... | reverse complement strand
CAGCGTCTTCTGCACGTGGTTCTTCACGGTGAGCGGGCTGATGTCGAGGATCATGCCGATCTCGATGTTGCTCTTGCCGTGGTAGATCCACTGCAGGATCTGCTGCTCGCGCGGCGTGAGGAGCCCGGTCTTGGCGGGCTTGGTGCCCGCGCGGTCGAGCGGCCACGTCACCTGGCTGCGCACCCACGCCGCGTGCAGGTAGGGCACGACCACGTCGGCGAGGTAGGCCTGCTTGGCCGCGAGCGCGGCGGGACGGGCGCAGAAAGCGAAGAAGCTCGTCATGTTGCCCGACGCGTCGTGCGTGCCATGCGCCAGCACGTGCGGCACGCCCAGGCGCGCCAGCTCGCGCGCGAGCGCGCCGCCCGCGTGCGGGCCGCGATCGGTTTCGCACAGCACCGCCTGGCAGCGGTTCTCCTCCCACAGCTTGATGAGGTGCGGGACGAGCGAGACGTCCTGCTGGTAGAGCTCGTTGAGCTTCGCCGTATCCACCGGCGCGGTGGAGAAGCTGTCCACGCGCAGCGGCGTCTGGCGGCTCTCCTGCAGCCCGCACAGCAGCACTTCATGCGGGATGAGGCTCTGCAGCGCGCCCTGCACCCAGCTGAAGAGCTGCGGCCGCGTGTGCACGCGCAGCGAGACGTCGATGTTGAGAAGCAACGCCTCGCGCTCGCTCTCGTTGAGCCGCGCAGGGGCGTTTTCCTGGTTCGCCGCCTCGGGCGGCGAACCGTGCGCGTCGGGGGCGCCGGACGGGAAAGGTGCGCGCGGCGGACGCGGTTCGGGCTGGGGGGTTACGAGTCGCATGGAACGCAGTGTGGCGTAGGAATGTGAAATGGTCGTGAAGCGATGCGCTCGCGCGGCGTAGGACGGCGCCGATAGTCCCGTGGAACCAAGGCCACAACGAACATCCGTCCGATTACGACGGCTACCGTTGTCGGCGTGATCGCCACACAACAGACCCATCCCCGGCTCGGCCAGGGGCCGCTCGCGCCGTCGGCGCTCGTGCGGATGCTGCTCGAGGCGGTCATCGCCGTGGGCATGCTCGCGGCGTGCGCCGCCTGGTTCGGCGAGCGCTTCGATGGGCCGTACGTCATCCTTTCGCTCCTCGTTTTCTCGCTCACGTTCCCCGGACGCGTGCCGCGCGGCACGAGCGCGACCGCGATCGCCCGGGAGGTGCTCTCGGGCTGGGCCCTCGCGGTGGTCCTGCTCCTCATGCTGGGATGGGCGACGCGCACCCTCGGTTCCTTCGACCAGCGCGTGCTCGCCGCCTGGGTGGGCCTCACGCCCGTCGCGCTCTTCGCCGCGCACCTCGCGGTGCCGCTGGTGCTGCCGCGCGTGCTCGCGGCCGAAGGCCTGCAGCGCATCGCGCTGATCGCCGGCGGCGGTTCCCTGGGCCGCCACCTCGCCCAGCGCATCGCGGCGACGCCCTACCTGGGAATCAAGGTCGCCGGCTACTTCGACGACCGCGCGCCGCACCGCCTCTCGACGCTCGAGCCCGCGCAGCTCCTCGGCAACCTCGACCAGCTCGCCGACTACGCGAAGAAGCACCGCGTGGACCTCATCTACGTGACGCTGCCCATGGCCTCGCAGCCGCGCATCATGAAGATCCTCGACGAGCTGCACGACACCACCGCGAGCGTCTACTTCACGCCGGACATCTTCATCTTCGACCTCATCCAGGGGCGCATGGATTCCATCGGCGGGATCCCCGTGCTCGCGGTGTGCGAGACGCCCTTCTCCGGCATGAACGGCGTGGTGAAGCGCGTGAGCGACATCGTGCTCGGCTCGATCATCCTCGCGCTCATCGCGCCGATCCTCGCCGCGATCGCGCTCGGCGTGAAGCTCTCCTCGCCCGGGCCGGTGCTCTTCCGGCAGCGGCGCTACGGCCTCGACGGCCGCGAGATCGTGGTCTACAAGTTCCGCTCGATGACCGTGGCCGAGGACGGCCCGGTCGTGAAGCAGGCGACGAGGAACGACGCGCGCGTCACGCGGTTCGGCGCGTTCCTGCGCCGCACCTCGCTCGACGAGCTGCCGCAGTTCATCAACGTGCTGCAGGGGCGCATGAGCATCGTCGGCCCGCGCCCGCACGCGATCGCCCACAACGAGATGTACCGCAAGCTCATCAAGAGCTACATGGTGCGCCACAAGGTGCGCCCGGGCATCACCGGCTGGGCGCAGGTGAACGGCCTGCGCGGCGAGACCGAGACGGTCGAGAAGATGAGGGCGCGCATCGAGTACGACCTCGACTACCTGCGCAACTGGTCGTTGAGGCTCGACCTCGCGATCATCTGGAAGACCATCTTCGTGGTCTTCAAGAAGCCGGAAACCGCGTACTAGGAGGCTTGCCTTGAACCTGTATCCCGTGATCCTCGCCGGCGGCTGCGGCACGCGGCTGTGGCCCTTGTCGCGCGAGTCGCATCCCAAGCAGTTCCTCTCCATCCTCGACGGCGACGCGAGCCCCTACCAGGCGACGCTCGCGCGCGCCGCGGCGATCGGGCGCGCCCGGGAACCGATCGTGGTGACCAACCGCGAGCACCGCTTCATCGCCGCCGAGCAGGCGCGCGCGGCGAAGCGCGCGTTGCGGCGCATCTACGTCGAGCCGTTCGGGCGCGGCACGGCGCCCGCGGCGGCGCTCGTCGCGCACGAGCTGGTCGCCGAGGATCGCGACGCGGTGATGCTGGTGATGCCCTCCGACCACGACATCGGCGACGCGGCCGCGTTTGCCGCCGCGGTCGCGACGGGCCTTGCCGCCGCTGCGACTGGCCGCCTCGTGGTCTTCGGCATCGAGCCGCGCTGGGTGGAAACGGGCTACGGCTACGTGGAGCGCGCCGGTCCGCTCGCGGATGCTCCGGGCTGCCACGACGTCGCGAGCTTCGTCGAGAAGCCGGAGCTCGAGATCGCCGAGCGCCTCGCCGCCTCCGGGCGCCACTCGTGGAACAGCGGGATCTTCCTGCTCTCGGCGCACGCCTACCTCGAGGAGCTCGAGCGCCTCGAGCCGGAGCTCGCCGCCGCCTGCCGCGGCGCGGCACGCGCCTCCTCCGACGATGCGGGATTCCGCCTGGTCGACGAGGCCGCCTTCGGCCTGTGCCGCGACATTTCCGTGGACCGCGCCGTGCTCGAGCGCACGAACCGCGCGGCCCTGGTGCCGGCGGCGTTCCCGTGGTCCGACATCGGCTCCTGGGACGCGCTGTGGGAACGCGGCGCCAAGGATGCGGCCCGCAACGAATGCCACGGCGACGTGCAGCTGCATGATGTCAGCGGTAGCTACGTGCATTCGAGCCATCGGCTCGTGGTGGGCATCGGCCTCGAGGACCTGGTGGTGATCGAGACGCCGGACGCGCTCCTCGTCGCGCGCCGCGGCGAGACGCAGCGCGTGCGCGAGGCGGTGGAGAAGCTGCGCGCGAGCGGGCGCAGCGAGCATCGCGTGCACCGCCGCGTGCACCGGCCCTGGGGATGCTACGAGGACATCGACTCGGGCGAGCGCTTCCGGGTGAAGCGCATCACCGTCGAGCCCGGCCGCAAGCTTTCCCTGCAATGGCACCATCACCGCGCCGAGCACTGGGTGATCGTGAGCGGCACGGCGCGCGTCACGCGCGGCGAGGAAACCATGCTCCTCGCCGAGAACCAGTCGATCTACATCCCGGTGGGAGAGACGCACCGGCTGGAGAACCCCGGCAAGGTGCCCCTGCGGTTGATCGAGGTGCAGACCGGCAGCTACCTCGGCGAGGACGACATCGTGCGCGTCGACGACGAGTGGCACCGCGAGCGCGAGGCCGCGCGCTGATGCGCCCGCCGATCGCGATCCCGGGCGCCTGGCGCGCGCTCGCCTTCGCCGCGGTCGCCGGGATCGCGTTCCAGCTGCTCGTGCTGCCGGAGCCCGCGTTCGCCGAGCGCATCGTCGAGGCCACCTGGGACAAGGCGGTGCACGCGACCGTCTTCGGTGGCATCGCCTTCCTGCTCTGGGCCGGCTTCGCCGGGCGCGCCGCGGTGCTCGTCGCCGCGCTCACGATCCTCCTCGGCGCGCTCGACGAGACGCACCAGATGTTCGTGCCGGGCCGCGACGCGGACCTGCACGACCTGTACGCCGACGGCCTGGGCGTGGTCGCCGCGCTGATGTTCCTCGAAGCCATCACGTCGCCGCGCGACCTTCCGGCCGCGGCATCCCTTACCTGCGGAGACTAGCCATGTGCGGAATCGTGGGCGCCGTCGCGCGCCGCAACGTCGTTCCCATCCTGATGGAAGGATTGAAGCGCCTCGAATACCGCGGCTACGACTCGGCGGGCATCGCCGTCCTCAACGGCACGCTGCGGCGCGTGCGCAGCACCGGCCGCGTCGCGCAGCTGGGCGAGCTCGTGACGCAGCAGAGCCTCGTCGGCATGGTGGGCATCGCGCACACGCGCTGGGCCACCCACGGCGCGCCTTCGGAGGCGAACGCGCACCCGCACGTGAGCGGCGGGATCTCCGTGGTGCACAACGGCATCATCGAGAACCACGAGGAGATGCGCGCGCGCCTCCGGGACCGCGGCTACGTCTTCCAGTCGGAGACCGACTCGGAGGTGATCGCGCACCTCGTGCACTCGATCCGGCGCGAGGGCCTGTCGCTCATGGCGGCGGTACGCAAGGCCGTGTCGCAGCTGCGCGGCGCCTATGCGATCGCGGTCATCGCCGAGGAGGACCCGAACCGCATGGTGGTCGCCCGCATGGGCGCGCCGCTCCTCCTCGGGCTGGGAGAGAACGAGTATTTCGCCGCCTCGGACACGTCGGCGCTGCTGCCCGTCACGCAGAAGATGATCTTCCTCGAGGAAGGCGACTGCGCGGAGGTGAGCCTCGACGGCGTGCGCATCCTCGGGAAGATGGGCGCGCTCATGGAGCGGCCGCTGCACCATTCGTCGCTCACCGCCGAGGCGGTGGAGCTCGGCGCCTACGCGCACTACATGCAGAAGGAGATCTTCGAGCAGCCGCGCGCGATCGCCGACACGCTCGAGCTCGCGACGCGCACCTCGGAGCTCTCGCCGCACCTCTTCGGCTCCGAGGCGCCCCAGGTGCTCGACGCGATCGACTGCGTGCTCGTCGTCGCCTGCGGCACGAGCTACCACGCCGGACTGGTCGCGCGGCACTGGATCGAGTCCCTCGCCGGCATCCGTTGCAACGTGGAGGTCGCGAGCGAATATCGCTACCGCGATTCGGTCCCCGACCCGCGCACGCTGGTGGTCGCGATCTCGCAATCGGGCGAGACCGCCGACACGCTCGCCGCGGTCGAGCATGCGCGCGTCCTCGGCCAGCGCCACAGCCTCGCCATCTGCAACGTGGCCGAATCCGCGCTGGTCCGTGCCGCGGAGCTGCGCTTGCTCACGCGCGCCGGTCCCGAGATCGGCGTCGCATCCACCAAGGCCTTCACGACGCAGCTCGCGGCGCTGCTCCTCCTCGCGATGACGATCGCCAAGCGCCGCGGCAAGCTCTCGCGCTCGCGCGAGGCGCAGCTGCTGCAGGCGCTGCGCGTGCTGCCCTCGGCGCTCACGCGGGTCCTCGACACCGAGGGCGCGGTGACCGACTGGTCGGCGCAGTTCTCGCTCCGCCGCCACGCGCTCTTCCTCGGCCGCGGCATCCACTATCCGATCGCGATGGAAGGGGCGCTGAAGCTCAAGGAGATCTCCTACATCCACGCCGAGGCCTACCCGGCGGGCGAGCTCAAGCACGGGCCGCTCGCGCTGGTGGACGCCACGATGCCGGTGATCGCGATCGCCCCGCGCGGGGCGCTCCTCGAGAAGCTCAAGTCGAACCTGCAGGAGGTGCGCGCCCGCGGCGGCGAGCTCTACGTGATGGCGGACGAGGACGCGCGCATCGAGCCGGTCCAGGGACTGCACGTGATCCAGATGCCGCCGCATCCGGCGATCGTCTCGCCGATCGTGCACACGGTGCCGCTCCAGCTCCTCGCCTACCACGCCGCCCTTTGCCGCGGCACCGACGTCGACAAGCCGCGGAACCTCGCGAAGTCGGTCACGGTGGAGTAAGCGCGCGGCCGGGGGGCCGGGACCGAGGACCGGCGACCCCGCGACCCGGGACCGGGCAAGGCGGCCTTCCCCCGCGGCTTGCCTGTGTACATATGTACCTGTATAGTCCAGCGCCATGGCGAAGGTGAAGGCCAAGGCCGCGAGGCCCCTGGAAGTCGAGCGCGTCCAGACCGGCGTGAAGCTCGAGAAGCGCCTGCTCAAGGTGCTGAAGGGCGTCGCCGAGTACCACGACATGACCCTCGGCGACCTGCTCGAGGGCATCGTGCTGCACGCGTTCGAGGGCAAGGCGCCGTTCGGGCGCGAGACGCTCGCGCGCATCGCGCAGCTGCGCTCGGTGTACGGCCTCGACCTGCGCGCCGCGGACAGCCATCGGCTGGTGGACAAGCCCTCCCGTGGATGAGCCGTTCCGCGCCGGGCACGCCGAGCGCCGCGCCTCCTTCGTCCTCGCCCTCCCCGCCCACGCGGCCTTCGAGCTCTTCACGCCCGAAGGCGAGAAGGAATGGGCCGAAGGCTGGGACCCCGAGTATCTGCACCCGCGCGACGGCCGCCTCGGCGAGGGCATGGTCTTCCGCACGGCGATCGGCGGCGAGGAGACGGTGTGGAGCGTCGCGCGCTGCGAGCCGGGGGCGTCCGTGGAATACGTGCGTTGCACGCACGCCTCGCGGATCGCGCTGGTGAGCGTGCGCTGTACGCCGCTCGCCGGGGAGCGGTGCGAGGTGACGGTGGGCTACGCGTTCACGGGGCTTTCGGACGCGGGCAACGAGCGCATCCGCGAGATGGACGAGGCGCGCTATGCCGAATTCATCGGCTCGTGGCGCTCGGCGATCGAGGCGATGCTCGAGCGTCGCGCCGCGCCCAGCGCCGCTCAATAGGAGTTCGTGCCCCGCACGCGGCGCAGGATCACGAAGCCGAGGAAGCCCACCGCGAAGAGCCAGGCGACCGAGGAATCGGGCGCCGCGATCGACTGCGGGAAGGCGAGCCATGCCGGCGTGCGATCGTTCGAGATCCGCGTGCCCATCGCGGAGTCGAGCGCACCCACGCCCGCCGGAGCGATGTCGTCGGTGTTCGCCGCACGCGAAGCGTCCGGCACGTACACCGCCGGCCGCGGCAGCGCATCGCGCGGCGGCGCCTGGTTCGTCGAGTTCGCGTCCCCCGCGCGAACCAGGTCCAGGAAGGAGGCGTCGCCGGTCTGCGACGCGCCGCAGGTGAGCGCTGCCGCGTCGCAGTCCTGCGCGTGCGCGGCGAGGCCGGCGAACAGGGCCGCAAGCCCCATCGACACCGCCGCGATCCATTTATTCACGTCTTTCATGTAGCCTCCGTGCCCACTGCCTGTCGATCGGGAGCGCACCGCGCGTCGGCGAATGCCGCATCCCCATGCTGAAGGGTAGGCACGCTGCGTGAAACGCCGGTGATCAGGCCGCCGCCCGAACGTAGTCCACGGGGGGCTGCGCCTGGCGGAGCATCGCCGGGACCAGCGGCGCCTCGACCGGCAGGTCGCGCCGGAAGCAGTATCCGACCCCGCGCACCGTCTCGAGCAGGTCCTTGTGTCCGGTCGGCTCGAGCGCCTGGCGCAGGCGCCGGATGTGCACATCCACCGTGCGTTCCTCGACGTAGACGTTGTTGCCCCAGATCTCGTCGAGCAGCTGCGCGCGGCTGTAGACGCGGCCCGGGTGCGTCATGAAGAAGCGCAGCATGCGGAACTCGAGCGCACCCAGCTCGATGTCCTTGCCGTGGCCGGTGATGCGGCGCGAGGCCGGATCGAGGCGCAGGCCCGCGATCTCCACCACCATGTCGGCGTGCTGGGGCGCGCAGCGGCGCAGCACCGCCTTGATGCGGGCGAGGAGCTCGCGCGGCGAGAACGGCTTGATGAGGTAATCGTCGGCGCCCGCCTCGAGGCCGGTGATCTTGTCGGACTCGCCGCTGCGGCCGGTGAGCAGGATGATCGGCACGGCGAGCGTGCGCCGCTCGGACCGGAGCTTGCGCGCGAAAGTGAGCCCGGGCGTGTCGGGAAGCATCCAGTCGAGCACGATGAGCTGCGGGATGGTGGTGTTCACCAGCTGCTCGGCCTGCCGGACCGTGCCCGCGCGCATCACACGGTAGCCGGCGTTCTGCAGGTTGAGGGTCAGCACCTCCTGCAGCTCGGGATCGTCTTCAACGACAAGAATCGTATTGTCCATGGCGCGGTTCCATTCCGTTCGGGGGAGTTCGTGGGAACCATCGTAGGTGGAAGCGCCTTTGTCACGAAGTCAGGCGTGAAATGATTTGCCTGTCGGAACGCGCCGTAGGAATGTAGCTGCTTTCCTACAATTCAAACCGCAGGTTTCGACTATCCGTACGCGTACGGGAGCGCGTAGGGCGGGCGGCGGACGACGCGAGCGTGGCGTCTTGCAAATTCGCGAAATGCGCGCTGCGCCGGGCGGACCACTACGCGGGGTGCTTGCGCTTCTCCCAGCTCGCGCTGAAGCGGCGCGCCGCCTCGCGCATGTGGCGGCGCATCGCGGCCCGTGCGCCGGCCGCGTCGCGCCGCGCGATGGCCGTCGCGATCGCACGGTGCTCGCGGATCGCCACGCCCCAGAGCGCCGGCGTGTCGAAGTGATGCTCGAGCCTCAGGAAGAGCGGCCCGGTGCGCTGCAGCCAGAGAGTCTTCACCACCAGCGCGAGCGCGCTGTTGCCGCTCGCCTCGGCGATACGCAGGTGGAAGAGCCGGTCCTGGGAAAGCGGAACGCGGGAATGGTCGCGCGCCGCTTCCATGGCGTCGATCGCACGGTCGATCGCCCTCACCTGCTCGCGCGTCGCATGCTTCGCCGCGAGCGAGGCGCACTCGGCCTCCACCAGCGAACGGGCGCGGATGAGCTCGAACGGACCCGAATCCACGGACAGGGCCTGCATGCGCGTCGCGCGGCCGGCCCTGCTCACGTAGACGCCGGAGCCGACGCGCACCTCCACGTAGCCCTCCACCTCGAGCGCGATGAGCGCCTCGCGCACCGAGGGCCGGCTCACGCCGAGCTGGCGCGCGAGGTCGCGCTCGGGCGGCAGCCGCTCCCCCGGCGCGTACTCGCCACGCTCGATGAGCTGCGTGATCTGGTCGGCGATTCGCCGGTAGAGGCGCCGGCTGTCGACGGCTTCGAGGGGCATCTGGTAAATTGGTCAGGCCAATCCGGGGCGAGCTTTTCACACGCCCCGTCCCCCGTCAAGCCGATTCCCCGGGAGAACATCGCCATGGCCAATCGCCTCCAGGGCAAGCGCGCCCTCGTCACCGCCGCCGGCGCGGGCATGGGCCGCGCGGCCGTCCTCGCCTTCGCCCGCGAGGGCGCACGCGTGCTCGCCACCGACGTGAACGCGGACCTGGTGAAGGACCTCGCCGGCAAGGACGGCGTCGAGACCGCGCGGCTCGACGTGCTCGACGACGCGGCGGTCGCCGGCTTCGTCGAAGAGACGGGTGCCGTCGACATCCTCTTCAACTGCGCCGGCTGGGTGCACCAGGGCTCGCTCCTCGAATGCTCGATCGCCGACTGGGACCGCAGCTTCGATCTCAACGTGCGCGGCATGTTCGTGATGTGCAAGGCGATGGTGCCGAAGATGATCGCGAAAGGCGGCGGCGTCATCCTCAACATGTCGTCGGTGCTCGGCGCAGGGAAGGCCGCGCCCAACCGCCTCGCCTATGCCTCGAGCAAGGCCGCGGTGCAGGGCTTCACGCGCGCGCTCGCGATCGACCACGTGCGGCAGGGGATCCGCGTGAACTGCGTCTGCCCCGGCACGGTGGACACGCCGTCGCTCGGCGAGCGCATCCAGGCCTTCGCCGATCCGGCGCAGGCGCGCAAGGATTTCATCGCGCGCCAGCCGATGGGGCGGCTCGCGACCGCGGAAGAAATTGCCGAGGCGTTCGTGTTCCTCGTCTCGGACGAATCCTCGTTCATGACCGGCCAGGCGGTTTATGTGGACGGCGGCATGAGCCTGTAAACTGCGTCGTTCCCGCGAAGCCTCGCACCCATCGGATTCCCGCCTCCGCGGGAATGACGAATCACGGGAATGACGAATCCGCGAATGACGAATCCGCGGGAACGACGAATCGGAGGACCACAATGCGATTGCTGCGCTACGGGCCGCCCGGCCGCGAGAAGCCCGGGCTCGCCGACAAGGACGGCAACATCCGCGACCTCTCCAAGGTCATCACCCAGATCGACGACGCGATGCTCGCCCCGCGCAACCTCGCGCGCCTCGCGCGGGTGAAGCCGGAAACGCTGCCGATCGTGCGCGGCAACCCGCGGCTCGGCGTTCCGTATGCCGGCATCAGCAAGTTCGTGGCGATCGGGCTCAACTACTCGGACCACGCGGCGGAATCGAACATGCCGATCCCGAAGGAGCCCATCATCTTCATGAAGGCGACCACCTGCCTCACGGGCCCGAACGACGACGTGGTCCAGCCGAAGGGCTCGGCCAAGCTCGATTACGAGGTCGAGCTCGGCATCGTGATCGGCACCAAGGCGCAGTACGTGCCGGAGTCGAAGGCGCTCGACTACGTGGCCGGCTATTGCGTGGTGAACGACGTCTCCGAGCGCGACTTCCAGCTCGAGCGCGGCAGCCAGTGGGACCGCGGCAAGGGGTGCGACACCTTCGGACCGGTGGGCCCGTGGCTCGTGACCACCGACGAGATCACCGATCCCCAGTCGCTCGACATGTGGCTCGACGTGAACGGCGAGAAGCGCCAGCGCGGCAACACGCGCACCATGATCTTCGGCTGCGCGAGCCTCGTCTCGTACACGAGCCAGTTCATGACCCTCCTTCCGGGCGACATCATCACCACCGGCACACCGCCGGGCGTGGCGATGGGAATGAAGCCGGCGCCGGCTTGGCTCAAGCCGGGCGACCTCGTGACGCTCGGCATCCAGGGGCTCGGCGAGCAGCGCCAGAAGATCGTGGCGCATCCCGGTAAATGACCGAAGGCTTCGGATCCGCCGATAAACGCCGATGAACGCCGAAAAGCCGGAAGTGCTGCTGATGGGGCCGATGTATCCGCCCACGCTGGAATCGCTCGAAAGCGCGTTCACCGTGCACCACGTGTCGAAGGCGCCGGACCGCGACGCGCTCCTCGCCTCGCTCGCCGATCGCATCACCGCCGCCGCCACCACCGCCTTCCGCGGCATGGACGGCGCGACGATGGCGAAGCTCCCGAAGCTCGCCATCGTCTCGCACTTCGGCGTCGGCGTGGATTCGGTGGACGTCGAGGCCGCGACGCAGCGCGGGATCAAGGTGACGAACACGCCCGACGTCCTCACCGACGATGTCGCCGACCTCACCGTCGCGCTCCTCCTCGCCACCGTCCGGCGCATCCCGCAGGGCGACCGCTACGTGCGCGAAGGGCAATGGGCGCAGAAGGCGTTCGCGCTCACGGACACGATCCAGAAGAAGACGCTCGGCATCATCGGCCTCGGGCGCATCGGCCGCGCGATCGCGAGGCGCGCCGAGGCGTTCAACCTGAAGGTCGCCTACCAGGGGCCGCGCCCGAAGGCCGACGTCTCATGGCCGTACTTCGCCGATGCCCTCGCGCTCGCGCGCGAGGTGGATTTCCTCGTCGCCGCGTGCCCCGGCGGCGAGGCGACGCGCGGCATCGTGAGCCGCGCCGTCCTCCAAGCGCTCGGGCCGCACGGCGTGTTCGTGAACATCTCGCGCGGCTCGTGCGTGGACGAGCGCGCGATGATCGAGCTCCTGCAGCAGGGAAAGCTCGGCGGCGCGGGCCTCGACGTCTACAACAACGAGCCGCGCATCGATCCCGCCCTCTTCGCGCTCGACAACGTCGTGCTGCAGCCGCACGTGGCGAGCGCGACGCACGTCACGCGCCGCGCGATGGGGCAGCTGGTGGTCGATAACCTCGCCGCGCATTTCGCCGGCAAGCCGCTCCTCACGCCGTACAACTAGTGAGGGGGACGTACCCCGTTTTCTCATAGGCGGAACGAGCGTTCGCTCTTACGGAAAACGGGGTCCGTCCCCTTTTTTCATCCACCCCAGGCCTTCGCTCGTGCCGGCCTTCGGGTGGTACTCGCAGCCGATCCAGCCGTCGTAGCCGAGCTCGTCGATCAGCCGGAAGAGGTAGGGATAGTTCACCTCGCCCAGGTCCGGCTCGTGGCGCCCGGGGACGCCCGCGATCTGCATGTGGCCGATGCCGGCGATGTACTTGCGCAGCTTCATCGCGAGATCGCCCTCGACGATCTGGCAGTGGTAGAGGTCCATCTGCACCCGCAGGTTCGGCTCGCCCGCTTCCCGGCACACCGCGTGCGCCTCGTCCTGCCGGTTGAGGAAGAAGCCCGGAATGTCGCGCGTGTTGATCGGCTCGATCACCACCGTCACGTCCGCGCTCGCCGCCTGGCGCGCCGCCCACGCGACGTTCGACACGTACACGGCGCGGTGGCGCGCGCGATCCTCGCCCGGCGCGATGAGGCCCGCCATCACGTGCAGCGAACGGTTGCCGAGCACGCGCGCGTAGTCGAGCGCCTTGTCGACGGAGCGCCGGAACTCGTCCTCGCGCCCGGGAAGCGAGGCGAGGCCGCGCTCGCCCTTCTCCCAGTCGCCGGGTGGCGCGTTGAAGAGCGCCTGCGTGAGACCGTTCGCATCGAGCCGCGAGCGCAGCTCGCGCGCTTCGTACGCGTACGGAAACAGGAACTCGACGCCGCGGAAGCCGTCGCGGGCGGCCGCGGCGAAGCGGTCGAGGAACGCATGCTCGTTGTACATCATGGTGAGATTCGCTGCGAAGTTCGGCATTGCGCTACCCTCTCCGCGGCCCTCTCCCCAGCCCCCGGCCAAGGGAGAGGGCGCCATTTACCAGCGCGCGCCGAAGGCGCGGCGCAACTCGTCGATCTGCGTCTCGTCGAGCGGCTCGACGCGACGTCCCGCGAGCATCCACAGCTTCGCCGTCTCCTCGAGCTCCTCCAGCACCGCCATCGCCGCCGCGGGCGTCTCGTGCCACACGTTCGGGCCGAGCCGCTCGAGCATCACGGCGCGGATCGGCGCGCCGCGATCGGCCGCGGCACGGATCGCCTCGCAGACGAGGTCGGCCACGCGCGCGTCGCCCGGACGGCGGTAGGGAATCAGCGGCACGTGTCCCACCTTCATCACGAAGTACGGCGTGATGGGCGGGAGTAAGTCGGCGCCGGCCGAGGCGCCCGCGAGCGTGAGCGCGACGAGATGCGTGGAATGCGAGTGGATCACGCAGCCCGCGGCGGGATCGGCCTCGTAGATGCGCCGGTGCAGCGCGAGCGTCTTGCTCGGACGATCGCCGCCCACCGATGCGCCGGACGCATCGACCTTCGCGAGCCGCGCGGGATCGAGGAAGCCGAGGCAGGCATCGGTCGGGGTGATGAGGAATCCGTCGCGAAGGCGCGCGCTGATGTTGCCGGCGGTCGCATGGACGTAACCCCGCGCGAACAGGCTCGCTGCGACGCGGCAGATCTCCTCGCGCAGCCGCGCCTCATCCATGCCGCGCCTGCGGCGCCGGCGCCTCCGCCTTCAGCATCGCGAACGCCTTCTTGAAGAAATCGGGCGCGCCGAAGTTGCCCGACTTGAGCGCGAGGTGCAACGCACCGCCCGCGACGGGCGACAACGCGCTGCACCAGGGAACGCCCGGGTCGATCTGCGGCCCGATGCGCAGCCGCTCCACGCCGAGCTCACGCAGCGCGGCCCCCGCGGTCTCGCCGCCCGCGACGACCAGGCGCCGCACGCCGAGCTCCACCAGCCCGCGCGCGACGCGGGCGAGCGCGCGTTCGACGATCTCGCCCGCCTCCTCGACGCCGAGGCGCGCCTGCACCTCGTTCACCGCTTCGGGCACCGCCGTCGTGTAGATGAGCACCGGCCCGTCGCCCATGCGCTCGCGCGCCCAGTCGAGGGCCCTGCGCACCGGGTCCTTGCGATCGGCGAGCGCGAGCGGATCGAGCGGGAACGCGGCGCCGCCCGAGCGCACGAAGTCGCTCACCTGCCCGCGCGTCGCCACCGAGCAGCTTCCCGAGACGATCGCCGCATGGCCCGTCGCGGGCGCGAGGCGCGAGGCCCGCGGCGTGGGCTCGATGCCGAAGTTCGCCGGGAGCGCGATCGCGACGCCCGAGCCCGCGGTCACGAGCGGCATGTTGCGCAGCGCCGGTCCCAGGCGCACCAGGTCGCCGTCCGAGATCGCATCCACGACCGCGATGCCGACGCGGTCCAGGCGCAGGTCGGCGACGCGGCGCTCGATCTCCGAGGGGCCCGCGTCCACCGCCGCGTAGTCGATGAGTCCCACCTTGCGCACCGTCTGCGCCTGCAGCACGCGCACCAGGTTCGCGTCGGTCATCGGCGTGATCGGGTGGTTGCGCATGCCCGATTCGCTGAGCAGCACGTCGCCCACGAAGAGGTAGCCCTTGAACACCACGCGCTTGTTCTCGGGGAAGGCGGGGCACGAGATGGTGAAATCGGTCCCGAGCGCCGACATGAGCGCGTCGGTGACCGGGCCGATGTTGCCGCGCGGCGTGGAGTCGAAGGTCGAGCAGTACTTGAAGTAGATCTGTCGCGCGCCGGCCGAGCGCAGCCACTGGAGCGCGGCGAGCGACTGCTGGACCGCCTCCCGGGCGGCGCAGGTGCGCGACTTGAGCGCGACCACGACGGCGTCCACCTCCTCGTCGAGCGGCGCATCCGGCACGCCGATCGTCTGCACCACGCGCATGCCGCCACGCACGAGGTTGTTGGCGAGGTCGGTCGCGCCGGTGGAATCGTCGGCGATGCAGCCGAGGAGGAGCGTCATTCCTTGACGGCCCCCGTCATGCCGGAGACGTAGTACTCCACGAAGAACGAATACATGATCGCCACGGGGAGGGATCCGAGCAGCGCTCCGGCCATCAAGGGCCCCCAATGGTACACGTCGCCTTCCACGAGCTCGGTGACCACGCCGATCGGCACTGTCTTCACCTCGGAGGAGGAAACGAACGTGAGGGCGTAGATGAACTCGTTCCACGACAGCGTGAAGGCGAAGATGCCGGCCGAGATGAGCCCCGGAACCGCGAGCGGCAGCACGATCTTCACCAGGATCTGCCAGCGCGTCGCCCCGTCGATGAGCGCGCACTCCTCGAGCTCGAAGGGAATCGAGCGGAAGTAGCCCATCAGGAGCCAGGTGCAGAACGGGATGAGGAACGTGGGATAGGTGAGGATCAGCGCCCAGCGCGTGTCGAAGAGGCCGAGCTTGAAGACGATCGCCGCGAGCGGGATGAAGAGGATCGAGGGCGGCACCAGGTAGGCGAGGAAGATCGCGAGGCCCACCTGGCGCGATCCGCGGAAGCGCAGCCGCTCGATCGCGTAGGCGGCGAGCACGCTCGCGGCGAGCGAGGTGAACGTGGACACGACCGAGACGACGATCGTGTTCCACATCCATTGCGGGAAGTCGGTCTCGAAGACGAGGTGCTTGAAGTGCTCGAGGGTCGGCGCCACCACCCAGAACGGGTTCTGGTCGCGCGACAGGAGCTCCGCGTTCGGCTTGATGGACGTCATCAGCATCCAGTAGAACGGGAAGAGCAGCACGAAGAGGAGGATCGCGAGCGGCAGGTAGAGCGTCACGAAGCGCCGCGGGATCGATTCGAGGTAGTTCATTCCCTCCGCGGCGGACGTATCGTCGCCGCGCACCGCCGGGGTCGACGCGGCCATCGCTAGTCCCTCCCGCCCTGCTGCCACTTGCGCCGTTGCAGGCCGAAGTAGCTGAAGAGGATCGCCGCGAGCAGGAACGGGATCATCGCGGTGGCGAGCGCCGCGCCCTCGCCCAGGTTGCCGCCGGGGATCGCGCGCTGGAAGGAGAGCGTCGCCATGAGGTGCGTCGCGTTGAGCGGCCCGCCGCGCGTGAGGACGTAGATCAGCTGGAAGTCGGTGAAGGTGAAGAGCACCGAGAACGTCATCACCACGGCGATGATCGGCGTGAGGAGCGGCAGCGTCACGTAGCGGAAGCGCTGCCAGGGCGTCGCGCCGTCGAGCGCCGCGGCCTCGTAGAGCGTGGGCGAGATCGTCTGCAGCCCCGCGAGCAGGCAGATCGCGACGAACGGCACGCCGCGCCAGATGTTGGCCGCGATCGTGGAAAAGCGCGCGTTCCAGGGATCGCCGAGGAAATCGATGTAGGTGTGGATGAGGCCCATCTTCGTGAGCGCCCAGCTCACGACCGAGAACTGGGCGTCGTAGATCCACCAGAAGGCGATCGCCGAGAGCGCCGTGGGCACGATGAACGGCAGCAGCACGATCGCGCGGAAGAAGGACTTGAACGGCAGGTTGCGGTTGAGCAGCAGCGCGAGCCACAGGCCGAGCGCGAACTTGAACACGCTCGCGACCACCGTATAGAAGATCGTGTTGAAGAGCGAGAGCCGCGCGACGCCGTCGTTCAGGAGGTCGTCGAAATTGCCGAGGCCGATCCAGTGGCCGGCGCGGCCGATCTTCGCGTCGGTGAACCCGAGCCAGGTGCCGAGGCCGAGCGGGTAGGTGAGGAACACCAGCAGCAGCGCCGCTGCGGGCAGCATGAAGAGCAGCCCGAGGACGTTGCGGTTGTCGAGGAATCTGTTGTTCATGATCGGTCGTCGTTCCCGCGAAGGCGGGAATCCAGCGAACGCAACTCGCGCTGCCGGATTCCCGTCTCCACGCGAAGGACGTCAGACTTTGTAATACCTCTCCGCGCGCTTCTGCGCCCGCTCGGCGGCTTCCTTCGGGGTCTTCTCGCCCGATGCGGCCTCGGCGACCATGTTGACCATCACGAAGTCCGCCATCGTCGCGGCCGACGCATAGCCCATGGTGCCCGCGTAGCCGTTCGGCAGCATGATCTTCATCGCGTCGCGATACGGCGTGTGCTTCGGATCCTCGGTCCAGACGGTGTTCTTCTCGTAGGCGCGAAGCGGCTGCGTCACGTAGCCGATCGCCGCCTGCTGCCACGGCTCGTATTGCCCCTGCTCCATCATGAACGCGAGGTAGGCCTTCGCGGCGTTCTTGTACTTCGAGTACTTGAACAGCATCATCGGGAAGAAGAGGTTCAGCTCCGTGGGCTTGCCGACCGGGCCGATCGGCAGGTTCGCGTGCTGGATGTCCTTCGCGAGCTCCTGCAGCTTCGGATCCTGCGACTTCTTCGCGGCGTAGTAGATCGAGATGCCGTTCAACGTCAATCCGATCTGCCCGTCGAGGAACGCCTTGTTGTTGTTCGGGTCGAGCCACGAGAGCGTGCCCGGCACGAAGGTCGAGTAGAACTCCTTCACGTACTCGAGCGCGTTGATGGTCTCGGGGCTGTTGATGACGACGTTGTTGTGCTCGTCGACCATCTTGCCGCCGTGGGCCCACACGATCCAGTGGGTCCAGGAGTTGCCGTCGCCCGTGGCGTTGCCGAGCGCGAAGCCGGGCGGGCAGCCCTGGGCCTTCAGCGCCTTCGCGTACTTCATGAGGCCCTGCAGGTCCTTCGGGAACTCCGAGAGGCCGGCCTTCTCGAGCTGGCTCTTGCGGTAGACCACGGCGTTGCCCGCGCAGCCCATCGGCACGGCGATCCAGCGGCCCTTGTCGGTGCAATACGACTTGCACACGTCGTACCAGCCGCCATACTTCTTGCCGAGGTAATCGCACACGTCGGTGACGTCCACCAGCTTCTCCGGATACTGGTGCGCGTCCTCGAAGGTGGAGATGATGATGTCGGGACCGCTGCCGACGTTCGCGGCGACGGCGGCCTTCGGGCGCACGTCCTCCCAGCCTTCGCTGTCCACGCGCACCTCGATGCCCGTCTGCTGCGTGAACTTCTTCGTGTTGGCGAGCCACATGTCCTCGTCGCCCTGCACGAACTTCTTCCAGCGCAGCACGCGCAGCTTCGCGCCCTTCTCGGGCGTCCAGTGGCCCTGCGCGAGCGCGTCCGACGACCACATCGCACCGCCGACTCCCAGCGACCCCGAGGCCGCGGCGCCCGCCGTGGTCTTCAGGAAATCGCGCCTCGTGAACTTGGACATCGCAACACCTCCTGGCTTGTAGTTAACCGACCGGTCTCAACGACTTTCCCGACGCCGCATCGAAGAGATGCGTGCGCTCGTGATCGGGAGCGAGGCGGATCGCCTCGCCCGCGCGAAACTCGTGGCGCTCCCGGAACACCGCCGTCACCTCCGTCGCGCCGATCTTCGCGAACACCTGCGTGTCCGCGCCGGTCGGCTCGACCACCACCACCTCCGCGGCGAGCCCGTGTCCCGCCGGGGCGAGCGACAGGTGCTCGGGCCGCGTGCCGTAGACCACCGGCTGCCCGTCCTCGCCCGCCGTATCCCTCGGCACCGGCACGCGCGCGCCGCCTTCGAGCTCCGCTTCGGCGTGCCCGTTCGCGCGCCGCAGCTTCGCCGGCAGGAAGTTCATCGCCGGCGACCCGATGAAGCCCGCGACGAAGAGGTTCGCCGGCCGATCGTACAGCTCGAGCGGGCGGCCGCGCTGCTCGACCACGCCGTCGCGCATCACGACGATCTGGTCGGCCATCGTCATCGCCTCGATCTGGTCGTGCGTCACGTAGATCGACGTGGTCTTCAGGCGCTGGTGCAGCTCCTTGATCTCGGTGCGCATCGCCACGCGCAGCTTCGCGTCGAGGTTGGAGAGCGGCTCGTCGAACAGGAACACCTGCGGGTCGCGCACGATGGCCCGTCCCATGGCGACGCGCTGGCGCTGCCCGCCCGAGAGCTGCCGCGGATACCGATCCAGGTACTCGTCCAGGCCGAGGATCGCCGCGGCCTTGGCGACGCGCGCGTCGATCTCGCCCCTCGGGCGCTTCGCGAGCAGCAGGCTGAAGGCCATGTTGTCGCGCACCTTCATGTGCGGGTAGAGCGCGTAGTTCTGGAACACCATCGCGATGTCGCGCTCCTTGGGCGGCACGCGATTCACGACCTTGCCGCCGATCTCGATCTCGCCGCCCGAGATCTCCTCGAGTCCCGCGATCATGCGCAGCAGCGTCGACTTGCCGCAGCCCGACGGGCCCACCAGCACCGCGAACTCGCCGTCGGCGATGTCCACGTCGACGCCGCGGATCACCTGCGTGCCGCCGAAGTACTTCTGGACGTTGCGGATGTGTACGGATGCCATCAGTGTTGTCCCTCCCCCTTGGGAGAGGGCCGGGGTGAGGGTTGCCCTTCCACGACCACGTACGTCGGTCTCCCTTTCCTTGCCCAGTCGATCAGGTTCTGCGCGGCCTTTCGGCGCAGCTCCCGCTCGCCCTGCCACGAGTAAAATGCGGCGTGCGGCGAAAGCAGCACGCGCGGGTGGCGGAGCACCGGATGATCCGCCTCCGGAGGCTCCTTGGGAAGCACGTCGAGCCCCGCCCCCTCGAGGCGCCCCGAATCGAGGGCGTCGAGCACCGCATCCAGGTCGCAAACCGGGCCGCGCGAGGTGTTCACCAGCCAGGAGCCCTCGCGCATCGATTCGAGCGCGCGTGCGCCCGCGATGCCGCGCGTCTCCCCCGTGAGCGGCACGTGCAGGGACACGACGTCCGCCTCGCGCCAGAGCTCCGCCGCTCCCACGGATTGCACGCAGGGCGGAAAATCCGGCTCGGGAATGTACGGGTCGCAGGCGAGGATGCGCCCGAACGCCGCCTGGGAGAGCGCGGCCATGCGCTTGCCGATGCGCCCGAGCCCGAGGATGCCGAGCGTGAGGCTGGAGGGACGCCGCAGCGCGCCGGTCGAAAGGTAGTGCCAGCGTCCCGCGCGCACGTCGCGATCGTAGGACGGCAGGTGGCGCACCAGCGAGAGCGCCATGGCGAGCGCGTGCGTCGCGACCTCCGCCACGCCGTAATCGGGCGAGTTCGCCACCCACACGCCGAAGCGGCGCGCATCGTCGAGGTTCACCGTGTCGTATCCGGCGCCGAAGCGGCTCACGACGCGAAGCTCCGGGCGTGCGGCGAAGACCTTGGCGTTCACCGGGACATATTGCGTGAGGACGCCCGCGCAACCCGCCGCTTCGCGGACCAGGTCCTCTTCGGTGCGGCATTGAGCGACCCGCACCTCGAAGCCGGCGTCGCGCAGCTGGGCGAGCTCCGCGTCCACGTCGGGAAAATCGTAGTCGGTGATCAGGAAACGCAATCGATGGCCCTCTCCCTGCCCCCTCCCAAGGGAGAGGGAGAACTCAATGGTTGTCGCGCGGCACCGCGCTTCCGCTCTTGCCGACCAGGAAATCGAGGTCGCAGCCTTCGCTCGCCTGGTTCACGTGCTCGACGTAAAGCTTCCAGTAGCCGCGCGCGAGGTGCGGCCTGGGCTTCTTCCAGTCCTTGCGCCGCTGGTCGAGCTCGGCATCGCTCACGTGCAGGTGGAGCTTGCGCTTCGCGACGTCGAGCTCGACGAGGTCGCCGTCCTTCACCAGCGCGAGCGGCCCGCCGGCCGCGGATTCGGGGCACACGTGCAGCACCACGGTGCCGTACGCCGTGCCGCTCATGCGCGCGTCCGAGATGCGCACCATGTCGGTGATGCCTTTCTTGAGGATCCGCGTCGGCAGCGGCATGTTGCCCACCTCCGCCATGCCGGGATAGCCCTTCGGCCCGCAGTTCTTGAGCACCATCACGCGGGTCTCGTCGATGTCGAGCTTCGGATCGTCGATGCGGCGGTGGAAATCGTCGATGTCCTCGAACACCACGGCACGCCCCTTGTGCTTCATGAGCTTCGGCGTCGCGGCGGAAGGCTTGATGATCGCACCGTCGGGGCACAGGTTGCCGCGCAGGACCGCGATGCCGGTGTCGCGCTTGAAGGGCTTGGCGAACGGCATGATGACCTCGGGGTTGTCGTTCCTCGCCTCCTTGCAGTTTTCCCAGAGCGTCTTCCCGTTCGCCGTGAGCGCGTCCTTGTGGAGCAGCCCGTGCTCGCCCAGCTCGCGGATCACGACCGGAAGCCCCCCCGCGTAGCAGAAATCCTCCATCAGGTAGCTTCCGTTCGGCATGAGGTTCACGAGCGTGTGCACGCCGCGGCCGAGCTCGTCCCAGTCCTCGAGGTCGAGCTTCACGCCGATGCGCCGCGCGATCGCGATGAGGTGGATCACCGCGTTGGTGGAGCCGCCGATCGCCGCGTTCACGCGGATCGCGTTCTCGAACGCCTCGCGCGTGAGGAGCTTCGAGAGCGTGAGGTTCTCCTTCACCATCCCGACGATGCGCCGTCCCGCCATGCGCGCGAGGACGTTGCGGCGCGCGTCCACCGCCGGGAACGCGGCGTTGCCCGGAAGGCCGAGCCCGAGCGCCTCGACCATCGAGGCCATCGTCGAGGCGGTGCCCATGGTCATGCAGTGCCCGTGCGAGCGGTGCATGCAGCTCTCGGCCTCGTGGAACTCGTCGATCGTGATCTGGCCCGCGCGCAGCTCCTCCGAGAGGAGCCACGTGTTCGTCCCGGAGCCGATGCGCTCGCCCTTGTACCAGCCGGAGAGCATCGCGCCGCCGGAAACGCCGATGGTGGGAAGGTCCACGCTCGACGCGCCCATCACGAGGGACGGCGTGGTCTTGTCGCAGCCCATGAGGAGCACCACGCCGTCGATCGGGTTGCCGCGGATCGACTCCTCGACGTCCATGCTGGCGAGGTTGCGGTAGAGCATCGCGGTGGGCCGCAGCAGCGTCTCCCCGAGCGACATCACCGGGAACTCCATCGGGAATCCGCCCGCCTCGATCACGCCGGTCTTCACGTGCTCGGCGAGGACGCGGAAGTGCGAGTTGCAGGGAGTGAGCTCGGAGTAGGTATTGCAGATGCCGATGACCGGGCGGCCGTCGAACTGGTCCTGCGGCACGCCGCGGTTCTTCACCCACGAGCGGTAGATGAAGCCCATCTTGCCTTCGCGCCCGAACCACTCGGCGCTGCGGCGCTTGCGCGATGCCATGCGGGGGTCTCCTTCGGCGTGCCGGCACAGGGTATGTCGCGGCGCGCGGGCTGGTCAAGTGGTCAGGCCAATTCCGAGGTATGCTGGCGCGCCAGCGCCGGAGGTCATGCCGAAGGTCCTCGCGCAGGCGGGGATCCACGGACTCCCGCCCCGGCGGGAATGACGGAGGATGAATGAACCAGCTCGACCTGAAGGGCCGCATCGCGATCGTGACCGGCGGGGCGGCCGGCATCGGATTCGCGATCGCCGAGCGCCTCGCGGCTTCCGGCGCGCGCCTCTCGCTGTGGGACCGCGACGCCTCCGCGCTCGAGCGCGCCGCCGCCGCGCTGGGCGCCGGTACCCACACCGCCCGCCCCGACGTGAGCGACGAGGCCGAGGTCGCCCGCGCACTCGAGTCGACGCTCGCCACGCTGAAGCGCGTCGACGTGCTGGTGTGCAGCGCGGGGATCACCGGCCCCAACACCACGACCTGGGAATACCCGGTCGCGGCCTGGAATGAAGTGCTCGACGTGAATCTTACGGGTGTGTTCCTGTGCAACCGCGCGCTCGTGCCGCACATGCGCGCGAACGACTACGGCCGCATCGTGAACATCGCCTCGATCGCCGGCAAGGAAGGCAACCCCAACGCGAGCGCCTACAGCGCCTCGAAGGCGGGCGTCGTCTCGCTCACCAAGTCCCTCGGCAAGGAGCTCGCGAAGAGCGGCATCCGCGTGAACTGCGTGACGCCCGCCGCGGTGAAGACCGGCATGTTCAGCCAGATGACGCAGGCGCACATCGACTTCATGCTCGCCAGGATCCCGATGGGCCGCTTCGGCACCGTCGAGGAAATCGCGGCGCTGGTGGCATGGCTCTGCACCGAGGATTGCTCGTTCTCCACAGGAGCGGTGTTCGACCTGTCGGGAGGCAGGGCGGTCTACTAACCACTGCCGGCGAGGCGGGTCGGGCTTTTTCGAGTCCCGGGAAACCGCAAGCATGAGCCGTCCGGGCACCTCATCGAAAATTCGGGGCCCCGCAAGCACCCCAAATTTTCGACGGGCCGGTCCGTCCCGCGGTTTCAGGGACATCGAAAAAACCCGACCCGCCTCGCGGCAGCGCCCCGGGGCCGCGCCCGCTTGCACCCTCCTTTTTTCGGAGTAGAGTCGGCATACGTCCGCGTTCGCGGCCTTCCCTTCGCTTTTCCGTAATCGCCAGGAGGAGTGTCGATGAAGATTCCCGTTTCCCTCACGGTGAACGGCCAGCCCGTTTCCACCCAGGTCGAACCCAGAACGCTGCTTGTCGAGTTCCTGCGCGGTCCGCTGCAGCTCACCGGCACCCACGTCGGCTGCGATACCGCACAGTGCGGCGCATGCACGGTGCTGGTGGACGGCAAGCCCATGAAGAGCTGCAACATGCTCGCGGTGCAGGCGCAGGGCAAGACCATCACCACCATCGAAGGCCTCGCCACCGACGGCGCGCTGCATCCGATGCAGGCCGCGTTCCGCAAGAACCACGGGCTGCAATGCGGCTTCTGCACGCCCGGCATGGTGATGGCGGCCGTCGGCCTCGCGGGGCAGGCGAAGCAGCCCACCGAAGCGCAGATTCGCGAGGCGCTAGACGGCAACTTTTGCCGCTGCACCGGATATCACAACATCGTGAAGGCCGTGCAGGAAGGCCTCGCGGAAATGACCGCCTGACCTGCACGCCACCCCGCGCAAGCGGGGACCCCGCGCCGAGCGCGGGACCATCCGCACTGGAGATACCCATGACAGAGACCACCGTTCGCGAGAAGCCCGCCGCCGCGGCGCAACGCGCGACGAAGCCCAGCGGCCCCATCGGCGCGCGCATCGAGCGCAAGGAAGACGCGCGCTTCCTCACCGGCGCCGGGCAGTACACCGACGACGTCACCCTTCCCCACCAGACCCATGCGTGTTTCGTGCGCTCGCCGCACGCGCACGCGAAGATCCGTTCGATCCACACCGATGCCGCCAAGCGCTCGCCCGGCGTCCTCGCGGTCTACACCGGCGCGGACCTTCCCGCGAGCGTGGGCGGGCTGCCCTGCGGCTGGCTCATCACCGGCAGCGACGGCCAGCCGATGAAGGAGCCGAAGCACCCGATCCTCGCGCAGGGCAAGGCGCGCCACGTGGGCGACCCGGTCGCGATCGTGATCGCCGAGACTCCCGACCAGGCGAAGGAAGCGGCGCAGCAGGTGCAAGTGGACTACGAGCCGCTGCCGGCGGTCGTCGACGTGCGCGACGCGATGCGCAAGGGCGCGCCCGCGGTGCACGACGAGGCGCCCGACAACGTGTGCTACGTGTGGGCGCTGGGCGACAGCGGCGCGGTCGATGCGGCATTCGCCAGGGCGGCGCACGTGACGACGCTCGAGTTCGTCAACAACCGCTTGATCCCCAACGCGATCGAGCCGCGCGCCTGCAACGCGGCGTACTCCCGCGCCGACGATTCCTACACGCTCTACGTCGCGAACCAGAACCCGCACGTGGAGCGGCTGCTGATGACGGCGTTCGTGCTGAGATTGCCGGAGCACAAGGTGCGCGTCATCGCGCCCGACGTGGGCGGCGGCTTCGGCTCCAAGATCTACCTCTACGCCGAGGAAACGGTGTGCGTGTGGGCCGCGAAGCGGGTCGGGCGCCCGATCAAGTGGACCGCGGAGAGGAGCGAATCCTTCGTCGCCGATGCGCACGGGCGCGACCACGTGACGCGGGCGGAGCTCGCGCTCGACAAGGACGGCCAGTTCCTCGCGCTGCGCGTGAAGACGACGGCGGCGATGGGCGCGTACCTCTCGACGTTCGCTTCCTGCATCCCGACCATCCTGTACGCGACGCTCCTCGCGGGCCAGTACACCACGCCCGCGATCCATTGCGAGGTGACGGCGGTGTTCACGAACACGGCGCCGGTGGACGCGTATCGCGGCGCCGGCCGGCCCGAGGCGACCTACGTGGTCGAGCGCCTGGTCGCCACCGCGGCGCGCGAGATGAGCCTCGCGCAGGACGAAATCCGGCGGCGAAACTTCATCCGCAAGTTTCCGTATGCCACCCCCGTCGCCCTGACCTACGATACGGGCGACTATGAAGCGTGCCTTGACGGCGCCATGAAGCTCGCGGACGTCGCCGGATTCCCGAAACGCAGGGAGGAAGCCGCCAAGCGCGGCAAGCTCCGCGGGCTCGGATACTCCTCGTACATCGAGGCGTGCGGGCTCGCGCCCTCCAACGTGGCCGGCTCGCT
>Ga0134126_10002141_pt1 | contig 25060 bp, 22 predicted proteins | sample KB31752_FD_96881 | JGI IMG/M metagenome (GOLD analysis project Ga0134126, IMG submission 96881) | Terrestrial soil microbial communities with excess Nitrogen fertilizer from Kellogg Biological Station, Michigan, USA - KB3-175-2 | ecosystem: Environmental > Terrestrial > Soil > Unclassified ... | reverse complement strand
GCCGCGGCCGCCGACCTGGGCATGGCGGCCCCGGTGGCCGACACCGTCGCCGGTGCCGTCGCCCTCGGACGCTCGCTGGCCCCCGCCGACGGCCTCCTGGTGGTCTGCGGGTCGCTGTACGTCGTCGCCGACGCCCGCACCCTCCTCCTCGACCTATAGGGGTTGCGGCCCCGGGCGGGGAGGCGATAGAGCCCTGCTAAGTTCCACCGCTCGTGAACAGAACCTTGGTGATCGTGAAGCCGGACGGCGTGGAGCGGGGACTGGCCGGCGAGATCGTCGGCCGGCTGGAGCGCAAGGGCCTCCGGCTGGTGGCGGCGGAACTGCGGACCATCACCGAGGAGGTGGCCGGCCGGCACTACGCCGAGCACCAGGGGAAGCCGTTCTACGGGGACCTGGTGGCGTTCATCACCCGGTCGCCGGCGCTGGTGATGGTGGTGGAGGGTCCCGACGACGAGACCTACGCCGTCGTCCGCACCCTGATGGGGACCACCAACCCGAAGCAGGCCGCCCCGGGCACCATCCGGGGGGACCTGGCCGTCGAGATGACCGAGAACCTGGTCCACGGGTCCGATTCAACGGAGTCGGCGGCCCGGGAGATCGGCATCTTCTTCCCCGGCCTCGGCTGATCGGGGTCGCCTCCGGCGACCTCGGCCGGTACCCCGGACCCGGCGGCGGAGCACCCGTCGGTGCTGCCCCACCCCGGTTGCCAGGGCGCCCTTGTGCGGGTTCCGTCGGTCCCGTACCCTAGAAGGGCAGTACGTGGGCCGGCTGGCCGCCCCGACGGGTGGCAACCGGTGCTCCTGCCCCCCTCGAGAGGACCAGACCTCGATGCCTGACAACCGCCTGAACCTGCTGGGCCGCGACATGGCGGTCGACCTCGGGACCGCCAACACCCTGGTGTACGTCCGCGGCCGTGGCATCGTCCTGAACGAGCCGTCGGTGGTGGCCGTCGACGTGAAGGACGGCCGGCCGCTGGCCGTCGGGGCCGAGGCCAAGCGGATGATCGGCCGCACCCCGTCGAACATCCAGGCCATCCGGCCGCTGAAGGACGGGGTCATCGCCGATTTCGAGATCTGCGAGAAGATGCTCCGGTACTTCATCCACCGGGTCCACCAGCGCCGGTTCGCCAAGCCCCGCATGGTGATCTGTGTCCCTTCCGGCATCACCGGGGTGGAACAGCGGGCGGTGATGGAGGCGGCGGAGTACGCCGGGGCCCGCAAGGCGTACATCATCGAGGAACCGATGGCCGCAGCCATCGGGGCCGGCCTCCCGGTGCACGAGCCCACCGGGAACATGGTGGTGGACATCGGCGGCGGCACCACCGAGGTGGCCGTCATCTCCCTCGGCGGCATCGTCACCAGCCAGTCCGTCCGGATCGGCGGCGACGAGCTCGACGAGGCCATCGTGTCGTTCGTGAAGAAAGAGTTCAGCCTGGCCCTGGGTGAGCGGACGGCCGAGGAGATCAAGATCGCCCTCGGGTCGGCCTACCCCCTGGAGGAGGAGCTGCACGCCGAGATCCGCGGCCGCGACCTGGTGACCGGGCTGCCGAAGACCGTGGTGGTGTCCACCGAGGAGATCCGCCACGCCATCGACGAGCCGGTGTCGGCCATCATCGACGCCGTCAAGGTCACCCTGGACCGCACCCCGCCGGAGCTGGCCGCCGACATCATGGAGCAGGGCATCGTCCTCACCGGCGGCGGCGCATTGCTCCACGGCCTGGACTCCCGGCTGCAGCACGAGACCGGCATGCCCCTGGTGGTGGCCCGAGACCCGCTGAACTGCGTGGCCGTCGGCAGCGGCCAGTGCCTGGAGGAGTTCGAGGCGCTCAAGCGGGTGCTCATCACCTCCTCGTCCCGCTGACCGGCCGGTCCGGAACCGAGGAGTGCCCCGGCCCAGGCGGTCCCGCCGCACGCTGACCACCCTCGTGGTCCTGCTGCTCATCTCGGTCACCATCATCACCCTGGACGCCAGCGGGAAGGGGCACACCCTGACGTCGGGGATCAAGTCGGTGGGCACCGACGTGTTCTCCCCGTTCCGGGCCGGGGTCGACGACATCATCGACCCGGTCGGCGACTTCTTCGCCGGCGCCGTCCACTACGGGTCGCTGGAACAGGAGAACCACAAGCTGCAGGCCGAGATCGGCAACCTGCGGATGCAGGCGGCGATGACCCCGGCCCAGCAGAAGGAGCTGGCCAAGCTGCAGAAACTGTTGGCCCTCGACGGCCTGCCGGCCACAGTGACGCGGCTGCCGATGGTCCCGGCGCAGACCATCCGGCAGAACACCTCCAACTTCGCCTCCACCATCACCATCAACAAGGGCCGAGGCCAGGGGGTGGTGGTCGGCGACCCGGTCGTCGGCGGCGGCGGCCTGGTCGGCCGGGTGGTGGTCACGTCGCACTCGTCGGCGACAGTGCAGCTGGTCACCGACGGCCAGTTCAAGGTCGGCGTGGTCTACGGCAACAACCAGTTCGCCACCCTCGTCGGGCAGGGGGCCGGGAAGCCGCTGGCCGTCGACTACGTGGCCCCCACCACAAAGATCTCCAAGACCACACAGTTGGTGACCAACGGGCTGGCCGCGGCGCAGTACCCGCAGAACATCCCGGTGGCCGTCCCCACCTCCATCCGCACCGTCACCGGGGCCACCCAGAAGGACATCCAGGCGAGGCCGCTCGCCGACCTCGGCACACTGACCTACGTGAACGTCATCCAGTGGAGCCCCAGCCCGACGCCGCAGACCAAGGCGACATGAGCCGATGACCGCCCCGGGCGTCCTGAAGATCTGCCTGGTGGTCTTCGTAGCCCTCCTGGTCCAGTCCACCGTGGGGGTCGGCATCAGCATTCTCGGGGTCCACCTCGACCTGATGCTCCTCCTCCCCATCGCGGCCGGCATCGGCGGTGACGCCGAGGAGGGGGCGGTGATGGGGTTCGTGGCCGGCATCGCCGCCGACCTCCTCCTGCCCACCCCCTTCGGCCTGTCCGCCCTGGTGTACTGCCTGGTCGGCTTCGTCGTCGGCTACTCCACCGGCAGCATTGTCCGCGAGGTGTGGTGGTTCACCCCGGTGGTCGCGCTCGCGGCGAGCGCCGTGGCGGTCATGCTGTACGCCGTGCTCGGCGCCGTCCTCGGACAGGACCAGTTCCTGCAACTCAACCTGGCGGCCATCGTCGGGGTGGTGTCCATCGCCAACGCCATCCTCATCCTCCCCGCCATCCGGGTCGTCCGGTGGGCCCTGCCGTCGGCCGACGACACCCGCACCCCGGCCGCCGGGGGGCGGTGGTGAGAATCCCGGCATGAGCAGGCACTCGCTCCGCCACCCGTTCGGCGGCGGCCGGTTCTACAACCGTCCGGCGTCGTCCCGTTCGCGGCCGAAGCACCGCGGCAAGGGGCACCAGCCCAGGATCCGGCAGCGCCGGAACGTCAACGTCGCCTCCCTGGTGGGGTCCCCCGAGGACCAGCCGTCCCGACCGCAGCTCCGCCTCCAGATCGTCGGCGCCATCGTCCTGGTGCTGTTCATCGTCATGATCCTCCGGCTGTGGGGACTGACGGTGATCGACGGCAAGAACTACGCCGCCGTGGTCAACGCCAACCAGATCCGGACGGTGTCGGTGACCCCGCCCCGGGGGTTGATCGTCGACCGCCACGACACCGTCCTGGCCGGCAACGACGTCCAGACAGAGGTCGTCCTGTCCCGGGCCGAGGCCGTCGCCCATCCCGAGGTGAAGGCCAAGGTGGCCGCCCTGGTCGGGGCCACCCCGGACCAGATCCAGAAGGACCTGACAAACAACCAGTACAGCCCGTACGAGCCGGTGCCGGTGCTGCAGAACGCCTCCAAGGCCACGGTCGAGTACCTCGACACACACCCGACAGAGTTCCCCGGGGTGTCCGTCCAGCACGTCACCGAGCGCCGGTACCCCCAACGGGGGCCGGGCGGGCAGGGCACACTCGGCGCCCACCTCCTCGGCTACCTCGGGGCCATCACACACACATTCCTGGTGGACCACCAGAACGACGGCTACACACTGCTCACACAGGTCGGCAAGTCCGGCATCGAGGCCCAGTACGAGCAGTACCTGCACGGGGTCCCCGGGAAACAGGAGCTCGAGGTGAACGCCGCCGGGAACGTCGTCGGCACGCTGAAGGAGACGGCGGCCACCCAGGGGGACAGCGTCGTCCTCAACATCACAAGCAACCTCCAGCGTTGGGCCCAGACAGCACTGACACAGGTGATGACCAACGACCGGAAGGCGCCGACACCGAAGAGCGGGGTCACCCCCAAGGCCCCGAACGGCGCCGCCATCGTCATGAACGCCCTCAACGGCCAGGTGCTGGCGCTGGCCTCCAACCCGACCTTCTCGCTCACAACATGGGTCGGCGGCATCTCCACGGCCAAGCTCGCCGCCCTCCAGTCCCGGTGCAACAAGGTCACACAGGTCTGCCCGCTCACAAACGAGGCCATCGACGGCCTCTACGCGCCGGGGTCCACGTTCAAGCTGGCCACCGCCACCGCCGCCCTCCAAGCCGGCCTCATCAGCCCGAACACCACCATCGACGACACAGGGACATTCGACCTCCGCAAGCACGGCTTCCCCACATGTACCGGCGGCTGCACCTACCACGACGACACAGCGGGCGACACCGGCCGCGTCACAGTCACCGCGGCGCTGGTCCGGTCCGACGACTACTTCTTCTACACACTCGGCGCCCGCTTCTACCAGGGCGCCGGCCAGTACGGCGCCACAGCCATCCAGAACACCGCCATGCAGTACGGGTTCGCCGCCAAGACCGGCATCGACCTGCCCGGGGCGAACCAGGGACGGATCGACAGCAAGCCCACCCGGGAGAAGCTGCACGCCGAGACAGCGAAGAACTTCCCCAACACCACGTGGTTCCCGGGCGACAACGTCGAGATGGCCTTCGGCCAGGGCGGCACCGTGGTCACCCCGATCGAGGAGGCCCAGGCCTACGCCACCTTCGCCAACGGCGGCACACGGTACCAACCGGAGGTGGCGTCCAAGGTGGTGGCCACCACAGGGAAGGTGGTGGCCACAATCCCGCCGAAGAAGCTCGGGCACATCACAATCTCGCCGGCCGACTACGCCGCCATGATGAACGGCTTCCTGGGCGTGGTCAGCACAACGCGAGGGACGGCGCACACAACGTTCAACCAACTGGCCAAGTTCCCGTACAAGGAGACACAGTCGTTCCCGATCGCCGGCAAGACCGGAACGGCCGACGTGTCGAAGACAACAGCCCTGGCCCCCAACGCCTGGTTCGTCGGGTTCGGGCCGACCAACCACGCCGGCAGCGAGCCGGAGTACGTCGTCGTGGTGGAGGTGGCCCAGGGCGGGTACGGCACCGCCGCGGCCGCCCCGGCGGTGGCCAACATCTTCAACTACCTCTACGCCAACCCGGTGGCCACACCCCCGGCCACCCCTACGGCGACAAGTCAGCCGGCGACAAACCCGACCCCCGCCCAACCGCCGGCCGGCACCCCGCCGCCGACCACCACGACCACCACGGTGCCGGGGGCTACCACCACGACGTCGGCCGGCGGGACGTCGACTTCCTCGGGTGGCGGGACGACCACCACCGGGAAGCCACCCGGCGGATAGGAGGTGGCCGCCTACACTGGTCGGCCGATGGACACGGTGTGGCCACAGGTCGAACGGCTGCTGATGGGGGTGCAGAAGCCGGCCCGGTACATCGGCGGCGAGCAGGGCGCCCAGGCGCCGGTGCACGGCGACGGGCAGGCCGCCTGGCTGTTGCTGTACCCCGACACCTACGAGATCGGCCTCCCCAACCAGGGGTTGCAGATCCTCTACGAGCTCCTCAACGAGCGGGCCGATGCGGTGGCCGAGCGGGCCTACGCCCCGTGGACGGACATGGAGGCGGCCATGCGGGCCGCCGAGGTGCCGCTGTTCTCCCTGGAGAACCACCTGCCGGCCCGGGCGTTCGACGTCCTGGCCTTCAACCTGTCGGCCGAGCTGGTGTACACCAACCTCCTCAACTTGGTGGACCTCGCCCAGGTACCGGTCCGGGCCGCCGACCGGGGTCCGGGGGACCCGCTGGTGGTGGCCGGAGGGCACTGCGCCTACAACCCGGAGCCGCTGGCCGACTTCGTCGACGCCTTCGTCCTCGGCGACGGCGAGGAGGTGGTCGGGGAGATCACCGACGTCCTCGTCCCCTGGCTGGCCCAGCCGGTGGACGGCGCCGACGGGGATCGGCGGGACCGCCTCGACCTGCTGCGGGCCCTGGCCGGCGTCGACGGGGTCTACGTCCCCAGCCTGTACCAACCCCGCTATGACGGCGGTCGGCTGGTGGCCACCGAGCCCCGGTTCCCCGGGGTGCCGGACCACGTCGACAAGCGGACCGTCGCCGACCTGGCGGACTGGCCGTACCCGAAACGGCAGCTGGTGCCGCTGACCGAGGTGGTCCACGACCGGCTGAACGTCGAGGTGTTCCGCGGCTGCACCCGCGGCTGCCGGTTCTGCCAAGCCGGCATGATCACCCGGCCCGTCCGGGAGCGGCCGGCCCAACAGGTCCGCCAGATGGTCAGCGACGGCCTGGCCCGGACCGGGTACGACGAGGTGGCCCTCACCTCGCTGTCCACCGCCGACTTCTCCGGCATCGAGGCGACCGTCCGGGACATCGTGGACGACCCGCAGCACGGCGAGCGGGTGTCGGTGAGCCTCCCCAGCCTCCGGGTGGACGCCTTCACCGTCGGGACCGCCGCCCAGATCCAGCGGGTCCGCCGGACCGGGCTGACCTTCGCCCCCGAGGGTGGCACCTGGCGGATGCGGCAGGTCATCAACAAGCTGATCCGGGAAGAGGACCTCTACGCCGCCGTCGACGCCGCCTTCGGGCAGGGGTGGCGGCGGGTGAAGCTGTACTTCCTCATCGGCCTCCCCACCGAGCAGGACGACGACGTCGTCGGCATCGCCGACCTCGGCAAGCGGTGCGTCGACATCGGCCTCCGCTACCACCGGTCGGTCACCGTCACCGCCTCGGTCGGTGGGTTCGTCCCCAAACCGCACACCCCGTTCCAGTGGTTCGGCCAGGCCACCGTGGCCGAGCTGCACCGCAAGGTCGCCGTCCTCCGCGACGCCGCCCGGGGCACCCGGGGCCTCACCATCCGTTGGCACGACCCCGAGGCCACGGCGGCCGAGGGCATCGCCAGCCGCGGTGACCGTCGCGTCGGCGCCGTCATCGAGCGGGTGTGGCGGGACGGCGGCACCTTCCAGGAATGGACCGAGCACTTCGACCTGGCCCGCTGGGAAAAGGCCCTGGCCGCCGAGGGGCTGTCCCTCGACGAGGTGGTGTACCGGCACCGTCACCCCGACGAGGCCCTGCCGTGGGACCACATCTCCGCCGGCCTCCACCGGGACTTCCTGTGGGAGGACTGGCAGCAGGCCCTGGCCGGCGCCGGCCTCGAGGACTGCCGGTGGACCCCCTGCTACGACTGCGGCGCCTGCACCGGGTTCGGCCTGGAGCACGTCGTCGCCTCCCCGGTCCCCCCGGCCGGCGGCAGCCAGGGCACTGGCCAGGACCTGGCCAGCGGCGACCGCATCCCCGTCGACCTCCTCGCCACCCGCCCGGCCCGCACCCCGTGAGCGCCAACCTGCGGTTCCGGTACACCAAGCTCGGGAAGATCCGGTTCACCAGCCAACGGGACGTGGCCCGGATGTGGGAACGGGCGTTCCGCCGGATCGGGTTGCCGGTGGCGTGGTCCGGGGGGTTCTCCCCACGGCCGTTGCTCAGCTTCGGACTGGCCCTACCGACGGGAGCGGAGTCACTGGGGGAGTACCTCGACGTCCGGCTGGACGAGGAATTAGGTGCTGACCTGGGAGAACTGTCCCTCCGACTCTCGGCGTTGCTGCCTGAGGGGCTGGCGGTGCAGGCAGCCGCTTTCGTCGACGATGACGAGAGCTCGCTCCAACAGGAGGTATCATCCTGTTGCTGGGACCTGGAGGTATTCGGTTTGCCCTTGAACGAGCTGGCGGCGCGGGTCGAGCGGTTGCTCGACGCTCCGAGTGTCGTCGTCCGGCGAATCCGGAAGGGCCGACCGGTGGAAGACGACCTCCGCCCGGCGGTGCGGACGCTGACGGTCCTCCCCACAGGGGGGCCCTGGCAGCTCCGGGCCGAAGTGGCCACCCAACCACGTGGGGTACGGCCAGGAGAATTGCTGGAGGGGCTCGGCGCCGGCCTGGAGCTGGCCCGAGCCCGCAGGAGACACCAATGGATCGAGCGCAACGGCACCCGGTGGGAACCGCTGGAGGTGCCTGGCGCGCCGCACGCCCAGGAGCGTGCGTCTTGAGCAGCGTAAGGAGGGACTTCCCTCATGGCCCAGTCCGACAACGGCCGGCCCGCCCCCGGGCCCGCCACCACCAACGCGCCCCCGGAGCCATCACGGCCAGCCGACGGTAGCTCCGCCGGTACCGGGGTGGCCGCCCCGGTACCGAAGCCGCGGATCGGGGACACCCGACCGGCCCCGCCGCCCTCCGCGGCCCGGCGGCCGGCCGCCCCGGCCATCGGCGCCACCCGGACCCCCGCCCCGACGCCCGCGGCGCAGGCCAAGCAGGCCGCCGCCAAGCCACCGGGCCGGCCCACCGGGGCCGAACCGGCCGGTCAGCCGGCCCCCACGGGGGCACCGGCGGGCACCGGCGGCCCGAGGAACGGGAGGGCACCGGCCGCCGATATCGACGCAGATGCCGAGGCGCCGTCGGGCGACGGCGACGGCCAGGGCCGACGGTCGCGCCGGCGGCGCGGCAGCCGTGACCGCAAGGGCCGGTCGGTCGGCCGGTACCTCATGTGCGTCCACGTCCAGCCAGGGGTGGCCCAGATCGCCATGCTCGAAGGGCGGTCGCTGGTGCAGCACTACGTGTCCCGCGCCGCCGACGAGACCACCCAGATCGACGGCAACATCTACCGGGGACGGGTCCAGAATGTGCTGCCGGGCATGGAGGCGGCGTTCGTCGACATCGGCATCCCGAAGAACGCCGTCCTCTACCGCGGCGACGTCCGCTACGACCGAGACGACGTCGACGGCGGCGGCGGCCAGGGGGCCCAGCCGCGGATCGAGCAGGTCCTCCGGGCCGGCCAGACCATCCTGTGCCAGGTCACCAAGAACCCCATCGGGGCCAAGGGGGCCCGGCTCACCCAGGAGGTGTCGCTGCCCGGCCGGTTCGCCGTCCTCGTCCCGAACAGCACCGCCTTCGGCATCTCCAAGCGGTTGAGCGACAACGAACGGCGGCGGCTCCGCAAGATCGTCGACGACGTCCGCCCGGCCGGCCACGGCCTCATCGTCCGGACGGCCGCCGAGGGGGCGTCCGAGGACGAGCTCCGCCGGGACGTCAACGGGCTGCTGCAGCAGTGGAAGGCCATCGAGGCCGACGCCGCCCGGTCGAACAGCCCCGGCTTGCTGTACCGGGAGCCGGACCTCGCCGTCCGGATCCTGCGGGAGGAGCTGAACAGCGAGTACCGGGGGGTCATCATCGACGACCCGACGCTGTACCAGCAGGTCCGCGACTACGTCGCCATGGTCAGCCCGGAGCTGGTGGAGCGGGTGGAGTACTACGACCCCGAACAGGAGGCCCAGCCGCTGTTCGAGCGGTTCCACGTCCACGAGCAGCTCCACAAGGCCCTCGACCGCAAGGTGTGGTTGCCGTCCGGCGGCTCCCTGATCATCGAGCGCACCGAAGCCCTGACGGTCATCGACGTGAACACCGGGAAGAACGTCGGGAAGACCAACCTGGAAGAGACGGTGTACCGGAACAACCTGGAGGCCGCCGAGGAGGTGGCCCGGCAGCTGCGGCTGCGGGACATCGGCGGCATCATCGTCATCGACTTCATCGACATGGAGATCCGGGAGAACCGCGACAAGGTGGCCGCCGCCCTCCGGAACGCTCTGGCCAGGGACAAGACCCGGACGCAGGTGTTCGACATCTCGGAGCTCGGCCTGGTGGAGATGACCCGGAAGCGGATCTCCGAGGGCCTCATCGAGTCGCTGTCCACCGTCTGCGAGATCTGCAACGGCCGCGGCATCGTCCTTGACGCCTCGGCTCTCTCGGGCGCCTGAACCGGCCTCTCCGCCGGCTGATCCCGGCCTGTCCGCCGGCTGATAGAGTCGCATCCCTATGTATGCGGTGATCCGAACCGGTGGGAAGCAGGAGCGCGTAGCCGAGGGGCAGCGCCTGCGGGTCGAGCTCCTCGGGGAGCCGGTCGGCGCGGAGGTCACCTTCGAGCCGGTGCTCTTGGTGGACGGCGACAGCGTCCTGGCCACCCCCGACCAGCTGGCGGCGGTCACCGTCACCGGCCAGATCGTCGGGGACGAGCAGGGCCCGAAGATCAACGCCATGACCTACAAGTCGAAGACCAACCAGCGTCGCCGCTGGGGGCACCGCCAGCGGTACGCCACGGTGGAGATCACCTCCATCGCCGCCCGCTGAGGACCGAGAGGAGACCGAGATGTCCAAGACCAAGGGCGGCGGCTCAACCCGCAACGGCCGTGACTCCAACGCCCAGCGACTGGGCGTGAAGGCCTTCGACGGCACCGCCGTCACCGCCGGCTCCATCCTGGTCCGGCAGCGCGGCACCCGGTTCCACCCCGGGGTCAACGTCGGCCGCGGTGGCGACGACACCCTCTTCGCCCTCGCCGACGGCGTCGTCAAGTTCGGGATGCGCAAGGACCGCAAGCTCGTCGACGTCCTCCCCGGCTGACTCAGTAGCTACCCCAGGCGTTCGATGACGCCGGCGACCAGCCCGGCGACGGCTTCGGACGCCGCCCGGCCGGTGGCCAGCACCTCGGCCGGGTCGACCGGCCCCCGGCCGATGCCGCCGCTGACGGCGGCATCGGCCACCACGACCAGGCCCACCACCTCGGCCCCGAGATGCCGGGCGGCGATGGCCTCGGGGACCATCGACGTCCCCACCACGTCGGCCCCCAGGGTGGCCAGCATCCGGATCTCGGCCGGCGTCTCCAGGTGCGGGCCGGGGAGCTGCGCGTAGACCACCTCGGGCACCGCCGGGTCCACCGCCTTCACCACCTCCCGCAACCGGGCCGACCACAGGTCGGCGAGGTCGAGGTAGGGCGACCCCGACGGGTGGTCCGCCGGGACCCCGGCCAGCGGGGAGCTGGCTGCCAGGTTGAGGTGGTCGGCCACCGCCACCACCCCGCCTTCGGGTAGGGCCGGGTCGACGCCGCCGGCGCTGCCGGTGAGCATCACCGTGTGGCAACCGGCGGCGATGGCCGTCCGCACCGGGTGGACCACCTCGGCCGGGGTGCGACCCTCGTAGAGGTGGAGCCGGCCGGCGGTCACCAGGACCCGGAACCGGCCGATCCGCACCGGCCACACCCCGGGGCCGTGGCCGACGGCGGTGTACCGGCAGAACCACGGCAGCTTGGTCTGGTCGATCGGCGGGTCGACGGCCCCCAGGCGGCCGGCCACCGGGCCGAGGCCGGTGCCGAGGACCACCAGGACGTCGTGGGCGTCCTCCCCGGTGTACCGCAGCAGCTCCCGGGCGGCCACCCTGGCCTGCTCGAACGGATCGGCCCCGTGGGACCCGGCGGTGGTGGTCGGCACGGGACCAATGGTAGGGGGCCAATGGTCGGCCGGTCGGGGAGGCAACGGCCGTCCCGGTAGGATCGGCAGCGTGGACGACGGTTACCACCCCCCGGTCGAGGAATACCTGGAGACGGTCCACTCCTTGAAGGAGGAGGGCACCCCGCCCATCCAGGCCCGCATCGCCGAACGGCTCGGCCGCTCGGCCCCGTCGGTGTCCGAGATGCTCGACCGGCTGGCCGACGACGGCTACGTCCGCCGGGAGGGGAGGGTGGTCGAGCTCACCCTCAAGGGATCGGTCCTGGCCGAGAAGGTGGTCCGGCGGCACCGCCTGGCCGAACGGCTCCTGGTGGACGTCATCGGGCTGGAGTGGCACAAGGTCCACAAGGAGGCCGGCCGGTGGGAGCACGTCATCTCCGACGAGGTGGAGGAGCGGCTGGTCATCCTGCTCGGTGACCCCGGGACCTGCCCCCACGGCAACCCCATCCCCGGGTCGGCCACCGCCGCCGACGAGTCCCGGCAGCTGCCCCTGGCGGACGTGTCGCCGGGGGCCACGGTGCGGCTGGAGCGGATCAGCGAGGACGTCGAGCTGGACATGGACTCGCTGGCCTACCTCGACAAGTACGGCTTCATCCCCGGGGCCACCGCCGAGGTGTCGTCCCGGGGGCCCGACGGCACGCTGTTGCTGGCGGTCGGCCAGGCCACGGTGGCCTTCGGCCCGGATCTGTCCCGCCGCCTCCACGTCGCCGTCGTCTGAGTGATCACCCGTTACGTGGCAGAGGCGCTGCTGAGCAGCGCCGGTTGGGTCCATCGTCCCGGCGTCCTCGACGTCGACGGCAACCGCATCGCCTGGGCCGGTCCCGCCGACATCGCCCCGCCGATGCCTGGCCACCGCGTGGTCGACGTCGGCGGCCTGCTGATGCCCGGGCTGGTCAACACCCACGCCCACACCCCGATGACGTTGCTGCGGAGCACCGGCGACGGGTTGCCCCTGGAGCGGTGGCTTCAGGAGGCGATGTGGCCGCGTGAGGCCAGGATGACCGACGACGACGTCCACTGGGGCATGTTGTTCGGCTGCGACGAGCTCCTCCGGTGCGGGGTGACCACCACCTGCGAGATGTACCTCCACGGCCGGGCCGTCGCCGAGGCCGCCCTGCAAGCCGGCATCCGGTGCGTCCTCACCCCCGGGGTGTTCGACCTCCCCGGGGTGATGACCTGGCAGCAGGCCCTCGACGACGTCGGCCGGCTCTACGACGACTACGACGGCCGCTCCGACCTGATCACCGTCGGTGTCGGCCCGCACGCCGCCTACACCGTCCCAGTCGACGGCCTGGTGGCCTCCGCCCGGGTGGCCCGGGAGCTCGACACCCTGCTGCAGATCCACGTGGCCGAGACCCTCGCCGAGGACGAGCCCGTCCGGGCCACCCACGGCTGCAGCACCCCCGAGCTGCTGGCCCGCCTCGGCGTCCTCGACGCCCAGGTGCTCGCCGCCCACTCCGTCTGGCTCAGCGACGCCGACCTCGCCCTGTACGAGGAGTACGACGTCGCCGTCGCCCACTGCCCCCAGAGCAACGGCAAGCTCGGCAGCGGCATCGCCCGGGCCGCGGTGATGGTGGCCCGGGACCTCCGGGTGGGCCTCGGCACCGACGGTCCGGCGTCCAACGACAACCTCGACCTCTGGGAGGAGGTCCGGCTGGCCCCGTTGCTGGCCCGGGCCGTCGGTGCCGACGCCGGCGCCCTCACCACCACCGACGCCCTCCACCTGGCCACGCGCGGCGGCGCCGACGCCCTGGGCCTGGAGGTCGGCACCCTCGAAGCCGGCCGGGCCGCCGACTTCATCCGGCTGGACCTCACCGAATTCGTCCCGGTGGCCGACGAGGACGAGCTCCGGTCGCATCTGGTGTGGTCGGCGTCCAGCCGGGCGGTCACCGACGTGTGGGTGGGCGGCCGGCAGGTGGTGGCCGGTGGGGTCTGCACCTCGGTCGACGCCGCCGAGGCCCGTCGGCAGGTGGCCCAACGGGCCCAGCGGCTAGCGGGCTGACCCGTAGGATCTGGCCATGTCCGGGTTCGTGGACGAGGCCCAGCTGCACGCCAAGGCGGGCGACGGCGGGGCGGGAGTGGTGGCGTTCCGCCGGGAGGCCCACGTCGACCGGGGCGGGCCCGACGGCGGCGACGGCGGCCGGGGCGGCGACGTGTGGCTGGTGGCGTCGACCAACCAGGCGTCGTTGCTCGGGTTCCGTGACCACCCGTTCCGGCGGGCGGCCGACGGCGGCCACGGCTCCGGCAAACGCCGCCACGGCAACCGGGGGCCCGACCTGGACGTGCCGGTGCCGGTGGGCACCGTCGTCCGCGACCGGGACGGCTCGGTGCTCTGCGACCTGCTCACCGCCGGCGACCGGTGGCTGGCCGCCGAGGGCGGCCGCGGGGGCAGCGGAAACGCCCGGTTCCTGAGCAACACCCGCCGCGCCCCGGCCTTCGCCGAGCAGGGCGAGCACGGCCAGGAGCGGTGGTTCAACCTGGAGCTGAAGCTGGTGGCCGACGTCGCCCTGATCGGGTTCCCCAACGTCGGGAAGTCCACCCTCATCTCCACCGTGTCGGCCGCCCGGCCCAAGGTGGCCGACTACCCGTTCACCACCTTGCAGCCCCACCTCGGCGTCGTCCGGGTCGGACGCCCCGGGGTCGTCGACGAGGTCCAGTTGGTCATGGCCGACGTCCCCGGACTGGTCGAGGGGGCGGCGGAGGGTCGCGGCCTCGGCCACCGGTTCCTCCGCCACGTCGAACGGGCCCGGGCCCTGGTCGTCCTGGTGGACCTCGCCGCCGTCGACGGCCGGTCGCCGAAGGACCAGCTCGACATCCTTCTCGGGGAGCTCGGTCGGTACGAGCCGGCCCTCCTCGAACGTCCCCGCCTGGTCGTCGGGTCACGGGCCGACCTGGTGGTGCCCGGCGACATGGCGTCCGGCGACCTGGCGTCCGGCGATACGGCGTCCGGCGACCCGGCCGAGCCTGAGTGGGACGGTCCGGACCTGGTCATCTCGGCGGCCACCGGCCAGGGCATCCCCGCCCTCTTGGGACGGTTGGCGGTGCTGGTGACCGAGGCCCGCGACGCCGAGGTCCCGGCCGGTGACGGGCAGGTGGTGGTGCACCGGCCGGTCCCCGAGGGGGTGACGGTCGAACGGGTGGACGCCCGGGTGTGGCGGCTGGTCGGCCGGGCCGCCGATCGGGCGGTGGGGCTGTCGGACCTCACCGACACCGGGGCGATGGACGAGGCGGTCCGGCGGCTCCGCCGGCTCGGCGTCGACCGGGCCCTCGCCCGCGCCGGCGCCCACGACGGCGACGAGGTACAGGTCGGAGGTGACGTTCACCTGGTACCGCGACGGCGGCGACGCCGTGCTCGACGCCCCCGACGACGCCCGGCCGTCGGCCATCCGGCGCCGGTCGGGCCGATGACGACCACCTTGGTGGTAAAGGTCGGGTCGTCCACGGTGACGGGGGAGGACGGCACCCCGGACCGGGCGGTGGTCGACCGCCTCTGTGACGACGTCGCCGCCCGCCACCGAGCCGGCGACGACGTGGTGGTGGTGACGTCCGGGGCCATCGCCGTCGGGTGGTCCGCCCTGCAGCGGCCGGGCCCCCGGCCGACGGAGCCGGCGGTGCTGCAGGCCCTGTCGGCCGTCGGCCAGCACCGGCTGATGCGGGCCTGGCAGGACGGGCTGGCCCGGCACGACCTGCTGGCCGGCCAGGTGCTGCTGGCCCCACTCGACTTCGTCCACCGCCAGCAGTACCTCCACGCCCGGGGAACGCTGGCCCACCTGCTGGAGCTCGGGGTGGTGCCGGTGGTCAACGAGAACGACGCCGTCGCCGACGAGGAGATCCGGTTCGGGGACAACGACCGGCTGAGCGCCCTGGTGGCCCACCTGGTCGGGGCCGACCGGCTGGTGCTGCTGACCGACGCGCCGGGCCTGCTCACCGCCGATCCCCGCCAGGTCGACGGGGCGTCGCTCATCGAGGAGGTCGTCGACATCGACCACCGACTGGAGGCGGTGGCCGGGGGCCCCGGCAGCGAGGTGGGGAGCGGCGGCATGGCCTCCAAGGTGGCGGCGGCGAAGATGGCCACCTGGTCGGGGGTGGAGGTGGTCATCGCCGACGGTCGGCGGCCGGGGGTCCTGGGGGCGGTGGTGGCCGGGGAGCCGGCGGCCGGGACGGTGTTCCGGGCCCGTCCCCGGAAGCTGCCGGCCCGGAAGCTCTGGATCGCCTTCGCCCTGGGGGCCACCGGCACCCTGGTGGTCGACGAGGGGGCCAGGCGGGCCCTGGTGGACCGGGGGCGGTCCCTGCTGCCGGCGGGGGTGGTCGCCGTCGACGGCCGGTTCGACCCCGACGACGCCGTCGAGATCGTCGGACCCCACGGCCAGGTGTTCGCCAAGGGCCTCGTCCGGTACGCCTCCGACCGCAGCCACGAGTGGGTGGGCCGCCGCAGCGACGACCTCCCCGACGGGTTGTCCCCCGAGGTCGTCCACCGGGACGACCTGGTGCTGTTGACCTGACGGCATCGTCCGGATCGGAGAGCCGGGGGTGACGGGCAGGTAGCCTGACCCGATGGATCTTCTCGAGCAGGGCGTCCGCGTCCGCGCCGCCGCCCGGGCCGTGGCCACGTCGTCTTCGGCGGTCCGTGACGACGTGTTGCGGACGGCCGCCGACCTGCTGGAGGCCGAGGCCGAGGGGGTGCTGGCCGCCAACCGCCGCGACCTCGACGCCGGTACCGACTTGACGGCCACCGCCCGGGACCGACTGGCCCTCACCGCCGACCGGGTCGCCGGGATGGCCGACGGCCTCCGGACGGTGGCGGCCCTGCCCGACCCGGTGGGGGAGGTCGTCGACGGCTGGGTCCGCCCCAACGGCCTCCGGGTGCAACGGGTCCGGGTGCCGCTGGGGGTGGTGGGGGTGATCTACGAGAACCGGCCCAACGTCACCAGTGACGTCGCCGGGCTGTGCCTCAAGTCCGGGAACGCCGCCTACCTCCGTGGGTCGGCGTCGGCGTCGGCGTCGAACGCCGCCATCGTCGACGTCCTCCGGCGGGCCCTGGCCAAGCACGGCCTCCCCGACGACGCCGTCGCCCTGGTGGCCGACGGCAGCCACGAGGCCGCCGTCCGGTTCATGCGGCTCCGGGAGGTCATCGACTGCCTCGTTCCCCGGGGCGGTCCCGCCCTCATCGCGTCGCTGCTGGAGCACGCCACGGTGCCCTACGTGCTGGACGGCGACGGCAACTGCCACGTCTACGTCGACGCCGCCGCCGACCTGGCGATGGCCGAGGACATCGTGGTGAACGCCAAGACCGGCCGGCCGGGGGTCTGCAACGCCGCCGAGACCCTGCTGGTCCACGCCGAGGTGGCCGACCGGTTCCTGCCCCGGGTCCGTCGGGCCCTCGACGGGGTGGAGCTGGTCGGTGACGACCGGGTCCGGGCCATCCTGGGGGACGTCCCTGGCCTCTCCGAAGTGACGGCGGCCACCGACGACGACTTCGCCGCCGAGTTCTTGGATCTCAAGCTGGCCGTCGCCGTCGTCGACGACCTGCCGGCCGCCGTCGACCACATCGCCCGGTTCGGGTCCGGCCATTCCGAGGCCATCGTCACCTCGGACCTGGCCGCCGCCGACCGGTTCGTCGCCGAGGTCGACGCCGCCGCCGTCGTCGTCAACGCCTCCACGAGGTTCGTCGACGGCGGCGAGCTCGGGCTCGGGGCCGAGGTGGGGATCTCCACCCAGAAGCTCCACGCCCGCGGCCCCATGGGCCTCCGCGAGCTGACCTGCGTCAAATGGGTGGTCCGCGGCGACGGGCAGGTCCGCCAATGACCGACCACACGGCCGGGTCGAACAAGTTGGGCCTGCCGGACAGCGGGCCGCCGCGCTTCGAGTCGGTCGCCGCCGTCCGGACGGGGTTGGCCGGCATCGACTACCTGGCCGACGACGGCATCGCCGGGGTCGTCTACCTGGCCGACCGGCTGGCCAAGCCGGTACTGGTGGAGGGGCCGGCCGGGACGGGGAAGACGCAGCTGGCCAAGTCGGTGGCCGACCTCACCGGCAGCCGGCTGATCCGGCTGCAGTGCTACGAGGGCCTCGACGAGTCGAAGGCGCTGTACGAGTGGAACTACCGGAAGCAGCTGCTGCGCATCCAGGCCGGCCAGGTGACCGGTGAGACCTCCACTGTCGTTGGGGGCGCCCCCGGTGGGGGGGCCGCCGGGGCGGCGACCTGGAAGGAGCTGGAGGAGGACATCTTCTCCGAGGAGTTCCTCCTCACCCGGCCGTTGCTCGAGGCCATCCGGGCCGACGATCCGGTGGTCCTGCTGGTCGACGAGGTCGACCGGGTGGAGCTGGAGACCGAGGCCCTGCTGCTGGAGGTGCTGTCGGAGTACCAGGTGTCGATTCCCGAGCTCGGCACCGTCCGGGCCAATCGGCTGCCGATGGTGTTCCTCACCTCCAACAACACCCGTGAGCTGTCGGAGGCGCTGAAGCGGCGGTGCCTGTACCTGCACGTCGACTACCCCGACCTCGACCGCGAGCGCGCCATCGTCCGCGCCCGGGTTCCCGGCATCACCGAAGAGCTGGCCGACCAGGTCGCCCGCATCGTCCGGTCGCTGCGGACCCTGGAGCTGCGGAAGGCCCCGTCGGTGTCCGAGACCCTGGACTGGGCGCGCACCCTGGTGGTCCTCGGTATCGAGTCCGTCGACGCCGCCCAGGCCCGGGACACCCTGCACATCCTGCTGAAGTACCAGACCGACATCGAGCGGGCGGCCAAGGAGCTGCTGTCCGCCGACGGCTGAGCCGGGGTTGGCTGAACCGTGCTGGACCTCCTCGCCGGGTTCGTCACCGAGCTCCGCCAGGCCGGGCTCCCGGTGTCGCTGACCGAGCACCTCGACGCCGCCGAGGCCATCCACCACCTGCCGCTGGAGGACCGTGAGGCCCTGAAGTACGCCCTCGGGGCCACCCTGGTGAAGTCCAGCGCCCACTGGCGGGTGTTCGAGACCGCCTTCGAGGTGTACTTCGCCAACCGCCTCCCCGGTGCCGACGGGAGCGGCGACGGGGGTGCCGGCGACGAAGCCGCCGACGGCGACCGGCCACCGGCGGCCGGCGGGTCCGGCCAGCACGGCCAGCAGGGACAGGGTCGCGGGGGCGGCGGCGAGGGGATGTCCGCCGAAGAGCTCGCCCAGCTGCTCTACCGGGCGCTGCTCACCGGCGACCCCGGCCTCTCGGCGGTGGTGGCCCGGTACGCGGTGGACCGCTACGCCGGGATGGAGCCGGGCCGACCGGTCGGCGGCACCTACTACCTGTACCGGACCCTGCGGAACCTCGACCTCGACGGGGTGCTCGCCCGGCTGCTCGCCGACGGCCGCCCTGGATCTGCCAACGACGTGTCAGCCACCGCCCTGGAGGACCGGTTGGCCGCCGACGAGTACCAGGCCCGCATCGACCGGCTCCGCCGGGCCATCGAGACCGAGATCCGCCGCCGGCTGGTCGCCGACCGCGGCGCCGAGGCCCTGGCCCGGTCGGTCCGCAAGCCGCTGCCCGAGGACATCGACGTCATGCACGCCACCCGCGACGAGCTGGCCGCCCTACATCGGGCCCTCCACCCCCTGTCGCGGAAGCTGGCCGTCCGGCTGGCCCGCAAGCGCCGGCACGGCCGCCGCGGCCCCCTCGACTTCCGGGCCACCGTCCGCCGGTCACTGTCCACCGGTGGGGTGCCGGTGGAGCCCCGGTTCCGCCACCCCCGGCCGGCGAAGCCGGAGATCTTCGTCGTGGCCGACATCTCCGGCTCGGTGGCGTCGTTCGCCCGGTTCACCCTCCACATGGTCCACGCCATCAGCTCCCAGTTCTCCCAGGTCCGGAGCTTCGTCTTCGTCGACGGCATCGACGAGGTCACCCGGTTCTTCGACGGCGTCGACGACCCGGCCACGGCGGTCCACCGGATCAACACCGAGGCCGACGTCATCTGGGTGGACGGCCACTCCGACTACGGCCACGCCCTGTCGGTGTTCAACCAGCGGTGGGGGGATCAGGTCACCTCCCGGACCAGCCTGCTCGTGCTGGGTGACGCCCGGAACAACTACCACGCCACCGAGGCCTGGGTCCTAGAAGAGCTGTCCCACCAGGCCCGGCACATCTACTGGCTCAACCCCGAGCCCCGGGATTATTGGGGATCGGGGGACTCCGTCATCGACGACTACGCCGTCCACTGCGACGCCGTCGTCGAGTGCCGGACGCTGCGCCAGCTGGAGCAGTTCGTCGGCAACCTGACCTAGCAGGCACTCGGCCGGAGGCGGATCAGCAGGCATAGCGCCTGCCGGCGATCAGCAGGCGTAGTCGTCATCGAAGGCGGTTGTCATCCCCCCGGCCGAGTAGACGGCTGTGGGGGAGGAGTACTGCACCATGGCCACCGGCCCAGCCGGGAGGTGCTTGTACAGTGTGTGGACGTTTTGGCAGGTGGTCGCCGGGTTGAGCTGCCAGTCGGCCGCCCAATAGGGGACAGCCGGCTGGTATGTCCCCGCCACGGTACTCCAAACCCCCGGGCTGGCGTAGATGCCGACGTTGTTCAGGCCCTCGTAGTGCATGCCGTCGATGGCCCCTTGGATCAGTGAGGCGTTGGCCTTCGTTGTCGACGACCACCCCGCCATCCCCGGGATTGTGTATGCCTCGACGTCGAGCCACCAGCCGACGGACGTATTCACTCCGGCGGCGGCCGCCTTGTTGAAGGCGTCGAGGGCGGCGTTGAAGCCGAAATTGCAGGCGTATGGGGTCGACATCGACTGGCAGGCGGGATCCCCGGAGCTTGTCATGGTGCCGTAGGTGAGAAACACGTAGAGGTTCAGCCCGCCGGCGGCCCAGGTGGCCTCTGTCTTGAGGCACCGGTTGGTCGAACTGAACGAGGCCCCGACGACCTGGACGACGCCGATGGTGTGTGGGGACGGCGGCTGTTTTGCGCACTGGAAGTTGGACACGTCGTAGCCGTAGGACCCCGACGGGTAGGTGGACCCACCGAACTGCCCGGACCCCACCGCCCTGGCCATCCCGACGACCGGCTTGTTCAGCACCTGCGGGGCCGACCCCCAGTACGGGGCTGTCCCGTAGGCGCTGACCGCCCCGTTGCTGTTGGTGAACCAGTACCCCTTGCCGGTGGCCGTCACCGACATGGCCACGATCGGGAACTTCTGGGGGACGCTGCCGAGGGAGCCGTAGAAGTTGGCGTCCCCGTAGGCGAACACCCCGCCGTCCGACGCCGTGAACCAGTACCCCTTGCCGTCCGGGGTGGCCGTCATCCCGACGATCGGCTTGTTCAGGTGGATGCTGCCGGTGGACCCGTAGAACTGAGCGGTCCCGAAGGCGAAGATGCCGCCGTCGGCGGCCACCAACCAGTACCCGGCGCCTGTCGGGGTGGCCGTCATCCCGACGATCGGCTGGTTCAGCGGCCGGCCGCCCATGGACCCGTAGAACTGGGCGTTCCCGAAGGCGAAGATGCCGCCGTCGGCGGCCACCAGCCAGTACCCGCCACCTGTCGGCGTCGCCGCCATCCCCACCACCGGCTTCACCAGCGTCATCGCCCCAGTGGACCCGTAGAACTGGGCATTGCCGAACGAGAAGATGCCGCCGTCGGAGGCCACCAGCCAGTACCCGCCGCCTGTCGGGGTGCCGGCCATCCCGACCACCGGTTTGTTGAGGACCATGCTGCCGGTCGACCCGTAGAACCCGGCCCCGCCGAAGGCGAAGATGCCGCCGTCGGAGGCCACCAGCCAGTACGCCGACACCTTGCCGGTGGTCGCCGCTGTGGCGGTGGCGGCCGGTGTCGCCGCTCCGGCGGTCGTCTCCGTCACCGCCGTTGCGGCGCCCAGTCCAACCAGTCCGGCGGCCGCCAGAGCACCGGCGACCAGGACCCGGCGCGCAGCGGCCAGAGCGCGGAATCGGGGGGAACGGCTCACGACGGCGGTCAGTGTACAAGCCGGTCACCGCCAGATGCAGGCACCCCGCCTCCGGTGCGGAGCCGCCGACCGGGCCGGCCGGCCGGTCAACGGCCGTTCAATCCCGCAGGAACTCGGCCACGCGGAAGGCCAGATCCAGCGACTGCCGGGCGTTCAGCCGCGGGTCGCAGGTGGTGGTGTACCGCTGGCCGAGGTGGTCTTCGAGGATCTCCTCGGCGCCGCCCAGGCACTCGGTGACGTCGTCGCCGGTGAGCTCCACGTGGACCCCGCCCGGCCAGCTGCCGGCCTGGCGGTGCACGGCGAAGAACTCCCGCAGCTCGGCGAGGACGTCGTCGAACCGGCGGGTCTTGTGGCCGCCGTCGCTGACGAACGTGTTGCCGTGCATCGGGTCGCACACCCACACCACCGGATGGCCGGACTCGGTCACCGCGTCGAGCAACGGCGGCAGCAGCCGGGCCACGTTGCCGGCCCCGAACCGGGTGATCAGCGTCAGTCGGCCTGGCCGGCGATCCGGGTCCAGCCGGTCGCACAGCGCCACCACCTCGTCGGGGGTGGCGGCGGGCCCGACCTTCGCCCCCACCGGGTTGATCACCCCGGAGAGGAAGTCGACGTGGGCCCCGTCGACCTGCCGGGTCCGCTCGCCCACCCACAGCAGGTGGGCGGACGTGTCCACCCAGTCCCCGGTCAACGAATCCTGCCGGGTCAACGCCTCCTCGTAGTTGAGGATCAGCGCCTCGTGGCTGGTCCAGAAGTCCACCTGGTGCAGCCCGCCCTCGGCGTCGAGGTCGATGCCGCAGGCCGCCATGAACCGCAGGGCCCGATCGATCTCCCCGGCGATCCGCTCGTACCGCTGCCCCTCGGTCGACGACGCCACGAACTGCTGGTTCCAGGCGTGGACGTGGGACAGGTCGGCGAACCCCCCCTTGGCGAACGCCCGCAACAGGTTCAAGGTGGCCGCCGACTGGTGGTAGGCGGTCACCAGCCGCTCGGGGTCGGGGCGGCGGGCCTCGGCGTCGAACGCCTCGTCGTTCACCATGTGCCCCCGGAAGGCGTCCAGCTCCACCTGCCCGATCCGCTCGGTCGGCTGCGAACGGGGCTTGGCGAACTGCCCGGCGATCCGTCCCACCTTCACCACCGGCACCCCGGCGGCGTAGGTCAGGGCCACCGCCATCTGCAGGATCACCTTCAGCTTGTCCCGGATGTTGTCGGCGGCGAACTCGGCGAACGACTCCGCGCAGTCCCCGGCCTGCAGCAGGAACGCCCGCCCCTGGGCCACCTGGGCCAAGGCCGCCGTCAGCTGCCGGGCCTCCCCGGCCACCACCAACGGCGGCAGCGCCGCCAGCCGGGTCTCCACTCGCTTGAGGGCTTCGTCGTCCGGCCACACCGGCTGTTGGGCCGCCGGCCGCTTCCGCCACGACGCGGCGTTCCACCCGGCAGCCGGCAGGCCGGCCTCACCCGGCGTGAGCTGGGCGTCGGCACCCGGCGTGAGCTGGGAGTCGGTAGGGCGGGCGGTGGACATTGGCTTCCAGCGTACGGCCTCGGCGACGACCCCGACGACGCCTAATGTCTCCTGGATGCCCGAAGGGACGACCGATCCGATCCGTGCCGAACGGATCGGCCTCCTCGGCGGCACCTTCGACCCTCCCCACGCCGGCCACCTGGCCGCCGCCTTGGCGTGCCGTGACGCCCTCGCCCTCGACCGGTTGCTGCTGGTCGTCGCCAACCACCCGTGGCAGAAGGCCCCGCAGCGCCGCATCAGCCCGGCCGAGGACCGCCTCGCCATGGTGCAGGCGGCGGTCGACGGGGTCCCCGGGCTCGAGGTGAGCCGGATGGAGATCGACCGGGGCGGTCCCAGCTACACCATCGAGACCGTCGACGCCCTCCGCCAGGACGCCGCCGACGCCGGCCGGCCCGCCCCCGACGTCTACCTGATCGTCGGGGCCGACCTCGTCGACTCCCTGCCCACCTGGGAGCGGGTCGACCAGCTCCGTCAGCTGGTCACCCTGGTGGTGGTCTCCCGGCCCCGAAGCCCGGTGCCCCCGAACCCGGCCGGCTGGGAGGTCGTCCACGTCGACGGCGGCGGGGTCGACGTCTCGAGCTCCGAGGTCCGTGCCCTCCTGGTCGCCCACCGACCCGTCGACGGTCTCCTGCCCGACGGGGTCATCCGTTGCATTCGCCACCGAGGTATGTACGCTGTAGCCAGATGACCGTCTCGAGCGTCGACACCGCCGAGCTACCCCGGGTCCCGAGAGAGGTCCCGCTGCCGGCCGACCTCGACTTGGACCTCGACCTCGTGGTCCTCGCGCCGGTCTTCACCGCCGCCCCTCCGGTGGCTACCCCCGTCGCACCGACGGCGTGCCCTGGCCGGCTCGAGGTGCAGGCGGCCCGGCGTCGGGAACGTCGGCACCGCCGGTTGCTCGCCTCTCTCAGTCTGTCCGTGGTGGCCATTGCCCTGGCCCTGACCGTGGTGGTGTTGGACGTGGTCCATTGAACGTGCCGGCCGAAGTGATCCGGTCGTCGGGTGACGCCGACGGCGCTCAGGAGCAGGTTCCCCGGGCGGCGTACGTGGCGGCGGCGGCGGCCGACGACAAGTTGGGACAGGACACCGTCGTGCTGTCCATGAGCGACCTGTTCGGTGTGGTCGACGCCTTCGTGGTGACCAGCGGCCGGAACACCCGGCAGGTGCACACCCTGGTCGAGGAGATCGAGAAGCGGATCAAGGAGGACGGCGGCCCTTCGCCGGCCGCCGTCGAAGGGCTCCGCGACGCCGGCTGGGTCCTCATGGACTACGGCGACTTCGTCGTCCACGTCTTCTTGGACGAGGTTCGGGCCTTCTACGACCTCGAGCACCTCTGGTCCGGAGCCCCCCGGGTGCCCTGGCAGGACCGCATCGCCGGCTGAGCCGGCCGGCAGACATTGCCGGCTGAGCCGGCGCGGGGCGAACATTGCCGGCTGAGCCGGCCGACGTTTCCGCGGAAACGTCGGACGACTCGGCTCCTACGGACGGGACCGCCGACTGAGTCGGCGCCGGCGCCGTCAGGTGGGAGGCGGCGTCGTCGACGCGGCCGGGGTGGTCGTCGTGGTGGCTGGGGGCGTGAGGGCGGCGTAGTCGGCGGTGGTGACCGGTCCCGCGGCCTCGGCGCCGCTGGCGTTGGGGACCTGGATGGGGCTGCCGTTGAGCTCGAACTGCACGGTGACGGCGGCGGGCGTGGAGAACTGGGCGGCGGCGGTGTAGACCACCTGGGCCACAGCCAGGATCTGCTGGGTGCCGGAGATCTCGCCGAAGGCCTGGTTGAAGTCGACGATGACGTCCTTGTTGTCGATCACCGCGGCGTGCAGCAGCTTGACGCCGGCGGTGATGGCCGTCCGGACGCCGGCGACGGCCTCGTTGGCGTAGGGGCCGTGCAACAGGGCGTCCAGGACGGATGTCAGGGTGGCCTTGGGACCGAGCACCCGTGTGCGCGGTGTGAGGTAGGTCTCGTCGGAGTTCAAGAAGTACACCTTCACCGGCTCCCCGGCCGGGGCGGCGGTGGTCGGCGGGGTGG
>Ga0134126_10002140_pt1 | contig 25068 bp, 19 predicted proteins | sample KB31752_FD_96881 | JGI IMG/M metagenome (GOLD analysis project Ga0134126, IMG submission 96881) | Terrestrial soil microbial communities with excess Nitrogen fertilizer from Kellogg Biological Station, Michigan, USA - KB3-175-2 | ecosystem: Environmental > Terrestrial > Soil > Unclassified ... | reverse complement strand
TCATCACCAGGTGCACCTGCGCGGGACCCGGTCCCATGTGATACGTGATGGGCAGGCCACCGGCCCACTTATCGGGAACGACTTCGCCGCCCATGGCTGCGAGCAACGGTTGTGCATCTTCGTACGAAATTGGGATTACGGGAATCTTCTCGATGACTTTGCTTTCGCTGATGGGCAGGCGCTTAGCATCTTTTGTCGCGCCCACACCGGGCGTGAGCGGATCGCCAGGATAGTCGGTATCTTCAACGCTGCCGCGCTGCACGCCTGCCGGCGGACGGTAGGCCCCTTTTGGGAATACGTCGCCGGGTACGTAGCCGTCGTCGGCGGGATCGGAGTAGATGATGCAGCCCTTGGCGCCATGTTCATATGCCACTTTGGGCTTGATCCCGCGCCATCCTGCGCCGTAACGGGCGATCACGATCGCGCCTTTCACCGAGATGCCCATGCGATCGAGCTGGTCATAGTCATCGCGCATTCCGTAGTTCACATAGACGAGCGGACCGGTCACATCGCCATCGGCGGAGTAGGCGTTGTAAGTCAGCAGCTGTTGCTGGGTTTGTCCCGAAGTGGGATCGCCAGGTACTGGCGGCTCCTGCAGCCTGGCGCGATACTTCGTCGGCGCGACCAGTTCGACGACGCGTTCCTTTGGCGTAGGGAAGAGCACGTAGAAGGTTTCAATCTGGGCATCAAAACCCCACGACTTGAATTGCGACAGCATCCACTCGGCATTCTCTTTGTCGTACGCGGAGCCGACGTTATGCGGATACGCGCTCAGCCGGCGCATGTTCTCGCGCAAAATGTTGGGATCGGGAATGGCGCGAAACTTCTGCTCCCATTGCTGTTCGGTTTGAGTGGACTCAGTCGAGTAGCCGATGTAAGCCTTTGGTGGGTTATTCGTGGTTGTTGCGGTTTGCTGAGCTGTTCCGTACTGAAGAAACGAGAAGATGAGGATGCAAGAAAATAATGGTTTACAGGAATGCAAGTTTCTCCTCCTAGACCTCGATGCAATGCTCGCAATTCTCTTCAACTGTCATCCTGAAGCGCTTCTTTTGCGCGAAGGATCTCACAGGAGTCTTTCGCACAGAAGTGCAGCCCGTTTGGCTCTTCGGCCCAGGAGCTTGGAGTTCATGCTAGAAGAGCCACGCCGCCACCATTTAAGTCTTCAGCATCGCGAGAGATCCTTCGCGCAAAAGAAACGCTTCAGGATGACAGTGTTTAAGTTCGTATGAGTGAACACATGATTGTTCTCACTTCAATGAGCGAACCAGATCCTTCCAGCCCACAAGAACGAATCCCTGATCCTTCAGGAACCGGCGAAATTCCGGGCTTTTTACCATGTCGAAATCGTGCTGCCGCCATGCGGCTCCCCAATCGGGATGATTCCATGTGGCTCCGCGCATCTCGTCGTCGTCGAAGCCGAGGTGCACGATCAGTTCGTACACGCCAGGCGCGAGCGGCTGCAGCATGTTCTCGTAAGTTTTCAACCATTGATCCGGAGCGACACCGGGTGAAATCTGCAGAACCTCATCTACCAGGCTTTCCGACGGATGCAGCGTGCTCTCATCGACATTCTTCGTGCGCTTGAGCGGGATTGGCTGTTTGTAGTCCTCCGCGATCTTGCGGTAGACGCGAATCAAGTCGGCGGTGGTGAGCAGCGCGCCCATGTGCGTATCGAGATGACTGAGCGGAATGCCCAGGCTGCGCGCCCGATCGATTTGAGCGTGCAGCTCGAGTTCGACCTCAGAAGGCTTATCTTGCTGTGCTACCTGTGTTTCGAGCAGCGGGAGATATCCCTGCTGATCGAGGAGGCTGGGAACTTTGTCGCGCGGGCTCACGGGCCCCCAGCGGAAATCGGTCCATTCGCTGTTCAGGGCCATGTGAATTCCCAAATCGGCCTGCGGATGCGCCTGCGCCCAGCGTGCCACTTCGGGAAGCCACGGGCACGGAACCAGGATGCTCGAGGAAGTCACCCATCCGTTTTCCAGCGCCTGGGTAATGGCACGATTCACCGAGTGCGCCATGCCGAAATCGTCGGCATGAATAATGAGCAGACGGGCGGAGGCCGGATAGCCCAGTTTTTCCTGAACGGTTTGTTTAGCAGATTGTTGTGCGAATGCAGATGCGATCAGGAGTACTGCGCAGAGAATGGGTCGCATAGATGGACTGGGAAGTGTAAGACATTGGCCGAGATTTGGACAGAGGCGAGACCGGCGAATAGCAAGTTTCCGCCGACGGCGGCGGCCAATGTTTTAGCGCCTGGAGACGAAGTAGGCTGCGCATCGTTTAGCAAAGCCTGTCGGCTACTTATTTGTTGAACGATCCGCCTTTATCGTGCCCTCTGCTCCAGGCTGGCTATTCTTTTTCAATTGGCTGAAAACCGACTCGTCGGCTGCTTTCGTCAACGTCTTGGTTTTCTCGAACTCCGCGCTCGCCTCTTGCTTTCTTCCTATGCTTTGATAAAGACGCGCGAGCCGGTAATGAGCTCTTATATCGTTTGGGCTGAGTTTTACTGCCAGGTTGAGTTCGCGCACTGCGGCGTCATTGTGTCCTCTATCGGCTTCAACGATTCCGAGATCCAGGTGTGCCAGCTCCATCTGTGGACTCAAGCGGATCGCGTTTTCCAGCAGTGGTCGTGCGATCTCCGGATGGTTCAGCTTTATTTGTGAGTCGGCGAGAAAAGCCATGGCCTGTGCGTTCTTGGGCACATTGTCGAGTTCCGCCTGGAACTCGCGCGCTGCCCCATCATATTGCCCTTGAGTCCACAAGAGATAGCCAAGGCCAAAATGAACGTTGGGCTCTTTCGGATTCGCTTTCACTGCATTACGAAACTGCTCGATCGCGCCGGAGTGGTCCTGCATCTCGTCCAGCGCTTCGCCGGCGAGCATGTCAGCCTCAGCCGATTCGGCGTTCAGGTTCAGGATCTCGCGATAGACGTCGAGCACGCATTGGTACTGCTTCGACCACAGGCAGCTATGGGCCAGCAGCAGACGAAAGGGCAGGTTCTGCGGCTCGCTTGCGATCGCCTGTTTTAAATAGGGAACGGCCGCCGCATATTGCTTTAGCCCATAATGGGACATGCCGATCAGAGTCTTCAATCGCTGCGCCGCCGGTGACGATGGAGGCTGCTGCTTCAGTAAGCCTTCAAAGATGCGGATGGCGTCTTTCAACTCGCCGGCCTTGAACAGCGCAAGTCCGAGGTTCATGCGCAGCGCGGGCATGCGTGGTTCCAGAGCCAGCGCCTTGCGATACAGCGGAATTGCCTGCGCATAGCGCTGCTGCTGAGACTCGAGAAAACCAAGATGAGCGTAGGCTTCGGCGCTTGTCGGCTGGAGCTTCAGGAGATTACGCCATGCGCTCTCAGCATCGGCATTCCGACCCGCTTGCTCCAGAGCAATCGCCGTCTGTCGTTGCTTCTGCGCCTGAGTGTCTTGCGCAGGCAGAGACACGGTAGTGAGTAAAACCGCTGCAGCCCAAGCAATTGAATGCATGAGAAAACGGGTCATGAGGGGCCGCATGAAATGATTGTCTGCTGATTCAGACGTGACATGCAATCGGGAAGTCGAAGAAAAAAAGCGCGGCGAGTTACCTCGCCGCGCTCAAGTGTGCGTGCGTGTCGAAAATCAGAAGCTGAACTTCGCGCCGAGCTGCAGAACGCGAGGATCGTAGGTGGAAGTCACCTTTCCGAAGTTCCCGTCGGCCGAACCGGTATCAATACCGTTGAACTCCGTATGGTTGAAGGTATTGAACGACTCGAACCGAAGTTGCAGTCTTGGTCCCTCCTCACGCGAGGTCAGGATGATGTTCTTGAAGAGCGAGAGATTGAAGTTGAACAATCCAGGTCCGACAACGGCATCCTTACCTGAGTTACCGAAACCGCTGTTGGATCCGCCAGCCCATGGCGCGAGTGGGTCTCCAAATGAGCTTTTTGTGAACCAGGCGTTTACCGTGTGCGGCAGCCCGATGGGGGCAACTATGTTTTCACGATTCGTTACGTCGCCTCCCAGGCCGAGAACATCGGCGCCGGTGTAGCGGATTGCAATAGGAGTCCCCGATTGGGCTACGGTGACTCCGGAGAATTCCCATCCTCCAAGAACCTGATGCAAGAATTTATTGTCGCTCTTGTTAAAGAATGGAATCGTGTAGACATAGCTTGCATTGAAGATATGACGTCGATCGAGAGATCCGGATCCGCGGTCATACCTGAGATTGAAAGGATTAGAGACGTTATTGAGATCGCCGCTCACTTCGTCGATCTCATGCGACCAAGTGTAAGCCAATAGCACCGTGAGCCCGTGCCGATTTTCCATGCGCAGACCCGTCTGGAAGGAGTTATAGGCTTGATTGCTTTCGTTCTCCTCGATTCTGATGCCGGCAAAGCCGGGAAACTGTCGATATAGATTCGCGTTGAACGCGGGAAGGAATTTAGGTTTCGTCGGATCAGGGTTATTCGGATCGGGAATCTTGCCCGCTACTCCTTGGCGATCGTAGTAAGGATTTCCTGGAGCGGCAGGATCGTTCGCCGTCAGGGGTAGGGTGTTGATCGCGCGATCATTGTTCTGATCCCACCCCCGGGTTCCGACATACTGCACTTGAGCTACCACGGAAGGAGCCAGTTGTCGTTGGACCCCGAAACTGAACATCGCTGTTCCCGGTGGACGATAGTCATATCCGAGCACAGTCATTGTCGAGGGGAAGGTCTGCGAAGTAGTAAGTCCTGTGAGAGCACTTGTGTTTGGGTTGGAGAAGTAAACGTTGGTAGCTGATGGTTGATATGCGAACGGCGGGTTCAATGCCGCGTTATACACGTCGTTGCCTTGAACGCGTTCGTAGAAGATCCCAATACCGCTACGTATGACTGTTTTGCCGTCCCCGCCGACGTTGTAGGCGAATCCCACTCTGGGTTCAAACGTGTAGTAGCTGTTTTTTACATTTCCTCGTGGGAAGCCGTTCGCTCCTGCCTCGCGAACACCGTTCAGATAGAAGTTTTGGCCGTTGAACGAAGTGAGTGCGGATGGAAGCAGCGTACCGTCTGCCTTATTCAGCGGGTATGGCTGACTTCGGTCGTACAAGGACGGCACAAAATTCGCGAACTGATCGTACCGCTCGAAAGCATGAGGCAACCCGTCATAACGCAAACCGAGGTTCAATGTTAAGCGCTGGTTCACGCGCCAATTATCATTGCCGTAGAAGCCGTAGTTGTTGTTGACCCAATGCTTGCCGGCTAGATATTGCAGTTGGGTGAAGCTGTCGGCATCGCCCAACAGGAAATTCACGAACGAATCGCCAGAGAATGAGCCATTGCCAAAATTGGCGGTTCCCTGAGTGTTAGCCTGCAGCTCCTGGTTCTTAACTGCATGGAGCCAACTGAACCCAAACTTGAAGGAGTGTTTACCGCGAGTCCACGAGACGTCGTCTTTTGGCTCATAGCCAAAATAGGAATTTTTCCAAGGATAATAACTCGAACTCCATCGTATGTTGTATGGAGCGCCTATTCCTACTTCCGGCATGCGGCTGCCGAAATTATCGGCTGCCGGGAAAAACGTAGTTTGGGACCAACCGCTCGGCTGTACAAACGATCCTCCCGGACCGGTTATCGGATCTAGGTTGATGGTGTTCCCGCTCCACAGGAAGCTGGTCTCGTTGAGCAGCGTCGGTGTGTAAGTTTGCGTCAACTTCAAAGTCGAAGACCACGAAGGATTCTTCATCGCCGAGCCGACCGTCGGGTAGGTGCTGTTGCCCCACAGCGGCGGATAGATGGTCTGGTTGACTGCATCGTGCAAGTAGTGGCCCATTGCCTGGAACTTACTGCCGATATTGTGATCGAGCCGGACCACGTCTTCGCGCACATTGGTGGTTTGCGGAATCGACGAAATGTATTGGTTCGTGCCGAAGTTCGGTTTCGGGAACGTGCCGGCATTCATCTCGCGTACCGCGTTCTGATCGATGAGATTTGCCGGGATGGTGTTATTTGGAAAAGCCTGTCCTGGGGTGAGGCCATCGGCAGCGTAGAGTGCCAGCCTGGCCGGGTCGTTCGTGGCCGGGACAACTGGAACCTTCGCGGTTGCAGAAGGGAGGACATACGTGAGCGGTTGGCCGAGTGTGGGGAAGTCGGCTGCAGGAATCGCAGTTGCGACAGTCGGCGTGCTGCCCTGAATCTGTCTGCGCCATTCTTCATTGACGAAGAAAAATGTGTTGTTGCCGATGTGTCCGCCAAAGTTGCCGCCGGGTATGTTCAGGCGGAATTTCGGACGCGCTTTGCCTGCCTGGTTCAGGAAGTAGTTATTCGCCTGATAGGCTTCGTTTCGGTTGAATTCCCAAACCGAGCCATGGAAGTTCTTCGTTCCGGACTTGATCACCATCGCGATGGTGCCGCCGGAGCCGATTCCGTAGTCGGGGCCGTAATTACTGTCGAGCGTCTGGAACTCCGAGAGCGCATCAATCGAGGGCAGGGAACTGAAACAGCCGCCACATCCGCGATCGTTCAACTCGCCGCCATCGAGCAGATAGATGTTGTGACTGGCGCGCGTTCCGTTGAAGCTGATGCCGTTCGCACTGGTGAGGGCATTCGCGCCGGAATAGGCAGGGAGGTTGTTTGACTTGCCCATTCCAAGGGCCGCAAGGCCGGTGACGTTGCGGCCGTTCGTTGATAATTGCGTCACCTGCTGGCCAGTGATGAGGCTGCTTACTTCGTTGGTCTCCGACTGCACCTGCAGAGCGTCGGCTTCGACGTTGACTGTCTCCTGGGTGTTGCCGACTTTAAAAGCGACGTTCTCTTCCAGCGTCTGGGCGACGTGAATCAGGATTCCCGCTCGAGAGAACTTCTGGAATCCCGGCGCTGAGGCTGTCATCGTGTACTGGCCAGCGCCGACGTTGGCGAAGAGAAAGTCGCCGCTGGAGTTGGAAACGGTGTTTCTAACCTGGCCGGTAGCAACGTTGGTGATGGTGATACTCGCATTCACCACCGCAGCTCCTGACGGGTCGGTTACGGTTCCGGTAAGCGAGGCGTTGTCCTGGGCGGCCACGCTCGTGGTGAACAGGGCCACAATCGCAAGACACGCACACCACATTGCGAAGCGGTTCCATTTCGACAGTCTGGTTGTGAAGCTGGCTGCTGCAGCGTGAGTCTTCGTTTCGAAACGACTCATCATGTTCCCTCCTTCTTTCAAAAGGATTGCGGTCGGACGATTGGTCTTACGCAAGGGCCCCAAAACGCGAATCGAATGTCTTCCCAGTAATCGTTTACTGAGAAAACTGAAACCTTTTAGACCGTTTCTCCCAGCGTTGTCAAGACTTTCTCGTTTTGAGCGAGAGAGCAGTTAAGCGGTGGAGCGGCGTAGGCGTTCGGAACGCCAGAAATTTTCGCCAAGAATAGGGGCAGCGACGGTTTACTCTGGATGGGAATTCTGCAATGCGAAATGGAGTTCCTATTTCAGGCCCAGGTCGCGAAGGCAGTAGCGGATCTCGCTCGCGGCTTCGACCACTTCCATTCCGGGTTGAACCATCAACTTGCAGGAGAGCGCCTGGCGGGGGGCGCCATCAGGGGATGCTTTGTAGGAGACGCGGCAGTATTGGCATTCCTCATTCCAGCAGAACCTTCCCATCGCTACATTATCGGGCGAGAGGTATTGCATGGCGCGCAGCAGCATATTGTCTTTTGGAACCTGGAATTCTCTTCCCAAAATCTTGATGGTTACAAGTTCATCAAAGGGCCGATAGAGCGCGCCGGGATTGGACATGAGCGTGGCCTCATTGTAAACGTGGGGTTAGAAAACCAGAGCGGGAAGTGCGGAGCATCACAGTTACTTCGGAGCCAGCTCCACGCGATACGACGCGTCTCGCGGGCCGATCTCCAGATCGCGGATTTCGGGTGAATAACCTTCTTTCGCGAATACGACTCGATGCGTGCCCGGAAGTATGTCTGCAATGGTGTAAGGCGTAACCCAGCTAGGATCGGATTCGCCGTCCAGTCGAATCGAAGCGCCTGCAGGATTCGATGTGAAGTAAATCGCAACTGGTCTTTGATCCGTGGAGGTGTGTACCTTTTCGGGAATCGCCGCAGCAGGCGATGGCGCAGGCCTGTCAGACTCACGCACTCTCTCGACCTCACGCTTTTCGGAAACTTCGCGGCGTGTGCGTTTTGTCGGATTGGAGGGAACGTTGACGATGATCGAAGCACCACCGGGTAACTCCTCGCGCGAAGCTCGGCGATGTCGCACAGTGTAGAGAGCCACCATTACCGCCAGGATAAGGGCTGCCGAGGATGCCAATATGGCTCCTCTTTTGGTCCTTAGCCAGAGCTCTGTTAGTGCTTGTGCGCCTACGGAATGCTGGATCGCTCTGCTGTTTGCGGAAGTAGCCTGGAACGTCCCAGTTGCGGCCGATCGTTTTGTCACAACTGGACCAGCCTGGGCCACCGCGACTGCCTGCGTCCTCTGAAGAGCACCATTCGACGCCGCTATAGGCGCCGCCTGCTTGCCTGCATGCAAGGATGGGAAATTCTCCAGATCGGCAGCGAGTTCGGCTCCCGTCTGGTACCTGTCCTCAGGTTTCTTTTCCAGACACCGGGTTATCACCGCGCTCACCCCTGGATCAATCCCAGCTTGAAGATCGCAGGGTGAAGGCGGTATTTCGTTGATGATTTTGTAAATGACGGTGGCTACAGTGTCACCTCCGAACGGACGCGCTCCAGTGGCCATCTCGTAGAGGACCACGCCAAAGCTGAACAGATCGGATCGGCCGTCCACCGTGTGCCCCATCACCTGTTCAGGCGACATGTAATAAGCAGTGCCGAAGACCTGCCCGGTTCGCGTGAGCGTGCCGACCGATTTGGAAATACCAAAATCCATGATCTTCGCCAGCTTCTGCCGTGTGATCATGATGTTGGCGGGCTTGATGTCGCGATGAACGACGCTCATCGAGTGGGCATAATCGAGGCCAGTTGCGATTTGCCTCGCGATCTCAATGATCTGATCGGTGGGAAGGGGATGCGTTTGAGTCATCAAGTACTGGAGCGTCTCGCCTTCCAGATACTCCATGGCGATGTAAAACAGGCCATCGCATTCGCCGGCGTCATGAATCGTGACAATGTTCGGATGGTTCATCTGACCGGCGGCGTGAGCTTCATTGCGGAAGCGGCGCAGTAGTTCGTCGCGCTCAATGGCATCAACATCGAGACGCGTCGTCTTGAGAGCGACGGTGCGGCCAATGGTAGGATCGATCGCGCGATAGACCACGCCCATCGCTCCGCGTCCTAATTCGCCGACGATTTCGTAACGTCCAACCTTGTCCATTGCGCGCTAACGCGGAAAATAGCGCAACACAGCCCTAAATGCGACCAAAATGCATGATGCGTGGGTTACTAAGGAAGTAATACGAGATGGGCCGCAGCGTCTACGCCTGCTCTTTCAGGAGGTTTTCGACTTCCGAACGTTGCGGCATCGAAGGCGCAGTGCCAGGACGGGTTACGGAAATTCCTGCTACCGCGCAGGCGAAGCGAGCAGCGGCAACGATATCCATGCCTTCGGCGAGCGCGACCGCGAAGCCGCCGCTGAAGGCATCTCCAGCGCCGGTGGTTTCGACCACCGGACCAGCATCGAAAGCTCGGATGTGCTCCGTCAGGAGAGCATTCTTCACCAGCGCACCTTGAGCCCCCAACGTGATCACCGCGTTTCCTACGCCACGCCGTAGCAAAGCTTCTGCGGCACGCTCTGCATCCGCAAGATTGCTGACCTCCATTCCCGTGAGTGCGCCCGCCTCAGTCTCGTTAGGAATCAGGTAATCGCAAAGCGGATAGATACTCCAAGGCAGCTCATGCGCCGGAGCAGGATTGAGAATCGTCGGCACGCCCAGCTTGCGTGCAAGACGGAGCCCGTGCTCGACGACTGCAATCGGCAATTCGAGCTGCGTGAGGAAAATTGCGGAACCGGCAATCGCGCGCTCAGCCCGGCTCACTTCGTCGGTGCTCAGGTGAAAACAAGCTCCCGGAACCACCACGATCGCGTTCTCGCCTTTGAGCTCATCGATGATGATCGCGGCGCCGCCGGTGGCATGCTCGGCAGACTGGAAGACGAACTCTGTATCGATACCTTCACCTTTGTATGTCTCAAGTGCCAGTTCGCCGAAAGTGTCGCGTCCTAACTTGGTAATGAAAACGACGTTCGCGCCAAGCCGTGCTGCCGCCACCGCTTGATTCGAGCCCTTACCACCTGGCCCAAGTGCGAACGATGTTCCCATCACGGTCTCTCCCCAGCGCGGCAGACGCGCTGTGCGAAAGGCCAGATCGGCGACGTAACTTCCCATGACTGCGACTCGGCTGCGAGCCATTTCAGGAGTATCGTACTAACCGGGAAATGCTGTCGGCCGGAGTCAGGAGCATTGCAGCAGTGTGGCCGGCAGTCTGGAGACTATTCTTTCGCTGCTACTGCAAGTTTCGGTTGGCTCTTGGCTGCGTAGGCATCCATCACGCGTGCGCTATACACCAGCGCAGCTCCTGCGTTCAGCGCGACGGCAACGCCCAATGCTTCGGCGATTTCTTCTTTGCTGGCACCGGCTTTCATCGCCGCCGAGGTGTGGACGGTGATGCATCCATCGCAGCGCGTGGTAACGGCAACGGCGAGGGCGATCAGCTGTCGCGTCTTCTCATCGAGGTGGTTGGTCTTATGCCCGGCATCGCTGAGAGTTCGGTAGCCGCGCACGGTATCGGGACTTAGTTGGCCTAACTTTCCAATTGTGTTCAGCAGTTCGCCAAGATAGGCGTTCCAATCCATCATCATGGGATTCGCTCCAGTCAGAGGAGTTTACCTATTAAGCCTGGAGCCGTCTGCATCTTTCTCGATTAGTCCCGCGATTTTGTTGAGCTACGAACCCGTGCCGTTCTGCACGCTGGTGGCGTGATTGTGCTCGAAGGTGACTTTCATCGGATGGCCATTGTTGTCGTACTCGAGTGTGCGATTGCCGTACTCGCCGCCGCTGCCTTGCGGAATGCCTACGCCGATTGCCATCGCGACCTGCAGCTCGTTCATCCCTTGTTTCGCCTGATGCTCAGTGATTGCGCTCCATACGTCGGCAGGCCAGTGCTTGTATAGCTCATGCGGATCGTCGAAGTAGAAGACGTCGTTGAGATAAAGGGTGTAGTCGCCGCCGCGGTTGCCGCCGACTGGGGCCGCGTAGGTGTTCTTGTCATCTGGACGATGAAAGACTGCTAAGACCTGCTCCTCGCGAACGCGAACTCCGGGCGCTATCTCCTCGGCTTTGGTATTCGGTGATGTCGCCTGAATCACATTGGTGATCTGCAGCTTATCGAGAGGAGGCAGCAGCCCGGCAGGATGTTTGAAGTCGACCCGTCCGGAAGCGTAGGGGTAGAAGTAGACCTGATTGCCCGCCTTCACCCAGACGGTCTTGCCATCGATCGCTTCCTTCGAGGATTTCAGATCATAAGCATGAACCTGCGTGGGAACCACGTAATCATCTGCGCTGAAGTTTGGATTCGGCGCCGCTTGTTTCGGAGCCGGCGCGGGCGCATTGCGCTCGCGATAGATGAGAAAAATACGAATGCCGACCAACGCGACAAAGACGAGCAGGATGATCTGAATTCGTGTAGACATAGCGAGGCTTGAATTGTACCGAACCGCTGGATAAGCGTGTCACGCTGGTGAGCTTTCTCCGAAGTTGCTGCGAAACAGCTGAATCATGTCAGAGAAAGCTGAATCGGCAGATAGCGGATCGTAGCGCGGACCTTCGTCGCGCATGAACGCGTGCTCCGCTGGGTACAGCTTCACGCGATACTTCACTCCGCCTTCCTGTAAAGCGGCACGAATCTTCTCATGTCCCTCTTTGGGAACGTGGGGATCGGCTTCGCCGAAGATCATCAGTAGTTCGCCCTTGATCTCCCTGGTCCGTTGTAGCGAACCGGCATCCTCGTCTTTACCGAGTCTGCCATCGTGAATTCCCGTTCCATAAAAGCAGACGGTAGCTCTGACGTCAGGTTGCAGCGCAGCGCGAAAGGCGAGGTGCCCGCCGATGCAGAACCCTGCGGCGGCTAGCTTTGCGGGACTTACCATCGGATGCTGCGCGAGAAAGTCCAGCACGGCGCGGCAGTCGGTGTCGAAGTCTTGAATTGAAGTCCTGGAGGCGTCGGCGAGGCCGCGAGTTCTGCCGGAATCATCGAAGGGCAGAGCCGTGCCCGGTGCTTCAATGCGGTGATAGATTTCCGGCGCCGCGACTACGAATCCATATCCCGCAAGACGTACGCAGGCGCGCAGCATCGGCGGCGTAAGCTGAAAGATGTCGGAGTAAAAGATGACGCCGGGAAACCTGCTCTTACTTTCTGTGCGCGGCGTCGCCACGAACATGCGCAGAGGAGAGTTATCGGCGCTGATATCAGTGAAAGTAGCGCTGACTTGCATTTACATTTGATTAGAACTCACGTGTGGCTGATTGAGCAAAGGTCGGCGCAATGAGAGCGATGGTTCTTCCACATCCGGATTCGATCGCAGCTCATCCGCTTGTGTTGCGCAATCTTCCGGAGCCGCAACCGAAAACGGATGAGGTGCTGATTGAAGTGAGTGCCTGCGGCATTTGCCGTACTGATCTCCACGTGGTGGAAGGCGAGCTTCCGCCGAAGGTGCCGAATGTTGTGCCTGGCCATCAAGTGGTCGGGAGAGTAGTTCGAGCGGGTGCCGAGGCGAAGAGATACGCAGCGGGCGCTCGCGTTGGTGTTCCGTGGCTGCATCGCACCTGTGGAGTTTGCGAGTTCTGCACGCGTGGACGCGAAAATCTTTGTCCTAATGCCGTATTCACCGGGTGGACTGTGAATGGCGGCTACGCCGAGTTCATCGTCGCGGCGGAACCCTTCGTCTATCCCATTCCGGAACAGTTCACCGATCTGGCTGCTGCTCCACTGCTCTGTGCCGGAATCATCGGCTTCCGCTCGCTGCGGCTGGCCGAACTTCAGTCCACAGACACTCTGGGCATTTATGGATTTGGCGCGGCGGGGCATGTCTGCATTCAGGTTGCGCGGCATCTGGGCTATCGTGTGTTGGTTTGCACGCGCGAGGAGAAGCATCGCAAATTGGCCGCCGAGCTTGGAGCCGAATGGGTCGGGGGAGCGTATGACGAGCCTCCGACACCGCTGAACGCCGCGATCATCTTCGCGCCCGCCGGCGAACTGGTTCCTGCTGCACTCAAAAATCTCAAACGCGGCGGCACGCTGGTCCTGGGCGGAATCCACATGAGCGACATTCCGTCGTTCTCCTACGATCTTCTTTACTGGGAGCGGCACATACGCAGCGTGGCCAACAACACACGTCAGGATGGCATTGATTTCCTGCGCATCGCAGCCGAGATTCCGATTCAAACGCAAGTGCAGGCATTCAAGCTGGAGCAGGCGAACGAAGCTCTCGAGGCCCTGAAGAACGACGGAATCCGCGGAGCTGGAGTGCTGACAGTTGGGAAAGGAAGCAATTGATTGGAACGAAAAATCTTTTGGGCGATTTTCATCATCCTCAGCCTGATTGCCGACTTTGCGCTTCCACTCGTGTGGGGAATCATCGCGACCATTCCGCTGTTGTTTGTGAGCTGGTGGATCGCTTATCGCAGCGGCTGGTTCTGATCCGGACCGCGATGAGCATTCTGCAAACGTAAGCTGCAGTCCACCTAGTCCACAAAGTCCATCCAGCGTCCACTACTCCGGTGCCCACACGCGAAACGCAGTATCCTGATCACAGCGGAGGATTCCACATGCCGAAGCTGCAGACACTCGAAGAAACTCCGGTTGGATCTGCTCAATCTTCTTCCTCTCGTCCCCTCTCCGACGAGCAGCTTCGCAAAATGCATGCTTACTGGCGTGCCGCCAACTATCTGACCGTCGGCCAGATTTACTTAAAAGACAATCCTCTGCTCGAGCGGCCGCTCACGCGCGAGGACATCAAGCCGCGATTACTCGGTCACTGGGGCACCACAGCAGGTTTGAACTTTATTTATACGCACCTGAATCGGTTGATCGTTGAGAACGACCTCAACATGATCTACATCATCGGACCTGGTCACGGAGGTCCGGGGCTAGTTGCGCATACCTATCTCGAAGGTTCGTACACGGAAATCTACCCGCACATTGAGCAGAACACAGATGGACTGCGGCGGCTCTTCCGACAGTTCTCCTGGCCTTATGGGATTCCCAGCCACGTAGCTCCTGAGACTCCCGGCTCGATTCACGAAGGCGGCGAGCTTGGTTATTCACTGCTACACGCCTATGGAGCGGCGTTCGACAATCCCGACCTGATCGTTGCCTGCATCGTCGGCGATGGCGAAGCTGAGACCGGAGCATGTGCTGCGAGCTGGCACTCGAACAAGTTTCTCAACCCAGCCAAAGACGGTGCCGTGCTCCCGATCCTGCACCTGAACGGTTACAAGATCGCGAATCCTACGGTGCTTGATCGCATCAGCCATGACGAACTCATCGATTTATTTCGGGGATACGGATATGAGCCGATCTTCATCGAAGGCACCGATCCTGCAGAGATGCATCAGCTCATGGCCGCGACGCTCGACAAAATCATCGCTGACATCCGCGCCATTCAGCAGCGCGCTCGCAAGCAGGTGGCCGTCGAGCGTCCGCGGTGGCCGTTGCTGATCTTGCGCACTCTCAAAGGATGGACTGGTCCAAAAGAAGTCGATGGCAAGCCGGTTGAAGGAACGTGGCGAGCGCATCAGGTGCCGGTGGACGACGTACGGAACAATCCGGCGCATTTGCGCATCCTCGAAGACTGGATGCGCAGCTATAAAGCGGAAGAACTCTTTGACCAAAATGGAACGTTCAAAGATGAGCTGGCGGCGCTGGCCCCCGAAGGACGTCGGCGGATGGGAATGAATCCTCATGCCAATGGCGGGATTCTTCTCGAACCGCTGACCATGCCGCACTTTCGTGAGTATGCGGTGAAGGTGGACAAGCCGGGCACGGTGGAAGTGGAAGCCACGCGTGTGCTCGGACGTTTTCTCCGCGATGTGATCGAACTCAATCAGGACAAGAGGAATTTTCGCTTATTAGGTCCGGACGAAACCGCCTCCAATCGCCTCGATGCTGTGTACGAAGCCACCGGCAAAGAATGGATGGCCAGAGTCGACAAAGTGGACGTGAACCTCACGACTGATGGCCGCGTGATGGAAGTGCTAAGCGAGCACATGTGCCAGGGTTGGCTCGAAGGTTATCTGCTCACCGGGCGACATGGCTTCTTCAATTGCTACGAAGCTTTCATTCACATCGTCGATTCGATGTTCAACCAACACGCGAAGTGGTTGAAGACCACGCGCACTCTTCCGTGGCGTAAGCCGATTGCGTCGCTGAATTATCTGCTGAGCTCGCATGTGTGGCGGCAGGATCACAACGGCTTCTCGCATCAGGATCCCGGATTCATCGATCACGTCGCGAATAAGAAAGCAGACATCATTCGCATTTACTTGCCGCCGGATGCGAACACGCTGCTCTCGGTCGCCGATCACTGTCTGCGCAGCCGCAATTACGTGAACCTTATTATTGCGGGCAAGCAGCCCGCACTGCAGTGGCTCGATATGGATTCAGCTGTCCGCCATTGCACTGCCGGTCTTGGCATTTGGGATTGGGCCAGCAACGATAACGGTGATCCCGATGTTGTCATGGCCTGTGCCGGCGACGTGCCCACACTGGAAGCTCTCGCCGCGACCTCGCTGTTGCGCGAGCACGTTCCCGATATAAGAATTCGCGTCGTGAACGTTGTGGACCTCATGACGCTTCAGCCGTCGAGTGAACATCCGCATGGATTGGCGGATGAAGATTTTGACGAGCTGTTTACCGTCGATCGTCCAGTGATCTTTGCCTTCCATGGATATCCCACTCTCATCCACCGGCTCACCTATCGCCGGCGCAACCACAACAATTTTCATGTCCGCGGCTATAAGGAAGAGGGGACGACTACTACGCCATTCGACATGGTCGTCCTCAATAACCTCGATCGCTTCCAGCTTGCGCTCGACGCGATCCGCAGAATTCCCAGACTGAAAAGCATCAGCGACAAAGCTACCGAGCGCTTTTACGCCATGATGCAGAAGCACAAGCTGTACGTTTCCGAGCACGGGGAAGATCTGCCTGAAGTCCGCAACTGGAGATGGGCTGCGTAAGCGAAGATGGTCACGGACGACGCGGTTTCTACCGTATTGTCGCTCAATAGCGGCTCGTCGTCACTTAAGCTCGGCCTGTATTCGTTTCAGAATGGGAAAGCAGATCGGCTTGCCTGGGGCGAGGCAGAAGAGCTGGGCAGCGGCAATGGACGTCTATGGCTCCACGGTCCCGTGGAGTTGCGATCGAATGAGGGTTCATCTGTGGCCTCGGCAGGTGCTGCCGCACAGTTGCTCATTCAGAAGTTGTTCGACAGCTCGGCTCTCTGCCCTGAGGCAGTAGGACATCGCATCGTCCACGGCGGACCAAAACTGCGCACGCATCAGCGAATCACACTTCAGGTAATCGCTCAACTCAACGACTCGATCCCATTTGCTCCACTTCACTTGCCTCCTGCACTCGATGTATTGCAGCGAGCCATGAAGGCGTTTCCCAACGTGCCGCATGTCGCCTGTTTCGACACTGCTTTTCATCGCACGATGCCCGAGATAGCCGCGCGCCTGCCGTTCGGCCGCGAATTCTTCGAGCGAGGTCTTCAGCGCTATGGATTTCACGGTTTATCGTGCGAGTCGATCGTGCGAGCTCTCGGAGCCGAACTCCCCCCACGCACTGTCATTGCTCATTTAGGGAACGGATGCAGCATTACTGCAGTCAAGAATGGGGCGTCGGTGGAAACCAGTATGGGACTTACTCCGACCGGCGGAGTCATGATGGGAACGCGCACCGGTGATCTTGATCCGGGAGTTCTCCTAAATCTTCTGCGCAGCGGGTATGACGAGAAGAAATTAGATTCTCTGCTGAATCACCACTCTGGGCTCCTGGGCGTTTCTGGAATCAGCAGTGACATGCGCCAGCTGCTGAGTGAGAGAGACAAATCGCCAGATGCGTGCCTCGCAATTGAGATGTTCTGCTACTCAGTCCGAAAAAGCATCGGAGCCATGGCAGCAGTGTTAGGCGGAATCGATATGCTTGTCTTCACCGGCGGCATTGGCGAGCACTCCGCGGTTGTCCGACGTGAAATCTGTTCGAACTTGCAACATCTCGGAATCGCGCTCGATGAAATCGCAAATCAAAATAATGCGACTAGGATCGGTTCTGCTAACTGCGATGTTCGGGTGATTGCAACGGACGAGGATCTGGAGATCGCGCTGCACGCGCGAGCGCTGTCGCAAAACAGCTAGTTCCAACATATCTTTGAACTAACTTCAACAAGTCCCTCAGCTACAATCGCCACGCATGACTGAAGACCGCATGAAGCTGTATCGCACAGCAGAGGGCGCGCTGATCGAAAGCGGCGGGACTATTATGCAACTCGAAAATGTCGCATGGGACGCAATGATTACCCGCGACGATCTGTTCGCGCATCTCTCGCATCTCACCACAAGCGCCCGCGCTCTCCCAAATCGGAACGTCGCCGAGTTTCGCCTGAAGCCTCCCATCGGCAGCCAGGAAGTGTGGGCTGCAGGCGTGACCTACTTCCGCAGCCGAAACGCGCGCATGGAAGAATCAAAGAGCGCCGGAGGCGGCGACTTCTACGATCGCGTGTACAACGCCGAACGCCCGGAGCTCTTCTTTAAAGGTACGCCGCACCGCGTCGCTGGCCCGGGCGCCAAAGTGGCGATCCGTAGCGACGCAAAATGGTCGGTTCCCGAACCGGAACTCGCAGTTCTGGTAAGTCCCACAGGCAAGGTGATCGGCTACACCATTGGCAACGACATGAGTTCCCGCGACATCGAAGGCGAGAACCCTCTTTACCTGCCGCAGGCAAAAGTCTATGACCGCAGTTGTTCGCTCGGACCCGGCATTCTTCTAACCTCGACGCCGCTTCCGTCCTCCACGGAGATCAGCCTCCAGATTGATCGCGGTGCGAAGCAGGTCTTTGCCGGCTCAACTTCGCTCAGCAGCATGAAGCGGGATATTAAGACCCTAGTTGAGTATCTTTACCGCGACAACTCATTCCCCAATGGCTGCTTTCTCCTCACCGGAACCGGAATCGTCCCGCCGGACTCGTTCACGCTGCTGCGTGGGGACGAGATTCGCATCACGATCGAGCCGATCGGCACACTCGTGAACGTCGTCGCCTGAAATGTCAGGCGTAGTCCAAGGTTCCTCTTGACATCCCTTCGTCCAGGGAACATCGTTTTAACGCCTCAGCGTGGAAAGGGTCTCCATGAACGCCCAAAAGACAGTTCTCATCACTGGATGCAGCAGCGGATTCGGCAAAGTAATCGCCGAGAACTTGGCTCGCAAAGGCTATCAAGTATTTGCCTCCATGCGGAATGCGAACACACGGAACTCCGGTGCCCGCGATGAACTCCTCGAGCTAGCGGCACGCGAGCTGTTGCAGCTCACAGTCATAGATCTTGACGTGACCGATGACGATTCAGTCGAGCGTGCAGTCGCGGGAGTCATTGCGGAAGCCGGAAGGATCGACATTCTGATCAACAACGCAGGATACGCACTCTGGGGACTAGCCGAGACGTTCACCGTTGAACAAGCCAAGCGAATTTTCGACACCAACTTTTTCGGCATCGTGCGCATGAATCGCGCCGTGCTGCCGCACATGCGGCGCGAACGCGACGGTTTGCTCATTCACATCACCAGCGCCGCGGGCAGAGGCGTGCTGCCGGGCATGAGCTTGTACACGGCCACCAAATTCGCAGTGGAAGCACTGGCCGAGTGCTATCGCTACGAGCTGTCGCAGGCGGGAGTCGACTCTATCACCGTAGAACCCGGACCATTCCGCACCGAAGTTTTCGCCAAAGCCGAAGCGGCAGCCGATCTCACGCGAGCTCATGAATACGGAGCAGTGGCAGACATCCCGAACCAGATCGCCGCTGGTCTGGAATCGTCTGCGGCTCCCATGCAGGAAGTCGCCGAGGAGGTCGCACGGCTGATCGAAACGCCAGCCGGCAGCAGACCCATGCGCACTCTGCTTGGGCCAATCGTCGGAGCGTTGCAGCCAATTAACGACGTCTCCGCACAAATCCAACGCGAGCTCCTGACCGGATTGGGCCTCGGACAATTGCTCTCCGTCGCTGCTGCAAAAGGTCAAGCAGCGTAGCTGAAGTAAGCGAAGGGATATTCACAAGAGGACCGCAGCAACATCCGCCTGAAGAGGAAGGCCCCGACGACCGTAGCTGGGACCGCGTTCTTCCTCTGCTTTTCTCGGCAAGCAAAATCGAGGGTGCAAAGTCTTGAGCTGGCGATATGAGCGAGCATTGCATCCTTGATGCTCTGCCGAACCTGGTGATGTCCCCTGGCACGCCTCCATTGCCGGTCTGGTATCCTGCCCAGTCGCATGAACAAGGTTTTTGCTAACGCTGACGACGCCATCTTGGATATTCACGACGGAGCTACCGTCATGTTTGGTGGCTTCGGCTTGTGTGGCATTCCCGAGAACCTGATCGCCGCCATGGTGCGCAAGGGTCCGAAGAATCTCACGACCATCAGCAACAACGTTGGCGTCGACCACTGGGGCCTGGGGCTCCTTCTTGAGGCGGGACAAATCACCAGGCACATCGGCACCTATGTCGGCGAAAACAAGTTTCTTGAAGATCTGGTACTCAGGAAAAAGATCGATCTCCAACTGGTTCCGCAGGGAACATTTGCGGAGCGCATTCGCGCCGGAGGAGCCGGCATTCCCGCTTTCTTTACGCCGACCGGCGTTGGCACCGTGGTGGCGGAAGGGAAGGAGACGCGCGAGTTCGACGGCCGTCCCTACTTAATGGAGCGCTGGCTCAAGGCCGACTTCGCGCTCATCAAGGCATGGAAGGGTGACAAATGGGGCAATCTCGTCTTCCGCAAGACGGCAAGGAATTTTTCGCCCATGATGGCGACCGCAGCGAAAGTGACCATCGTTGAGGTCGAGCACTTAGTCGAGGTCGGAGAGATCCAATCGGACCAGGTGATGACGCCAAGCGTCTATGTGAAACGAATCTTCCAGGGCACTGGCTACGAGAAGCGCATCGAGCGAAGAACGCTGAGAAAGAGGACTGCGTAACAGAACCGTCGGCGGTAGCCGAAGGCTTGGTGAGGGGCGACTTGCCCGGCGCCAATTCGGCGTGAATGGCAGCAGTCAACGAAGCCAAGCGGCGCAAGAAGAAGCGGCTTTACCGCGCAGCTACTGCCGGTCTTCCATCACGGCATGGGGGACTCAGCACTTGCCTGCCACTTTGATGAGCAGCACTGCATTAAAGACGATACCGAGTGCCGCGAAGACGAAGGTCGCAACGGTCAGCGCGCCGCTTGCACTCCGCTTGCGCCAGCGTGACCACAAAAGCATGAGCACCACTTCGAGGATCAGCAACACGGCAGCGGGTTTTCTGAATCGGCAATAAAGCTCGACAGCTGGTAATAATGAAAGAGAGAAGAAGAAAAGGACAACTGCAACGGCAAGAAACAGCAGTGTGGTTCCTTGTGAATTGCGCATTGGTTCGATTGTACTGAGTAGCTGAGTTTATGAGCACCCCTCCGAAATTGGACAAGAGCAAGGATGTCGAAAAACGCGAGCGCATCGTGCGCCGCATTGCACGCGAGTTGCGCGACGGCTTCTATGTGAACCTTGGCATCGGCATGCCTACGCTGGTTGCCAATCACGTTCCTCGAGGCATGGAGGTCGTGCTGCAAAGCGAGAATGGCATGCTAGGCATCGGACCATATCCATTCGAAGGCGACGAAGATCCCGACTTGATCAATGCGGGAAAAGAAACCGTCACCGAAATCCCCGGGACGGCGTACTTCTCCAGCGCCGACTCATTCGCGATGATTCGCGGCGGTCACATCGACCTAAGCGTGCTTGGCGCGATGGAAGTTGATGAAGAAGGCAACATCGCCAACTGGATGATTCCTGGAAAAATGGTGAAAGGCATGGGAGGGGCGATGGACCTCGTGGCCAGCGCTCGCCGCGTAGTCGTCGCGATGGAGCACACCACGCGCGAAGGCGCTCCCAAGATTCTGAAGCGTTGCACTCTTCCTCTAACCGGGCTGAAAGTTATCGACACAATTGTCACCGAGATGGCTTACATCCGAGTGACGGCAGCAGGACTCGTCCTTGAGGAGATCGCGCCGAGTCTCACGGCTGAACAGGTGCAGCAAGCTACCGAAGCGAAGCTGATTCTGTCGCCGGATCTCAAAGAAATGCGCTGTTGAATCTATTTACTTCTCGACAAAGGCGGGCTTGACCGATCCACCGTCGTGCTGCTTTTAAGCCGTCGCTGGTCAATGATTTAGCCCGTGGCATATCAACTCAAGAGATACGTCCAGTGACCAAGGTCACTTGTCGTTCCCTTAAGACAAGCTCATAAATAGCCCAATAAACCGGCCTCTTTTCGAGGGCGGTTCACCCCCCACTGCGCTATATGGGCTTTGGTCGCGCCAAGACGGTATTCATCCTCGCAGCAGGACTGTGTGCCACGACCGCCGGATCTGCTTCAATCCCGAGCCAGCCGCTGATTTTGGAAGCCGCGCCCTCACCCTTCGACATGGAAGACGGCGAGCTTGATCCAGGCGTCATTCCCAATTCGGCAGTCGCGAGCAGCGACCATTGCGACCAGCTTGCGCGTATGCAGGAAGAGTTCGAGCACGGCATGGCACTCTCGGACCTGAGTCGAGTTCAGGGACCGGAACAGCATGATCCACTCGGCGTCTGGGGCAAGTTTCGACTGGCGGTCGCGAATGTTTCCGATCCTTTTTCCGTGATGGTTACGGCGATCGATTCCGAATTTGGAAATGCTACCGGTCCCTCATCATCTTTGCCGCGTGGAGCAGATGGCTTCGGCGAGCGCTTCGGACTATCCCTCGCTGGACAGGCATCCAGCGAATTTTTCTCCACCTTTCTCGTTTCCAGTCTGTTCCGCCAGGATCCGCACTATCATCGCGATCCCGATGCTTCGACCAGGAGCCGCATCGGCCACGCGTTGTCCTATATAGTGGTGACGCGTTCCGATTCGGGAGATCGGATGTTCAACTTTGCAGAATTTCTGGGGACAACTTCATCGTCGGTGGTCGAAGGCAGCTTCCATTCTGAATGGAAGCGCGGCCCCGGAGCCAGCGCGCAGCGAATCTTCATAAGCATCGGCTCCGACGCGGCATGGAATCTCATGACCGAGTTTCTACCCGATGTGGCGCGCCACGTGAATCCACGATTCATCATCCTTCGACGATTGGCGGAAAAAGCTGCTGCCCAGAACTAGCTTCAGTTCTTGTTATTCCGAACGCCTCAGTCAAGCACGAGTAGAAACGCTCCCTGTTGAGACTGTCATTCCTCGCGCCGCCGCGACAAACCATCGGCTGCCGAGATTCGGGTGTGCGGCGCGGGGAACCTGCTGTTTCTGGGAGGTAAAGGAAACAGCGGATCCCCCCGGAGCGCACGCCAATTCCTGCACGGGGACAATTCATCGCTGCGCTCCGAGGGATGACAGTGCGAAAAAGGGATCAGGCATTCCAGCCTTCTGCCGCAACCACAATGCCACTAGATCTTCACCTCCATTTCCAACTTCTCCATCATGTCGTTCAGTTTTTGATTGGCCCCATCGCGCTGCGTCTGTAATTGCGCGAGGTCTTTCCGCAGCGTAGCTAATTCGTCTTCTTCGCGATTCAATTCACCTGTATAACGCTCGGCCAGGGAACGCGTTTCCGATCCTTTTAGCGCGGTCAGATTCTCGCGAAGACGCTTCTGGTCGTCGAAGATCGAACTGATCTTGGTCTTTGCATTCGAGATTTGCTGTTCGTAGTGAGCGATCTCGTTCTTCTGTTGAATGATGGGTCGCAGTGCGTCTTGAATCTTGTCGTTTGCCCAGCCCTGGCGGACGAAGATCGCAATCTGGTCGGGTGTGATGTTGGTCAGAGCGAAGCTCGTGCCGAAGGAATGGACTTCCTCAAACTCCAGCGAAGAAGATTGCGCGGGATCGACTTTCACGCGGAAGCGATACGCCGAGGCTGAGGTCTCCACCGGCTTGGCGCCACCGGCGAGCTCCCAGCCGCTGCGCTGCGGATGTTCGATGACGACTTCGCGCTCTTTTGCATCCTCGTTGCGAACGATGTAGGTATGATGCTCGCGCTCCTGCGATTCGTGGAAGAGGACGCCGCGATGAATGCGAACCAGCGTCACGCGTTGTCCTTCGCCTTTGACCTCGGACTTGATCTGCACCGCCGGATCTGCTGCGTACGAGATCAAGCGTTTCTCGCCGGGACGGATCGCGTCCATCAGGCCTTCGCCGGCAAATGTCTGTGCCTCCTGAATGCTGAAGCTGCCGCCATCGAGCGTGAGGCCGCTGGTGTTGTCGAGCCACAGCGCACGCAAAGCTCGGGGCTCGCGCGGATTCCATAACGTGACCTTTTCGGCATCGATGCGGGATTGCAGAATGGGCACGAGCGCTGACTGGTTTTTGTGAATCGTAATCGGCTGCTTGATCTTATATTCGAAAACGTCTCCTAAGTCGTGAGCGTCGGCGGTCGGTTGGTGGGATTCCATCAAAGATGCCACATCACGTTCTTCCTTCGTGAGCATCGGTGGGCTGTTAGCCGCAAAGATGCCACCGGCAATGCCTCCGCCGTATCCGGCTCCTAGTCCTGCTCCGCGTCCATTGCCAATGAAGTTTCTTATTTTTTTATCTGCTGAGCCGAAGGCATCAGAAATGGGCCCTCCTATCGGAGCGGCCCCTGGCGGCGGAGGTGGAGGCGGTCCTTGGGCAAGCTCTTGCAATGTCTGCTCGTGAGTCTGCGGCGTCAGCATTGCCAATTCGGGAAGACCGACGACCGGTCGGCGGGCGTAGTACGGCTGGGAGATTTCCTGCACAAAGCTCTGCGGCGCTCCGGCGATGAGCGAGAGTTCAACATTGTCCCAGTCTTCGCCGACGGTGTTGTCCACCACCGCCCAGCCTTGAAGGAGTGGCTTCTCTTTCGCGTTGGCGGGGAGCACGATGCGGTAAGTGCTTTTCCAAACTGGGACTTCGCTGATGTAACTCACGGAGAGCTCGCGATCTCCGCTGCCTTCGGTGGAGATGGTCATCTTGCGGACATCGGCCGCGCGGCTGGAGGCGATGAGCGAGAGATATCGGCTGACCTCTTCATTCAGATCGTGCTCGAGCAGATGAACGCTGGTTGCCGGCGTAAGCCGAAACGTTCTCAAATCGCCGGAGTCAGTGATGACCGACAGCTCGGTGTGAGTTCTGCTTTGGGAAATCTTCTCGTCGTCATCTTTCTCCGGAGAGGTAACGGTTTCGACGCTCAACAAACGACCAACTGCGCTCTCCGAGCCACTGTGAACCTCGACCCGCGCGCCGCGCAGCGCGTCGAGAAACTCGGCGGTTGTGGTCTTCTCTCCGATGGGGAGTTGCAGCGTGCTGAGGCGCTGATCCAGCGGCGCGGTCGAGTTGTAACTGACGTCGGTGATCCGTCCGCCGTTGAGGTCGATCGCAGTGAGCGACTTCAGAACATCGTTGAGTTGGGAAGTCGTAAATGCAATGGTGACGCTTTGATTGCCATGTATGCGTCCGTCATGCTCGAAGTACCCAACACCGTTCTTGTAGAGCGCCACATGGCGCACCGGCAGGCGATCACTGACGCTGGGAGTTGCCGTTGCAATTACCCGCTGTGCAAAGGCACTCCCGTTTAGAATTCCCAGAACCAAAATGAAACAAATTCGACCACGCATACACGCACGTCCTCCAATAGAGCTAATGCAGCAAATTGCGAGAAAAGTTACGAAGCTCTAAGGGATAGACACCAGAGTTGCTGGTTCTTGCGGGAAATCTTTCGAGTGATAGATCAGGGTTCCGCTGTTTTACGTAGGGTTCGGGGTTCTCGCGTCTACCTCGCGGAGTTCTATTGTGCCGCCGTGCAGCAGGGTAGGACATTCGCGAGCAAGTTCGACGGCGGCGTTGTAGTTCGGGGCTTCGATCAGGAAGTAACCGCCGAGC
>Ga0134126_10002139_pt1 | contig 25079 bp, 22 predicted proteins | sample KB31752_FD_96881 | JGI IMG/M metagenome (GOLD analysis project Ga0134126, IMG submission 96881) | Terrestrial soil microbial communities with excess Nitrogen fertilizer from Kellogg Biological Station, Michigan, USA - KB3-175-2 | ecosystem: Environmental > Terrestrial > Soil > Unclassified ... | reverse complement strand
CGCTTGAGGGCACTTGGGATTCGGCCTTAAGGTGCCGCTCGATTCTTCGCCAAGCCAACAGAACCAGAATCCGGAGAAAGCGACGTATGGGGCACGCCGGTAAATGGATTTTACGCTGCGTTTCTGCGGCATCGCCGTTGGGTGGTGCGTTGCAGCTTGCCATTGTTCATCGGCGTATGCCCAAGGCATGGGCCAGGACATCTCGTCGATTCTTCAGCAAATCCAGCAGGGCAACGGTAGCGGCGCGGGCATTCCGACAAATCAACAGCAACCTCAATCACAGACCATTCAAGCGCCAGTGGGGCCGCCTCCGGTTTCGGCGCCGTCGCGGATCGAACTGATTCTTTCCGATCGCGCGGGCCTGCCTCTCCGCCAGTTCGGCTACGACGTCTTTGCCGGGCTCAATCAGATTTCTGTACCGCAGGTGGGTTCGATACAGGGCTATTACGTCCTGGGTCCTGGCGACGAATTGCAGATCACGCTGCGCGGACAGGAAAATGCAAGTTACGACGTGCTGGTCGACAACGATGGCAACATTTCGTTGCCCAAGCTGCCCCCCATTCGCGCAGCTGGCCGCACCTTTTCGGACTTTCAGTCGTCGCTGCAATCTGCCGTTAAACAGGCGTACATCTCGACCAATGTTTACGTTTCGGTGGGTCAGCTTCGCCGCGTGAGCGTGACGGTTGCGGGCGAAGTGAATTCGCCGGGCGTCAAGCAGGCGACGGGGCTTTCCACGCCGCTCGATGCGTTGGTTTTGGCGCTGGGCGTGAAGAAATCGGGCAGCTTGCGCAATATCCGCATCGTTCGTGGTGGGCGCATCATTCCTTATGACCTCTATCATGTGCTGCTGAACGACGGTTCGGCGCCGCAGGTCTTGCTGCAGGATGGCGACCGTATCGTCGTGCCGACGCTGGGCAAAGTTGCAGCCGTCAGTGGCTGGGTGCGGCGTCCAGGCATTTATGAACTCCGCCCGGGGCAGGACGCGATTTCGTTGCAGGAGCTTCTTCGCCTGGGCGGCGGGCTGCAGGTGCGCGGCAATTTCCGCTATGCGCTGCAGACATCTGCTCCGAATCCTGGACCGCGACGGCGAACAGCGGTTCGCTTATGATCACGACGAAGACCCCCGAACCGGCTTCCTTGAGCTTGATCGGAGCGGGCATCGTCGGCTTGGGCTTCCTGAGGCGCAAAAAGGTGGCCTGACGGGCGCCAATATCCAATACGCATATCGGTGGGGCAGCTCTTGGAGCTGCCCCATTTTCTTTGTTGCTTTGCGTTGATTGGGATCAATGCGGGACTGGCTGCGGCGGCTACTATCTGCTGCCCTAAAAGCCTTCGTCCGCCAAAGCATGCTTTGCTGCACCTTTCTTGGTCTTCTTCTGATGCAGTCAGAGGGTCGATGGTTCGATCCCATCCGGGCTCACCAACAATTCACCACCCAAGCGTCGATGTCGGAGCCTCGGCGAAAGTACCGCGTTCCCGGATTCATCGATGCCGAAGAATAATCCGAACGCTCAAAGCCAGTGCGTTTTTCAAATTGCTAGCTGACCGAATATTCCGCCTTGCCCACCACCATATCGATAACTGTCGTCAGCCAGATCATGTGTACACATTCGACGACGTTGTAAGCTTTGCTGTCGAACCAGAAATCGATATCGGCCAGACTGCGCAAGGGGTTGTCTGGCAAAGATCCGGTGAAGCCGACAACTGAAATCCCGCGCTCACGCGCATGGCGCGCGGCGTTCACTACGTTCGGTGAACGTCCGCTGACGGAGATCAGGACCAGCGCATCCTGCTCGTGGCCGTAAGCCTCGACGGCGCGTGCCATCCAATGGTCGTATCCGTAGTCGTTGGCGAAGCAGGTGATTAAATTCGTGCTGCTGAATGTGACTGAAGACACCTTGCCCTGTTTGGTGAAATCAACAGCTCCGTGTTCGGCGATGGAAGCGCTGGCACCGTTGCCTGCGAACATCAATTTACCGCCGCGATCGCGGACGGAAACAGCAAGGTCGTGAAATGACTTGAGGGAATTGAATATCTCAGGTGTAAACGCAGCACGACGATAGCGGTCGTAATAGTCTTCGAGCCATCGGGTCCAATCGGTTTCTGCCACAGTTCGCTCCTACTCTGCCGATAGCTTATCGTACAACACATTGGAAATGCGACGGTCGCGATTGTAGATTTCATCGACCAGGCACATCACCGATAGTGCCTGAGCAGAAGTTCCGAATTCGATCTTGCCATTGCCTTTAATGGCGGCAAAGAAGTGCGCAGCCTCGCTGTCCCAACTGATATCGTTATCGAATATCTGGCGCGCCTCGCTTTCCCAAGTCGCAGCCGGTGCCGTGGAGCGGTTCGTCGCGATAGAGAGCTCCTCCGCACCGTATGTACCCGATGACGTCTTCAGACCGTTGAGCACGAGATAACCACGCTCAAGAAACACCTCGAGCGAAAACAAATGACGCCACTGTGTCATTGTGGAGTGGAAAGAGACTTCTAGACCCGTAACGTTGTCGCGCATTAGTGCGAACACGTTGTCCTCGATCCCTGGCATGTTCCAATAACGACTCGAAACCAGCGCGTGAATCTCATCGAACCTAGCTCCGGACAGATGGAGAAAAAGGTCGAGCATGTGAATGCCCTGGTCGATCAGAATGCCGCCCCCGGCCAAGTCCTTTTTGGACCGCCACGTCGTCAGATAATCGGAATCAACGCTCTTGCCGTATCGGCCCCGCATCCAAAGCATCCGGCCATATTTGCCGCTATCGATTGCTTGCTTCATCACCGCCACCGCTGCGTGATGGCGATGGTTAAAACCATACATCAGGATGCGCCCCGAAGCGCGCTCGACCTCCATGATCTCTTCTACCTCAGCCGCCGTGAAGGCCGGCGGCTTTTCACAAAACACATGCTTGCCAGCCCTGAGAGCGGCAATGGTCGTTTGCTTGTTCAGAAAATTAGGCAGGCAGACGAAAACTGCATCGATCTCGGGATCTTCAATGATCGCGTGTAAAGAAGGCGCGCCGCGCAAGCGTGGAATGCGCGCGGGCTCGGCATCATAAATCGAGCGGATCTCGATGCCGGCAATCCCCTGCGCGGAGCGAGCGCGAATTTCTCCCATTTTGCCGTAACCGATAATTCCGACCCTTACCCGCATTCGGGCTCCCCCCTCCACTGTGTTTAATTCGCAAAGAAGATGGCACCATTGTTATGAGCGAGCAACGAAAAACCCTAACGTTGCAGCTAAAAGCTTAGCTTTAAGGCGCATTTTCCGTGCATTGCCTTCGCGATGCCGCTGTCTGCGCGCTGTCCATCTTCGCGTTTACCTTTCCATCAACGCGCAATGGATGTCGGCGTAGTCGAATTGTCGCGCAGCCGATGGAAGTTATTGCCGCAGCGATAGCTATACAGTAGCGCCTACCGCACGCACATCGACAGGATTCTGCACAGATGCCCCCATAATGGTAACGCTACCGCCCGCGGCCTCGACCAGTGCACAACCCGCGGCGATATCCCACCACATGATGCCTTGCTCTTCATAGCCATCAACTCGTCCCGCAGCCAACCATGCAAGCGACAATGCGGCCGAGCCCAACATACGGACCTTCCGCCACTTGGACTCTAGCGACGACAATTTCTCCAATGCTTCGGTTCCATGATGACCGCGTACCGGAAATCCTGTTGTTAGAATTTCGTGACCAGTGCTAGGTCGCATCACGGCATTTTCATTAATGAAAAATCCTACGTCCTTGCCGCCTGCGAACATCTCATCACGGTTGAAATCGAAGATGGCTCCCAGCATTGGTTTCATGCCCATGCAAAGAGCCACTGAAGTGCAACAAAGCGGTATACCGCGAGAGTAATTAAACGTGCCATCAAGCGGATCGACTGCCCAGTAAATTGCATCCGCCGTCACTACCTCATTCGGGACCCAGCCGCTTTCTTCCGCTAAAATCGGATAAAAGCTCGCTGTTCGCAAACTCGCGATGATCGCGGCTTCGGATAATTTGTCCTCGGCGAGCTTGATATCCCTGCCTCTCACGTCGGCAGCGCCTATGCCTATTTCGCGCCTGCGTCGCAAGACCTCGGCGCCAGAACGTGCCGCCATCTGTGCAATCTCTAGCAACGGGCGCGCTTTTTCATCCGCGAAGAATTCCGAAGTCGAAGGTGCCATGAACTCTGTTTGGTGTTGGAAGGGCGGGAAACACATTGTACACTGCTTTTCATCGAAACCACATGATTTCGCCTTTGTGTGATGTGACTTAAATCGTTGGAACCTGGAACATCTCAAACGAGTGGCTTGGCGGCGCGCCTGATCGCAGCACAGCGTGAGGGATCGCTTGTCTCGACCTGTCCTGGCGACGCTGTCGCCACACTTGAAGGCGCGGAGGCGGTCCAAGATCAGTTCATCGCCACACTCGGATCGATTGCCGGCTGGAAGTTGGGGGCCACTATGGCCCCGATTCGCGTTACTCTCGGCCTTCCCCGCCCGTTCTTCGGCGCTGTACCCGCGGGCCGCGTAGCCAAAAGCGGGATACTCTTTGGTCCTTGGTCGGACACTGTCGGAATCGAGAGCGAATACGCGTTCCGGTTCGGACGCAATCTGACGCCTGGCGAGTCGGTCACGAAGGAAACCGTTGCCAATGCGATCGAGAGTGTTCATGCCGCCTTCGAAATTCCGGCATCCCGTTACGCCAAGGGTGTCGGTGGCGAAGGCGGGCTGATGCTCGTCGCTGATAATGGCGCTGGGGGATGGATCATTGTCGGTGAAGGGCGAGCGCCAACGTCCATTGCCGACTTGGTTCATGCCCAAGTGCGCCTTTCGGTCAGTGGCGAATTGCGAGCGGAAGGGAATGCGGAACCGATTGATGGCGCCCCATTCGAGATTCTTGCGGAATTCGTCCGTCTGGCACACAAGCGCGGTTATTCAATCGAGGCTGGCCAATTCGTTGTCACGGGCAGTTGCACGGGCTATACGCAGGTACCGCTTGGTGCGGAACTGATTGCCGAGTTCACTCATATCGGACGGGTGCGCACAGTTCTTCAGCGGGAGTGAAGTGATCCGGGGCGGGCTGTTAGGAAGTCGTAAGGAAATATGATGGCTGCACTCGATGCACCAAAGCGAGTGGCTGTTCTGTCGCGATCATTCTCGCGCCATCCCGTTTTGCGCGCTGAGTTGCAAAAGCATTACCCCGATGCAAAGTTCAACGACACGGGCCGGACGCTAGCCAAGGAAGAATTGGCAGAATTCCTTGCCGGTTATGACGGGGCGATCGTCGCGCTTGAGCGTCTGGACGATCAAGCGCTGGAAGCCATGCCGACACTCAAGGTTCTATCGAAATATGGTGTCGGCCTCGACAATATCGATCTCAGCGCCGCATCGCGCCGTGCCATTCGCGTCGGCTGGCGTGGTGGCGTCAACAAGCATTCCGTGGCCGAACTCGCGATCGCGCTGATGATCGCGTTGCTGCATAGGGTACCGCAGGCGGCCGACGAAGTACGAAGTGGCCACTGGCGCCAGCTCAAAGGCCGCGAACTTGGAGGGCAGACCGTGGGCGTGCTTGGCTGCGGCCATGTCGGTCAGGAAGTCGTGCGCCTTCTTGCTCCGTTCAAGTGCAAAATTCTGTCGCATGACATGCGCGATTTTCCCGATTTCTATGCCGAATATCGGGTGACACCGGTGAGCCTTGAAGACCTTTTCCGCAATAGCGCCATCGTCACAATTCATCTTCCGTCGACTGCAGCCACATGGCGGATCGTCAATGATCGCCTGCTTGGGTTGATGCAGCCGGAGGCTGTTCTAGTTAATCTGGCACGCGGGGGGCTGGTGGATGAGGCCGCGCTCAAGGCGAGGCTGATAGACGGAAGCCTCGCTGCGGCAGCCTTCGATGTGTTTGAGAGCGAGCCGCCTGTCGACAAGGAGCTTCTGAACCTTCCCAACATGCTGGCTACACCCCACATTGGCGGCTCAAGCGAGGAAGCCGTTCTTGCAATGGGCCGGGCAGCCATCGAAGGGCTGTTTGAGGCGCGCGATCCGCTCGAAGAAGGCTATATACCAGTCTGGGTGCGGTAGATCGAATTCCGGAGACGCAAGATGCGTAAATTCGCCATGATCCCTGCACGCATGGGAAGCCAGAGGCTGAAGCAGAAGAATCTGCGTGAGCTGGGCGGCATTACGCTCATCGCACGCGCAATCCGTAAGGCCAAGGCAACCGGCATCTTCGACGAGATATGGGTCAATTCAGAGCATCCCGTCTTTGGAGAAATCGCGGCGGCAGAGGGTGTGAGATTCCATCAGCGGCCCGAAGTGCTCGGCGGACATGCCGCGACGAGCGAAGACTTCATCTACGAATTCCTGATGGCGCATCCCTGCGATTACATCTTTCAGCTTCATTCAATCGCACCGCTGCTCACGGTTGACGAAGTGCTCGCCTTCGTCGAGGCTATGCTCGCAAGTGACTGCCAGGTCATGCTGTCCTATGTTCCCGAGCAGATCGAATGTGCGATGGAAGGCAAGCCTCTCAATTTCCATTTTGGCGCTAAGCAGAATTCGCAAGAACTCGTCCCAATCCAGAGAATCACCTGGAGCGTCACGGGCTGGCACGCGCCCACCTTCATCAAAGGACACGAGACCAGCGGCAATGGCACTTATGCCGGGAAAGTTGGGTTCTATGCGATCAAGCGCGCCAGCGGACACATCATTAAAACGCAGGAAGACCTGGACATCGCCGAAGCAATGCTGCCAAGAATTGAGGGTGTGTAGATGCGGTGCGCCGAAGACGATTGAGAACCAATCCGACTAGTAAACGCGGTGTTATGCAGTGCACGGTCGCAAATAATTGTGGTAGTAAGTATGTGGTGATTTACTGGCTGTATCGGTTTCGAGCAGCGGTTCCGAAGCACAAGAGCCTAAAGGCATGAGTTTCGAGACGACAAAGACTAATAAGATCAGGTCGCCGGAATTTTTTGCGACTTATCTCACCGGCCGTATTATCGATATCGGTTGCGGACCGGACCCGGTCGTGCCGACAGCGGAAGCCTTCGATATGAAGGATGGAGATGCTCAGGAGATCGCTAAAATCCGTGCTGTGGGGGCCTATGACTGCGTTTACAGCTCTCACTGCCTGGAGCATATGTGCGATGTCGAAGCGGCTCTGGCACAATGGTGGAGCCTGGTTAAGCCGGGAGGTTATCTCATCACCGTGGTGCCTGATGAGGATTTATATGAGCAGGGTGTGTGGCCAAGCCGCTTCAATCCCGATCACAAGGCGACTTTCCGTCTCGAGGGAGAGACGTCGTGGTCGCCTGTTTCTCGTGATATCCGGAAACTAATCGCTTCATTGCCAGACGTACAGATCATTGCCGTTGAACGGCAGGACATGGGCTACGACCATTCGCTCAAAGGGCATGGCGAAAGCCGGCTAGGGCAGGCGGCACGTAAAGGAATCAACAAGTTTATCAGACCAGTGTTTCGCAAGATCGGGTGGGATGGGACGGCCAAGCCAAAGCCGCTATTACGCCTTGCCCATAACTGGTTCGGCGTGTTGGTCGACCAAAGCAACTACGGCGCACTATGTCAGATTCAAGTCGTCGCGCAAAAGAATACAAACAATCTCCTTTGAAGGAACCTAAAAGGCTATGACCGCTCTGGAGTGTTTCGACTTTGAACTTTCTGAGCACGATGACATTTGCAGGCGGCGATGGCTGGTTCAAGGATATCTGCGATGCCGTCTCGTCGTTCTTAGAAAAATTGCTGTACGTGTCCAGCAGACTCATATTCTCATCGGGCCAATATTGCGCGGCAGTCTGGCGCGCGCGCATAGTTATGCTGTGGCCTGACTGAGATGAGTACAGACCCGAACCGGTTTTCTAGATCGAAGGATGGCAAAATTAGCGGCATCCTGATCGTGGGCGATATCATGCTAGATCGCTTTGTCTATGGCTCGGTCGAGCGCGTGTCGTCAGAGGCACCGATACCGGTGCTGAAGTTCGAGCACGAACAAGTGATGCTCGGGGGCGCGGCAAACGTCGCCAGCAACGTCGTCGATTTCGGCGGTGTGGCGGAACTGCTCGGGCTCGTCGGAAACGACGAGTCCGGGCATATGCTGGAAACTCTCGCCGAGCAGCGGAAGCATCTTCGATTCTCTTTTATGCGCAGCACCATGCGCAATACGACGACGAAAGTTCGTTTGGTCGCTGGTCGTCACCAGATCGCTCGCCTCGATACAGAACCCAGTCGCGGCTTAGACGAGGCCGAAACGAGCCAGTTGCTCGACAAAATCCGCATGGGTCTCAGTCGTGCCGATGTCCTTATCCTCTCCGATTACGCAAAAGGTTGCCTCACCGACGAAGTTCTTCGTGGTGCCATTAGCTTGGCACGCGAGGCTGGTATTCCCGTCATCGTTGATCCTAAGCGCAAGGATTTCGCTTGCTATAGCGGGGCGACGCTCATCGCACCGAATTTGCACGAACTTGAGCTCGCGAGCGGCACACGCTGCGGTGACGATGACAGCATAGTGACTTCAGCACGAGTAATGCTCGATGGAACAACGGCCGGCGCCATTCTGGTGACACGTGGGGCACAGGGCATGTCGCTGGTTGGACGCGACGGCTGCGTCTTGCATCTGCCGGCACAGGCGCGGCAGGTGTTTGACGTCTCAGGAGCCGGTGACACTGTGGTTGCTATACTTTCCGTTCTGCTGGCAGAAGGATTTTCCATCGAAGAGGCCGCGAATGCAGCCAATCTCGCCGCCGGGTTGGTGGTCGAAAAGCCTGGTACTGCCACGGTGACTCGCACCGAATTGATCGGTGAAATGCGCCGTCGCCAGGAACACCAGCTGGATGCAAAGATTCTCACTCTCGACGAAGCTCTAGGCGGTAGAGAAGATTGGAAATCGAGCGGACAATCTGTCGTGTTCACCAATGGCTGCTTTGACCTGCTCCACCCCGGACATGTGTCGCTTCTTCGCCGTGCGCGCGCGGTTGGAGACCGCCTTGTCGTCGGTCTGAACTCGGACGCCTCGGTGCGTCGATTGAAGGGCGAAGATCGCCCGGTTCAAGATGCAACCGCACGCTCGATCGTACTTGCCGCTTTGAGTTTCGTCGATGCCGTCGTTGTCTTCGAGGAAGATACACCGCTCAAACTGATCGAAGCGCTCAAGCCCGATGTGCTTGTCAAGGGCGCAGATTACAAGCCCGAAGATGTGGTGGGGGCTGACTTGGTGTGTGCCTATGGGGGCAGGCTCGTACTGCTGAGCCTAGAGGAAGGCCATTCCACGACCGGAATCGTGGCTCGCCTTTCCGGGACGAAGGGCACGGCCAAGGAGAGTCCCACCAAGGCGGAGTGAGCAAGAACGCAGTCGGTGTCCGGACATATGTTTGAGACGCAGTCAAACGTAGCTAATGGAATTGGATACTGGGAAAGATGTGTTCCTAATTATCGCATTGGGGATGATCGTATAGTGAGCGTTGGAGAGCAGCCGATAGGCTCGAATGCTGTTGTACCAAAAAGATCTACCGGCTTGGTCATTGATCCAATTTCGGTGGTGGCAGTGGGTTGTAGCAGGCTTGGCTCCCTGCTCAACCCGACACCTATTACCGAAATGCGCCAGATGTTGCGCGCCGCAGCCGATGTAGGAATCAACGTCTTCGACACTGCAAACATCTATGGACAAGGCGATAGCGAACGGGAACTGGGAAGGCTGTTCGCGAAGCGCAGTGACATTTTCATAGTGACGAAGGGCGGCTACCGTTTTTCTTCCAAGTTGCAGCTCATGTCTCGGCTGAAGCCGGTGCTGCGCCCTGCTATTCGCGCTGCGCGCCTTTATAGGAAGGCCGGCGACGCGCGTGGCGCGATGATCACTCAGGATTTTTCCGCGGCTTCGCTAACAGCCTCCTTGGAGGAGAGCCTTCGCCGCCTCAGACGCGATGCGATAGATGGATTTTTGCTGCACGATCCAGGACCGGCGGATTTGAGCGAAGACGGCGCCTGGTCAATACTTTGCTCCCACAAGACGGCGGGAAAGGTGCGTTATATCGGCGTTTCTGTCGGCGATGACACCGATCTGGACGAGATCTCGAGATTGCCCTCCTGCGATATTCTCCAGGCGCCGCTCGATTATCTCGCTAGCCGGTGTGATACGGAGGGCTATCGTACGCTGATTGAGCGCAACACCGCCTTATTCGTGCGTGAGATTTTGCGTGCAAAGGCCTCGGGATTTGAAGACAACAAGCCGATCTCGATTTCCTCGGCGCTTGCAGCGGCGCGATCTTTGCCTGGTGTAGCTTCCGTGATTGTGGGATTGAGCAGCCGGGACCATTTGCGTAGCTTGCTGAGCGCCCTATGATCTTAGACGCATGCGCATTTGATTTGAGCGAGGGAAGAGAAGCTACTTTTTTCGATGTAGCTGTCATCGGCGCAGGACCAGTCGGCCTCGCGGTAGCCTACAAGCTTTGGCAGCAAGGTCTCAAGCTGGTCGTGCTCGAAGCAGGCGGTCACCGGCCCGATCTTGATACCCAGAACGATGCATTCGGTGGCACGGTGGAACCGAGTGTGCATCCGCCACTAACGCTCTATCGGCGACGCATGTTGGGTGGCGCGTCGGCCATTTGGGGTGGTCGCTGTATCGCCTTTGACCCAAGCGACTTTGACTCGACATCCCTTGGTGATGGAGCCGACTGGCCCATCGCGCAGATGGATATCACAAGCTACGTCGCGAAAGCCTTGAATTGGCTCGATGCCGGCTTTGAGGATTTTCGCGCCGAACAGGCATTGCCCGGAAAGACGGCTGCAATGATTGAAGGCGTGGATGACCCCCGCTTATCGCTCAACGAGATCGAGCGATTCAGTCGGCCGACCAATGCCTGGCGGAAGATCTCAAGCGAGTTTCGCAAGGCAAAATCGATCACGGTTCTGACCCATTGTGTTTGCACGGGCATCATCAGCAGTCCTAGTGCACCAAGGGCCGAGGGTCTACGGCTTCTCAAGCGGGACGGTTCGGCGATAACGCTGCGCGCACGGACCATCGTAGTCGCGGTCGGAGGGCTCGAAACCGCGCGCCTTCTCTTGAACTCGAATGAAGGTCGCCCGCGGGGTCTTGGCAATGCATACGATCTTGTTGGCCGTTTTTACATGACTCATATCCTTGCTGATGTAGGAACCCTTCTCGTTTCAAATAGCAGCCGAGTCCACCTCAACTACTGTTTCAGCCGCGACGATGTCTATGTCCGCCGTTTGCTCAAGTTGAGTGACGCCACACGACGCGAGCGGTGTTTGCTGAATGCGGTTATCCGTCCGAATATTCCGCCGATCGACGACCCTCGGCATTATAACCCCATTCTTTCGGCGGCTTACATGACCAGGCGGCTAATCATTCCAGAATATCGCCGCCGCCTGCTCGCAGAAGACGGGGTGCCGCAGCCGTTGAGTGCACATCTCCGGAACATGATCCTCGGTGCACCGCGCCTGCTGCCTTTCGCGGTAGACTGGTCAAGGCGGCGCATATTCGCAAGCCGGAAGTTGCCTTCACTCTTCCTAAACAGCGGCAGCCGCTTTCCACTCGAGGTCGTTGCGGAACAGGCCCCGCATCGAGATTCTCGCATCACATTGAGCAAAGAAAAGGACCGCAGTGGAATGTCGAGAATCAAGGTTAACTGGAAGATCGCTTCCGACGATGTCCAGTCGATGCGAACAACGCTTGAGCTTATCCAGGATGCTTTATCGTCGTCGCCCGTTGCGCATGTCGAAATTCCGCGCGAAGCACTGGAAAATCTTAGCTCGTTCTGCCGGCCTCAGCTAGGCCACCATATCGGAACCGCGCGCATGGGGGATAGCGATCGTACTGGCGCCTCCGATCAATGGGGTGCTTTATGGGAGGCGCGTAATGTCTATTTGGCCGGTTCGGCCGTTTTTCCAAAAAGTGGCGCAGCCAACCCGACTTTGATGGCTGTGGCCCTTGCCCTTAGAACAGCAGACGAGATAATCCGAAACCATGCCCGACGTGATTAACTCGCTCACTACGGTTTCGAGTTGCGCCTGCAGTAGCGCCAAGCGATTGAGCGTCATCATTATCACCTGGAATCAACGAGAGATGACGAGATCGTGCCTCGATAGCTTGATACCAACACTCGACCGAGCGCGGGACGAAGTCATCCTCATAGATAATGGCTCTGTGGATGAGACTGGCGCGATGATTGCGGAGATGTTCCCATCCGTGATTTACCGGCGCATGGAGCATAATCTCGGTGTGGCGCCCGCGCGTAACCGTGGGATTGCCCTCTCGAGCGGACGTTTCGTGATGACGCTCGACAACGATACCAACGTCCATGCTGCGGACCTCGGTGCAGAGGTCGAGAAGGTGTTCGAGGATTATCCGTTCGTGGGCCTTTTTGGATTCCGGCTGCTGAACCGGGACGGCACACACCAGCAGAGCGCCCGGCGTTTTCCGACGATCGTCCATCCGATCTGTGCGCGCGTTCCCGGCGCGGACAAAGTCGGCCTGTGCAGGCGGCTTTTGAACGAGCACATGATGAACGATACCGACTTCACCCATGTCGATGATTTGCTGGAAGTTGATTACGTACTTGGCGCCAACCAGGTCATGCGCCGCGAAATGTTGACGAAAACGGGTGCTTACGACGACGCGATATTCTATGGTCCGGAAGACTTCGAGATGTGCCTGCGCGTTCACCGCGCAGGCTGGAGGGTTGCATGGTGCCGCCGGGTTTCGATCACCCACGATCATTTGCGGATTACCAGACGCTTTTCGAAGACAACGCTGCGCTTTATTGCGGCCTACCTGTACGTCTTCTGGAAATACCGATCGGCATGGCGTATTTCGAAGAAGGGCAAAGTGATAACCGGATACAAGACGGAACCGGTATATGACGCTTGAACAACGGTTTTTTTTGGCAAGATATTACCTGACGAATCTCATTTATTCGAAGATAGGAGGCCGGTTGAATCTCTGGGGCCTTACGAAGTTCGAGGTTCCGTGGGAAAATCTTCGTCGCTCGGTAGCAGGGCAAGAGAAATGGCTTGTCGTCGGTAACGGCCCGTCGTTGCGCCTCGATGATCTCGAGGCGCTTTCGATGATTCCGGCGATTGCTTCGAACAAGATCAACCTTCTCTTCGGAAAAACGAACTGGCGGCCAACCCTCTATACGGTGACCGATCCGCTTCTTCTGTTCAAATTTCCGGCCGAGCATTTCCGTGATTTTCCTCTCACTCTCACGACGCACGCCGTGGGCAACATGGCGCGTACAAAAAAACGCTTAATGTGGAAACTTCTTTGGAACGACAAAGGTGAGGAGCTATACGTCAAGGGCTCGTCCGAGCTAAGTCCTATGAATGGCATCATTGAAGGGGCTACGGTGACGTGCCCCAACATTCAACTCGCGATTTGGGCCGGCGCCAAAACCATCTATTTGATCGGCTGCGATCACTTTTATTCGAAGGAGGAGCATGGGGCAGGCGTCAAGAAGACCTCGTTCCAGGGCGTTTCCAATCATTTCGATCCCAATTACCGCAAGCCCGGCGAAATCGTGAACTCGGCGCCGGTCAAAGAGATGAATGAGGGGTATGAACTCGTTCGCCGCGTTGCTGACAAACGTGGGGTTCGTGTAGTCAATATTTCGCGGAATACGGCGCTCGATATTTTCGAGCGTGGAACGGTTGAGGACGCGCTTGCGGAAATCGCAAAGGGGCGAGCGTTCGACGCGGCGGAAGCGCTCTGATGGGATGGCGGCTCAGCAATGCGATTACCCACGCGCTTGGGATATTTCTAGGTGCGTGCTGCCGCTACAACCCCCCGCTTGCCAGTCTTGGTGCGTATCCAGTATAGCGCCGGACGTTCAACATATTGATAGACTCCGATGGCAACGGTCTGGGCAATGACCACGACAACTGCCATGAACCCCAAATTGACGAGAGCGCCGTCAATGGAAAAAAACTTCTCAGCAATCCGGAGGCATGCGCCGATAACTATACCGTGTATCAAATACAAGCAATAAGATGCGTCGCCAAGTTCGAGCATTGCTCTGTTCGTAAACGGGATTCGGCGCTCCAAAAGAAGCGCACCAGAGACAACGGCAAAGGCCGGGATTCCGAAGTAGATTGCACGATGGTCTCCGTAGAGGAAGCTAAACGGTGAAGCGATTGCGGAGCAGGCAAAGCAGAGAGGAAGTAACCAGGGCCGCTCTTGTTCTGCCAAATACGCCTTTGCCAGTAGAACGCCCACTCCAAACTCGGCAATGATCGCGTCCGTGTAGTACGAACCCAAAAAAAACTCTGGATGACCGACAGCTCCTACAGCCACAATCGTAACAATCATGGAGAGCACATAGACGCTGGATCTTTTCGGCCATGTCAATGACAAGGCGAACAGCGCATAGAAGAACATCTCATAATTGAGAGTCCATCCCTGGCCGATGATTGGCTCAAAGCGATGCGACGTACTATTCCAGAACGGAATGAAAAGCAGGGATCTGACAAGGTCCGCAGGCGATGAAGATGCAGTATGAATGTGGGTTGGAAATAGGGTCGCAAGCGAAAACATAACCAGAGTAACTGCCCAATAGAGAGGTACGATCCTGACAATCCGAGAGCGAATGAATTCTAGTGGCGTGATTGCCTTAGACTGGGTCGTATAGACCATCACGAATCCAGAGATGACAAAGAAAATGTCGACCCCGGCACGACCTACGCGAGCATCAATTACAAATCCATTGCCGTGGAGTGGTGCGAAGGAGGCGTGATGCAGTACAACCATCAACGCCGCAACGGCTCGCAAGTACTGGATAGAGCCTACAGTCTTGCGCATTTATTCTTTTCCTCCTCACCTATTAGGGGTATTGACTAGATTTCGGGATTTCGTAACCCAATTGTGGAAACTACACAGTTCGTCAGCGTCTGGAAGTCGGAATTGTCGTTTGCTGTGCGCGAAAAGCATGTCCACGGATGCTCTGCGATTTCATATTAGTAGCCTTGTCGCGCTCGTCGCCGACGTTGTAGGTCACGGACTATCGCGCAACGGTTGAGGATACGCTCGTGAAGATTTCACCGTCTCTGACTAAAATTGAAATTTGAAGTAAATGATGATAGCCCATGCGCACCAAAATAACGACAGATCGCGATAGCCGCCTATGCTCATGCCGTCGCGCAAGTGCTCATCGTACTCCCTGTGATCGTACTCCCCGTCGCGCCAAATGGTCGAACCCAATCCATGGGGTTTGGCGCTTACAGTGCGATAACAGCGTTATACCTCCGTTGCCGGGCGGCGGTAGCTCGGCCGTGTGTGGGAGCGGTCCTTGCTTCTGAAACGGCGGATGGCAGTGTGAATGAACAAGGACCGGGGTTCAAACCACGTCAACCCACTGCATAAGACGATTGACAGAAGCAGCGCGGCCAAGCTCGCGACGATCGGGCTAGGCGGAAACGACGGTTTATTCGGCGTATATGCCGGATCCGCCAAAGTAGATGCATATCTTTGATCTGCCACGAGCATGGTGCGCAGTTCGTCCTGATTGGTCAAAATATCGATCATTGAATCACGCTGTTCAGCTCCGGTCACATTGCGCAGTTCGGAGGTGAGATACGTTATCCGCGCATTAACGTCCTTGAGTTGGTCCTCTCTGATGATCTTGTCGGCTCTATCCAGAATGAGTTTCAGAAGATGCTCCGTCTGGGTCCGCCCTTCAAACTGAAGAGTGACGGTGACGTAACCGGACCCAAGGCTCGCGATACTGCCTTGGATACTTGGCGTCTGCGAGACGTTCAGATTCTCATTCAGAAACTTCGCAAGCATGTCCGCATCCGGATAATCCGTGACCGGCTGGTGCAACGCATGTTTCACGGTGGATGCGATCTGGTGTACAAATCCTCGAGGGCGCCATCGATGGTGTTCAGCATCCCATTTGCGATAGAATACGATCGGAAGGACGTCATCTTTTTCCGCAAGCTCATCGGCTAGGCGTTGCGATTGCAGAAGCTGCTGAAATTCTTGGAATGGATCTATCCCATTGCCGCTGGATCCGGATAGGAAGCTCTTAGCCAAGCTCGCAGTGCCTGAAAGCATGCCCATGTAGTTCATCAGCGATGTCGTCGGCGACAGGCTGGGCGGCCCAACGACAGCACTTGCAGTGTATTCGGGAGGGATGATCAGATAAGCGAGAAAGGTCAGAGGGAGTAAGACACAAATCGCCGCTAAATAGAGCTTGTAGTAAAGTCTCGCCCTTTGCACGGCGATGCCTGCGACCGCGATTAGCCCCGGCCCAGATGCTGTCGTTTCGTCGTCGCTATCATCATAGCTGTGCATAAAAACGGTCCTATCCCCTCGATTAACACGTATAATCAAAGTGCCGGCGAGGATGCCCTATTTTGCCAAGCCAAACCATACGTTTTTCCCTGCTTGCTTGGGGTTATTATCAGGTGTCAGCCAGCCCATTAAATTATGCGGGGTGTCGGACGGCACTTATTCTAGAGTGATTTGCGGACCAATTTTTCTGATTGCGACAATTATGGTTTTGATCTCTGTTGGCGGTCGTCGTTCCAGTGGTTCGAGATCCCGTCCATCGCTCGGTTAAATTCCCCATTGGGAACACAACATAGGCTGGCAGTGTAAGATTGGCGAAAAAGAAAAACATGTCTCGTAAGCTCCCAGCTGGGGGAGGCTCAATCGATGCTTCTACCGCTCCCTACGCCAACGCGACAGCCAGGCGGTCGTTAGCAGCGGTGCTCGCAGGTCACTGCAATGTGTTGCTGGTTCTGCTTTTCGTTGGAATCCATACCGGCTTGTCCGTTGAGGTCCTGACGCACTACCTGCTGTCTCTCATCGCCGCGGTTTGGATTGTTTATTTACTGCGCAGCAGGATCGTTGCGGATGTCCAGAAGTGGTTCCTGTGGTTCTTTGGCGCTACTGCGTTTATTTGTGTCATGAGCGCGGTGGAAGGCACCAAGGACTATGCATTCGCAGTCCATGGGGCCATGACTTTCCAGTACAACTTCTTCATAGGATTTTCTGCATATTATGCATTTATGCAAATCGGACTGCGAAGAATCAGAAAGACCTTTTTCTGGATCGCTATCATTCTCGTAGTCGGCGCGTGGCTGGAAGTGATCGGGATCGTCAAACCGCTCAGCGATTGGTTTCGCGAATCAACGATACTGGGATTCGTGTATGATGCAGATGCTCGCGATCTGTTTCAGTACGGCGCTGTGCGTCCCAAGTTTTTTGCCAGCGAACCTTCTCTGTTGGGGATGTCAATTGCGATTTCGATATTCCTTTGGCTGGGTTCCTATCGGGCCTGGCCGCCTACTAAGGAGTTAGCAAAGGCTGGCGTGCTTCTGGTTCTTGGCCTCTATTTCGTGCGGTCGCCGACCATCATCTTTGGGCCGGTTGCGTATGTACTGCTCCAGGCCACAGTTCTCGCCCGGACGCAGACCTCGCGGCTTCGACGCCTCGCATTCCGCTGCACGCCTTGGATTTACGCCGCGATCATTACCTTGTTTCCTTTGATCTTCATGTACATCCTGCTCACCGATCCGCATCCGCCGAAATACATACTGACATCCAGTTTCTTCGAACGGGTCATCGAACCGTACTTGTTTGTACTCAAGGTGATGCAAGTGCATCCGTTTTTCGGCGTTGGATTGTTGGACGACAACGCGCTGACGAATCTGGCAATCCAGGCGGCAGGGCCGTTCGGCAAAATTTTCCTTGGTGGTGGCATACAAGGGGCGTTACTTCTGGGGCAAAGAGTAAGTAACGCGCTCTGGAATGTCTTCATCTCCTTCGGCGTCGCAGGCTCAGCTATTTTGATTTATTTCTTATCCCGTCTCATGCGCCTGCTGAAAAGCCCGCTCTCTTTGTTTTCATTTGTCCCAATAATATGCTTCACATTTTGGCAGGGGTATGGTCGCGTGAACTTGCCAGCCGCGTGGTTCGTCCTTTTTGCCGCGATTGCGCTTTGCAGTTTGAGAATGAATGCCGAAGCGGCGCGACAGGGCACCGGAGTTTAATTGCTATAAGAATTTGTCGGGCAAACAAAAACAGAGACCGACAAATTCCGAACAGTCACATCTTCTGATAGACGCGAACGTAATCAACATTCATATCCATCGTGTCGCTCTGCTCCGATAAAGCGCGAGATTCATGAGCGCCCAAGTCAAGTAATATGTAAAATGGCGTCTTGTATTCGTCGAGCGTCGGTATGCGCATGACCTCCTTGCGGTCTATATAGTAGGTAATCCAAGTGTCGTCGATCATCACGCCATAGGTGTGGTAACTCTCGACGGTATCTGCCATTGCAACGGTTTTCGCTACAACCCAGTGTCTGCCTCTTACTGTGCAAAGATAACAGGGAGTCATGTGGGCATGAAGATAGGCCATGCCGGGTTGGCCGCCGTTTCCCTCGAAGATATCGATTTCCGATAGCGGCGAGCCGGGGATGGTCTGCAAATCTCTGTTCACCAACCAAAATGCTGGGAAAGACGCCGGGTTGGACGAGAACTTGGCGCGTACTTCAAAATAGCCATATTGCTGTGCAAAACCGTGCCATTTGGAATCCAGCGTTTGGAGCAAGCCCGAATGCCACGTGTCGCCTAACTTCCGCGCGCGTATGATCAGATGCTTATCTTGTACGAAGAATGGGCCATTTGGCCCTGGGGGGACGAACTGTGCACCTATCGGTGCGTGTTTTGGTGCGTACCAATTGCCGGGCGTACCATCGGCTGCGATATCGAGCTTGTCGAAGTTGTCTTCGAAGGTCAGCTTATAACCTGCCAGATCGAGATTCTGGGAAGACTCGTCGGTGCCTTTGTTGTTCTTAGGCGTCTCGGAAATATAAAGGACAGCACAGTCGTAAGCTTGATCGTGGCAATTATCATTAGGTGATGATGGCGTTGAGGCTGAAGTCAGGGCGGCAGATGCTACCAACGCGACGGTTGAGCCCAAAAAAGCGGTAAGTGACCGGGACATCTTGAATTTTGTCGTAACCATCGCATTCTCCGTTTGACGTCGCCTCTATGTGCCGGGGGGGCAATGAACTTAGGTTACCACGGCTCCATAGATACTAACTTTGATTGCATGTCCCAGTGCGAGCTAGCTATCCAGCATTTGTACCAAAATGACAGCATGGAATATAGTTTGTATCTCAATATACCGTTGTCCGTTCGGAGAAATTGCATGGCCGTCGTCCCTGGCGCTGGGAAACCTCCTATTTTTCTTGATAGAGATGGCACGATCATTTGCGAGGTTGATTTCCTCTCAAGCCCAACACAGGTTCGGCTTATTCCCGGTGTCGCTGCTGCTATTCGTAGGCTCAATCGGGCGCAACGCCCTGTGATAGTCGTGACCAATCAGCCCGTGATAGCGATGGGGAAATGCAGCGAGCGCGACTTAGCGCAGATTCACGCGCGACTGAAGGAACTGCTGGCGAGTGAAGGTGCACAACTGGACGCAATATATTACTGCCCGCATGACCCATGTGCGCGGACTTTCGGAGGTGTCGTTGAACTTCAAATCGAATGCGACTGTCGTAAACCTAAAACGGGAATGATTCTGCGCGCCGCGGCCGATTTTGGTCTCGATTTAACAAATGCGTGGTTAATTGGCGACAAGACGGTTGATATTCGCACCGCGCGCAATGCGGCTCTTCGATCTGGTTTGGTACTAACTGGCCACGGGGGGCGGGACGGTAAATATGCCGATGCCCCTGATGAGGTCTTCGATGCATTGCCAGATGCGGTGGCCCATATTCTGGGCCCCGTTACCGAACAATGACTGGGGGCCGATTGCATATAGGCGGTCAACGGGTACTCGGATATAAGATTGAACTACATAGTATTCGTTGAATACATACGACCCAAGAATCCGCCGCGATCTCCGATGCAATGAACGATACACCTAGCTTTCACCCCCACATCAAACACCACGATCTGGGAAATCGGCTCGTAAAGGGGGTCGGTTGGACGGGGTTAGGCCAGCTGATCCGATTGGCAGCCGCAGCCGCGGCGCTGGTCGTCATTTCGCGGTTTGTGTCGCCGGCGCAGGTTGGGCTTGCCACGATGGCGCTTGTCATATTAGGCGTATCGAACGGTATCGCCGCACTCGGACCGGCACAGGCCATCGTACAACGGGCGGAGATCACCGAACGGCACGTTCAGGCCGCGTTCCAACTATCGCTTCTGGCCGGATTCGTTATTGCGATTCTCGTGATCATTTTCGCGAATGCGTTCGCAATCTTTTTTCGTAACCCTTATGTGGCCGATGTTTTGCGGGTGAGCGCTCTCGGGGTGATCATCGCTGTCCTGCCGGCGAGTCAATTGGGGTTATTGCAACGGACCATGCGATTTCGCGAGTACGCATTTGTAACCTCCGGCGGAGCAGTTCTGGCCGCAATGTCCGCAATAATGCTCGCTGTGCTGGGCTTCGGGATTTGGGCAGTTATCGTCAGTCAGCTCTTCGTGGGTGCCTTCACCTTTCTTCTGTCGTTACTCTTCGTTCCGTGGCCTGGTACCCTGCGCCTTCGGATTCGCGAGATGAAGGAATTATTCGCATTTGGCGCAAACACTTCGGCGAATGTCGTTACGGCCTACATCGCACAGAATTTGCCTAACTTTTTCGTTGGCAGGTTCCTTGATGCGCACACACTTGGCTATTATTCGATGTCCTTCCGCACCAACGAACTTTCATTCAAGCAGCTACAGAACGCCTTCACGGCTACTATGCTACCTGCCGTTGCCACGTTTCAAACAGTTCCCGACAGATTGCGAGCGATCTTTGTGCGGTCTACGAGAGCGGGGATTTTGTTCACTTCGCCGCCGCTTCTCGTGTTGACCGTCGCAAGCCGGCCATTGGTCGAGATCATGTGGGGTCCCGAATGGCTTCCTGCCGCCTCTATCCTCTGGCGGCTATGTATTGCGCAGATAGTCTTGTCCGTTGGAATGAATGTGGGCACGATGTTTCAGGCAATAGGGAAGCCGGAATTTGGCTGGATGTGGAACTTGTTCTGCATGGTGTTTTTCGTACCCGCCTATTATTACTCCAGCAGGTTTGGCGCCGTCGGCATCGCTTCTGCCACCGCTTTGGTAGCGCCGATCTTAACAATCATGCAAATTATTTGGGTTCGGCACGTTCTCGGGCTGACCGCACATGATATCTGGAAAATGCTCTGGACACCGATTTTGGTCATTACCGCGTCGTGTGTGGCGGCGTTAATAGCGCGCGAGTCGTTGCATGCCGCTGGTGTAGGGCAGATCCTGATGCTTGTTGCTACGGTCGGCGCGGGGGCCGCTGTCTATCTCTTGCTCGTGTATTTTATCGATCCGGATGTGCAATCCTATGCCCAGCGTGTTGTACTGAAACGATTTCAAGCGGATGCATAGGCCGATGCAGTTTACTGCGCGAGCCTGCGAAGTTCTGGCGGTCGTGCACAATATGAAAAACGTTTCGGTGTTGGCGAAGGCCTGAAGATCGGGGGCGTGTCATTGCAATTTTGATTGTTAAGAATGACGGCATAGGAGACTTGATCGTCGCGTCCGGGGTGATCGCCCACATCGCGCGCCTGTCTCCAGAGCCCGTGGACCTGCTCACCTGTCGCGAGAATGCTGATATTGCGAAGGTCATCCCTGGGCTACGCCAAGTCCTGATCTGTTCGCGGAACGCTCTCCGGTTGCATCAGGGCGCCACTGCGGGCTCGAACGAGGAGGCTGACCGTGCGCTCCTTTCCGCACTTGCGAACAACACTTATAGCAAGGCAATCGTTCTGCGCCGTTTCATAACTGAGAGCACATTGGCCCTGATGACTGCGATCAAAGCGGATGAGAAATACTGCATGTGGCAGATTCCGACCAATATTTCGCGCAAGACGGCTGAAGAAATCTCGGCACCTTGGACGCGTATCGGGGCGAGCATCCGAATCCGTTCCGAAATCGATTACTTTGCGGCGGTGGTGGAACGGATATTCGGAAAGAAGATTGACGGTCGACCCAATCTACGCCTACCGGGCGAAGGGGAAGACTTTACGGAAGACGGCTCGATTGTACTGGCGCTTGGCGGAAATTCGAGTAGGTGGCCGATCTTGAATTGGGTTTCAACGGCGCGGCACCTTCAGAAACGTCAGCACACTCCGCTGCATCTTTTCGGCGGAAAGAAATACGAGCTCCTAACCGCACTTGCGATCTCGGCAACGACGCCCAAGAGCATCAATCATGTGGGGCGTATGAAGCTGCTCGACAGCTTGCCATACATTCGGCGCGCTTCGCTTGTGATTGCCAACGACACAGGTTTTGCTCATCTTGCCGCGCTCGTTGCGCGAAGGATCATGATTTTACAAGGAGGCGGGACTTTCGCTCGGTTTTTCCCATGGCCAGGTGCCATGAACCAGTACGTTCTCTATCGCGGCATGCCCTGTTTCGATTGCGATTGGCGGTGCCGGTACGACCGTCCACGGGAAAAACGAGCATGTCTGACGCATATCACGGCGGAAGATGTCGTAAGCTATGCTGGGGACATCCTTGCCGGAACCGCGCCGTGTATCCGCAATGTTGGCCAGAAAACGGGTGACTATCGTCTAGCGTGGAGATACCTGCCACCGCCCCAAGAACATATATCGCTGTCCGCGGAGACGCTTGCTGTTGAACGCCGTGGGCCGTTCATTCCGTATTGATGGCGCAGCCTTCGTTTCGGAAAAGCGGAACATGACGCCGGCCGCAGAACAATCCCTCCTCGAGACTCAACTGCACGAGTCAGCACCTTTGACGAGTACGTTGGCACGGCAGACGCGCATCGAGTTCTGATTGGCCGCGTGGCATCGGACAACGATGGCGTTCCGCGGGTCTCAGATGTTTGCAGTCCGGAAGAGTTCGGAAAGGGCGCAAACGATATGGTAGAAGGAACTCGCTCGCACAGGTTCCTCGGCAAAGCTGCCGTCCAGTCTGCGCTTATCGTACCAGCATCCTTGAATGGGCGTGGCGAAGTAGAGATTGAGGCCCCGGAAGGCCACCACCGCCTCCTTATACTCCTCTTCTTCGCCGGTTCGCCGCCAGCGGGCCAGCGCAATCTTCAGCCGTTCCGCCTGTGGCCATAGCCGCGCTTCAGCGTTCAAGATTTCACCGTTCAGGGACACCGAATCGATGGCAACGCATCCCGAGGCGGCGAGCCCGTAGCGGCGCGCGAATTTTGTGAGTCGGTCTGATAAGGGGGTGTCCCGATAGCCGTGCTCGACCAGCGCCTCGAAAAGCCAGGCCCACTCGAAACAATGTCCCGGCTCGACCAAGAGGCCTTCGGCGGAGTCGAGCCTCGTCCAGTCGGACGCGAAATATTCCGTCAGCGCGCCAGTCGCGGGGTCCACAAAGTGCTGCCTGCACAGCGTAACGAGTTCGTCGATCACATTGCCCCAGCGTTTTTCTCCCGAGATGCGGTAGAGCACTATGGCCGCTTCCAGCAGATGCATGTGCGGATTTTGCCGTCGCGGCGGTCCGTCGATTTCCCCTTCTAGAAAGCCGCCCCGAGGATGGCGCCATCTTGATTCGAGCAGGGCAAATATTTCGGCGGCGTCATCCAGCAGGTCTGGGCGGTTCAGGGCATCCGCTGCATGGCCGAGGCAGAACAGCGTGAAGGCATGATCGTAAAGGTCGGCGCGAGTGTCCAGCGGCTGCCCGTCGGGAGTAAAGGTGTGGACGAAGAATCCATCCCGCCGACGACCGCGGGCCAGCAAGATGTCGAGCGCGCCTTTCGCTACGTTTCGCCAGGGGCCGCGCCAGCCAAGCCGCCCCAACTCGCAATAGGTGTAGATCTGTCTTGCCTGGACACGCAGCCGCAGCGGCACGTCATCCGGGCATCCGGCGGCGTCGAACCGTTCGGCAAACATCCCGTTCTTCTGCAGGCCGGCGCCGGACCAGAGAGGGGCCGCACAGTCGAACAGCCAAGTCCGTGCCTCTCGGGCAAGGGTAATCAAATCGTCAGACAAAACCTATACCTCCAGCGAAGACGTGTTCCAGATGCCAGACGCAAGAATAGATTGGTAGGCGAATTCAAAGGAATGCACGGCCGGTAGATCGGTCGCGGGGCCTTCTGACTGGCAACAAGCAGAGTGACCTTAATTCGGCACCACTGCCGGTGTGGAAGGCCATCTTTTCGGGGCGACGATCTGAACTGCCTGTTGAAACTCGTTCCCGGCCAAAGTTTATAGGCGGCAGATCGAAATCCCAGCGCCCATGTTCTCGCAATCTTGAAGCTTCCTAAGTGGTTGAAGTCGCTTTCTGTTTGCCCTTATGGTGCGGAGCTTATGGGTTGTGTTATCAACGCCGCAGTAGCGGAGTGGGAAAGATTATGAGCGCTGCGGGCGGGCTTCTGCGACGCATCTTCATGGCTTTGGGGGCTATCGGCGTGGCGCTGGTTTTACCGGCGTCCGCGGGCGTTGCCCAAGGCATGGGATCGGATATTCAAGGCATTCTGCAGCAGATTCAGCAAGGCAGTTCCGGCAACGGGACCACCATGCAACAGCAGCAGCCACAAAGTCAGACCATTCAAGCCCCCGCCGGGCTTCCGCCGGTTAGCGTACCGTCGCGTATCGAGCTAATCCTCTCGGATCGCGCGGGCTTGCCCCTGCGCCAATTTGGTTACGATGTCTTCGCGGGCCTCAACCAGATATCGGTTCCACAAGTCGGTTCGATTCAAGGCTATTACGTCTTGGGTCCTGGCGATGAATTGCAGATCAGCCTGCGCGGTCAGGAAAATGCAAGCTACGATGTACTGGTCGACAACGATGGCAACATTTCGTTGCCCAAGCTGCCCCCCATTCGCGCGGCGGGCCGAACTTTTTCCGATTTCCAGACATCGCTGCAATCCGCCGTCAAGCAGGCATACATTTCGACGAATGTTTACGTTTCCGTCGGCCAGCTTCGCCGTGTGAGCGTGACGGTGGCCGGTGAAGTGAATTCGCCGGGCGTCAAGCAGGCCACGGGGCTTTCCACGCCACTCGATGCGCTGGTGCTGGCGCTGGGTGTGAAGAAATCGGGCAGCCTGCGCAACATCCGCATCATCCGCGGCGGGCGCGTCATTCCTTACGATCTCTATCACGTG
>Ga0134126_10002136_pt1 | contig 25093 bp, 23 predicted proteins | sample KB31752_FD_96881 | JGI IMG/M metagenome (GOLD analysis project Ga0134126, IMG submission 96881) | Terrestrial soil microbial communities with excess Nitrogen fertilizer from Kellogg Biological Station, Michigan, USA - KB3-175-2 | ecosystem: Environmental > Terrestrial > Soil > Unclassified ... | reverse complement strand
GAAGAGCAAGCGCCACTTTGTACTACTGCCCTGTATTGAGTGGTTTGGGTAAGATTGGTATAAGATTGAGAAGTAGTGGTATTAGCTATCGTTGTCCATGTGCTTCCTGAATTGATTGAATATTCCCATCTTATTACATTACCGGTTTGGCCTGTTAAATTAAGTGTGCCGCTATTAGAACCAGAACATACAGTTGCACTTGTGCCGACAGCACCTCCTACCGATGTTCCACTATTCACAGTTATAATTGCCGCGTTAGATTCGTTAGTAGCTACATAAGGATTCACACCTATATTATTTGCACTGCTTACAATAGCATTCCTATAAAAATAAAAAGTACCTGCAACATTAAAAGGCGCAACCGTTGTACTTGGGGTATACGTTGCTGATGTAGCTCCTGATATATTATTTCTGGTACCTCCCGGGGTGGTGCTATAGCTCCATTGGTAACCCGTACCCGATAATGAAATTCCTGCCGGAAGTGTTCCGTAAGTGTCACCGCTGATTGCAGCGCCAGTACCTCCCAGGCAAATGGTTTGCGTAGTATTGGTTGAAAGTGTGTTTGCAAGTACCTGGGTAAGATTCTGAAAAATTACCTGGTTTTGTCCACCATTTTCATAGAACTCATAAACCAATGAACTTGTGCCGGTGAGATTCATTAAAACGCGCGGACGTGTAGAGAAGGATTGGTCAGACCAGTTATTGTAAATAAGGTTTCCATCCACTGTCAACCGGCTGCCATCATCAGAACCAAGGTCAACCACATACAATCCTTTTCTTGTTGAATTCATCCGGAATCTCACGGAAAAATTATCGGTAAATACAGAAGGAGTAGTTGCGCCGGATGAAACACTAAAGCAGGTTTGGTCGCCGCCGAAACCTTCATTAAAAGTTTCAGCTTCTGTAAAATGACCGATGTAATTTTGAAAATTCATTCCATTATAAATATGCCCTACCCATGAATTAGTAGCGGTTGCAGTTTGATCATCGGTAGAATTTGAATACGGGCTTACTGTTTCAGAACTGGTATCAATACAGCCTGCATCGCTCTTTACAGCAATGGTATTACTGCCGGCTGATAATCCTGTATAGATATTTCCAGATTGATAAGTCCCTGAATTAAGGCTGTAGCTGTATGGTGTAGTTCCTCCTGTGGCATTTATAGTTATTGTGCCAGTACTTCCGCCTACGCAGGTAGGAGTGGTAGTTGCTGACAGCGTTGGAGCATTAACTACAGTAACCTGTAATACCGGGGAATAATTATCACTTAACATAAGAGCAGAAACTTTTCTTCTGAACCATGTCGTCTGGGTTAAAGCTCCTGGAGTGTAACTCTGCGATGTAGCACCAGAAATAGCGTTAAAACCTGAAGAAGGCCCAGTTATACTTTTTTCCCAGGAATAACTATATCCTAACATAGAGCCGCCAGGGCTGCTTCCGGTAATTGCTCCCGGTGAACTTCCATTGCAAACCGGTTGCGTATAAGTCGCATTTACGTAAAGTCTTTTTACAGTACCATAGCAAGGATCTGTAAACACATCGTTAGTGGCAGGTATAGTGGCTGAATTTTTTCCAAGAATATAACCTTCCACCACAGATTGACTTGAAGCCGCGTTACAGGATGAATTTATAGAAAATAAAGAACAATCGCCGGTAGGTGTTCCGTAACTGGCGAAATTTACATTAGTGAATACCGTGCCGGCCGGCGCGGTTAAAACCGCACTATCATTTTCATCTGGAGTTGCACAAATCACTCCATGCAAACCATTCGTGAAAACAATATTATTATTAGTTATTTGCGCAAGAGAGGATTCTGCTGAAAATAAAAGAAAAAAAAGAAAGAGAAACTTCAGTCCAGATAAAAAGCACTGTATTTTTTTAGATTCAACAATAACAGATCGGACAGATCTATTACGGCCAGGTAGGAGAAAACGCATAGTATTGGATTAAGTTTTAGGGTAACTTAAACTCTAACGCCTGAGAAGCTTTTATAGTATATAAAAATACTAATTTTTTAAATTTCCTAATTGACTAGAAATCAATAAAATTTTAGGAATCTGAATGTTCAGCAGATTAATTTAAAATGTAGCTAAAACAACTTTTGTTTTCGCGCACTATATTTCAACCAAACAAGCCATGTAAATTCAATAAGGAAAAAGCCACCAAGCATTTTTGGCTTTCTTTGAGGCGTTTTGTGTTCGAAAGAAGAATTTTAAAAATTGTGACCTGGAAAATATATGCTTATGCAATTTCTGCCTCCAAGCAGCAATTTTTTTAAACCGGTTTCATTTGATAAAGAAATCCTTTGGCAGAGTTGCCTGGTGATCGTGAAGCAGTGATCCGGTTTAAAGGAACCGCGGTATGGAAATCATTTCTTTTTGAAAGTTGGTTAATCAAAATAATGAAAAAGTTTCTTTGCTTTCGTAATTAACCGGGAAGTTGATAAATACATTGGCTTTGCCGACTCTCACTTTTCCGGTAAGTTTTACCACTAATTCCTTGCCCATTAAAGTACTCCATGCGTTTTGAAAAACCTTTTGCATGTCGACGTCAAATTTTACCGGAACGCTAAAAGTGTCTCTTCTTGGTATGCGAATAAGTGTATCCATCGAACTATGCCCCAGAAGATTTCCATTGATAAAAATATCCAGGTCTGTGTTTCTTAATTGCATTCCATAATTATTGGGATTAAAATATTCCAGGCTCAGGCTAACAGTCGAATTGTCAAATCCCAGCCTCTGTACGGCAAAGTTGCGGTAATCCCGATACTCGAGTGCTTTAGGGGAGGAGCATGACATAAAGGCCATTACTAAAAAAATGAACCCAAAAGTTTTTCTTATCATTTTATCACATTTATTTATTCCTGTTGGCAAAGGTACCATTGTTATTACTAAGCGAGTTAGCAATATAAAAATTTTCACAACAAAATAATACGCTATTATATTTAGTTACTTATAAAATTTGTAAAATGTTGCTTACTAATTTTATATATTCTTTATGATCTATTAAATATCAAATATTTTTAACTAATTTTGTGGAAGTATCGCTAATAATATCATCTGTCCAAGCATTCCTGATACAATAGCATAAAAAATATTGTTATAACTTGATTATTAATTGTTTATAATTAATACTTAAATTTTAAATTTATTTATTTATCAATATTGACGTATTTTATATATCAAAAGGCTCTTTTATTAAAAAAAGGAGCATGAGATATTTTAAAATTCAACCAAAGAATGAAATGAGTGTTAAAATGGCAGGTTATTGAAAATTTGGGCCTGAAATCAATTTTTTACATGTAGAATCAGCTTATTTTAAATTATATTTAATTATTGAATTAAAAATATGAGAATTATAATTATATAATTATTTTTTGTTAGACTTTCATTAATGTAATTGTCATTTTATTAGAATATTTCTAAAATCAAAAAAATAGTAAATTTACGGTCTTGCAAATTCAGGAAATGCACTCTATGTTTGCACTACGAATTCTGAATGTCGTTTTCTTCAACATTCTTTTTTCAAAATAATCCTCCACTCTCTGAAAGATCAACCGGATCGCTAAACCAGATTTTAAATTTCAAATACGACGGATGGAGCATATTTTACCCTCAGGAATAAGTATTACAAAACGCTGCTTACCTACATTTCATTCATGAATTTATCTACGAAGAATGTAGCTTCTAAAAAATTACAGGGTTTGTTATGCAAGGCAAATAAGTAAAATAACAAGTTCTTGTTGAGGTAAAAAGCTCGCTGTAAAAAATAGCGCCTATTAAGTTCTATATTGAAGTAGTCCAATTTTATTGAAGCCCGAATTCTAATATTCATTGTAAACAATAGGTTCTAAAATTTATACAATGAAAGAAAATATTTTAATCAGACCGGTTTTGGTAATCTTTCTAGCTGTTTCAACGATAGCGGGTAAATCACAAGATGCCCAGGCGCGGCATATTAATATGATTGATTTAAATGTGTTCAAAGATGGAAATAGGATAGAAATTAACTGGACCACCGATAAAAAAGAAGCGACTAATTATTTTGAAGTAGAAAGAAGCGGTGATGGTGAAGATTTTAAAACGGTTGCTCTTGTGATGGGCCCTGATCCTTCAAAAAAGGATTGCGATTGTTACGAATGTTTTGATAAAATAAACTCCGGGAGTGATACAACTTATTATAGAGTGAAACATGTGGATAGCAATGGCGGTTTTGATTTTAGTTCGGTAAAAATGATTGGTTTGAAATAATTAAAATAATATTTACCTCGTTTTCTTTGGGGGTTACAGAACCTGATTGGTTCTTAACAAAACGCCGCATTTCTATGCGGCTTTTTTATTTTGCTAAAAGTGTTGACAGTAAACCAACCTTTAATCGGGTTTCCTATTTACTCGTCAGATGCGAGAGATGTTTTAATCACTATTTAAAACTAAATCTAAAAATAAATTTCATTTAGGCATTAATCAGGTTCAAAAATTGTAATTTTCGGATGTAGTAATCAATTTAAAATAATCTAAAATGAAAACAGAAGCCTTCACGTTTGATTTTAAAATATATGATTCCATCGATGAATTAAATAAGGAAGATGCCGATCTATTAACCGAGGCAAGGGAGGTGACAAAATTTGCCTATGCGCCTTATTCCAATTTTAGGGTGGGAGCGAATGCTAAATTGATAAATGGTGAAAGAGTAAGCGGAACGAACCAGGAAAATGCTTCGTTTCCGGCAGGGATTTGTGCGGAGAGAACATTGCTCTCAACTGCATCATCTTTATTTCCGGGAATTGGAATTGAAACGATCGCTATTTCGTATGATAATACAAAGGGTAAAAGCGACCGTCCGATCAGTCCCTGTGGTATTTGCCGGCAGTCTTTTGTAGAATTTCAGCAAAGGACGAAACATCCGATTCGTATTATATTAAGCGGTTTAGCAGGGAAAGTGCAAGTGATTGAAAATGCGGCCAACCTTCTTCCTTTCGGTTTTTCGTCTGATGACCTGAACGATGTTAAGCATTAAGTTATTTTATGATTAACCTCCCTGACAACTAAATCAAGTTGTCTCTGAATTATCCTTGCCAACGATTATCTTCTGGTGTATAATCCATAAAAATTCCCCCATCTAATTCCACAGATTTGATAATTTTTGTCGTGGATATTTTAAATACTTGCTGTTTCTCGTTTTTTTGCCAGATAGCGGGAGATTCATGTAGCAGACCTACCTGGCCGTCCACATAAACTATTTTTACATCGAATGGAATGGCAAAGCCCCCCACATTTTTGACGGTTATGGTATAAAAATCGTTCTCTCTTTTTACAGTATCAATTTTGAGATCAATATAATTATTGGTGAAGAACCAGTTTTTAAAAAACCAATTCAGGTTTTGACCCGCCCCGGCGCTCATGGCATTGAAGTAGTCCCAGGGAATAGGGTGTTTTCCATGCCATTTGTCCATGTAAAAATGCAAGGCTTTTTTGAACAATGAATCGCCAAGCATATCTTTTAATGCGAGATAACTTAAAGAAGCTTTTCCATAAGAATTATTGCCATACCCTGCGCCGCTTACCTGTGTTGACATAGAAATGATTGGCTGGTCTTCTTCTGTAGAAGGGTCGGTTATATACCGCTTGACACGAAACATTTTATAAACGGAGTCGGCGTGCGCTTTTCCAAATTCTTCCTGGCCAATAAGATATTCAAAAGTCGTAGCCCAACCTTCATCCATAAAGGCATATCTTTTTTCATTCGTTCCCATATAAAAAGGAAAATAGGAGTGTGCTATTTCATGATCCTGCACCATTTCGGCAAACTTGAGATCTTTTGTGGTTGCATCATTTACCATCATTGGATATTCCATATCGGCATGCCCCTGGAAGGATGTCATTTTTGGAAAAGGGAATGAAACGCCCGGCCATTTAGTTGAAAAGTATTCCAGCGAATGTTGTGCCCACTTAACGTAATGATGAAAATCTTTTGCGGTATCATTATAAGCGGCCTGCACACTTGCCCTGCGATTGGTTGCCGCATCTACAAGAGCGCTGGCGCCATCCCAGACATAATTTTTACTGACAGCAAAACATACATCTGTAATATGTTGGGAATTAAAACGCCAGGTATTCCAATCGTTTTGGACTGTTACTTTATGATTTTTCATTTCATCTAAAGTAGCAATATGAATCACATCGTTGGAAACATAAGAATCTTTTAAACGCTTTGCTATGGTTGGTTGTAATACTTCATCAGGATTTTCCAGATTGCCCGTTCCCCAAACCACATAATCTTTGGGCACTTTTACGGATAGCTGGTAATCATTAAAATCGTTATAAAATTCCTGCCCCAGCGTGTGTGGCAAAAAATCCCATCCATTATAATCATCATAAACTGAAATACGCGGATAACTATAAGCTACATAAAATGTCGTGCTGTCAATCTGCCCTTCGCGGCCATCCTGTTTTGATAACGGATAATTCCAGGCAATATTTAATTCGACAGATGAATGTGGTAATAATGGATCCTTTAATCGAACTCCGGCTACGGTACCCCAATTTTTACTGTTGATATTGTATGTTTCACCGTTTACCGCAAAAGAAGTAATATCCAGGCCAGTTGTAAAAAAATCATCACTAACCTGCCCATTCCTGGGTGACTCCGGTTTGTGCACATTATTTACAAAGCGGATAGCAAGAAATTTTAAAGTATCGGGACTGTTGTTGGAATAAACAATTTTCTCCATGCCTGATACGATTTTTGTATCAGGACTGACGGTTACATTAATATTATATTTGCCTTCATTTTGCCAGTAATTTTTTCCGGGGATTCCGTCCAAAGTACGCGTGCCTTTTTCAACAGCAATTTTTATGTTACGGGGCATATATAATTCCTGGGCCATCAGAAAATTGCCGCCGATAAAGAGGAGTAATGTCGCCGATAGAATCAACTTTTTCATAAAAATCATTTTTATGCTGAAAGGATAAAAGTAAGAAAGCAAAATATAAAGGTTTGAGAATTTTTGATGGCCGGCAGTAAACAAATTAATATCCAATTAATACCGATGCTTATCTTTGAAGGAATGAGTATAGTTTCAACAGTAAATAAACAAATATCAATGATTTTTGTTTTTAAAAACGTAGCGGTTTTCGGGTATTTTAAACAGGTGTTATAGTCGAATATTTTGAAAAAGCATGCCACCGATAGCAAGGCATAAAGCCAAAATGAATGCGGCTGACCAACCATTTACACGAAATCCTTTGAAAAGATTGCCCGCAATCTTAATCATAATTCCGGTGACGAACAATCGTACGATAAAAGTAATCAACCCCAGCGTAATAATATCTAACGGTAACATGATTAGTAAGCCTATGGTAGCATTGAGAATACCAATTACCAGGGCAACAAATATAGCCGTTACATAATTTTTAATGGTTATTCCCGGTAATATGGCTGCAAGAATAAACAGCAATGCTGCTTCGAGCAACAAGTCAATGATAAAATTCATGGGACTGTTTAGCTTTTTCGGAATAAAAATAACCTATATAATATTTATAGAAAAATTATATAGGTTTTATCATTCAACCGGTCTTCTTCCGCTTCGCCAGGCGATTACTTTTTTTTAGGCGAAGATTTTTTTTCAGAAGATTTAGCGGCAGATTTTTTGGGCACTTTAGCCCCTTCTTCCCTTGCCTCTGACAATCCAATAGCTATCGCCTGTTTGGGATTGGTAACTTTTTTGCCGCTACCGCTTTTTAATTTGCCTTCATGCATCTCATGCATGGATTTCTCTACTTTTTCCTGGGATTTTTTTGAATACTGTGCCATAACATATTTTTAAAGATTAGTAATAATAAATATGCTATAATTATTGTGCCATGTTTAACAAGCCGTATTGTAAACATCTATTTCCCTGATTTCTTTTTCATATTTTTTGGGCAGCAGTAATTGTTTTACAACTACATCAAGTTTCACAATCCTGCTTAACTTATAAAAAGGCAAAATAAATACAAGAAAGGAAAATTTTCTGAAGCCCAACAATTCTCTCACTTTTTCCGGTATAATTAATTTTTGACCTTCGATTAAAATGAAATAGCGAACACTACCAAGGTGCTTTTTGTATTGAAGGAAAAGGTCGGAAGTGAATTCGCTTTTGGCCAGATCATTTTCCATATCTGTTTTTCTTTGCGGTATCCATGAGGCGTAGTCCGGAGGAAGATCTTTTAGCTTCATCCTGCTACCAAACCTGAAGAAAACATCATAAACTTCTTCTTTTTCTTCAATAGATAATTTTCTCTCCAACACTTCAAAAGAAGCAATAGAATAATGTATGAGCATAAAAAGTACATCACGATAAGCCCAATCTGGTATCGTACTGCTTCTCTTTTTTTCAACCGTTTTATGAATGAGGTAAATGGAATCAATAATTTTTAAAGCGGATTCATTTTCAGCAAAAATAATTTTTCGTGCATAGCTAACTGTTGAGAACAATCGTCCCAAAGGATCAGCAGGAAGCCGTCCTGTAAAGTAAAGCCAGTCCACAGCTTTGTTCAATGCGAACTCGGCGGCAGCGCCCGCAAATATAAAAAGAACCGTATCGCTCTTGCCCCATATTTGGCGTACGATAGAATTTTTTTGAACAAAAAAATCCATTTAAAATGATTAAAAAATTTTTTTAAAAATGTTGATAAGAATTGTAATTACTATACTTACAACAATCATCGTTGCAAGAGGAAAATAAAAGCGGAAATTTTCCTTTTCAATTCTGATATCGCCCGGAAGTTTTCCAATCCATTTAAAATAATCGTGGAAGAAATAAATAACTATTCCAGCTAAAACTATAAAGATTCCTGCTATTAAAATATATTTTCCGGTTTGTTGATCCATCAGGCTTTACTCTTTTCGTCTTTCAATATGACCAGAAAATGAAATAGCATCTCTATATGTGCTAATAACATTCAGATTTGCCGAACCATTAGAAAAAATATTAAAAAACAACTGCTGCACACTTGTGTTGTCGCCTGGTTTTATAGTTACATCCCATTGATCTCCTTTTTTGGACGTTACGTCATAAGAGAATTTATTAGAGACAAATTGAATTCCCCCTTGCGAAGGATCCATGGGAGCTTGCGTGGCACGACCGAAAAACGGCAGGTCACAATCCAGTGAATCTTTTGTAAGCTTTACCGTATATCTCGAGGTCAGGTTTCTTGTTCTTCCGCGCATGGGAGAAACCCGGTCCGCCACAAATACAAACCGGGAAGAATCGACCATATTCTTTATATCATCAGAATTTAATTTTACTACTTTATTTGAAGACGAGCAAGCGAACAAAATACATGAGAGCAAAATCGTGCCCAATGAAATACTGATCGATTTTTGAATGTTCTTCGTTTTCATGTTCTTTTCTTTTAATCTTACTGCAAAAATGACAATTTTAATTGTAATAATAAATGTAAAATTATAGGACGGGTAATGCGTCAATGATCGATAACCGTGAATTCCTTTTAAATCAAAATCAACATTTTAGATTTTCATCCAATTAATAGTTTAACAAGCCAAGTTTAATCTACTCATAACCGGTATCATATTTGAAAACAAACCTGATGAAGGGAAATCAGGCATTAGTAATGTTTTCTTATTCCTATTGAGCCAATCGAAGGAATTGTGTTTTAGCAATTAATTGATGACTACTTAGCATAAGCCTGTTCCTGAATAATATGGAAATATTTCCACAAAATTTCAAAACATAAACAATGAAAATATTATCAGTTGCTATCATCGGGTTATTTGCATTAAACACGAATTACCTGGCGATAAAAAAAAATAGCCCCTCTGTGACCAAAAATTCATCTATGCCCGCAGAGACGCCGCTCCAGGGAACTCGTTGGGATTTGGTAGCGTTTGCTAACACAAACATCGCGTCAGAAAAAATGCCCGGGAATATTTATATTATACTGAACAAGGATAGTACCGTTACCGGAAATGGTGGTTGCAACTCCTTTACCGGCAAGTATAGTTTAGGAAAAAATAATGTGCTTTCATTTGGGGAAATGGTGCGTACCAACGTTGCTTGTCCTGCAATTGACGTGGAAAGAAAATTCATCAACTCGCTGGCAAAGACCGATCATTATTATATAAAAGGAGATACGCTTTCATTAAACAGGGGACAATTTAGGAGTCTTGTAAAATTGGTTGCGGCTCACTAACAGTAAACAAACAATTTTCCGGAAAAGCTATTCTGAATAGAATATCAATGTATGCCGGATTATTTCACCGAAGCGATATAGATTAAAGAGCTACATTTCTTATTATCAGAAATCGCTTCAAAATTAGAAACCATTCCATTTAGCAATGCTCTTATTGGATGCGAATCGCCTGTTCTATATTGCTCACTAAGCATGCTCACATATACACTATCGTACCACATCGGTTTCGTGTCTTCGATCTTAAACCCATGAGATGTTAGTAATTTTTGCATGGATAGGGGAGAGAAGTGGTAGAGATGGCGGGGTACATCGTACGCAGCCCACGATTCATGATAAATCTTTTCATCCCCTGAAGTATAGTTGGGTACTGCAATGAATAATTTACCATCGGGAGATAATAAATTTTTCAACTGATCGATGTAATGATGGAGTTCATGTACATGTTCCAGTACATGCCACAATGTAATGGCATCAAAGGTTGCAGGCGACAGTAAATAAAGATTTTCGGCGTTTTTTAAATCCAGGCGGTATAATTCTGCTGCTTTTTGGCGCGCCGTTTCATCGGGCTCTATGCCGGTGTAGCTCCAGCCCGCTAGTTGCATGGTGTTTAAAAAAGCGCCGGTGCCGGCACCAACATCCAAAATGTTTCCTGTTTTTTTCCCGGTAGCTTTTTGGATTAGTTTTCTTTTTTGAATAAGCGTACGTTTTCTCACCCTGTGATAAAGATTATTGATAAAGCCTTTGGAAGTATTACTATGAGATATGTAATCCTGGGATTGATAATATTTTCCGATTTTATCTGCTTCCGGAACGTTTTGTGTAAATCTTTGGGTGCAACTTTTACATTCCCATATTTCAAATTCTTCTCCTGAAACCGTATGGTCTTTTGCAGTTAGAATGAATGAAATATTTTTATCTCCGCAATTGGGACACGAATCGTACACAATCATAGTATGAAGAGTTTAGAAAAAATAGTTTAGACTGTTTAGCTGGTTTTTAACTTGTATAGATTTTTTTTTGTTTCATGCATTTTCCGACAGAAGGTATAACGGTCTATAGTAAACGAATAAAAAATATGGATTTTCATTTTTTCTGAAAAACCTATTGCGGTGAATAAGTGGCAGGTGGTGATTGCGGATTTATTTTTACCTGGCTTCCTATACCAGATAAAGAAAATGAATGGCTGGAAAAATAAAAAATTACTAAAAGCAAAGCGATCACAAAAAGGATGATGGAAATTATTTTCCAGGCATTTCTTTTTACTTCTTCCGGCGTGTCTTCTTCATTATAAAACCGGCTCATCACCGAAGAATTGGTTTCCCTGTCACCTACCAGCACATTGTGCGTACTGTTTTTATGAATCACTCTTTCGACAGTAATGGGTTGATAAAATGGAAAAGTTTTTAAAGCCTGGAAAGAGATGATACCTGACTGGGTTGTTTTTAAAAATCCAACTGACGACAAAAAAATTTCTTCTCCGCGTTTAAGTTTTGCATTTGTTTCGGCGCACCATTCTTTGATTTGCTCAAATGCCTCTTCTATACTAATATTATTTTTGGCGGCTGCATATTTTACCAATTCATCTGAGATTCTCTCTTCTTTTGGTGTGAAAATTTTTTCTTCGACGGAGGGAGTTATTTGTTTATTAGCGATATCAGCTTGTGCAGGGTGCATTACACTCTGAAATTTACCAATACCTCTAAGCCTGCATTCTTTTGACTGAATAATAAATGAGTTAATCAATTCCTGCATAGAGCAAATATCTATATTTTATTTCAATAGGTTTTAACAAAAATTCAATTCTGCTATTTATTAAACTTTACAACGCGCCTTTATTTTACAGGTTAAATGCTTTGGTTTTCTTTAAAAGTGAACCAAAATTCCTCCCATAACCTGGAAACCATAGACTGGATAATTGTTCCAAAACTGGTATTTATCGTTGAAGATATTATCGAAATCCAGCCAAACACCAAACCTTTTTGTAATCGTGTATTCTGCCCCCGCGCTCAAGTCGCTACCTCCTTTCAGATTTTTTACGCTTCCACCTGTTCCCTGTGCACTTGCTCCGGAAAATGCTGCAATGTCTGCTTTTACCAACAGGTGTTCAAACGCATGCCACCTCAATGAACCAGTCAATTTGAGTGGGTAAAGCCCCCAGGCCTTGGTATTGTCGTGCAAACCTGTATAGCTGTTAAGGTCAACCGCGCCGGTGACGGTAAACTTATCCTGGCTTACAAAATTCAAATCGCCATGAATCTGGAAATTGCTTAGCTTACTTTCATTTACCAAAACAAAAGTGTTTCCAACAAACTCATCATTTACAAACAAAGGCATATTGCGATAAGATATGAACGCAGCTTTGGCGCTGAAGTTGAAATGGCTGCCCACGGCGGCTTTTATGCCACCGTAATATTGCATCTCTTTTGTGTTATTCCAGGAAACAGGGTCCTGCATATAAGGATTTTCATTTGTTAATGAGCGAAAAGTGTTGGCTATATACCGACCTATCCATCCGGCCTGAACGCTAAGAATGCTTTGAGATAATTTTGCTTCTCCATAAATGTTGGGCAATATGGCAAGCTGGCCATTATTCCATGTGGGTGAAATTCCACCATGGAAAGTAAACTGATCGCTGTAGTAGGTGAATTCCGGCGCTATCTGGAACAGGTTGTTGCCGACAGATGTGTTAGAGCTTTTGATCTTGTAACTGTCAAAATTACCAAGCAAAGCTACTTTGACAGATACTTTATCCGAAAATCTTTTTTCGGCTGGCAGATTAAAGATCAAATTAGTTTCGTTCGTTTGATTTTCCCGTGAAAATTCATGAACAACGAGATGCGGATTATAATTAATACCGGAACTATTAGGAACAATGTTTCGGTATCCTACGTTGGCAGACAGGTCCTGGTAGCTTCTCCGGAGGTCGGATTTGCTGAAAGTATACAGATTGTGATCGTATCCATACTGATAATACTCATGCTGGGCAAAATCAACGCCTGCATAGGTTTCATTAGTCTGCGAAAAAATACTTCCGGTACCTTTGACATTTATTTCGCTGAAATCCTGGTATTGAATTTTTCCGCGTGAAGAGATATAATCGCCATAAATATTACCAAGGCTGTGTTTGCCATCGCCAAAACTAAACGCACCGGAAAGATAAGGGGTGGTATAACTTCCAAAACCTGCTTTTACTTGATTTCTATCGCCCAATTTTAAAGAAGTATCTGCTTCTAAAGCAAGTGGTTTCAAAGCCGTTGGTTGATACGTGTAAAACAAACTTTCTGAAGGTATGGAATAAGCAAGCCGCGGCTGTGAAGTATCAGGTGTTATCGGCGATGCATATAAATTGATCTTCACTGTTTTTAGCAGGGAAGGTTTATAGGAAGAAGTAATCTCAATTGTTTGCCTGTGTGTAGTGTCCTGTGCTTTTAATTTGCCAAATGGAAAACACAGTGGCAAAAGAAAAACTATTTTATTGAAAATTCTTTTTATCATCAGTTTATTGAACATATCAGGGTATTTGGTTGGTAGTTTATTTCAAAATTTAGTTTTTATTAGATGGTGTTGTTTCCACCTTCGAATGTTGTTGCTCTTCGCTAATCGCATTATTCAGTTTATCCTGTGCCTCTTTCTTTAATTCAGGAATTGTTGAGTTATCCGCTACGCTTTTGTAGGTAGCTTTTGCGTTGAAGTAATCGTTTTCTTTAAGGTAAATATCACCTAGAAGAATGTACGCTTTGGCAACCCATAAATCATAAGAGCCTGTAACTTTTATAACCTGCATTGCTGCTTTTTCGGCAGTAGAAAGCTGGTTGAGCGCGAAATAACAATTGGCGGTTTCGTACCGGGCTTCTGCTCCCCACTCAGATTTGTTGATGGCCGACACCTGCTTAAATGCAGCAATGGCTTCATCAAACTGATTATTTACCTGCAAGGATTTACCCAATACTAAATTAGCAATAGCCTTATCATCTAAACTGATTCCTTTTTTGGTTAAGAGTTCTTTGGCGGTTGTATTGGCTTGTGCAAAATCCTTTGTCTGGTAATAGCTTCTCACCAGGCCACGCAAAGCTTCCAACTGGTTATCTGGACTGGTAGCAAGTTCATTTAACTTCGAAAAGTAAATGGTAGCTTTCTGGTAATCTTTTAATTGTAAATAATTAATCCGTGCGGCAGCAAGCGCGGCTCTTTCTGCATAAGGACTGTTGCCCTGGTCTACTACCGCTTCGTAGCCGCTGACCGCATTTGCGTAATCATTGTTCTTGTAATAACATTCGCTCTTGTAAAAATTAGCTTTTAAAGTATAAGCGCCTTTCGGATAAGAGCTGAGATAATTATTAAACGCGGTGATGGCGCCGGCGCAATCATTATTGGTAAATTTCAATTCTGCTGCGGCATAAGTTAAAGAATCTGCTTCTGAAATACTGATTACTTTTCCTGCTTTATTTAAGAAGTCAACATATTCATTTGGCTTGCCAATTTCTACATAGATATTTTTCATATTGTCAAGTGCCTCGTTTGCCTCTGCTGACTGCGGATAGTCAGTTACTAACTTCTGATAATCTTTTAACGCTTCGGTATTGTTATTCATATTGTAATAAGCAAGTCCCAGTTTTAGATATACCTTAGGATATTGACCGGAGGCCGATTTTATATTCAATACCTTGTTGAGATACGGAATGGCATCTTTAAAATTTTCCTGGACCATGTATGCATTGGCAATCTGTAAATAAGATTCCGGAACCAGGTCGCTTTCAGGATAGCGTTCTGTCAGCGTATTGAAAGTTTTTATTTTTGCTGCGGGATTGTTGATGCCATTAATAAGCGCTACCTGGTACAAAGCATAATCACCCTGCGATAATCCGAGATTGATTACATTTTGATACATGCTTTTCGCAGTGCTATAGTTTTTTTGCATGAAATAGCAATCAGCCATTCTAACATACGCGTCCTGTTCCAGTGAAGATGAACCTGCGGATATAGAAGGCGCTACAAGTTTGAAATTTGGTATCGCCTGGGCATAATTTTCTGTTTCAAGATAGCTGTATCCAACCACATATCTCGCATCTTTGGGATTTGCCTCGCCTTGTGTGCCCCCAAATTGAAGATAGTCGTTCATGTATTTTATCGCTTCCTCATAACGGGAAAGCCTGTACGAAACTTCCCCCTTCCAGAAATCGGCGAAAGGCAATACAGATCCGGCGTTGGGGTCTTTGATAACTCTTGTGAGCAAGTCATCAGCTTCATTTAATTTTTGGTCATTGATATAAGACGTTGCCTGCCCAAATAATATTTTTGGATAAATTCTCAACATCGTTGGTGTCGGTGTGCCGAATGATTGGTACAGTGAAAGCGCTTCTCCGTAATTATTAGTATTGGCAAGAAGGTTAATTACTATCTCCTTTGCTTCGTTAGCATAGTCCGAATTAGGATATTTTGCCAGAAACTGCTTCATGGAATTCAGTGCCACATCCTGGTATCCTAGTTCATAAGAGAGTTTTGCATAATTGAATTTAGATACTTCCTGTTGTTTTAAATTACTGTTGTTATCAGCGCTGTAAAGAAATGCATTCCTTGCATTTTCTTTCTGTCCTGTTTTTAAATAAAGGCCGCCAAGCAGGTACATGGAATTTTGTCCCAGGGAATCTTTTTCATTGCTAAGTTGTTTAAAACCCTGAATCGCCTTATCCACCTGGTTTGCATCGTAATAGCAATAGCTCAATTCGTACATCACTTCTTTAGAAACTTTATCGCTGTTGTTTACGTATGATTCCAGTAAAGGCAATGCTTTTGAAAATTGTTTTTTCTCAAAATAAATCTGGCCCATTAAAAGAGTTACATCTTTCCTGTTAGTGATATCATTTTGCTTCAATTTGCTTTGTCCATATTCTAAAGCTTTGTCTTTGTTGCCCTGGAAGTAATAGATCTGTGCGATGTAAAAAGGAACCAGGATTCTGTATTTAGGAATGGATTCTACTTTTTGAAAAGCAATCAGCGCTTCGTTATAATCTCCATCCATGTAACTTAAATAGCCATAATAATAGTTGGCATCATAGTAATATTTATTACCCGGTAATTGATGAATTTCATTAAACAGAGGTTTTGCAAGACCAAACTGATGCGTATTAAAATAAGAATAGGCAAGTTCAAATTTCGCATCGGCAATTTCTTCATTACTCAGATTATCGTAGCCGGCTCTTTCGTAGTATGTCACTGCATTTGCATAATCTTGTCTTGCGAAATAATATTGCGCCAGGGAAAAGCTCATTAATTGCTGCCGGGGTTTATTTTTAGCAGCGTCGATAAAACGTTTCGCGTCATCTTCCGCAATTTCCTGGTTCAGTTTTAACTCACATACAATATAATAATAAGCCACATCTTCATTAAGGTATGAATGGCTGCTGCTTGTATTTTCAGGATACTTATCCAGCAGGGGTTTTAACAGAGGATATGCGATGCTGTATTCGCCTTTGATAAAATATTCTTTGGCTTCTTTAAAGCCTTTCTCTGGATCCGTAACATTATAGCTGGGCTGAGAAAAACAGGAAGCGGATAAAAGAAAAAATACTATAGGGAGAAAAAAACGGGCCATTAATTTTTATTTTTATTTTTCATGAATGAATGAAAGGCTACTAAATCATTTTTAATTTAAAAGAAATTTTCAGATGGCGCAAAAGTACAAACACCATTCTGCAATTGCTTTTTTCAAAAATATTTGAATGATCTGAAAAACAATTTAAATTGCGAAGATCTTTGTTAACGCAATTGTAAAATAAATTATGAGTAAATTTCTTTCGACAAAATATTCCAACGGAGCTTTTAATTTCGGCATGCTTGTTTTGCGTGTTGCGGCAGGGGTGTTGCTTGCGCATCATGGCTATCAAAAACTGGTAAAATTCAGTGTACTAAGATATAACTTTATGAATTTTATGCACCTGGGATCTACAGTTTCTTTGTCACTTATTATTATCGCCGAATTAATCTGCGGAATATTGTTGATACTGGGATTGTTCACGCGATTGGCGTGTATTCCGATCATAATAGGAATGGCTGTAGTAGTTTTCGTAGCATCCAATGGAAACATATTTGCCCAGGGTGAAAGAGGGATGATTTATCTTGCCGCTACAGTTGCTATATTATTTTGCGGCCCCGGAAAAATAAGTGTTGATGGAATGCTGGGGAAATAGTTGGTAGTTCACCTTATTTAGTAAAAAAATGTTTAGTTCTAAAACTCAAATAAGAATTCATTATGCGCTCACCGACCAGATGGGAGTGGTGTATCACGGGCATTATGCGCAATTTTACGAGATTGGACGTACAGAAGCTTTACGCAGCCTTGGCTTGACGTACAAAGAAATAGAAGCCTCCGGAGTTATTATGATGGTTACAGAAATTCACAGCAAATTCTTGCGTCCCGCACTATATGATGATTTGATAACGGTAGTTACTACTGTGAAAGAATTGCCGCTTCATCATAAAATTATTTTTCATAGCGAAATATTTAATGAAAAAGACAAACTTTTAAATATCGGAGATGTGATTCTATATTTTATAGATGCCAAAACAATGAAGCGCACTACGATGCCCGAAAACATGAGAGAAAAACTGGTTGAGTATTTCCCTGTCTGATAAAATTATTGAATCGCGGTAAACAAAGAAATATCAACGATTTCTATTTTTGGCAATGAGATGTGAGGCTTCTTACTAATGCAATGAGACTATTTTTTCTTACGCAGGGCAATGCGAACTTTTTTTACAAAAGTTTCGGATACTTCGGCAATGCGGGCTGCCTGCTTATCAGAAAGGCCGAGTTCCGTAATCAGGTTCTCGACTACCTCAAAGCTTTTTTTCTCCATTCCTTTCTCTATGCCTTTCTCCATACCTTCTTTGCGGCCCTTTTCAATATATATGTCTAATGTATTCATAACATTCTTTTTAATTGATTCCGGTAACGAATTTAATATTTTTTCCTCTAACCTTCCCCTGCTGTACAGGTAAATTATAAAGCCCTTTTGCAAGTTTCTTGGGCCTTGCGATGCCAATACTAACAATTGCACTGCATTACTTTCCAGCCATTCCTTTTCAAAACTGTGCTTTAAAGCCAGAAACGAAGCTGTTAGAAATTTATTATTTAGCGTTCTCACCTCGGCATCCGTCAACGCGCCTAAATCATTGTAAATATACTCAAAACCCGGTAAATATCGCTTCCAGTCTTCGTCTAAATTCTCAAAAAGGTTTGACAAAGTCCGGTATTGCCATTTTCCCTTACCGTGATAAAGCAACACGGGTATCACAAGAGATAGTGGTTCCCTGTTTTGTACCTGCTTTTGAATTGCTGAAAAAATATAACCGCCTATTTGTATGGAAGTATATTTATCGGGATAGCTTTTATGCTCTATCAGCAGGCTTACTTTTACAGCCTCTTTACCATCTTTTCTGCGGCAGGAATAAACAATGTCAGACATGGATTTTTTTAAATCATCAGAGAGATAAGTATCCGGCAATTGGGTTAAGGTAGAAAAATTTAATCGCTTGCTTACAAAGGCAGGCAGGTAATTTTTAAAATAATCCCGCGCTATTTTCTTATTGGCAAGAATGCTGCGGATAAAATTATCATGTATCGTGTCGTTGTTGCTCACAGGATAAAGATAATGCGTTTTGTAGCATAGAAATTTGATAGTATAGAAATAGATAAATAAAGAAATATCCGGTATTTCTTTATTTACTGTATTAAAATTATTGACCTGGATTATTGACGACGATTTTGATCACCTTTTCAATGAGGCTTTAAATATCCCTTTTCAATAAAAGACATAAAAGTTAATAAAGCGCCCCAGTGGTAAAAATCATCAGCGCTCCCTACATCATCACCCTGGCCGGTTGTGGCATTATAATTCTCATAAATAGAGCCATCTTCATTCCAGGATTTCATCAATAAAGCTTTTGATTTATCAACTAAAGCCTTTTGTGCGTCGGGCAGTTGATAGTTTTGCATCCCCATGAAAACTAAAAAATTCATTGGCGCCCAAATTCTTCCTCTCCAATAATCATTATCCTTAAAAGCCGGGTCATCCCGTTCGATAGAAGGCATGATGTACGTTCCGTAAAATTCATCAGGATTGAAGAAATGCTGCTTCATCATTGTCTCTGCCTGCTGTTGTGTACAAACTTTTGCCAGCATTGGATAAAAATTAGTAGGCGAAAGACGATAGGATTTCTCGCCGTTGTCAAGCCGCTTATTTAGAAATATTCCTACACTATCATCCCACAGGCTCTTTAATTTTTCTCCGTATTTTGCCGACCGCTCTTTCAATTCCTTTTCATCCGATTTTTTCCCAAGGATACCAGCGATGCCTGCAAGGGAATTGCAATCCATGACATAGAAGCTCATCAGGCCCACATCGGCATATTCCATGGTTCCGGTCTTTTTATTAAACGGAACATCATCATACATAGGAGAATTATCCAGTCCTGATTCATACTTGGCTCCCTGCATGGTATTGATACTGTTATCAGGATGATATACATTTTCCGGCACATTATCAGATCCCCACGCAAGATAACCATTCACATCCCGGTGTTTTGGCCACCAGCGATTCCAGGTAAGTAATTCATTGTACACTTCTTCTAAAAACCATTTCTCACGGTAATGATTGTAAATAGCCAATATAACGGTGCTGCCTATTGGCGGTTGTGAGCGATCCCACGATGAATAATCAAAAGGGGCTTCGAAGTTGGGAATAAATCCCGCGGGGGTAATCGCCTTTGTAATCTCAATAGCATTAGCATACGCCAGGTCTTTATCAAAAAGTGATAGCATATAGCTCGCGAAATAAGTGTCCCAATCGAATAAAACAAATCCACCCCAACCTTTGCTCCAGTTCCTGCTTACAGGTGAAATAACACGATGATTCGGTGCGTCATAGATCGTATTCCAGGCAAGAATTGTTTGCATGGCTTTAAAAGGTTGTGCCAAGTCTCCATATTGTGCAATCCTCTTTTCCTGCGCTGCTCTTTTTTTCGCAATAACATTTTTGATTTCTTCCAGCGTTCTTTTTTTACCTGTATAGATACCTGCTTCCTTTTCAAGGGGAACAACTATAAATGGCTCAGTACTGGTTATATACGCATCTTTGACAGGCTGCCCGGTTGTTTCAACCGAAATGTTGCGCGACGGAAACTGGCCAATAATGGTATTGTCTTTTTTACCGATAACGCCGTCACTTCCCCAAAGCAACCCGGCTTCAATAACCAGTTGGTTCTTCGATTTCTGTGCGGGCGAAACGAGTATCAATTCATCGTCTCCGTCAGTAGCGCTCTGAACTTCATAAACCTCATTCATATACGTAAGCTTAAGACTGGTATAACTGCCATCATCGGCACGCAATCCCAGGCTCACCTTTTCCGGCCTTTTGGCAAATTTAGAAGCCTTCAATATTTCTTTTAAATAGTCGCTTTGCCCCGGCGTGGAGACACAAAGATTTATTGAAAATCCTTCAGGCAAAAGAACATGCGACATCACACTGTTATTATACCATGTGTTCCACCCTTTACCCAATTTTTCCTGGAGTTCACGGTATTCTTTCGTTTTGATATTACGGGATACTGTCTGCGCTTTTATATTAGTTCCTGTTATGAAAAGCAACGTAATTATCAACACATATTTTTTCATTTGTTTATATTTTAAATGATCGTTTTAGCATAGTATTTATCAACAGAAATAGCAGGACGTCATTGGCTTCCATCAACCTGCGATAGTGCTTCGTTACATGTTATTGAAGTGCTTAACGGTTTGAATTTGGCGATATCTGTAATACCGGATACTATTTAAAATTAACTCAATCAACCTTTTCCTGTTGCAGGTATCAGGAATTAAAAGTACAGTAAAGCAATAAATTTCTTCAATTTTTATTTTGATGAACCAGACCAGATCTTTATAAATTGTCCGCAACAAACTTTTCGCAATATTCCTTTATTTGCTGCCGTACCTTCCTGAATTGTTCTTTGATTTCTTCTTCTGTTCCTTTTGACTTTGCCGGATCAGAAAAGTTCTGATGAAATTTTTTTGCAGTTGTTGGAAAAAAAGGGCAACGTTCTTTTGCATTGTCGCAAACAGTAATTACGAAGTCGAAATTAATGTTTCGGTATTCGTCAATGTTGTTCGAAGTATGATTTGAAATGTCAATCCCATCTTCCTTCATCGTTTCAATTGCCCTGGGATTTACGCCATGAGTTTCTATACCCGCACTGTAAACTGCTGCTTTGTTACCGGCGAAAGTTTGTAAATATCCTTCTGCGATTTGACTGCGACAACTGTTGCCTGTGCATAAAACTAAAGTACTTTTCATTATTTTAAATTTACTATTCAATATAGTTTACCGGTACTTTAAAACTTCCCACTATCTTTTCGTCAGCGTATCAATAAATCCGTAGCGTTCTTCGGTAGTAGTATCGACGGGGATTTTATTAAATGCCCAATAGAAAATATATTTTTTGTCTTTGTCGATTCCGGTGAATATGCTATCGACTTCTTTTCTAACACTGTTATTCTCTAACCGTAATGCGGCAGTATCTTTCAGATTAATGTTTGTGAGGTAAGATACCATTGGGAAAAAGCCGTCTTTTGTTACCTGTTGGTAAACTTTAAAAATTTTTGGTTTACGCTTTATATTTTCAAGCGTCATCGGAAGTTTATATTTCGCGTTAGCTTCCCGCAAAATGGAATCTCCAAATTTTTTCATTTCATTTCCTTTTACATATTGCCAGTAGGCACCGGCCGGCCAAAGAAGTACGTCACTTAATGACATATTATTAACTGCGTCAATTAAATAACCTTTCTTATAGTTCGCCTCGGCCAATCGAAAATAATCAGGCGCGTTTTTCCCGAAGAAACTGTATGCGCCAAATTTTAAAATATTTATTTTCCATCCGCTTTCATACTTTCCATAAACAACTGTCAGTAAAAACTGGTTGCCGAAATTGTTTAATAAAAGCAGGGAAACATAAGAGTCTTCGTTAGGGGATTCAAATGAGAATATGTAATCATTGTCCCCTGTATTTCCGGATGGCAGCGTGATCATCTTTTTTGTGGCAGAAGCCTGAACGTCATATTCATCAAGGATACTGTAATTGTCAATTTCTCTGCTACTAATCAGGTTAACTAGCTTGTTAGTGTCGTTGCCAAATTTTTCCAATAAGCCGGGAGACATAAGCGCTTGTACAATTGTCAAATTATCTTTTGTAACCCCTTCAAATAATTTGTCGTTTAAAGTTTTAATTTCCTGGCGGGTTGCCGCGTCTATGCTTTGGTCTTTCCTGAATTTGGGATTTGAAAAATTACAGCCCTGGAAAATAAGTAAAGTAAAAAAAGTTAAGAACGTTTTCGTATTCATAAAGTCTTTTAACGGGAGCGCAATGGATCGATATCTGCGACGTGATGGAAATAGAAACACTTCTGTTGAATTTTTTTGTAAAGTTTAATCTAAAATTTGATTTTTCCCACTTCAGTTCGGGCAAAGGTTAATTCATTAGTTTTTAAAAGTGACTTTTTTATTTCAATAGAAAACAGTAAATGACAACACTTTTTGCAGTTCAATCAAGCCTTGTCGAAAAATTATTGAAATTGAAAATGCAGCAAAGCAACAAATTCTTCTAATTTCCATTTCGATGAACCGGGGAAGATTTGAAATTGACTCACGATGATCTTTTAACCGCCAGGCATCCATGCCGTGCCATTAAATGGTGTTTGACTTTGCAGGAAATAGGCTAAGGTCCAATTTGATTTTACTGATGCATTTTATAAACCACCGCTTCATACGGCTTTAATAAAATAGTTGTTTTATTGAGGGTAGGAGCGGAGCCGTAGTTAGATAAAAGCATCGTTGCATTTTTCAGATTCAAGTCAATATTGGCTTTTGCGTCATGTGAAGTGAAATTTAAAAGTATCAATAGATTTTCTCCTTCACCTTCTCTCGTATATGCATACACGTCAGCCTTGGCTTTGTCGAGCAATGTGTATTTTCCATAAACAAGGTCAAGATGGTCTTTGCGAAGCTGAACCACTTTTCTAAAATAATTCAACACGGAGTTTTTGTCCTTATTTTCTTCCTCTTCGTTAATCATCGTATAGTTAGGATTCACCTTTATCCAGGGAGTGCCTGTTGTGAAACCCGCATTGGATGTGCTGTTCCACTGAAAGGGTGTCCGGCCATTGTCCCTGCTCCCAAAGGCTTCCAGCTTCATGAACTTGTTTAAATCTCCGCCGATATTTTTTTCATGTTGATAAGCGTTTAATGTTTGTACATCCCGGTAGTCCCGGATGGATTTAAACCTTATGTTTGTCATTCCCAGTTCATCACCGTTGTAATAGTAGGGTGTACCACGCATGGTCATGATAAACGTGGTGAGCATTTCTGAGGAATGAGCCCGATACCTGGGATCGTCATTTCCAAAACGACTTACCATCCTTGCCTGGTCATGGTTGGAGAGAAATATAGATATCCAGCCATTCTTTTCAAAAGCACTGTCCCACCGGCTGAATACTTCTTTAAAATGTAACAAACTATAACCTCCGGGTTTAGCAATATCCACACCGTCGAACGCATAGGCCATGTTCAGTTCATGACGGTTACTATCTACTAAATTGTGCGCATCGGTAAAAGAATTGCCCGCGCCTTCTGCCACACTCATTACATCGTATTTGCTCAACACCTCTTTGTACATTTGCTGCAGGTAACCATGCAGGTTTCCCTGCATAGCATAATATTGCGAAAAGTTTTTTTCAAAACCTTTTGGGAACATAGGAAACGTGGTATCTTTTGCTGCGAACTGAAAAGCATCCAGCCGGTAACCGTCGATTCCTTTGTCTGCCCAGAATTTCATAATGTCATAAACCTCCTGCCTTACTTTTGGATTTTCCCAGTTTAGGTCGGGTTGCTTTACAGAAAAATAGTGCAGGTAATAAGAATTGGTAAGCGAATCATATTTCCAGGCATCGCCATTTACATCAAACAAGCTATAGCGGTAAGGCGGTTTACCATTTTCAGCATTCCACCAATGATAATATTCGCGATATGGATTTGTTCTCGAGCTGCGGCTTTGTTTAAACCATTCATGTTCATCGCTGCTATGGTTGACCACCAGGTCCATTATAAGTTTGATGCCACGCTCGTGTAAACCTTTCAATAACGAATCGAAATCAGCCATTGTTCCAAAATCTTTCATAATGTCGCGGTAATCACTTACGTCATAACCATTATCCGTGTTGGGTGAACTGTAGATCGGGTTAAGCCAGACTGCGGTAACGCCAAGGCTTTTGATATAATCCAGTTTTGAGATGATTCCTTTTAAATCGCCAATTCCGTCTCCGTCGCTGTCTTTGAAACTACGGGGATAAACCTGGTAAACAATTGCTTCTTTCCACCATTTTCGATCAGAAGTAGTAGTTTCCTGTGCAAAAATTTTGATCTCAGGAAATAGAAGTATTATAAATGAGAAGGCAAAAATTAATTTTTGTTTCATGTTGCAAGATTTCATTATGCTAATAAACAACAATATTAAATTAATTTTTCCTCCAATTAATAAATTAAGCGATTGGTTAATGCTGCAGAGCGTTATCAATTTATGTGATGGACACTATTTTATTATCCCGCTTTTTAAATTTACTTTTTTGTGACGCTGTTTGTTATTAATTCAGCAAATTATTTTTTGCGTATAAAGTTTTTTTTGTTTCTTTGTTAACCATTTGGTTAAATAGTATGGTTAAAGAAAAAAAAGAGAAATCCACAGAAGAAAAAATTCTTGCTGCCGCAAAAAAGGTTTTTGTGGCAAAGGGTATGGCAGGCGCCCGTATGCAGGATATCGCTGATGAGGCCGGGATCAATAAAGCATTACTGCATTAT
>Ga0134126_10002133_pt1 | contig 25110 bp, 23 predicted proteins | sample KB31752_FD_96881 | JGI IMG/M metagenome (GOLD analysis project Ga0134126, IMG submission 96881) | Terrestrial soil microbial communities with excess Nitrogen fertilizer from Kellogg Biological Station, Michigan, USA - KB3-175-2 | ecosystem: Environmental > Terrestrial > Soil > Unclassified ... | reverse complement strand
CGCTTATCTGTTCCCGGTTCATCAAACGTACCGTCTGCGCGGGATCACGGTGCCCTACGCGTCTTCAGACGATCCTACGGCGGGACAGAATCCGCCCTACGGCGCGGACATCAACTACTATCTGAAAGCTGCGCCTGCTAAGGAAGCATCGGTCAAAATCCTCGATGCTAAAGGCAACACAGTCCAGACAATTCGGGGCACGCGTAACGTGGGCCTGAATCGCGTGTGGTGGAATCTGCGCAACGAGAACTCGAAAGAAGTTCGCCTTCGTACCGCGCCGATATATGCAGCTGACGTCAAGCTCAACAACGAAGGTTGGCGGGCGCTGCCAGAAGGCGGACGCATGAGTGTGCTCATGCCGCCGGGAACCTACACGGTGAAGTTGCTCGTGGACGGCCAGGAAGTTGGCAGTCAATCGCTGACGGTCTTGAAAGATCCAAACTCTGGCGGTACTGAAGCTGACATTCAGAAACAGACGGCGCTGCTGATGGATCTGCGCACGGATCTCGAATCTGCCGGCGACATGGTCAACCAAATCGAAACCATGCGCGCACAACTCTACAAGCTGGGCGCCGAGCATGCAGATGTGCGGGCAGCCGCCGACGATCTCGACAAGAAATTGACCGACATCGAAGACGGCTTGATTCAGCGCAGGTACAGCGGTCAGGGACAAGACACGACCCGCTACCCTGGCCAGTTGATCGGCAAGATGACTTATCTGGGCGGCGGCATTTCCGGCGGCGACTACCCGCCCAGCAAGCAACAGCAGGAAGTAGACGCAATGTTCAAGTCAAAGTTGGCGGATCTGCGAAAGCGGCTGGATGCAGTCACCGCCACTGATCTCAGCAACTTCAACAAGATGCTGAAGGACAAGAACATTGGAAGCGTAATCTCGGGCGGGCAGTAAGAATTTGGAGTGCGGCGGCAATCCCGATTTATCGGGAGACAGCGCTTTGGATCCCTGCTTCGATATGGCGATCCAAAGCGCCGTCGCCGCTACGCTCTGCCGGCGCACTCCGGGAATCTTTGTTGGGTCGGTTCAGCTCATAAACCGGCCCCAGAGGAAGAGCACCAGGATCGCGCCGATGATCGACATGATGATACCGGCCGGATGAAAGAACGAGCCGTCAGTGGGTTTGCTAAAGAGGCGCGAAATAAGGCCACCGACTATTGAGCCCACTATTCCCAAGACTCCCGTCATGAGAATTCCCATGTGCTGCGCACCGGGCATGATCGCGCGGGCAATCAACCCGACGATTATCCCGACAATAAACATCCAAAGAATATGTAACATCACTGTCCTCCTGCGGCTTGGTCTCAGTGCTTCGTTGTAAGACGCTGCTTAGCATGCGAATCGTTGCGATGCGGAAGCTAAGAATTAGACCCCTGCGGCATAATCAGCGCCTTGAGAACAGAGCCGTTAGCGACCTGCGCCAACGCCTCGTTTGCCTGCTCGAGATTGTAATACGATAACTTTCTTTTGAGAGCTGTCCACGGGTTGGCACGAGTGGGATCGGAAACAATCTGCACTCCGCGATAGAAATGCGAGAAGTCTGAACCCCAGCAGCCGCGCACGTCCAAATGTTTTTTGTTCAAATCCAGATGCGGATTAAATGAAGTCGCGCCGTGATCCGTGTACTGGCCGACGACTACTACGCGTCCCGCATCGCGTGTGAACTGCATCGCCTGAACGACAGCGTCAGGCGCGCCAGTGGCTTCAATCGCTACATCCGCGCCGCGACCATTCGTGCGTTCTAATATCCATTCAAGTCTTTCGCTCGCGCTACTTTCTTCAAAGTTGAGCACGTCTGACGCGCCCGCCTCAGATGCCGCGTCCAGCCTGGACGCAGGAGCGCCGATGCAGAGCACGCTGAGCGCGCCCCGCATCTGCGCCAGAATGATCGCGTTGATGCCGACCGGCCCGGAACCCAGCACGAGCACGGTATCGCCAATCGCAATGTCGCCGCGCTCGACGGCGTGCAACGCCGTCGGCAGCGCACAGCCGCCCGCCATGAAAGTCTCCGCCCTGGCATCAAGTCGAATGCAGCGCGTGCCCGGCTTCAGATAAATCTGATCGGCCCATCCGCCACATAATCCATCATCAAGACCATAAGTGATGCCGTAAACTTTTCGCTGCGGGCAGCGCGTGGTTGCTTTCGCCACCAGACAATACCAACACGCGTTGCATGTGCGATGCACGTCGAGGAAGGTGACGCGATCGCCTTCGCTGAATTCCCTGCCCTCGACGTCGAAAAGCTTTCCACGAATCTTGCTTAAGCGCCCTACCGAAACGTGTCCGGGCACGAGCGGATACGGGACGCCTTGCAGAAGTCCACGCTGAAGATAGACATCGGTGCCGCACACCTCAGACAGTTGCACATCGAGCAGAGCAGAAGCCGGCTCTAATTCAGGCGATGGTACTTCTCGCATTTCCACCGGCGCATTTGGTTGAGGGATAACAGCGACCCGCGGCATGCCCGCAAAGGTAAGAGGAAACTCCGGAAAATGGAAGCGAGGGATCTACTGTCGGTAGGCCCAGTACATTGCCGCCGGGAAAGATGAAAGCCGCACGGAATCGTGGTTCTCTCCCGGGTAAATTGTGAATCGATAATCAAGATTGGCGGGCTTCGTCGTATCAAGCAGCTTTGCGAACGCGGCCAGGTCATCGCGCGATCGCTCATCGCCGCCGACAGAAAGATCGAGTCGAACTTGTGCGGGCAATTGCTTCAGATGCTCGAAAGCGCTGAACAACATTCGATTGTCCCATGCGATCGCCGGACTGGCGGCAATTAAGCGTTGGAACAAACCTGGACGGTGCTCGAGCGCATAGAGAACAAACAATCCTCCCAACGAATGGCCTAACAGCGCCCGATCCGTAGGCACTGTGCGGTAGGTTCGATCCGTGAACGGAATTATGTCGTGCTCCAGAAAATCAAGAAACGCGGCGCCGCCTCCCGAGCCTGGTCGCTCTTTGACTTTCGTCGGAGTGAAATCGCGCGTGCGTGAGGTCTCAGCCGTCGCGCCGTGGCTTATGGTAACGATGATGATGGGTGGCATCTTTTTCGAGAATGCGTTGTTTTGTTGCATAAACGCCATCAACGGAAAGTGCCAGCCATCGATAACGTACAAAACCGGATACGATATTCCAGAGGTCTTGTAGTCATCCGGCAAGGAAATTAGCAGATAGTAACGCTGACCGATTTTGTTCGAATCGATTGTGCGGAACTCAGTGTGCGCCAGCAGTACTGGTGGCGCAGATTCCTGTGCCCGTGATGTGCCGGTGCAAAGAACCGACATCAGAAACACGCCCACCGCCAAAGAGAGCCGGCGAGTTACGCTCGCCCGGGCAATTGGAGTTGCATTCATAGACAGTTTACGAACGCGATTAGACGGTGACCGTTTCTTCTCTAAGCTTTTCTGCCTGGTAGTGCGTGGAGAGCGCGTCGATAACCGGATCAAGGCCGCCATCCATGACGATGTCGAGCTGATGGATCGTCAGCCCAATGCGATGATCAGTAACGCGGTTTTCTTTAAAGTTGTAGGTGCGAATCTTTTCTGAGCGGTCTCCGGACCCAACCATCGAGCGGCGTTCGCCGGCGATCGCCTCGTGCTGCTTCTGTTCTTCGATCTCCTGCAGGCGCGCCCGGAGCACGCGCATAGCCTTCTCGCGATTTTTGATCTGCGATTTTTCGTCCTGCATCGAAACGACGACGTTTGTCGGCAAGTGCGTGATGCGCACTGCCGAGTACGTCGTGTTCACCGACTGTCCACCAGGACCGGACGAGCAGAAGGTGTCGATGCGCAAATCCTTGGGATCGATCTTGACATCGACTTCTTCGGCTTCGGGCAGCACGGCGACAGTGATCGCGGATGTGTGAATGCGGCCGCTGGCTTCTGTCTGCGGCACACGCTGCACGCGATGGACGCCGGATTCGTGCTTCATTTTCGAGTAAACCTTGTCGCCTTCGATCAGCGCGACCGCTTCCTTGATGCCGCCGATGCCAGTTTCCGACGCGTCGAGAATCTCCATCTTCCATCGCTGGCGCTCGGCATAGCGGGCATACATGCGGAGAATATCTCCGGCAAAGAGCGCGGCCTCATCACCGCCTGTCCCGGCGCGAATTTCCAGGATTACGTTCTTCTCGTCGTTGGGATCTTTTGGCAGCAGGAGCAGCTTAAGGTCAGCCTCGATTTGCTCGATGCGGGCCTGCAACGATTCAATCTCAACGCGCGCCAGCTCGCGCATGTCTTCGTCGCCGGCGTGATCGAACAACTCGCGCGCACCGGTTAGTTCTTCCTGCGCAGATTTGAATGCACGATACTTTTCGACTATCTCGCCGAGACCGCGATGTTGTTTCGCGGCTTTGGCGTACGCCGAAGGGTTCGACAAGAGCTCTGCTGAAGAGAGTTCATTCGTTAGCCCCTCATAACGCGTTTCAATTTGTGCAAGTTTATCGAGCATTTATTTTAGCGGCACAGACTTCAGTCTGTGGATTCTATTTAGTGGCACAGACTTCAGTCTGTGGATTCAACTGCCATTCACAGACTAAAGTCTGTGCCACAATCATTAAGACAGCGGAGCCAGCTCCGGCTCAGTCGACTGCGGCTCTAGTTTCAAACTCTCTTTCAAAGCCGTAATAGCAACTTCCAGTTGCGAATCGTCCGGTTCTTTGGTCGTCACATTCTGGAGCCAGAGACCGGGCCGCGTAATCGTCTTGAAGAACAATCCTGTTTCTTTCTTCGCTGAGAGCCGAATAATTTCGTACGACAGCCCTGCCACCACCGGAATCAAAGCGAGACGCACCAGAAAATTGAAGAGCAGCGAATCGAACTTGATGATCGAAAACAGCAGTATCGAAACCAGCATCACCACCATCAGGAAGCTCGTACCGCAGCGTGGGTGCTGGCGCCGCTGAATTCGAGCGTTTGCGACAGTCAGGTCAAGACCCTTCTCCCAGGTGAACACGGTCTTGTGTTCGGCGCCGTGATATTCAAAGACGCGGCGGATGTCTTTCAAAAACGAAAAGCTGATGATCATGATCAAGAAGAACGTCATGCGAATCAGCCCATCGATCAGATTAAAGCCAACCGTGGGCCGCACCGGATGCAAGTAGCCGCGCACCGAGTTCCACGTCCGTCGCAATGCTGAATCTTCGGCAGCGCCCGCATCATGTCCCGACGAGTCGGGAGTCGCAGGCGTCCCCGCCTGCGCTGTTGACGTCGCCGCCGGTTTTGCCGCCCAACCCGCTGCGACGAACAAAGCGTTGGTCAACAACAATGGCGCGGCGACGAACAGCAGCACATTGAAAATCATCGCAATCACGATCGAGCTGGCCGCGGCGGCGGTGCCTCCCGAGCGCACGTCCTGCGCGCGCTTCTGTTTCTTCGGAATCGGAAACACTCCCGGCAGACCGCCGGTGATCCCTGCAAAATCGCCTTCGCCCTCAATCACCGCCGGCGTCAGCACTTTCACTTCCGCTGTTTCCTCTTGTTCTTGTTCGGCGAACGCTTCACCAGCCGAATAATTCAGGGCCTTGATGCCGAGTCCCATTGACTGCAATAACAAAGCGCCACCGCGCAAAATCGGCAGCTTCAGCATCGGCCACTTGTCACTCCACTTCGGCAAACTCGCCGCAGTGTTGACGATGGTGCCATCGGCCTTGCGCACTGCGATCGCATAGGCGTTCGGCGTGCGCATCATCACGCCTTCAATTACGGCCTGGCCGCCGACGATTAGATCCCGCTCGTTAGTGCTCATATTTCTTCGAGTTTCTGTTCCCTCTCCCTTTGGGAGAGGGTAAGGGTGAGGGCCTACGGCGGAGAAGGGGAAAGAATTTTTCTTTCTCTTTGTCGCGCCTAAAGCTTCGCTCCCTCACCCCGGCCCTCTCCCAAGGGGAGAGGGAGCACTACTTACAACAATGCCGGCGTTTGTTCCGGCTGCTCAGATTGGATGCAATCCGACCAGCCGGCGTCGAATCGCCGGCAGCTTCAGTTCTTTTGTTGCTAATGACGAAATCGCATCGCCAACTTCACTTGCTCGCGGGCGCCGGCGCAGTCTTGCCGTAGCGACGATTGAATCGATCTACGCGGCCGGCGGTATCAACCAGCTTTTGCTTGCCAGTGAAAAATGGATGGCAAGCCGAACAAATTTCCACGTGCAAATCGCCTTTTTTGGTCGAACGCGTCTTAAAAGTTTCGCCGCACGCGCAAGTTACTGAGATTTCGCTATATTCAGGATGAATTCCGGGTTTCATTTCGCGATTACCTACTGTTAACGTTTTGTCTGCCCTCGCAAACAGGCAATGATACGGGTCGACAACACCACAGGTCAAGCCGCCTTTTGCAGCCATCGGGCATCGAATGAATGCACGACACGGATTAGCTGCCACGTACGGCTCGTGTATACTCAACTCTTCCCCACAAATCATAAAGGAGCCACGCGTTTCGATGAAACTCTTGTTTGTTGTGTCGCTAATTCTCTGCGTTCCGCTGCTGGCCCTGGGCCAAACCGCCCGCAAAGCCTTTGCCTATGACTACACCGTGGACGATCTGCCAAACGGCTTGCGGCTGATCACGATTCCGACTGACTATCCGAATCTGGTCGCGCTTTACATCGTCGTCCAGACTGGGTCGCGCAATGAGATCGAGAAAGGTAAGAGCGGTTACGCGCACCTGTTCGAACACCTGATGTTTCGGGGCAGCGAGCATTACACCGGCCAGCAGCGCGACCAGATCCTGAAAAAAGCCGGCGCGGATGCAAACGCCTACACCGATGACGATCGCACGGTCTATCACGAAGTGTTCTCGAAAGACGATCTGGATCGGATACTTGAACTCGAAGCGGACCGGTTTCAGAGTTTGAAGTACGACAGTGCGGGTTACAAGACTGAGACGAGAGCCGTCCTCGGCGAATTCAACAAGAACAGCTCCGACCCGGAAGAGAAAGCTCTCGAGGTGCTGCGCGCCACTGCGTACAAGCAACATACGTACGCGCACACCACGATGGGCTTTATTGAAGACATCGAGGACATGCCTAACCAGTTCGATTACAGCTGGGAGTTCTATCGGCGTTATTACCGGCCTGAGTACACAACCATTGTGGTGGTCGGCGACGTCAACCACGAGGCGGTGCTCTCCAGTGTGAAAAAGCATTTTGGCCGGTGGCAGCGCGGCAACTACGCTCCCGACATTCCCAGCGAACCTGAGCAGAACGAGCCACGCGAAGCACACGTTGATTGGCCGTCAGATACTTTGCCGGTCTTGTATGTTGCGTTTCGCGGACCCGCGTATTCCGACGAAGAAAAAGATCCGCCGGCACTCGACCTGCTTTCGGCAATCGCGTTCGGTGAAAACTCAGACCTCTATCAGAAACTCGTTCTGGAAGAACAAAAGCTGGATTCCTTGTCGCCAATCTATCAGGATCACCGCGACCCTGAGTTGTTCGTGGTGGACGCAAAACTCAAGGATGTTAAAGACCTCGATTACGTCAAGCAGCAGATTCTCGACACCTACAAGCGTTACACGAAAGAGTTGGTGCCGCAGGCCAAACTCGATTCGACGCGTTCGCGAATGCGTTATTCGTTTGCGTTGTCGATGAATAGTTCTGAGGCGATCGCCGGCGTGCTCGCGAGTTACATCGGATTGCGTCGCACACCTGACACTATCAACAAACTCTATTCAGTTTACGACTCGATTACGCCCGAGGACATACGCAAAGCTGCGGCCAAATACTTTGTCGATAAGCACCGGACGATCGTCACGTTGACGACCAAGAAGGAGGTGGCGAAATGAAGAAACATATCGCTACCGTCGCGCTGACTTTGCTTGTCGTGGGGCTGACAGTGTCCAATGCAGTTGCGCAAAAATCGCGTCGCCCCACGCGGAATGCGCCACAGAATCGAATGAATACTGCTAATTCAAAGTCGGTTTTGCTGCCGAACCGCTCGCCACTGGTCTCGTTTCGGATTCTTTTCATGACCGGCTCGGCTAATGATCCGAAAGGCAAAGAAGGACTGGCGTCTCTGACCGCGGCATTGCTCGCTGAAGGCGGGACGCGCACGAAAACATACGCGCAAATCACCGACGCGATGTATCCCATGGCCACTTCGTTTTCGTGGCAAGTCGACAAAGAGATGACTGTGTTCTCAGGCACGACGCACGTCGACAATCTCGAGAAGTACTATTCGCTGATTCGCGAGATCTTGCTCGATCCCGGCTTTCGCGACGACGATTTCCAGCGCTTAAAAGAAGATGCCATCAACTATCTGAAAACGTCTCTGCGGGGCGGAAACGACGAAGAACTCGGCAAAGAAGTTCTTTATACGATGATCTATCCGGCTACACATCCGTACGGTCACCAGAACATGGGCACAGTCGGCGCGTTGCAAGCGCTGACGTTGAAAGACGTGCGCGACTTCTATCAGGCCAATTACAGCCGCGCCAACCTGGTGATTGGATTAGCCGGCGGTTATCCGGCGGATTTTGCGAAGCGAGTTGAAGCAGACTTTGGAAAGTTACCGGCAGGGTCTCTCAATCGTGACGCCGCGCCCTTGTCGCAACCCCGCCTGGCACCTGGAACACAGATTGAGATTGTCCAACGCGAAACCCGCTCGACCGCGCTCTCGCTGGGTTTTCCGATCGATGTGACGCGCGCGCAGAAAGATTGGCCGGCGCTGGCCGTGGCGGCCTCTTACTTTGGTCAGCATCGCTCGAGTAACAGCTATCTCTATCAAAGGCTGCGAGAAGCGCGCGGCTTGAATTATGGTGATTACGCATACATCGAATATTTCCCGCGGGGCATGTTTCAGTTTCAGCCGGACGCAAATCTGGGCCGCAAGCTGCAAATTTTCCAGATTTGGATTCGTCCAGTTGAGCCGCAGAACGGATACTTTGTTCTGCGCGCCGCGTTGTACGAATACGACAAGCTGGTACGTGAAGGAATGTCGCCGGAAGCGTTCGAATCAACGCGCGAGTTTCTTTCGAAGTACGTCAACGTGTTGACCGCGACGCAGGACGATCAGCTTGGTTACTCGCTGGACAGCCGCTATTACGGCATCAAGGATTTTCCGACGTACATGCGCGAGCAGCTGGCCAAGCTCACCCTGGCGGATGTAAACCGCGCTATCAAGCAGTATCTGAAATCCGACGCGATGCGGATTGCGATCGTGACGAAGGATGCTAACGGTTTGCGCGATGCGATCCTCAACAACAAGCCGTCGCCGATTACTTACAACGCGCCGAAGCCGAAAGAAATCACGGACGAGGACAAAGTGATCGAGAATTACAAGATCGTGGTGAAGCCGGCGGACGTGACGGTTGTCTCGGCGGACAAAGTGTTTCAATAGGGGCGGTAGCAAGAAGTCGAAATGCGATCGTCCGCGATAGCGGACGTGTGAAAATAGCCCAGCGCTTCAGCGCTGGGCTCAGAAACAAAAAATGGTCGCGAGTCCGTGAAACGGACGGCAGAGTACGGAACCCCGAGTAGTCGCGAGCGGGATAAAGACTTAACGAATAATCTACTGAATCTCTTCGAAGGTTGCGCCCTTAACCCGCTCACTATAGTTCGCGGTTCTGTATCTGTCGCCCGCTTCGCGGGCTCCGAAGCCTTCCTCAATCCTTACCCAGCGCTGAAGCGCTGGGCTACTTTCACTTCGTCCGCTTCGCGGACGATAAATGCACTCTGACCAGCGCTCAGTCATCCTAGGCTAAGAAGGCATCCAAATCTTCTGCGCTACAATTACTTCGACGCCGCGGGGCAGATCGATCTGCTCCGCTGCCTTGGTAAAGAACGTGAGGCCTTTGTAACTGGTCAGGTACAGGTGCCGGCCCGAAAAGAACCCACCTTGCGCGTAAACGACTAAAGGCTTCTCCGATTTTCGCAGAATGTCCGCGAACGTGTTTGGTTCCACTCGCACGATTGACCCGCTCGCTTTGATTGCGGTTGCGATTGCGGCCGCAGCAGCTCCGCCGTGTGCCATCATCAATCTCTCCTTAATGGGTTCTTCATCGTGACGTTCAACTCCACCGGGACACATCGCTTGAAGCTGAACACAAGCCGTTTGTATTTACCGCAGACATAAACACGTCCGGTCACAGGCCAGGTTGCCTGCGAGTTGATTCCCTCATCTATCGCAGTCAGCGCAGCGGTCGACAGTGAAATAAAAAACCGCAACGGCTGACGAAGCGTCAAGGGCTTCTTCGTCGGCAGATCGAAGCCGCGACGATACTCGTCGATCTCAATCGAATGATTGTTAACGGTCATGTCTTCAAACAATAGAAAATCGACATGGCCGCTCTGTTTGATCGGAGCTACCACCACCGGCACGTCAAATGTAATTCCCAAGGGCGTCATCCGCGCCAGCGCCGGCGCGCCGAAAGTAATTAATTGATCGACATCGGGAACGGGTGTCGCTGTTGGAGTCGGCGTGGTCGAAGTCGTGCCGGTTCGAGTTGCGGAATTATCGTCCGTGGTCGTCTTGTCCGGCGGTTTCGAAGTTTTTTGGCTTTCTTGTCTTAGTTCGACCGCAGCTCTCTCAACCTTATAGCCGTGAATTTCTTTCGGATAGTCTCGGGCTTGCGAAAAACACAATGCGGCGACGAACAAACCAAATATCGCAGGCAGGAACGTCCTAACTTTCATTCGCTTCGATCAATCGCGCCAAATCGATCATTAACGCGACGCTGCCGTCCAACAGTTCAGCCGCGCCGGATATTCCGTGCCAGAGCGTGGCGTGTGGTCCGAGACTTCGCACGAGCGTCTCCTGTTGTCCGGCAATCGCGTCGACCAGCAACGCTATGCGCTTCTGATGTGCAGAAATACTTGGGCGATGCTCACCGGGTGTGCAAATCAAAACCGATCGGGCGCCGTTCGTCGCCGGCGAAGACAGCAATTCGCCAAGGCGAACCAAAGACAGTTGCTCATTCTGCCATTCAGTTGACGGGCCGTCTCCGCGATCGACAATCTGATCGTCAGTCAGCGTCCCGCGATCAGCCACAATGCTTGCATCGACGCAGTAGAATTGCTCTGCACACCGGACCACTACACAGGGAACCAGCGCCAGCGTGGCCGGAATTATCATCGCGAAGGTGGCGCCCTTTCCCGGCTGCGAACTCAACCGTACCTCACCCCCGGCCTGGGTCATTGCGCGATCGACGATTTCCAATCCGACGCCGCGTCCGGAAATCTCGGACGCCTTAGCAGAGGTCGAGAAGCCCGGCCGAAAGATCAATCGCAAAGCCTGATCCTCGCTGAGTTCCTCAGCGCGCGCCACGATCCCCTGCCGCGCTGCAGCCTGCGCCACTTCGCGATGTTCGATCCCACGACCGTCATCGGTGACCGTGATATGGATGCGGCTGCCTTCACTGAATCCCTCCAGCCGCACTCTCCCGTTAGGCGGTTTGCCCTGGCCGATTCGTTCCTCTGTCGATTCAATACCGTGACTCACGGCATTCCGCACCAGATGCATCAGCGGTTCGGCGATTAATTCAGCCAGCGCCTTATCAATTCCCACATCGCCACCAACGATTTCAAACTCGATGTCTTTCTTGAGCTGGCGGGCGGCGACTCGGCCGGCGCGTGCGGCCGCTCCATTCAGCAAATCGGACAGAGGCACCAGACGCAACTTGATCAGACGCTCTTCCAACTGCACAAATCGGCGCCGCAAGCTGGACGTCGCGTCGTTCGCGGCTTCAGAATCAGCAGCCTTCTGAATAGTAATCAGGGTCTTGTTTGTGTCACGCAGAAGGTCCGTGACTGCCGCAGTCAGATCATCAAGTTGATTCAGTCCGATGCGCACCGACGCGATACTGGAATCCAGCGGCTGCGACAAAGGCACTGAAGGAGTAGGCGCAGCAGAAGCGTCCGGCGCTTCGATCGCTAGTTCGTCGAAACTCACTGTGCCGAGTTCCGCAGCTTTGCCGCGCATCTGTTCTGCGATGAATTGCGCCGCATACAGCAATCTAAAACTTATCTCGTCAAGACCCGCCGCCCGCCCCGGAACGGTGGCGATCACTTCTCCCGATTTTCCCAGCAACGCAGTCAGGTCCCGAAACTGGGTGTCGAACGTCTGAATGGAAAAACCCGCATCAATGATGAAGAGTTTCGCGCCTTCGCGTACTGCTTCGCGCGCGTGCTGCAGATCGTATTCGCTCAAAGACCGTGCGATGTCTTCGGGCAGGGCTGAACGCAAACTGCCGGCAATCACCGCTTGTTGTGAAGCCTTGGCCGCCAGTGCATGCAGTTGCGCGATCAGCGACGAAGTTTTCGCGGGATCGATGCGATTCGTGCTCGCCAAATCCTCAGCGATTAGGTCCGTGGCGCTCTCTAGAAGGTTCAGGGTGGCATCGTCAATAACGACGCGGCCGAGGCGCACGCCATCGAGCACACTTTCGAATTCATGCGCTACGTCGCCTACCGACTTAAATCCCATCGACGCCGCCGTGCCCTTCAACGTGTGCACATGCCGAAAGATTCTCGAGGCCAATTCGCGCCGGTGCCGTCCCTGCGCCCGCACCGCGCGCAGTTGTTGCAGGTCTCCATACAAGCGATCGACGATGTCCTGCGCGTCAGAAATGAATTGAGTTCGGGTTGGATCCACTGCTCGGCAGTTTATCGCAAAACGCCGAGCTTCTAGACAGGATTTTCAGAGGATGAAGTACTTTCAAGTGACGCTGCGTCCTCGGATTCTTCAGATTCGGCGGCGTCGTCCTGCGGTTTTTCTTCGTCGAGATCGCGTTTGACGGCGTCAAGAATGCCGTTGATGAATTGAGTGGCTTCGTAAGTGGAAAAGCGCCGGGCGACTTCGAGCGCTTCATTGATGGTTACGGTGCGGGGGGTTGACTCGTGAAGAAATTCGTACACCGCCAGGCGTAGCACGTTTCGATCGACAGTAGCCATGCGATCGATGCGCCAGTGTTCAGCGCGCGATTTGATGCGCTCGTCGACTTCTTCGAGATGCGCCAGCGTGCCCAGCGCCAGCTGTGTGGCGAACTCACGGCCGTCCTCATCCAACTCGCCATCCGCTAACTCAGACCAAAAGTTGCGCGCCAACTCGTCCGGGCGCGTGCTCGCTACATCAGCCGCAAAGAGCATTTGCAAGGCGCATTCGCGCGCCTTACGCCGTGAACCCATAATAAAAACAAAAACAGTGATGAGTCATGAGTGATGAGTCATGAGTAGTTCGGCCAACCGCCAAACTCAACAGTGCTGTTTCCTAACTCATTACTCATCACTCATTACTCATCACTTCGAAAAACTGTTCTTGAAGATATTTACCACTTCGACTGCGGCCATCGCCGCCTCGTATCCTTTGTTGTTCTGATCGTTGCCTGAGCGTTCGTTGGCCTGGTTGATATTGTCGGCTGTGATCACGCCAAAGAGCAAAGGCACACCCGTCCGCAGCCCGGCTTCACTGATGCCGCGCGCGGCCGTGGCCGCGATATATTCGAAGTGCGGCGTGTCGCCGCGAATGATCACACCCAAACAAATTACGGCGTCGAAGCGACCGGTTTCGGCAGCTTTTTGGGCGCACAGAGGAATTTCGAAAGCGCCGGGCACGCGAAAGACTTCAATTGTATCTGGCTCGGCTGAAAGCTGCTTGAGCGCTTCACGCGCGCCATCGATTAAGCGCGAGACAATGCCATCGTTCCAACGACTGGCGACGATCGCAAAGCGAAATCCTTCTGCGCTCAGATCGCTTTGATTAGTCGGCTGTGATTTTTCAATCGGCAACTTCGATATGGTAGCGCAAGTTCGTACGGGCGCAAGCGGAGCAACACTCATCGCTGTTGCTCATTATGTTGGGCAAGTTCCGAAACGCGAATCCCAGGTAGTATTATTTCGGTAAATGATTACTCACATGTTTTCGAAACGTCTCCGTGTGACGGCAGCATCGTTGCTGCTTTTGCTGAGTTCAGCACTGGTCACGGGTCAGGACAAACCGAAGCTGTCGTACGGATTGTTGCTCGACAGCACCGGCTCGATGCGCAGCCAGTTCGAAACTGTCCTGGGCATTGGCAAAGCAATCGTGCATGAAACCGCGCCGCATGGGCCAGTCTCGATCTTTAATTTCGCTTCGGAAGGAATCGGCAAAGGATCGAGGGCGGTGCCGGTAGCGCGCATTGAACAGTCACAAGATGAAGCGCGGCTAAACCTGACGATCGATGGTCTGTATGTTCAAGGGGGACAGACCGCCCTGCTCGACGCGATCCAATTCATCTCTGACCGTCTGCAGGCATCGGCGGCCGACAGCGAGAAAGTAATCGTCGTGGTAAGTGATGGCGAGGATCGAGTCAGCAAAGTGAAAGCCAAGGAATTGATTCAGCAACTCAAGGAGCGAAAGATCAAACTCTTCGCCGTGGGGCTCGTGCGAGAACTTGATTCGGACAAGCGCTCAAAAGCTACCAAGCTGTTGCAGACCCTAACGAGCGAAACCGGCGGCATGGCTGTCATTCCCAAGTCGCGCGACGTCGACGTTCAAGAGGTGCTGGTACAGTTAGCGCTGCCTGTCGCACCACGCAATTAGTCGAGAGAAAACGAAAAAAAGCGAAAGGGTTAGCTCTCGCCTTTTCTCGGATGAAGTCCCTAACCCGCTCGCTACCGCTCGCGGTTCTGTAACAGTTATGCCGGCGCCGGGGTGCCTCCGGTAATCGGTGGCAGGATTGGCTTCAGTGGTTTTGTTTCGGGCGTCTTTTCCTTAGTGCCCGGCAGTTCCTGCTGACTACTCGGTTCGTTCGATACGTTTGTGTCGTCGAGCGGCAAACCAGCCACCACACGACGAATCTGCACGCCATCGAGCGATTCGTGCTCGAGCAGAACCTCCGCCAGGCGTACCAGCGTGTCGCGGTTCTCGCTAATGATTTTAGTGGCGCGCTCGTATTGCTCAGTCACAATCTTACGCACTTCGGAATCGATGCGGATTGCCGTCTCTTCCGAGAAGTCACGATGCTGAGCGATCTCGCGGCCGAGGAAGATTTGTTCTTCCTTCTTGCCGAAAGTCAGCGGACCGAGTTCAGACATGCCGTACTCACAAACCATTGCGCGCGCGAGTTCGGTTGCCTTCTCGATGTCATTCGATGCGCCGGTCGTAATGTTGCCGAGAAAAGTTTCTTCGGCGATGCGACCGCCCATCAGAATCGAAATCTGACCAAGCAAATATTCCTTCGTGTAGTTGTGCCGATCGCCTTCCGGCAATTGCTGCGTCACGCCGAGAGCCATGCCGCGCGGAATGATCGTGACCTTATGCACCGGATCGGCATTCGGAACTTTCAAGCCGACGAGCGTGTGACCCGCTTCGTGATAGGCAGTCACCCGCTTCTCTTCGTTTGAGATCACCATCGATTTACGCTCGGCGCCCATCAGGACTTTGTCCTTGGCCAGTTCGAAGTCGGGCATCGCCACAACCTTCTTGTTGTACCGAGCCGCGTTCAGCGCTGCTTCGTTCACCAGGTTCGCCAGATCAGCGCCGGTGAATCCCGGGGTGCCGCGGGCGATAATCGAAATATCCACATCTTCGCCCAGCGGAATCTTGCGGGTGTGAACTTTGAGGATGCCTTCGCGACCGCGCACGTCAGGACGCGATACGACGACTCGTCGATCAAAGCGTCCCGGTCGCAACAGCGCGGGATCCAAAACGTCCGGACGGTTGGTCGAGGCGATCAGAATCACGCCGTCGTTGGATTCAAAGCCATCCATTTCGACGAGTAACTGATTCAGCGTTTGTTCGCGCTCATCGTGACCTCCGCCGAGGCCAGCGCCACGGTGACGACCGACCGCGTCGATCTCATCGATGAAGATAATGCAGGGCGCGTTCTTCTTGCCCTGTTCAAACAGGTCGCGCACGCGCGAGGCGCCAACGCCTACGAACATCTCGACGAAGTCTGAACCGGAAATCGAGAAGAACGGCACGTTTGCTTCGCCCGCAATCGCGCGCGCCAGCAGAGTCTTGCCGGTTCCCGGCGGGCCCATCATCAAAACGCCTTTGGGAATGCGGCCGCCGAGCTTCTGAAACTTCTGCGGTTCTTTGAGGAATTCGATGATTTCCTGCAGCTCTTCCTTCGCTTCTTCAACACCGGCGACGTCCTTAAAGGTGACGCGCTTCTGTTGATTGCTTAGCAGCTTCGCGCGCGATTTGCCGAACGATAGAGCCTTGTTGCCGCCCGACTGCATCTGCCGGAGCATGAAAATCCAGAAACCGAAGATGAGCAGGAACGGCAGCAGATAAGTCAGGTAAGGCCACCAAATGCCGGAGCTGCCTTCTTCCTGAACGTTGGCGACGCGCGGTTTTCCATTCTGACCGTTCTCGCGCGCTTCTTTTAAAATTTCAGCCTTCGTGTGCTCGTTCGTCAGTTGCGCCACGAAATTCTTGCCGCTGCCGGCCTCGACGGCCAACGTCTCGGATTGCTTCACGGTTAGCTGCGACAGCTTCTCCTGCTGGATCAACTGTTCGAGCTGCGTGAGATCGATGTTAGTTGTGTTTTTGGTGCCGGGATTGACGAGCTTGTAAATGAGGAGCGCGCCCGCAATGATGAGCAGCCAAAAGATGATTTGTCTTGCGGTAGAACTCAAAACCTTCCTGCCTCCGTCAGCCATGATACCGTAATTACCTCAGATTGTCCCTTTTCTTTAACCTGTTCGCATCCAAAGACTCTTAAGATGCGGTTTTGTTCCCTCACGGTGTCCTGCCGTACTACGCTGCCGCCCGCAGGTCGGTTCAAGATTTGAAACTCAGGAGGCCGCTTTTGCGCGAGACCCTGGCCCCACCGGGCAACTCAATCGTGCGCGCGCCTCGGTTCGCGATCACCGAATCTTCAACCGCGATGATGTGCGCGAACTCAAGCCGGCGCAGATCGCCGCGGCACTTCTCCAGCCAAAGGCGCAAAGCGCGGCGTCGCAGTGCCGGCGGCGCGGCAGCGAGCAAATCCGTGCGCACTTGATTGAGCTTTGTCCCGCTGTCCATTGAAAGCTCCAGCAAACGCGCGGCCGCGCGATTCAGCGCCTCATTGTCGTCTCTCAGGACGCTGCCAGTCCGCGCCAGCGCTTCGGCAATTCTGGGGTTGAAGGTCTGCATCAGCGGCAATAACTGTTTCCGAATTCGGACGCGCGTGAATGTCTCGTCTTCGTTCATTTCATCATGGCGACAGTCAGCGTTTCGTTCAGCGCAATACCTTTCTGTGTCCGTGCGACGCGCCCAGGAAAGAAATGGACGAACCAGGAGTGTTTCCCGATTTTTGTTGAGCTGTCTGACTGTCTCCATGCCGCCCAAGCCTTCCGCGCCGCTACCACGCAAGAGATTGAAAAGGATTGTCTCGGCCTGATCATCCAGCGTGTGCGCGGTTAGGACGAGATCCGCGCGGCGTTTTTGCGCCAACTTGGCAAATACTCCGTAGCGCGCCCGGCGCGCCGCCTGCTCTAGGTTATCGTTTCGTCCCTTCAGGTCTACGCGATTGGTAACGATTTCGTAGCCCAGTGCCTGCGCAAGGTTCTTGACCCACCTCGCGTCCGCCGCGCTGGCCGTCCTGAGTTGATGATCGACGTGAGAAGTGATGAGGCTCAGCTTCAGCTTGCCGGCTTTGATCAGCTCATCGATAGCCAGAAGCAACGCGACTGAATCCGCGCCACCCGAAACTCCAATTATCGTCGTGGTTGTGTATTTGACGGGAAGCTGTAGCCGCCGCCACTCGCGCAAGAGCCGGCGGGCGAATTTGCTGAGGGCTGGCCGGTTGTGCGTCTGCTTGTTTTTCACCGCACGACCTACCGGTCTTTCGCGAGTCTTCATTACCTCGCGCGATTTTAGCATTGAAACGCAGGTGAACTGTTCATGCCCTCGCGGGGATCGGTACCTGCTTGCAACGGTTCTGTGGCAAACGTAAGATTCCGAGACCGCATGGAAATCACTGTAGGCATTACCGGAGCTTCCGGCGCGATCTATGCGCATCGCACCCTGACGCAGCTGGCGGCCAGCGGAGTCGTCGAACGAATCAATCTAATTCTCTCTGATTCAGCGAAGACGGTGGCGATGGTCGAGCTGGGATTCGACCTGCGTGCAGCGGATGAAAAGAAGATCAATGAGTGGATCGGTTTGCCGGCAGATTCGAAAGTGCTGCGGCTGCACCGGCTGGACAATATGGCCGCGACACCGTCGTCGGGTTCGCATCCGCAAGCAGGAATGATCGTAGTGCCGTGCTCGATGGGCACGCTGGGGGCGATTGCCTCGGGCGCAGGAACAAATTTGATTCATCGCGCCGCGGACGTGACTTTGAAAGAGGGCCGAAAGTTGGTGCTGGTGCCGCGCGAGACGCCTTACAACGCGATTCACCTCGAGAACATGCTGAAACTTTCGCGCGCCGGCGCGCGGATTCTGGCAGCCAGTCCGGGCTTTTATCACCGGCCGCAAACGATTGAAGCGCTGGTTGATCATCTGTGTTTCCGCATTCTCGATCAGTTCGGTATTCCGCATTCGACCGCGACGCGTTGGAAGGGAGAAGCGAACTCCGCCGCAAAAGTTTAGAGGCGGGCTACCGCCCGCCGGCTTGAGACAACGAATGGCGGGCAGTAGCCCGCCTCTAAACGCGATGAAGATTTTTTCGAACATCCGCACCACGCTCGAGATGATCAAGATCGAGCACACGCTTTTCGCGCTGCCTTTTGCTTTTCTTGGCGCAGTGCTGGCGGCCCATGGAATTCCGACCGCGTGGCAGATTGTCTGGATCACGCTGGCCATGGTCGGCGCGCGCTCGACGGCAATGGCGTTCAATCGCATCGCTGATAAGGACTATGACGCGCGCAACCCGCGCACGAAAACGCGCGCCATTCCCGACGGCGCTTTGTCGGTCGCATTCGTTTGGGGATTCACCCTAATTGCCGCCGCAGTCTTTTTTGTGGCCGCGGCGATGCTGAATCGTCTGACCCTGCTCCTGTCGCCGGTCGCGCTGGCGAGCATCATCCTGTACTCCTACACGAAACGTTGGACGTTGTTGTCGCATCTGATTTTGGGCTGGTGTTTAGCCATCGCGCCGACCGGAGCGTGGATTGCGGTGCGCGGCGCCATCGATAGCCCGATTCCTTTGTTGCTGTCACTGGTCGTCATGTTGTGGACCGCAGGCTTCGATGTTCTCTATGCGTGCCAGGATTACGAATTCGATCGGCGGGAAGGCTTGTATTCAATTCCGGCGCGGTTCGGCATCGCCCGGTCGCTGTGGATTTCTCGAGGGCTGCACGCAGGCGCATTCGCAGCACTCGTTGCGCTATACTTCCTCACGAACCTTGGCATTCTGGCATTGATTGGTTTAGTGGCCACCGGCGCACTTTTGATTTATCAGCACACGCTTGTGCGCGCTAATGATTTGAGCCGACTGAATGCTGCGTTTTTTACGACCAACGCTTTTGTGAGCGTGATTCTGTTTCTGACTTTTGGCAGTGCCGTTTTCTTTCGACGTTAATCGCAAATGAATATTTCACACGACCCCAAATTGAATGAGATCAGCGCGAAGGTGCGAGCCGGCGAGCGCTTATCCTTTGAAGACGGTGTCGGGCTTTTCCATACTGATGACCTGAACGCGCTCGGCAAGCTCGCCGACACCGTGCGGCGGCAGATGCTCGGCCGCATAACCTACTTCAACGTGAATCGGCATCTCAATCCGACGAATGTTTGCTACGTTGACTGCAAATTCTGCGGCTTCTTTCGCACGCCGCGTCAGCCGGACGCTTACACGCACAACATAGATGACTCTCTGAAGATTGCCGGCCAGGCGGTGAGCGAAGGCGCGACCGAACTGCACATCACCGGCGGCCTGAACACAAAGCTGCCGTTCAGTTACTTCACGGACTTGCTGTCGGCTTTAAAGGAACGTTACCCGCAGCTTCATCTCAAAGCATTCACGATGGTGGAACTCGATCACTTCGCGCGTTTTTACAAGATGGCCGACGACGAAGTGATTCATCAGCTAATCGATGCAGGGTTGGATTCATGTCCCGGCGGCGGCGCCGAAATTTTTCGCGAGCCGACCCGCTCCATGATCTGTTCGCACAAGTGCGACGCGCAACGGTGGCTTGATCTCGCCGGCACAGTACACGCCGCGGGCCTGAAAACGAACGCGACGATGCTTTACGGCCACATCGAATCGATCGAAGATCGCGTGGATCACATGGTGCGGTTACGCGAGCAGCAGGACAAATCCGGCGGCTTTCAATGTTTCATTCCGCTGGCTTTTTATCCTGAGAACACACAGCTCGCGCATTTGCCAGGGCCCTCGGGCATTGATTCGTTGAAGACCATGGCGGTGTCGCGTCTGATGCTCGACAACTTCGCGCATATCAAAGCCTACTGGGTGATGCTGGGCAAACGGTTGGCGCAGGTCGCGCTGCACTTTGGCGCGAACGATATCGACGGCACGATCACCGAAGGCGGCGAATTAACTGAAAGCTACTCGGTCGAGTCGAACAATGAAGTGAAGATGACGAAACCAGAACTGATTCAATTGATTGAAGAAGCGGGATTCGAAGCCGTTGAGCGGGATACCGTATACAATCGGATCGAAAGCGCTGCAATCGCGTGAGTTTTATGACTGCACAAGCAACAGCAACCAAAACAATCAGCCTCGCCCATTCGCCTGATTCCGACGATGCGTTCATGTTCTATGGACTGGCAACGCACAAGATCGAAACCGGCGATCTGGAGTTTCAGCACGTCCTCCAGGATATTCAAACGCTCAACGAAGAAGCCCGCAAAGGAACGTACGACGTCACGGCGATCAGCTTTCACGCTTATGCGTATGTCGCGGACAAGTATGCGCTGCTGCCACACGGCGCCTCGATCGGCGACAACTATGGGCCCATCGTGGTTTCGAATCAGGAACTCGATCCTTCAAAACTGAGCGAGATCACGATTGCCGTTCCCGGCACGTTGACCAGTGCCTTTCTCGCGTTGAGCATCCACACGCCAAAGTTCAACTACGAGGTTGTTCCTTTCGATCAAATTATCGAAGCAGTAAATGACGGCAGATGCGACGCCGGACTTTTGATTCACGAAGGCCAGCTCTTCTATCACAGCCTCTGCTTGCACAAAGTGCTCGACCTCGGCGAGTGGTGGCATGAGCACACTGGCGGACTGCCTCTGCCGATGGGCGGTAATGCAATTCGCCGCGATCTCGGCGCCGAAACGATTCGCGAAGTCTCGAGCCTTTTGAAAGAGAGCATCCAGTATTCACTCGACAACCGGGAAGACGCGCTCGAGTACGCTATGCAATTTGCTCGTGATATGGATCCCGCGCTGGCTGATCGATTTGTCGCGATGTGGGTGAACGAATTGACGCTGGATTACGGTGAGCGCGGCCGCGAAGCCGTCAGTCGCCTACTGAAAGAAGGTCACGAACGCGGCATCATTCAGCATCAGGTCGAGGTCGAGTTCGTACAGTAGATCATCGGCGCTCTTTACAGAACCGTGAGCGGCAGCGAGCGGGGTACGGGCGCAACTCTACTCCGCGACGCGTAGCGTCATAATGATTTTAGCCCGGTCTTTTAAGACCGGGTGACGGGCACAACAACAATTATCCGTCGCGTAGCGACGATTGAAAAAGAACGTTCCTCGGACTCATCGCGTCCGCTACGCGACGCGCGAACTTGGCCAATCTCATCCCGGCCTTGAAGGCCGGGCTAAAGTCACGCGACGCTAGGCGTCGACTATTTTGTCCCTACGACTTTGCAGCAAGACCACGGCCCGGTTTGGTTGACAGCCGCCGAAGACTGAACCGAAAATGGTCGCCTCAATATGAAAACTCCTCGATTTCTTCTCCGTGGATTTCGCCGGCCCGCTGAAGTCGCGTCGCTCGCACTGGGCAAGTTGGAGCGTGAAGTCCTGGAACAAACATGGGCGCGCGGCGAGGTCAGCGTGCGGGACATTTATCTCGCTTTTGCCGAGCGAGTTGCTTACACGACTTTGATGACGACGCTCGATCGTCTGTACAAGAAACAGATCCTGATGAGACGAAAAGACGGGCGCGCGTTTCTTTATCAAGCCGCATTCTCACGCGAACAGTTTGAACATGGCATCCGCGAGGACGTCATCGACGGGCTCTTCAACGATGAAAATGTTATCCAGCCACTGCTGGCCTGCATCGTGGATACGGTGAGCGAGCGCGATCGCGAGATGCTCGACGAGCTGGATCGACTGGTGAAAGAGAAGAAGCGGGAACTGCGCAGGAAATCAGAATAATATGTACCTGTTACTGGGAACCTGTTTGGCGCTGGCGAGTTTTTTCGCGCTTAATGCGTTCGCGTCGGCGCTGATTTCTCTCCTCGGGCGCATCGCCACCCTCCTGGCCCAACGCTGGTCGGCGCGCACACGCGCGGAATTCTTGTTTGCGCTGCGGATTGCCGGTCCCATCTTCTCTCTGATCGTCGTCGCGATCCTGTTCGTCCCCTCTTACGTCGGTTACGAGCCTTACGGGACTTCAGAAGTGGTCAGCAGAAAGCTGGCAACTCTCGCGGCGATTTCATTTCTCGGGCTCGGGTTTGCATTCTGGCGCGCGTTCCGCTCATGGATTGCGACCAGGAGACTGGAAAGACAGTGGCTGCGCGATGCAGTGAGCATTCGCCTGCCGCTGCTCGACATTCCAACTTTTCGCATCGCGCATCCTTTTCCGATTATTGCCGTGGTCGGCACCCTCAGGCCGCGTTTGTTTATCGCCGAACACGTGCTCGAGTCGCTCACTGAAGATGAATTGGCGGCCGCGATTGCGCACGAGACAGGTCACCTGGCGGCGCGTGACAACTTCAAGCGCGCGTTGCTGCGTATTTGCCGGGACTTGCTGACCATAGTTCCGAGTGGTCGCTCATTGGATCGCGCCTGGGCGGAATCGGTTGAGTGCGCTGCCGATGAACATGCGGCGCAGTTAAGTCCGGACGTAGCCTTGAATCTGGCCTCTGCGCTAGTGAGGATCGCGCGTATGGTTCCGGTGGGCATGCGGACCGAATTACCGCTGGCGACATTTTTGGTCGGCGAGGAAACTCGCGGCATCAAGACCCGCGTGCGGCGCTTAATCGAGATCGCTTCCGCCAGTCGGTCAAACGGCGCGCAGCGGTTGCGTATTGGCGCGTTGGCGCCGGTCGCCGGTCTGCTGGCATTTGTTACGTTAACTATCGCCGTGGCCGCCAACTCTCACGTGCTGTTAAGAGTCCACTCCGTCGTCGAACAAGTTGTCTCGCTCCTCAGTTAAAACTATTTCGCAGCGGCAACGGCCAAAGGCTTTCTGAGCCAGAAAAAGACCGCGGCGGCGAAGGCCTGGGCCAACATACCGAAGATAACCAGGGTCATCAGCGAATGGTCATAGAGAACTCCCATCGTGACGCTTCCCAAAAACCACAACACTCCGTAAACGGCGTTGAAGGCGCCGAAAGCGGTGCCGCGTTTATTCATCGACACCACTTGGGAAATTCCCGAGCGCAGCGTGGCATCCTGGGCGCCTAAACCGATTGCCCAGCAGGCCACACTGACGTAAACGCCGGTCGAGCCGCCCAGAAATCCAAAGGGCAGCGTGAGCAATGACGCCATTATTCCCAAAACGATGATCTGAATTGCGAACCGATCGAAGAGCCTGCCAAAAATCAGCGCGGTCAATCCGTTGACTCCCATCGCTCCTGAATATAGCAACGGCACCACTGCCGGCGTAACCAGCGAATTCTTTTGAAAGTGATAGGCGAGCAGTGGAAAATCGACGAACCCGAGCGCCAGCAGACCAGCAGCGATAACATAGATCCAAAACACCTCGGGAAGATTTTTCTGTGTGGGGGCCGCGGGCGGCGTGCCTTTGTGCGGACTCAGCGCGCGCGCGAATAGCAGCGCAATAAACGCGCCGAGAGCGGGCACTCCCAACCAGAGAAATGCCGGGCCGAAATGATGCGTGCGCGCGACCGCCGTCGCCACCAGCAGCGGCCCGAGCACTGCGCCGGTCTGATCCATCGCGGTATGCAAACCAAATCCCCAACCATGGCCGACAACTTCGGTTGCTTCCGAAAGAAGAACGTCGCGCGCGGGCCCACGCAAACTCTTTCCCGTGCGTTCAGCCACCACCAGCAGCGCCGCCGCTTGCCAGTTCCCCGCAAAAGCGAGACCCGGCACCACAACCAAATTCAAAAAATATCCAAGCGTCGTGATGGTCCAATATGCGCGAGTCTTGTCAGCCAGTTTGCCGGAGAAGTAACGCAGGCTGGCCGCAATCATCTCGCCGAGCCCTGCGATGATCCCAACTTGAGTAGCGCTGGCGCCGAGATCCTTCAGCAGCGGACCGATGACGCTGTGCTCGCCTTCGTAAGTCATGTCCGCGAACAGACTGACAAAGCCCAGCGCGACAATGAAACGAAGCGCTGCCTTGCGATCAGGTTTTGAAATGGCGGTCATCTTTTTCTGAAATCAAACCCGGGTGGCCAGGATTTCCCAAACCGAGAGGCATCCGAGAACCACCAACAAACCTACGGCGACATAGCGAACAACTTTCGGCGAAACGCGATCCTGAATCCAGCGGCGGAGGCCCGCGCCCAGGAAAGCAGCCAGAGAGCCTTTGGTAATCATTGCTGCGACAGCGCCTAACCAAACAATCAAGGCCGCGTGATACTTCGCGGCCATCGCTGCCGCGGTGATCTGGCCCACATCACCCCATTCCGAAAAGAAGATCGCCGCGAATGAGACTATCGCGGCCTTATGCGCTTTGTGTTGGTCTCGTTCGTGGCGATATTGATCGTCCTTTCGCCATAGAGCAATCGCGACGCCGACAAAACTTGCGGCTGTAATACCGGCTACGAGCAGGCGTGGCAATTTCGAGATTGCCTGGCCAACCAAAACCGCGACACCCATCTTGGCCATGAACGCCGTTGCCATTCCGATCAAAATTGGCGCGGTGCGGTAACGGGCCGACAGCACGCCGGTCGTATAGAGCAACTTGTCGCCCACGATCTCGGCGAGAAATACTGCTCCAAAGGTCGCGAAGAAAATTACAATCAAAGGATTGCCGTGTTAGAGAATACGAGCGCGCATTCTAGGACGCGCTGCGGAACTTCGCAATTGGGCGCCATTAACAGCTCAGGTCGGATGTGACTTTGCGATCCTTTGCGCCTTTGCG
>Ga0134126_10002130_pt1 | contig 25124 bp, 19 predicted proteins | sample KB31752_FD_96881 | JGI IMG/M metagenome (GOLD analysis project Ga0134126, IMG submission 96881) | Terrestrial soil microbial communities with excess Nitrogen fertilizer from Kellogg Biological Station, Michigan, USA - KB3-175-2 | ecosystem: Environmental > Terrestrial > Soil > Unclassified ... | reverse complement strand
CGACGGCGGACATCTGCGTCTGGCGCCCGCTTAATGTCGTCACCTTGGGAGAAGCCAGCAGATCCGCGCCGTCCCGTTGTTCCAGCGCATGAAGCACAACGCGGAATTGGGGGTCCGTCAAAATACCGGTGAAGGTGGCGATCGCCGGGGATGCCAGATCGGTTGTAGAATTGCGGAGTCCACCGGTCAGGAGGTTGTCAGTGGACGATGGAGGCAGGGGACTGGTCGGACTTGGAAAAATCCCGGTCGGATTTGCGAGGCTCGGCTGGCCGAGAAAAGACGGGGCAGTGCCGCCTTGCGCTCCGATACCGCCGTTCCTCATCAGAAAGTTCCCCAGGTACCAGTCGAAACCGATGGCCTTGCTGTCGTTTTGACTGACTTCAACGAACTTGGCCTCGATCGTGACCTGAGGCGGCGCGACGTTGAGGGTTTCGATCGCCTTCTGAACAATGTCGAGTTCCTGCGAGGTGGCACGCACCATGAGCACACCCGTGCGGTCATTGAAGAAAATCATGTTCGGAGGAAGCACGTTGACTCCCGCGGCGGTGAAGAACGCACGGACGGTGTCCTGTATGGTTTGCGTCAGATTAGTCGTCGTAACGCCCAATAGTCCCCCTCCACCAGCTCCGCCCGCACCACCGCCACCGCCGAATCCGCCGCCGCCGCCGCCGCCAATGCCTCCAGCTCCGCCGCCAGCCACAAAGACGCGCGGAAGATCGAAAATGCCGCCACCCTGACCACCCTGGCCGCCGCCAATGCCGCCCCCGCCGCCCGCCGCCCCACCCGCGCCGCCGGTCGTGCTTTGCACCAGGCTGCCCAGCGGAAATATTCCGACGCTCTGCAATCCTTCCATGAACGTGTTCGGATTCACACGAAAGGTGCGCGTCTCGAGTTGCGCGACGTCCGGTGTTTTCTGTGAGAAGATGACAGCGTACTCTTCAATGGAGTATCGGATGGGTTTGTCCGCCACCTTGGTGATTGCTTCCAGCACATCCGCCAGCCGCACGTTCTTGAGGGCCGGATTGATCCTCACGATGACGCTGTTCATGTCGAGCGGTTCTGGAGGTGGCAGCGTCACCGGCTGCCCTGTGGTCGGGTCAATGGTCGTTTGCGCGGCGGAGGCCACAACGTTCGGGTTGACCAGAAAATTGATGCCTTCCTTGTCCGGATCGCGCTTGGCGGCTTCTTCTGACAGATACTGCAGCACTTGCGGCAGCGACACTCCATCAAAAAGCGCCTCGTTCAGGACGATCCGGTGAAGCTTGTTTTGTATCGCCTGGCGGCCGGGACCGGTAAAGACGAGATTCGTGGTGGCGTATGGGTTGGGCGACGGCAAGGTCTCGCGTTGAATCGGAGGAAGCCATGCGTTTTCGACTTCGACATGTTTGTTCTTTTCTGAGATTTCGCGTTTGCGGGCGCCCTGGGCGTAACGGCCCTCCTCGATCAATGCCAGATAATAGAATGCCATCTGGTTTTCGGGATCCTGCGCGACCGCCTGCTTGAGTTTCACCTCGGCGTCCTCCAACCGACCCATTTCATACAGCACTTTGCCGTCCTGCACGAGCGTCGCGGTGTTGATCTTTTGCTTTTGCACTTCGGGAACCAGGGCGCGGACTTCCTTGCTGGGAACGCGGCCTTTCAACGCCTCAAGCGCCTTGTCGTTTTCCTTCTTGAACCTCAGCGCGGCCTCATTTTTGGGATCAACGGTGAGCACCCGTTTGACGTGCAAGTCCGCCTCTTCAAACCGGCCACGTCGCTGGGCCTGTTTGGCCAGCGCCAACCGGACGGTGGCGAGACCGGACACCGTTTCCTGGACTTCCTGATCGACGCCCACTCCCACGCTCTGCGCCAGTTTATAGGACTCTTCGTACAGCTTGGACGCAGCGACCAGGTCGATCTTCTCCTGCGCGGCCTTTGCTTCCGCCAGAGTCTTTCGCAACATGATAACGGCAGCCTGCCGTCGGACGGCTTCATCAGTAGCTGTATCGGCGGGCGCCGGCTGCGCCCTCAACGAAGGGGCCGTAGCGATGAGAAGAAGGAGAAGAAGGTGTTTGGCAGCTTTCATCATGATGGTTCCGGGTTTGGAATAAAAAAGCGCAGCTCGATTACCAAGGTCCAATCTACGGTGTCGCCGTGTACGGCACCGTTGTTCGTTTGGGTGTCGATGTGGCTTGGACTGTAACGTTTGTCGCTGTGATGGCAATGATTTTGTTCGTGTCGCCGGCAAAAACCAGAGCATCACCGACGCGTTTTCCGTTAAACGTCAGATTGTCGGGCGGGTATTTCAAATCCACTGAATAACCGCCCACATCGACATACGGTTTCTCTTTCGTCACAACCGCCTGTTCGTTTTCGGCAGGCAAATCCAGCACAAATTCTGCCGGATTTTCCTGCGGCTTCATTTCTTTCAGGACAAAAACTGAATTCTTGCTGCCGGGCATGGTGGCGGAGAGCGTGATCGGGATCCGTTTGCTCGGCGACTTCTCCGCTTCGCGCGTCACTTTAAACTTGTACTGCACCGCATCGCCCGTCCCGCCGGTGCCCTCGTATTCGATTTTAAGGTACAGGGGTGTGATCTTCGTGACGGTCAGCGCGCCGGGTCCTACCTCGCGTCCCGTGCGCAGCGGAATCAACCTGCCATCGGGCATCCTCTGCCACTGCACGGGATTGAAAAGGTTGTGCTCACCCGCCAGCCGCAGGCTCGCGGGCCGCAGGAGGAGCTGCAGTGCCGCCTCGTTTGTTGAAAGATCAACCTGCTTCAGTTCCTTCGGCTTGGTCCGGGCAATCCCGCTGTCAACCTCTTCCAGCGCGCGCTTCTCGCTGTCAACCGAAGTCAGCAGCAACACCGCGGCTGCGGCCAATCCGAGCAACACGACACTAAGAATCACTTTTTCGTAATGGTTCTTCAGGAATTCCATCGAGAATCCGTCTTATTTCCCCGCCTTGAGTTTGGCCCGCTCCAGCAATTGAACCGTTTCAATGTACATGGTGACCTTGAATGGGCGCTCGTCCAGAATCGTTTCCGGCCCGCGACGCACCGGCGGCGCGAACACGCCCGGAGTGGTCGGAGCCGGGGTCGGCGCCTCTATTGGTGGCCGGGCACCGTAACGACTTCCCGGAGCAAGGCCGTATCGTCGCCGCATAAGTTCTGCCCCGGACAATGGACGCTCCGGCGCCACGCTCGGCGCGGCAGTCGGGTAGAAGAGCGAGGGACCATTCTGGGAAGCACCGGGTGCCGTGTTTACAACGTTGGTCTGCACATCAACGTTTTTTACGATGAAACAATTCGATGACCGATAAAATCCCTCCAGCACCGCCGCAAGTTCGGCCGTGAAACCCTGAAACTGAACTTCATACGGCGTCAGCACCGCGCCAGTCACCGTGTTTGTGGTCGGTTTAAGTCCGATGAGAAAATCGTTTACGCTCGTGTCCTCCTTGGACACCGGCACGCGGCGCAGGCCGGTCAGGGCGTGAACACGGGCATCAAACAGGACATCGCAAACGGCCTTGATCTCGTCAACGTGCGTAGCGAGCGGCACGAGCGTATCCTGCGGAAAATCCACCGATTTCCGCTGCCATGCGAATGTGAAGTCGTATTTGGCGGGGAGGCTGACCCCGGCTTTCTCCGCGTCGCGTTCCATGTCAGAGATCGTCGTCTGAAGCAGGTCCTTGAACGCCGCGCTGTCTATATTAGTGAAAGTGGCAACCGGTACAAAGAATTTCCTGCACGCCTGGAGGAAACCAGCAACCTTCTTTTGCTCCTTTTTGGCAATATCGATGTTCTCCTGGTTTGGATGGGGATCGCGGGTTGCCAGATTCTTCAGTTCCTGCGTCTGCGTGTTCAACTGCTCGGTCACCTCGTCCACCGCCTGCTTTTGGATCAGGAGAAAATAAACCGCGAACCCGAGCATCCCCAAGGCCACCAGCCCCCCCACGACCAGAAAGAAATTTTTCTTCAGCCAATTCATGCTAAAGCTTCATCGGGTGCTTCAACTTCAAGGTAACGCCAAAATTGAATGTCACGGAGTTCGTCGCATCCACCTGTTCGATGTCCCCGGAGAGTTTGGTTTCCTTGCTGTCGAACATCGGACTGGCCCGAAGTTCCTCCTCAACGGTGTAGGCCAGTTTATCGTTCGCTGAAGGTTCGTATTTTTTCAAATTCAATCCGCGGCATTTCAAAGTAATGGTCGCGATCTCGTTGGTGGATGCCGGCGTCGAGGTCTTCGTCGTCGCAGTGGCGGCCGTGGACTCGCCTTCACCCGGCAAAGGGGCCCCTTTCGGGATGAGGCCGTAACGTTCCATCATGAGACGGTTCATGTAAGCGTAACTTGCAGCGGGGGCCTGCTCCTCTTCCGCGGCCGCGGATGGCACAGCGGTCAAACCGGGAGTCGCCGAAGTCAGGCTTTCGATCCACACGCCATTTTCGATTCCCATCGCCTGCTTCCGGGCGGCTTCAGCCTGCATCAACACGCGCCGCAACTCCGTCAGCACTCCACCCCAGTAGAACCGCTGGTCCGTCCACTCGGTCAACTGACCCGCCTCCTGCTTCAACCTGTTCAACTTGTCCTGTTCCGCCTGGAGCTCGGTTTCCTTTTGTTTCAAGGGCGCCACCTGTACACTGATCTTGCCAAGCGCTTCCCGCTTGATGTCCGCGATCTTCATGTAGAATCCGCCATAGGCGAGGACCACGGCAACCAGACTGAAAATCGTGGCGATGAAATAGGGCTTCTTCTGATTGAACTGCTGCCGTTTGAGCGAACTCTTCGGCATGAGGTTCATTTCCACGGGGCACTGGGCCACGTTACGGAGGCCCAGACCCACAACCTCGCCAAACGAATGCGCAACCTTCGCCAGTTCCTCCAGATCGACGGAAGTGTCGATTTGAACATTGCGGAACGGATTGAAGTACTCGACCGGCAGGTTCAGTTTTTCGGCGAAGAATTGCGCCGTGTACGGCATGATCGACGCGCCGCCGGCCAGGAACAACCGCTGCGGAGCGGAACCACCCTGTTGCCCCCTGTAAAACTGGATCGTCTGGTTGACCTGAATATGCAGACGCGTCATCACCTGGCGCGCGATTTTCGAAATCGCCGCCTGCTGCGGGTTGTCCGGTTCCTCGTATGCGCCGCCCAGGCTCACGAATCCCTGCTCGACCTTCAGCCGCTCGGCCTCCGCGAATTTCAGCTTGGACTCGGCCGCGAAATCCTGAGTGATGGAATTCGCGCCGATGTTGATGCCACGCGAGTAAACCTTGCCCTTCTCGAAAAAAAGCAGATTGCTGGTCTTGGCACCAATATCGAGAAGCATTGTGCAACCGTCGAGGTCGCCGTAATTGAAACGAAACGCGTTGCAAAGCGCGGCCGGGGAAACATCCACCAGTTGCACGCGCAACCCCGCGGCTTCAGCCGTCCGAAACAAACCTTCCACGACGTCGGTTTTGATCGCGACGAGCAGGACCTCAAGTTCGCCTGTCGGAGTCGTTCCCAGAATCTGGTAATCCCAGACCACTTCCTCCAGAGGAAACGGCACATTCTGCTGCGCTTCGTACTGGATGATCTGCGTGACCTTCGAAGTGTCCACGGGCGGCAGTTTGACGAATTTGGAAAAGACGTGAAAACCGGGCGCGCAGACATTGATGTTTTTCGACCCGAAAGGTTTTTCCGCGAACAATTCCTGAATCGACTTCAGAATCACCCGCTCGCGGGCGGCGTCCTGGGAACCTTCGAAGCCGAGCGCCCTGAGCCCGAATTGCTTCAAGCGCAGCGTGCCAGCGTCGTTCGGATCAAATTCCGCAACCTTGAGGCTTCCAGCCCCGAAATCGAGGCACAAAAATGACTTCGTGTTTAGCATTTAAACGTCGGCAGAACCGTCCGGCAAAAAACGCCCCGCTTCAGGCAACCCCGAAGCCGGGCGTACACGTGAAAGTCTGTGCTGGTTACTGAAAATCGAGGGCATGGTCAAATATAAAAGTTGAATCGCTTCATATTATTCGCTCGTCTTCCGCTCAATTCAAAACCTTTCCGCTAAAGTAAGCGATGGTTTTTTTCAGTCCGGTCGTCAGCGAGACTTCGGGTTCCCACTTCAGCAGTTTCTTCGCGCGGGTAATGTCCGGCCTCCGTTGTCTGGGGTCATCCTGCGGCAATGGTTTGAAAGCGATCCTGCTCCGCGAGCCGGTGATGCGGATAATTTCCCGCGCAAATTCGAGCACCGTCAGTTCCTGCGGGTTGCCGATGTTCACCGGTTGATTCGTCCTGCTCATCATCAACCGGTAGATTCCCTCGATCAAATCAGAGCAGTAGCAGAAGCTGCGTGTCTGCGAGCCGTCGCCAAACACTGTGAGCGGTCTGCCGTCCAAAGCCTGACTGACGAACGCCGGCACCACACGCCCGTCGTTCAAACGCATCCGCGGGCCATACGTGTTGAAAATGCGTACGATGCGCGTGTCGACGCCATGCTCGCGATGGTAAGCCATGGTCATTGCTTCAGCGAACCGCTTGGCTTCGTCGTAGCAGCCGCGGGGGCCGATCGCATTCACATTGCCCCAATAGTCCTCGCGCTGCGGATGGACCAGCGGATCACCATAGGTTTCTGAGGTGGAAGCTAGCAAGAATCGCGCCCGTTTGTTCTTGGCGAGACCAAGTGCCTTGTGCGTCCCGAGCGAACCTACTTTCAATGTCTGAATCGGCAATTCCAGATAATCGACCGGGCTGGCTGGCGACGCAAAATGCCAGACGTAGTCAACCGGGCCATTGAGGAATATGAACTCCGTGACATCCTGATGTATGAAGCGGAAGTCACGATTGCCGGCCTGGTGTGCAATGTTGTCCGCATTGCCAGTGACCAGATTGTCCAGGGCGATGACCTTGTGGCCACGCTTCAAAAGCAAATCCACCAGATGGGATCCGAGGAATCCGGCCCCGCCCGTGACTACTGAGGTGGGCCGAACGGTTCCCGGTTTGTTTCGCGTTGGTGCGGCCATAGGTCGTAGTAAATAGCTAATCTAACAATACAAGGCTGTCAGCGTTTGGTCACGACACGTGCTCGTCTGCGGGTAAGACCGGGTTTTACTTGGCGCCCGTTCCGAGCAACACGACGGGAATCGTCCGGAAGAGGATTTTGAAGTCAAGCCACAATGACCAGTTGTCAATGTATTCAAGATCGAGCCGCACCCAGTCGCGGAAATCCTTCACATTACTCCTGCCGCTCACTTGCCACAGGCACGTAATGCCCGGCTTGACGCTGAGCCGGCGCCGGTGCGCCAGATCATCAAACCGTTTGACCTCATCCAACGGCAGCGGCCGGGGGCCAACCAGGCTCATTTCGCCGCGGAGGACGTTGATCAGCTGCGGGAATTCATCAAGACTGAATTTGCGGATGAACCGGCCGACGGGTGTGACGCGGGGATCCTTCGTGATCTTGAAGACCGGGCCGGCCATCTCGTTGAAAACTTCCAGTTCGTGCTTGCGCTGCTCGGCGTTCGTGGCCATCGAACGGAATTTGAGCATGGTGAAGGGTTTTCCATTCAGACCGGCGCGCTTCTGCCGGAACAGGACCGGGCCTCGCGAAGTGAACTTGATCAAAAGGGCAAGGGCCAGCATGACGGGCGAAGTGGCCGCGATCAGAAAACACGCGCCGGCGGCATCCAATGCATGCTTCCCGATGCTTTGCCACGAAGCCTCGGGCGTCGAGCGAAAGACGAGCATCGGCCGCCCTTCGAAATCGTCCAGCGCGGTCTGGGAAATCTGCGTCTTGAAAAAATCGGCAAGCAGCCAGACTTCGACACCCTCCAGTTCGCAGGTCTGAATGACCTTCTCCACCTGGCCAAACATGGTGTGCCTGGCGCTCAGCACGACTCCATTGATTGAGTGTTCGTGCAACAGGTCGGACAGCCGTTCCAACGAGGTTTCGCCCAGATCAATCTCGTCCAGGATTTCAATTCCCTCACGGGATTGGGCCTTCATTTTGGCGCGCAACGGCCGCGTGTCCTCGGCTGCGCCTACCAGCAGCAGCCGTTTCTTCAACTGGTCCTGGCCAAATTTGCTCTGTACCCAGTGCCGAACGAATTCCTCCTTTGCCAGCACGAGGAAAAAACTGATCGCGCCGAAAAGGACGATGACTCCACGAGCGGGTTGCTCACGCGCAAGGAATGAAATCAGGATGATGATGATTGTCGTCCAGTTGCACGCCCAGAAAAGCTGCCAGATGGTCTGACGACGCGACGCGAGGAGGGGGCGATCATAAAAGCCCTGTATCTCGAGCAATACTGGCGTCGTCAGAAATATCGCTAGAAGCAAGGGGGCATACGTTCCGAAAGATTGGATCTCGGGCCGTTCCCACAGGAATTCAAAATGCCAGTTTGCCCGTACTGCGTGCGCGATCCAAAAGGCAACCATGAACAGCCCGGCGTCAACCAATTGATGGACGCGGGTTCGAATTTGTCGTTGCCTGCGAAGCATGGATTCAACAATTAGGCATGGAAATGGCCCGTGGGTAAACTCAAAAAATGTTCATTCAACCGACAGTAACCAGGGAAAACACTTCTAGGGTAATGCCACCGCGAACGATTCGGAACGCCCGTTCGTCAATTGGAATTCCGGGACGGCGGCACCGACGAATTCTTTCATGCGCTGATATGTCGCCTCTTCCTCGCCGGGGGTGCAGACTGCAAAACAACTCACGTATGCCCAGCGCTGCAAAGTGCCGGTTCGGATCAAGTCGCGAGCCATCCACCACATCCTTTGCAAATGGTCGGCCGTCAATTCCTTGTCCGCCACGAACCAATAGACGTAGATTCCCCGGGCCACGATTTTTCCTCCACCGCTCGTCTCCCGGACTCCGGTGGCTGTCAATTTCATGACCGGCAGATTGTATGAAGGCGGCCCTTTGACCGGAATGGCAGTCGTTTCTGAGTGGTCAATCCTCCACCCCTGACCGGTCAAACAGTATTGCGGCTTGTGAATGCTGGTACGGTCGGTTCCCATTAAAACAACACTGACGACCATTTCGAATCCATCCGGAGCCTTGTACATACGCCGCCCGTAAGTCGTGTCCTTCGGCAGCCACCCCAACTCGAGTGGTGTCACTGGAACCGGCTTCGAACTGAAACTCAAGACCTGTTCCGGGAGGTAAACGCTGTTCGTCCCGACTATGTTTCCGTCAGGGTCGCGAACCGGTTGGGGCACGACTTTTACTCCGGGCTGGCCGAGCCTCTGGTTGGTTCGCCAATACGCGAGCAAACCTGCGGTTCCACCGATGAGCGCCAGCACCACAATTAGAATGCTCCACGAACGTTTGTTCATACCGGCTTCGCCTCCAGAACTCCGATCGGGTGTGTAGTTCGATTTCCAAGCCAGTGTCCCAGAAAAATGAGGCCCGCAATTGGCGGAACGTAAGGAAGCAAACTGAACCAAAAACTCTCATGAACATAGTTGCCCGCCGACTGACCGAAGGTCTCGGCTGCGACGATGATCGTTGTCAGCCGTACCACATTCCCAATCACCGCCAGGGGAAACGCCGACACGATGATGACCAACCGTTGCCAGTTCTTGCGGAATTCGAGGAAGCCGTAGATTGTGGCCAGCGCGAATATTGCCGTAAGACTGCGCAACCCGCTGCATGCCGCCGCCACTTCGTATTGGTACCTGCCGGAAGGCTCCCAGATGTTGGTTCCGTTTTGGACGACGTCGATTCCCAGGACCATCTGCGCCAGACCCACCGTGGTCTTCGTGGCCAGAATGCGCAGCGGGAAGGTGATTTTCTCGGACATCGTTGCTATTGGCACGCAAAAAACGAACAGGAAAAACGGGAAGAAGCTCGCCTTGAGCCACCGCGGACCCCAGACCAGTCCGGTCAATCCATACAATCCGACAAAAAATGCTAAGACCGAAACACGTGTTTGCTGCACTCGATAGCCGAACACGTGCAGCACGAGTCCCGTCACCACCAACGTCAACGCTGGCCACCATTGCCCTTTGGGCAAAGTAACGAGTTCTTTTCGTTTTACATATAATAGCGCCAAAACCACTAACGGCACCAGAAAACCATGCTCGTCATCGACGGAGTTGTGATACGCGTAGTTCAGCCAAGCAAACAGCGAAGGCGTCTTCGTGTAACCAAAAGTGGGGTTTCCAAGGAAATGGAAAAAAGCTACCCAAGCCGCCAGTAAAATGAAGAACAACGGCTTGTCCGGCATTGATCTCCAGAATTCGGCGGCCTCATCGAGCGGTCCCGCGGGCCTGTCTGGTGATGGGTGTGTTTCCGGCATACACATCTGATTCAGACAGATAAGACACCCATCCACGTCGTCTGCTCAATGAAAATCGGGCGACGAGCCGGGAAGGGACTATCGGAGCGCGGCACGAAAAGCCTCCAACAACTGTTCGACCGACCGCTCCCAGTTCAGCTTCGTTCGGATGCGTTCCTCTCCTGACCGGCCCATCCGCTCCCGTTTTGGGGCGTCATCCAGCAGACTGCTGATCGCCTTCCCGAGCTTTTCGGCGGAATTCTCCTCCACATACACCGCGGCATCACCAGCCGACGCGCGTCCCTCTTTCGTTGCAAACATCACCTGCGGCTTGCCAAAGATCATGTATTCAAGCGTCTTGTTCATCGTGCAATGATCGTTGTAAGGATTGGCGGGGTCACAGGCAACACCCACGTCCATCGTTTGCAGGGCGGAAAACAGGTAATCGTTGCTCACGCGACCGGGCAGATCCAAGTATTCCCTGAGCCCCATGCCGTCGCGCATCGCGATCAGACGTTCGTATTCCGGTCCAGTCCCCATCAGCAGAAATTGCACGTCACGCCGGCCAAGCTCATTCACAATGTGGCCCGCCGCCTCGATCAGGTAGTTCACACCGTCCGCGTCGCCCATCACTCCGACATACCCGACCAGATAATTGCGTCCCTTCTTCAACGTTGTATCGGGCTTCGCACTGGAGGCGGGGATCTTCGGCGCCGTGCGGACCACAAAAACTCTCTCCGGCGGTTTTCTTCCGCGTCGAAGGGCGACGCCCCGAACCGATTCGTTGGTCGCCAGGACAACGTCCGCGAGTGCGTAAGTCAGCCGCTCCGCCGTTCGCACCGAGTGGTAAAGCAATCCTCGTTTATTAAACTTGGCCTCGAACATTTCGGGCCACAGATCGTGCACGTCGTATATCACTTTCACGCCAAAAAACAGCTTGAACGGAAACGCCACCAGAAACAGCAGATCGGGCGGATTGCAAAGATGAATGACTTTGAAACGGTGTCGCCGCCACGCTTTCCACGCCAGCCGTATCTCACCCCACAACGCCGAGCCGTACTCACACACAAAGCCGGCGACCCCGTTTGCCTCTTCGCTGATCCAATGGCGGTAAATCTGTACGCCGTCGAGTTTCTCCTCCGATTGCATGTGGCCGCGCATCCGCGGACAGATCACCACGACCTCATAGCCGGCGTCGCGCAGGGCGCAAGCCTCCTGCCAGACGCGACGGTCGAGCGGTACTGGCAGGTTCTCGACAACTATGAGAACAGCCGGCTTACCAGCAGAATCCTTCATATTTTGCCGGCAAATTGCGCAGCTCGTGCCAGCCGTTCACGTCCAGCACCCGATGTTCCGGTGTGACGACTTTGGCGAGTTCCGCAATCGAAGCACAACGCTGGGCCGCCACGATCAATCCCTTTCGTCCAATGGCCTGCGCCAGGTCCTCCTGCAACAGCGACGCCAGGTGCGGCATCTTTGCGTCGATCAGGCGTTTGTTGCTGCCGATCAGTCTCGCGAGGTTGAGTTGCGGATCGTAAATCCGCACCTGATAGCCGCGGCCCAAAAGATTCTGCGCCACCTCCACCATTGCGCTTTCGCGCAAATCGTCCGTCTGCGACTTGAACGACAGACCGAGAATCACCACCTCCTCCTGCCTCGCGCGTTCGATCAGTTGCAACAAACCCCGCAAGTGTTGCTCATTGCTCGGCAGCAGGTTCTCCAGCATCGGCAGCGGCACGCCCTGCTGGCGACCGAAATGGTTCAACGCGCGCACGTCCTTCGGCAGACACGAGCCTCCAAACGGGTTGCCCGGACGCAGATAGTAAGGCGAAATGTTCAGCTTCATGTCCGCGCAGAGCAGCGACATCACCGCGCCAGCGTCGATGTCGAGCTGTTTGCTGAGCCGCCCGATCTCGTTCGCGAACGCGATTTTCGTCGCATGAAACGCGTTGCAGGCGTACTTCACCAGTTCCGCCATCGGCCAGTGGACGACGGTTGCATCGGCGCCGAATAATTGTTTCAATTCCGCAGGCGGTTTTTGACCATCACGGGTACCGACCACGGCAAGCGACGGCTCCAAAAAATCTTTCACTGCCGAGCCTTCACGCAAAAACTCCGGATGATAAAACACCTGGAGCTGACCGGCTGCCACCGGATTAGCCAGCAACTCACTCACCAAACGCTCCGTGCTGCCCGGCAGCATTGTGCTGCGGAAAACCAGAATGTGCGGCTTGGGTCGTGTCCGCAGGACATCGGCAATCTGCCCGACGACCTGCCGGACAAAGCGCAGATCGATCCCGCCCGAGACCGCCGAAGGCGTTCCCACGCAAATCAACGAGACCTCGGTCGCCGCCACTGCTTCCGTTGCGTCCGTGGTGGCGCGCAATCGACCGCGTTGTTCTGCACGTTTTAACAGATCCTCGAGGCCGGGCTCGATGATGGGCGCCTCACCGCGATTCAGCGATTCGACCTTTGGCAAGGAGACATCGACGCCGACGACGTCATATCCTTGTTCCGCAAGGCATCCCGCCGTTACCGCGCCGACATAGCCGAGGCCGAAAATGCTGATCCTCATGAATCCGGGGAGGCTAAAAACGTCGTGCGGAAAACGCAAGGCTTGTCACTGCGGGGCTGCGCGGTGAGCAACAGATAAGGCGCGAACACGGTTTTGCGAAACGCCGGTGAAACGAGTCCAGCCATCGAGTTTTCCGGCTCCAGCTTCTCCCGGTCGGCGGGAACCTCCACCAGTTTCACTTCAGTCCAATCCTCGCTGAGTCGAACTTCAATTTCGATGTTTTGCCGACTGACAACAAACCGGCGGGAGTCCCCGCGCTTGATGATGGCATCGGGAGCAAACTGCCAGCGGACAGAAAATCCCCCCCGTGGTTCCGTGTTTTCTGCGTTAACAATCGAATCGGTGATCTCCCACCCCCCCCGAGCAGGTTCGATCGCGCGTTGCAGCGTCCGATCCACGGCCGTGCGCTCGGACGTTCGCCACGAAGACCTGACTTGTTCTTTTTGGACCACGACGTCCGGCTGAAGATGATGGCCGGACCAAAGAAAAGGCCCGAGGCGGCGCAATCCGATGCCATCCTTTGGCAGCGGTGTGTTATGGGCCTCTCCGGAAGCGAGCCAGTCGCGAAGCTGCCTGTCCGCATAGTAGGCTCCAGTACCGGGATCAACCACCATCGCGACCCCCTTTACCCAAATGGACAAGTGCAGCGCGTCGAGATGCCCGTGCGCCGCGGTCTTCAGATAACCCAGCGACGAAAGATCCCAGCGCAGGAACCAGAACCCTGATTCGCAGATCGCCATGCCCGTATCGGGATAGAACCACCAGTCGCCGACAATTCGGGCATAAGCCGGGCGGGCGCGGCCGAGCGGCGGTGAAAATACCGGTGGGTCCCCCAGCCAAAAGGCCAACGATGCGCCGAGATTGGATGTTGACCCGCTCAGCCAATCCCGCCACTCCGACAGCGCGGTCTTCTCCCGCGCGAAGAATGGCGTCACGAACGCGTTGTCGGAGTCGCCATAGTCCCAAGGTTCACGTCGAACCTGAACCTCCCAAAAGAACCGCGCCGCGCGCCGCAACCGTTCGTCCATTTCGGCGGAAATCTTTTTGCCGGCGGAAACCAGCGCCGCGCGCGCCTGCCAGCAGAATTCCCACGAGAACCAATGATAGTTCAGCGCCTGCTCGCGATTGCCACCGTCTTCGGCAAATTGCGCGAGGACCTCGCGGACCAAGAGCGTCTGTAATTCGTCAAGCGACGTTGCCCAGTGACTCAGTTCCGGCCAGCGCGCGAGAGCGAGAATCAACCCCGTCAATTCGCCGACGAGATGGTTGTTGGCCGACGAACCGAACGAGCGGTACCGCCACGCGAACCGGACGTGCGCCGGTAGAATTTCGCGGCGCAGTTGCGCCAGTCTCCCGCTGTAGCCGCAAACGGCAGCCTGCGCCTGCAGCAACGCATCAATCCACGTGAACTGCACGAGCCGCATCCCGACCTCCAGCGCGCTGGTCCAGTTCCAGCCGCGATACGGCGGATTGTGCTTCACCCAGTCTTCGAGCCACCCGACGCATTTCGCTGTCGCCCGGTTATCGGCGAAAACATGCGCCGCCATGGCCAGCCGCACGAGCGGATGCCACCGGCTCAGTTCCCAGATCAGTTTGATATCGGCGCCGTCCGGCAGCTCACGATGATCCAGTTTGAATGCGATTTCCTGCGTCGCGAGATTTCTGCCGGCGAGGTGGTCCTTGTGCCACTGCGGCGGGTCATCAACCTGGAGTTCAAGATGGCAAAAAGCCTTCCAACGTCCGGCCAGAATTCCTTTCGCATCACTCGCAAGCGCTTCGCGCAAGGCGACCGGAGCATCGTCCGGGTTGGGTATATTTGGAAAACCGCGCGGCGAAGCCGAATCAAGTGGGGACCCCGACCAATCCGGCAAACGCCGGGCGTCCTGCCATCGGTACAATTTCTTCCGGGCGTGCGCCACGATTTCGCCCGGTTCCATCGCGCGCAGCCGATGCCAATACCATGCAGGACTGGACATGAGTTCCCCGAACTACCCGTGGAGTTCCACCGGGCGCGCCTCCTGGATCGATTCAAGCACGGCAAATGTGAGCAACATGCTGACGCGCGATCGTTCGTAGGGCAGCGGGTGTTCAGTGTTTCCACGCAAAAACTGCGCCCAGGCGGCCATCTCCTCGGCGTGGCCCTTGGACGAGAACGAGGATGATGTTTTCCTGCGGCCCCGATGGACGACGAGTCTCTGGAAGTTCATGATCTCGCAGACTGCGCCTGCGCCATAAACGGTGAGCGCTTCCTTCGGATAGCCCGGATCGCCCTCGGCACTGTAAACGAGCTGGCCGCACGAGCCGTCAGCGAATTCGACTTGAGCGGCGACACTGTCGGGAAACGGCAGCCTCCCGGTCGCCGGCCAGATCGCCTGCGCTAGCACCCGCACAGGTCTTGAGTCGAACAAAAAGCAAAAGTAATCGAGAAAATGGCACACCTCCCCGACCACACGACCGCCGCTCTCCGCGTAATTCGCGTACCAATGCTGCGGATCGAGTTTGCCCGGCATCACGCGGAAACTCGCGGTCTTTGGACCGGGCATTGAAGTGAGAATTTTTTTCAACCCGGCGCTCGCCGGCGCAAAACGACGGTTGAACCCGACCATCACGCTACCCTTGCTCTGCGCGTAAGCCTCGTCGATTTCGTGTAATTCCTTTTGCGAAAGGCAAAGCGGTTTCTCGACGAAAACATGACGATCATCGATGAGCGCTCGTTTGACCATTGAGCCGTGGAGGTGGTGACGAGTGGCGATGAGCACGGCGGGAGAAACGCCCGATTCCGGCGCGGGGCGCGGTGAACCGGAGTTCCGCACTTCGAAAATCTCGGCTGCGTCCGTCGCTGCGCGATGGAAACCGAACCTGGTCTTGACGTGGTTCGCACTGAGCGCGGTCTGGTTGACCACGGTGCCCAGCGCGATTTTTCCCTTCAAATGTGGCAGGAGCATGGTGCGCGCGAAATTGCCGGCGCCCACCACGTCCACATACTCAACCGGCGCGCCTGTTTTCCCATCCCGGCTTTCGAATTTCGGATTGGCCGGCACCTCAAACGACCCGCACGTCTCGGCGGTCCGCGTTCCGCATTCCGCGTTTTCGTATTCCAGCACCACGCCGACATCCTTCGCTCCTTCCTGCGTCAAATCCTGATAAACCGACAGTGCTTCCCTGAACGGCACCCGGCGGGTCGTCATCGCGCCGAGATCGATTTGCCCTTTGGACATCAGGTCGAGGCAGGCCTGAAAATTACGCTGCTCAGTCCAGCGAACGTAGCCAATCGGATAATCCGTACCCCCCCATTCGTAGCTTGGATCGTAGCGGCCCGGCCCGTAGGATCGCGAGTAACGGACCTCTATTTCTTTTTCGTAAAACGTCTTCCACGCAAGGTCGGCCCGGGTATTGCCGACAATCACAAAGCGCGCCCGGTCGCGAACCGCTTCCGCAGCCTGTTCGATGGGTGTGTTGCTCTGGGTTGCGGTGCATATCATGGCTGCATCCACGCCGTAGCCTTCCGTCCACACACTCACTTCGTCCGACAGCTTTTGTTCGACCGGAATGACGACTTTTTCCGCTCCCATCGCCTGGCAGAACCGGCGCCGCGACGCCATCAAATCCACCGCCATCACGCGTGCGCCGGCCAGCTTCAACAAATTCGTCACGAGCAGACCGATCAACCCCTGTCCCATCACAAGCACCCGGTCGCCCAGTTGCGGTTCGAGTTGACGGACAGCCTGCATCGCGACCGCACAAAGTGTGGTGTAGGCGGCCTGCCAGTTCTCGACGCCGGACGGCACCGGCGCAACAAGGAAGTCCGGTAACGCGAGGTACTCGGCGTGAAATGCGCACTCCGCGCCGGCGCATGCGACCCGGTCGCCGACGCGAAAGCGCGTATTGAGGGGATCGACTGCTGCAACAATTCCAGCAGCGCTGTAGCCGAGTGGAGTGGGTGATCGGAGACGATTGCGCACTTTTTCAAACGCGGCTTTCCAGCCCAGATTCCTTGCCATCTCAAGCACCTTGCGGACCTGATCCGGCCGCGCACGGGCTTTTTGAAGCAGATTCATTTGTGCCTGCTCAACCTTCATTTTCTCGGTGCCGATGCTGATGACCGAGTGCGTGGTGCGAACCAGCACACCGCAAGGCGGCGGCACGGGCATGGGTACCTCCTGTAACTCCAATCGCCCGTCCTGATATTGCGCGATCTGCTTCACGATGAGTTGTAAGACACTACTTCACGCCGTTGGGTTCACCGCGTGCAAGTGTCGAGTTCCCGTTTATCCCGCATTCCTGTGCTTGACGCTACAACATTTTGTGTGATATGAGCCGGGCACCACAGTATCCGGTGGCTGGTCTTATGCGTTGTCCGAAATGCGGTCGGCAGGATGATAAAGTCATTGATTCGCGCGCGTCTCGCGAAGGTTCGGTCATCCGACGCCGGCGCGAATGCCTGAGTTGCAGCCATCGCTTCACGACCTACGAGGAGATCGAGCATCAAGGTTTGATGATCGTCAAGCGGGACGGCCGACGCGAGGAATTCACCAAGGAAAAACTTCTCTCAGGTGTCCGCAAAGCCTGCCAAAAGCGCCCCGTCAGCCCCAAGATTATTGAAGACCTCGTGGAAAGAATCGTCGACGAAATCACGGACAAATACGAACGCGAAGTGCCGAGCATGGCCATCGGCGAGCGCGTGATGGAAGGGCTGCGCGAAATTGACGAGGTGGCTTACGTCCGCTTTGCCAGCGTCTATCGGCAGTTCCAGGAGGCTACTGATTTCGTTCAGGCCGTCAAAAAACTGGAGGAGCAATCATGATTCAACTGCACCCCGACTGCTTGATCTTTCAGACCACCAGTGGCGAAGCCATCCCTTGCTCGGCGGAACTGGTCACGGTCGAGTTGATGGGCGACACGGCGGACCTGCTCGATCCGGAAATTGTCCGGAACGCCGCGCGCGCCGTGCTCCATTATTTTAAGGTCGAGAAGGGAAAGACGTTTGTCTCCGTCGGCGAGTTTTCCGAGGCACTGGCCAGCGTGTTGCGCGGGTTCGGATTGGTGGTCAAACAGGCTGCAGCTGAAACGCCCCGGCGAATCACAGACTCCGACTTGCGTCAGCTGGCCTGCGAATCCGGCAAAGGGTTCGAGTTGGCCTTCTTTCCCAAGCTGCGCGATGAGCTGCGCCAGCAACTCAATCAGGCGCCGCAGATCGTCCGCTTCACCGGATTGCGGAGCTGTGTCAAACAATTGTCAGGCGCGCGCCGTTGGACCGGCCGCTGTCAGCGGCTCAATGATCAGATCGTGGAATTTCTCCGCCATTGCCTCACCGCCGAACAACACGTGGAGAATTGCTCGCTGCTGGTCGTTTGAACGCGGTCAGTGCGCGATACGCACCGTGTAAAGATTACAGTTTACCGCCGGCGTCCACGCGTTACGCTTCAAGGTCCAAACCATGAGCAAGACCCTTTTCGAGAAAATCATCACCCGCGAGATCCCGGCCGATATCATTTACGAAGATGATCTCGTGCTCGCTTTCCGCGACATCAAACCCCAAGCGCCGATGCACGTCCTGATTGTCCCGAAGAAACCGATTCCCCGCGTCGCCGAAGCCACGGCGGAGGATCACCTGGTCCTCGGTCATCTGTTGCTCAAGGCGGCCGAACTGGCGGCAAGACTCGATTTGAAGAATGGTTTCAGGCTCGTGATCAACAACGGTCCGGACGGCGGCGAATCAGTTCCTCATTTACACTGCCACCTCCTTGGCGGCCGCCAGATGGCGTGGCCGCCCGGATGAATTTCATACCGCAAGCGGCCTCGGCACTCGTCCGGCTATGTCTTTTTCGCATTCATCGCCTGCCACAGCATCCAGGTGATCTCCTCGTAGAAGGCGTTCTTGCTCGGATACTCGAAGACCGGCCCCGAACCTTCAGGCACAAAATAGGCGCCCCGGTTCACCATCGCTTGCGGCGCAAATTTCATCACATCCCGCGCCAGCAAAGCGAAGTTTTCCATCAGTCCGGGCCGCTTCCGGTCACCGAGATAATCGAACCGGAATCGGCCGGCCTCGACTTGAAATCGCATGACCGCGCCGCTTAGCAGCAGCTCGAGGAGTAACTTCGACGCCTGTCGCTCGCGCGAAACGTATTCGGGCGCTGGATCGTTCACAACTCCGCGACGCGGCAGGAAAGGCGACCAGGAAGTCACCTCCGCCTGTAACAGGGACGGCGTGGGCGTCACTTTTTCCTGCTCGAACACGGTCAGGAGCACACTGCCCGCCGCGACCAACATGATCTGGTCCCATCGCACAGAAAATTGCCGGCCGATCGCATCGTGAACCACGAGCCCTTCGGTCAGGCAATCCAGCTGCCGGACGAATTTGATGGGCGGCAACTGCGGAAGGTCGCTCTGCAAAACGACAGCTGTGTCAATGTCCTCGGCGCCCAAGGCGGCCTGCAACGCCATCGCGTCTTCAACCGTCAGGTTCTTCACCAGGATCCCAAACGCGTCCTTGGCCAGCGTGTGCGCGTCCGATTCCGTCAGGCATTTCACGGAATGAAACGCACGCTTGAGTTTCTCCACGCCCGGAACCTCAAGGCTGCGCTGCAATACAACGAACCGATTGGCGGCGTCGGTCATAGAAGCCGCTGCAAGGTGGCGCCAAGCCGCGCAATTCCCTTGAGGATGTCCGCTTCCGTCGCGTTGCCGAAGCTCAGGCGCATCTCGTGGTCCGGCCGGCGGCGTGTTGGGTCGGCGGCGTAGCAAAGCTGGCCGGGCACATAAAGGACATCGTGCTTCAACGCGCTTTGAAATAGTTTCGAATTCACTCCCGACTTCACGGATCGGGGCAGGCGTGCCCAGACGTAAAGTCCTCCGCGCGGCTTGTTCCAGGAAATCACGGCGGGAAAGTATTCGCGCATGGCATCGGTCATCACCGCCGCCTTGCGCGCGTAACCGCGTTGCAATTCCGGCAGGTGATTTTTGTAACGACACGACGCCAGCGCCCGGCTCAACAGATGTTGCAACAGGTTCGATGTCCCGAAGTCGTGGTTCCCTTTTACGCTGAGCACGACCGTAAACAACGATCCGGGGAGAATCCCAAAACCGACCCGCGCGCCGGTTGTGAACGGCTTGCTGTAGGTGCCCGCGTAAACGACGCGTCCATCCGCGCCCGGCAACGCGAGCGCTGAGCACACGTCGTCTCCCGCAAAACGCAATTCGCGATACGCGGCGTCTTCGAGCAGGTAAATCGGGTGCCCGGCGTCGCTCTCAAACCGTTTCAACAATTTCAACGCACGGGCCTTCTTCTCGAAACTGGTCGTGACGCTCGTCGGGTTTTGATGATAACTGACGAGGTAAAGCATTTTCACCCGCTTCAGCTCCCGACGGCTTTTCAGGGTTTCCAGTGTCTGCTCCAGATGCTCCAGATCAATCCCGTCTTCCTCCAGACGGACGCCACGACATCGCAGGCCGCGGCTCTGCGCGATGCTCAAAAAGACGAAATACGTCGGATCCTCGACCAGCACGATGTCGCCCGAATCGCACAAACATTCGGTCACCAGATAGAGCAGTTGCTGCGAACCATTGGTGATGACCGTTCGTCCCGGAGAGTACGGCGCTTTGGCGCCAGTACGCCGAAAGGATTTCGCTCCCGAGGCCACGGCGTCCAGTTCCTGCAGCCGCTCCGCCGTCAGCCGGCGCAACTCGGGGTCGCCCGCCGTCGAACCGTACTGCAACGCCGCGCGCGCGCGCTTGCGTGACCCAAGTATCTCGTTCAACAATCCGCGAGTCTCCCGGGCAGGCAGCGATTCCGTGTCGGTGAACCCGGCGGCCAGTGAAATCAGGCGCGGATGGTCGAGCGCCAGCTTCATCAACCACGAGATCGGCGGCGCTTCAGTGCGCCGGCCCATGTTTGAAAGCGCGGACAATTTCATTCAGTCGCCGGGAATATAATGATGCGTCCCGCGGATTTCCATCCTCTATCGTCCGGCTTGCGGAGTTTTTTCCGGAACGGCCGACGAGGTGCTTTCGATTTGCGCCAAAAAATTGTTCAATCCTTCGATATAACGCGTTCGTTCGCCTTCAAGAAAGCGATTGTGTTCGCCGCCGACCTCCCAAAATATTTTCGGCTCGTTCGCCGCCGCAAAATTCTTCTCGGCATGATGAAAACCAATCAGGCGATCCCCGCGGCTGTGTATGACAAGCACCGGCACCCTGACGCGCGGCAGTTTGCCGCGCGTGTCATATTTGATTGTGCCCGGCCAGAACGCCGACAGCCAGGGAAACAACTCGCGCCCCAGGTCTGTGACACTTGTGTAAGTGCTTTGAAGAATCAGTCCACCGAGCGCCTCGCGCAACGCCAGTTCGCTGGCGATGCCGCCGCCGAGCGATTCGCCGAGCGCGATTATATTCGCCGCCGCAAAGCCCTTTTGCCTCAACCATTGGTACGCCGCCTGCGCGTCGAGATAAGTGCCTTCCTCGTCCGGCCGGCCCTCGCTGCGACCGTAACCGCGATAGTCGAAAATGAAAACAGCTGCGCCCGTCTCCAACAGCGCCGCCACATGATCGAGCCGGTGACTGATGTTCCCAGCGTTGCCATGACAAAGCAGATAGACAAAATGCTTTCGCGGAGAGCGTGTGTCGGCGGGAAAAAACCAGCCGTTTAGTCTGACAGCGTCCGCCGTTTGAAAACAAACATCCTCGAACGGGCGTCCGAGTTCACTCCCGTTTGTCTCCAGGGCGTGATCGGGCTGATAAACCTGACGATGTTCAAACCAGCGCAGCACAAGGTAGATGACAAACAACTCGATGAGCAGGCAAACTCATTTTTATACCCTGGTTTTTCAGATCGGTCGGCGGTGATTGTGCCACGTACGAATAAAAATCTCCAGTTCGGGGCATGGAGGGAAAGCTTCAGCAACGCGGTTCTACGAATTCAACACAGCCACAAAGCGTAGTTCTCCCCAGCCGATCTCCCTCGGATCGTAGCCCTGCCGGACGAGTTGGTCGAAGATGCGCTTGAATCCTTTGAAGTGAAGCTCCGACTTGAGCACCGCTTCATTGAAACTGGGAATCGCGACAAAAGCGCTCGCCACCGGGTCCGCCCGCCACCCGCAATCGCGCAGCATCTCAAGCAATTCTTCAGCGCTGTAATACGGCCACAGGGTCGCGGAGGCCATTTCCGAGAACAGACGGCTCTCCGGCGAGTTGTCCCGCAGACAGGGGTAGATGCCGACAAGCCTGCCGCCCGGCCGAAGCGGAGGGCCAGCGAGATTGAATAGCATCGCTGGTTCGAGCAGTTCAACCACCGCGCCTGCCAGCACCACCGCGTCGTATTTGCCCGTCTCCCCGCCAGACTCATGCGCACTTGCGGCCTGCACCAGTCGCAACGCGGATTCCGGCGTGGACCAGTCCAGCCAATCGCGTCCGGCAATCTGAGCGTTCACGTACTCGCGCTGCCTCACGAGGTCTTCGGGCGACCAGCGGACCTGCGCGTCGCGCAGATAACTCTCCAGAAATTCCACGCGCCCGGCCAAAGAAATCGGCGACACGACCGGATCATACCCTGTGAAGGGCGGGAGTCCAGAATCACGCGTTATGGATCCCGTTCCATTTCGTTCCTGTCGTGCTGGAAGGACGACCGAGGGTCTCGAGCCAGAATGAGTCTTTGCCTTCGGGGAAGCGGCGCCGACTCTCCCGCTTGTGGTTATCCCTGGCGCCAGAATTGCCCGCTTGATTTGGCGCAGGCCGTCTCCATGATGAACAAACCAATTGAACAGGTCAGACTCATTGATTCCCCGGATTCTGCCCGGTCCCCGGACGGCAACCAACGCCGCGCACTCCGGGCCATGCTCGCGGGCCGGGTTCAGAAAAGCGAAGAACGCCGTGAATTTAATCGCCCGAATCAAGTCCATAGTGTCCATGATTCAATCGCCGTTTTGTTCCGCAAGTCTCGCCGCGGCTGCCTGTGTCTTTTTCGCAAACCTGGCGTCTGCCGCTGACAATCCGCCGGTACCGTCCGGGCCGCAAACCGACGGCCCGTTCCGCAAGGTCATTCTCGATTCCGACCAGCAGATCAATGGCAAGTGGGCCGACACGTTGAAGGACCCGATGGAGCTGGCCGTGGCATCGGACGGCCGCGTGTTCTACGCGCAGCGCGACGGCACCATCAAAATGTGGAAACCGGGCACCAAGACCACGGTGATCATCGCGAAGATTCCCGTATTCGCGGGTCTCGAAGAAGGAATGCTCGGCATCACGCTCGATCCGGATTTCGCAAAAAACGGCTGGGTTTATCTGAACCATTCGCTGCCGGAAACGACCCGGGATGCGCGCGGAAAGGCCGGCATCATCCGTGTGTCGCGCTACACGCTTGCGGGTGATTCGCTCGATCTGGGTTCCGAGAAAAAGATTCTCGACACGGCAGTGCAACGCGAGGAGTGCTGCCACGTCGGCGGTTCGCTGGCCTTCGATTCGCAGGGGAACCTCTACGTTTCAGTCGGCGACAACACAAATCCGTTCGGATCCGATGGTTACTCGCCGACGGACGAGCGTCCAGGCCGGTCGCCCTGGGACGCGCAGAAATCGGCCGCCAACCCCAACGACCTGCGCGGCAAGATCAACCGCATTCACCCCGAACCAGACGGCACCTACACGATCCCGAAAGGAAATCTTTTTCCGCCCGGCACGCCCGTCACGCGTCCGGAGATTTACGTGATGGGCTGCCGCAATCCGTTCCGCATCTCGATCGACAAAAAGAACGGCCACCTCTACTGGGGCGAAGTCGGACCGGACGCCGGCGGTCCGAATCCGAAACGAGGTCCGGCAGGCTTCGATGAAGTGAACCAGGCGCGGGCAGCGGGCAATTTCGGCTGGCCGTACTTCGTTGCCGACAACAAGGCGTATGTGAAATATGATTTTGCGGCGGGAGTTTCCGGGACGCCCTTCAATCCGTTTCACCCGGTGAACAATTCGCCGAACAACACCGGCGCCCACAACCTGCCGCCGACGCAGCCCGCATTCATTTATTATCCCGGCGGGCCTTCCACGCGGTTTCCGGTGGTCAACGGTGGCGGCGGGCGGACGGCGATGGCCGGGCCGGTTTACTATTTCGATGCGAACCTGAGATCGGAGCACAAACTGCCCCGGGAATTCGACCACACGTTGTTCATTTACGAATGGTCGCGCAACTGGATCATCGCTGTCCACCTCGACGCGGAGGATCACATTGCAAAGATGGAGCGGGTGTGCAATCACATGACCTTTAAACGGCCCATGGACATGGAACTTGGGCCGGACGGCTGCCTCTACCTCATTGAATACGGGACCGCCTGGGGGAACAATCTCGACTCCCAGATCATCCGCCTCGAATACACGGCTCCGCAGACGTAGAACAGGCATCGTGGCTGCTTTTCGACGATTTGAAAGCCGGCTGTTCGCCGGTTTTCGCGATGCCGTTGACACATATGTGGCGGGTGACTAAATGTCTGCGAATGCAGCCGGTTGCGCTCCAAGGCGTGAATCAGAACCGCGTCCTCATTCTTGCCACCCTTTGCGCTTCGTTGTGGCTCGGCGCCACACCGGTGAACGCCGTTTTGGTTTATTCCACGGGCGATCCAAACCACAACACAACCGCGCCGACAGGCAGTCTGGCCAACAGTGGCTGGCAATTCGAGGGCATCTGGGGAAGTTTTTTGGGCACGCCCATAGCGCCAAAGTATTTTCTCACCGCAGAACACATCGGTGGCTCGGTCGGCGATATTTTTACGTTCAATGGAGTGCAATACACGACCACCGCGGTCTATGACGACCCGAGCAGCGATCTGCGCATCTGGCGCGTCTGCGGAACGTTTCCGACCTTCGCGCAGATTTACACGAATTCCGACGAACAGGGCCGAGGCCTCGTCGTCATCGGACGCGGCACGCAGCGCGGCGGCGAAGTAACAACGACGAATTTTCTTGGCACGGTTAAAACCAACGGCTGGTTCTGGGGCCCGAGCGATGGCGTTGAGCGTTGGGGAACGAACGTGGTCGCCAACAGCAGTTTCGATGGCGACGGCGTGCTTGGCAGTGGATTGGGTCAACTTCTTCAGACCACGTTCGACGAGACGGGCGGGCCCGATGAATGTCATCTTTCGGTCGGCGACTCCGCCGGCGGCGTATTCATCAAAGACGGCGCGGTGTGGAAACTGGCGGGCATTAACTACGCCGTTGACGGGCCGTACAACACCTCGAATACGAACGGAGATACGAATGCCTTTAACGCGGCGATTTTTGACGGGTCGGGTTTATATGAAAAAAACATCGGTGGTGCGTGGGTGCCGG
>Ga0134126_10002129_pt1 | contig 25130 bp, 23 predicted proteins | sample KB31752_FD_96881 | JGI IMG/M metagenome (GOLD analysis project Ga0134126, IMG submission 96881) | Terrestrial soil microbial communities with excess Nitrogen fertilizer from Kellogg Biological Station, Michigan, USA - KB3-175-2 | ecosystem: Environmental > Terrestrial > Soil > Unclassified ... | reverse complement strand
GGACGAGATCAAGGCCATGGAGGAGGCCGGCACCCACGCGATCGACATCTCGGAGTTCGTCCCCATCGAGTCGGTCGATCCGGTCTACTTCGACAAGACTTACTATCTCGCCCCCGACAAAGGCGGCGCCAAGCCCTATGCGCTCCTGACGGAGGCGCTCAAGCAGGCGAAGCGTTGCGCGATCGGCCACTGGGCGGCGCGCGGCAAGGCCTACCTGGTGATGCTGCGGCCGGTCGGTGACAGGCTGACCATGCAACAGCTGCACTTTGCGGCCGACGTGCGGCCGGCCAGCGAGATCGAGGTGCCGCCGCAGGATGTGAAGCCCGCGGAGCTCACCCTCGCGCAGCAGCTCATCAACCAACAGACCAACGAGAAGTTCGAGCCGACGGCGTACACCGATGATCTGCGGGCTCGCATCCAGGCGGCGATCGACAAGAAGGTCGAAGGCCACCAGATCTCCGTGTCCGACTTCCCGAGCGAAGGCGGCGGGAAGGTGATCGACCTGATGGAGGCGCTGCGCGCCAGCCTGGAGAAGGCCGACGCGGCGCGGGCGTCGACCGCCAAGTTGGGTCCGCGCAGGGCGCCCAAGCGCGCCGAGCAGCAGCCGCAGCCCGCGCAGCAGCCGCAGCAGCCGGCCAAGCCCGCGCGCAAAGCGGGCAAGCGCTAGCGCCGGGAGCTCCCGGCGCGCTTGCACCTGCAGGAGCGGGTCTCAGACATGCACCGCTACAGCATGCGGGACGTCGAGCGGGTCCTGCAGCTGCCGCGCAGCACGCTGCAAGGGCTGGTCAGGCTCGGCTTCGTCCACCCCAGCCGGGGTCCGCGGCGCCAGTATCTCTTCTCGTTTCAGGACCTCATCATCCTGCGCGCCGCCCGTGCGCTCATGCAGGCCAACATCTCACGCCGGAGGATCCGCAGCTCCCTCGGACAGCTTCGCGATCGCCTGCCCGAGGCGGTGCCGCTGTCGGGTCTCGCCATTTGCGCGGTGGGTGACCGGGTCGTCGTGCGCGAGGGCGCGAATCACTGGCAGGCCGACGACGGGCAGTACCTGCTTGGGTTCGAAGTCAGCATGCAGAATGGAATCCTGCGGATGATCGAGCGCAAGCGAAGCGCAGGCTCTGCGGCGCATGCGGATGGTGAAAGCGAAACAGAAACCGATGCCGGTGGCAGTGCGGGGGCGGGGAGTGGCGCCAGAGGGGCGACTGCGGCAGCGGACGATCTTCGCGGCGTGGATTGGTTCGCCGAGGGCCTGCAGCTCGAGAGCACGGACCCGGCCGCGGCGCTTGCCGCCTACTGTCGCGCGGCGGAAAGCGATCCCGACAATTCGGCGGCCTGGATCAACTGGGGCAGACTGCTGCACGAGAGAGGAGACGCGCGTGCGGCGGAGAAGGTGTATCGCCGGGCGCTCGAGCACTGCGGAGCGGATGCGCTGCTGCTCTTCAATCTGGGGGTGGCGCTGGAGGATCTGGGCGAGAAGCAGGCGGCTCTGGCGGCCTATCACTCCGCGATCGAGGAGGACCCCAACCTGGCCGATGGCCATTACAACTTGGCCCGGTTGTACGAATCGGCGGGGAAGACCCAGCATGCCATCCGCCATCTCGGCCAATACCGCCGTCTCGTGACGCGGAACGAGCATTGAGCCGGGGAGGCGTACGCAGTGGCCATCTGGGTCGGAACGTCCGGATACAACTACCCCGAGTGGCGGGGCAGCTTCTATCCCGAGAAGTTCGCGACGGCGAAGATGCTCCCGTACTACGCGGAGCGCCTCGCCACCGTCGAGATCAACTACACCTTCTACCGCTCCCCCAAGCCGGACATCCTCGCCGGCTGGAGCCGCCAGACACCCCCAGGCTTCAGATTCACCCTGAAGGCGCCGAAGCGGATCACGCACGACGCACGTCTGCGGGACTGCGCGGAGTCGTTGAAGTACTTTCTGGACACGGCGGGCACCCTCGGGCCGAAACTCGGCATGCTGCTCTTTCAGTTGCCGCCGTTCTTCAGAAAGGACCTGGCGGTGTTCGACACTTTTCTCGAGGCCTTTCCGCCCGACACTCGCGCCGCGTTCGAGTTCCGGCATTCTTCCTGGCTCAGCGAGGAGGTATTCGAGCGACTCAGAGCCCGGAACCTGACGCTCTGCATCGCCGACAGCGAGAAGTCCTCCACCCCCGTGGAGATCACGGCGGATCACGGTTACTTCAGGCTGCGCGACGAGGGTTACACGGCCGCCGACGTAGAGCAGTGGGCGCGCACGATCCGCGAGAAAACTGCAAATTGCCGCGAAGTATACGTCTACTTCAAACACGAAGAGGCCGGCAAGGGACCGCAGTTCGCCCGCTGGCTTCTGGATGCCCTGGGCGGCGCCGCCGTGGACGTCACGCGCGGGGAGTCACGATCTCCAGCGCCGTCTGGATGAATGCCGCCACTTTCGGCAGTCCGTACTTGCGGCCGACGTATACGAAGTAAAAAGCCGCTCGCTCCTTGGGCCGCCATTGCGGGAGGGCCGCGACGAGAGTGCCGGCTTGCAGGGCATCCTCCGCCACGAAGTCGGGTAGCCAGGCGATGCCCTCTCCCAGCAGCAACAGGGCCTTGATCGTCTCGAAGTCATCGGCCCGGATCCGGCCGGTGCTCGCGACCTCGATGTCCGATTTCCCGTTTGTGAGAATCACCGCTCCCCGCGGGCGAAACTCCACGAACGTCGCCTTCTTCAGATCACGCGGATGGGTGGGAGTGCCAAGCCGCTGCAGGTAAGCCGGGGAGGTCCAGAGATGAGTGCCCATTTCGAAGAAGCGGCGGGCGACCAGTGAAGAGTCTTTCAACACCTGTGAGGGTCGGATTGCGAGATCGATGCCTTCTGCCACCAGGTCGACTATGCGATTCGTCACCAGGAGCTCGACGCCGACGTCCGGATATCGGGCCGCATACGCATTGACGATCCGCGGCAGGAGTGTATGTCCGAGGTCCACGGGAGCCGTCACCTTGAGAACGCCGGAGGGCTTGCCCGCGGCGGACTGAAGCGCTGCTTCCGCGGTCTCGACCTCACGGATGGCTTGGGCACAGTGCCGGAAATATTCCTCGCCGGCTTCGGTTACGCGGACCCTGCGGGTCGTCCGGTAGAGGAGGCTGAGCCCCAGGCTTTTCTCGAGATGCGCGACTTTGGCGCTGACGGTGGCCTTCGGCATTCCCATGCGTCTCGCCGCAGCCGAAAAGCTGCCGGCTTCCACGACCCGGACGAACACGGCAATGGCATTGAGATCCATAATTGTCTACTGTAATGGACAGTAATTCCAGATTTTACCGTCTAGTGGACGAAGACGCGAGCGCCTAGACTCTTCTCCCGTACCGCAACCCTTCCTTCGAGGAGCCGAAACATGAGCACTTCCGTGAGCCCCGCCGTCCGCAGCCGGGCATCGATCGACACCACTGCCTTCGGCAAGTACTTCGAGCTCGGCGGGCGCGTTCTGCTCGCCTCGCTCTTTCTTCTCTCCGGGTTGACTAAGATGTCGGCCTATGCTGCCACCGCCGGCTACATGACTGCCATGGGCATATCGCCCGCTCTGCTGCCGCTCGTCATCGCGACCGAGGTGCTGGGCTCGCTGGCCGTCATCGTCGGCTGGAATACCCGCATCGCGGCCTTTCTGCTCGCCGGTTTCACGCTGATCGCGGGCGTGATCTTCCACAACAACTTCGCCGACCAGATTCAGACGATCATGTTCCTCAAGGATGTCTCCATCGCCGGGGCATTCCTGATGCTGGTCGCCAACGGCGCCGGTCCGCTGAGTCTGGATCACCGCCGCGCGCGCTGAGTCGCGGCACGGAGGTAACGGTCATGAGCGCAAGGTTTCCCACTTTCTATCTGACCCACGGGGGCGGCCCCTGGCCGTACATGACCGGAGAGAGGCGCCGCTCCCACAGCAAGCTGGAGGAATCTCTGCGGAACCTGCCGCATGAGCTGCCGGGGAAGCCGGAAGCGATTCTCGTCGTCTCCGGTCACTGGGAAGACAGTGGCTTCGCCGTCATGGCCGGCGCGACACCGCCGATGATCCATGACTACGGCGGCTTTCCGGAGGAGTTGTATCGGATCCGGTATCCGGCGCCCGGCTCACCTTCGCTGGCGCTGCGGGCGCATACGCTCATCCAACAGGCGGGCTTAACAACGCGCCTGGATGGCGAGCGAGGCTTCGATCACGGGACGTATTCGGTTCTGGCGGTGACTCATCCGCAGGCGGAAGTTCCGGTCTTCCAGGTCTCGATCCGGGCCGACTACGATCCGGAGCTCCACATGCGGCTCGGCCGGGCGCTGGCTCCGCTCAGGGACGAAGGCGTTCTCATCATCGGCAGCGGCAGCAGCTATCACAACCTCAGTCGCTTCTTCGGCCCCAGAGGTCGGAATGAAGACTCGGCGAAATTCGATACATGGCTCCGGGAGACACTCGTGGAGTCTGGGCCGGCACTACGGTCCGAGCGTCTGCTCGAGTGGGAACGCGCGCCGGCGGCACGGGAGGCCCATCCGCAGGAGGACCACCTCGTGCCACTTCATGTCGTCGCAGGAGCGGCCGAGGAGGACCCGGGACGGATCGTCTATCACCAGGAGGATTTCCTCGGCAGGATCGTGCTATCCAGCTACCGCTTTGGATAGCGGACGAGTGGCAGTCCCGGGATGATCGCGCATCGACTCAGGGGCCTCAGGCCTTCCGTCCAAAGAGGTGGCGGAAGAAGACGACTACCCAGTGCCAGAATCCGGACTGCCGCGAAACGGCAGCCGGCGGCGGTGCCGTGACCTCGATGGTTGCGCTGGCGCGTGCGGCGAGCTGCCCGGCGAAAGCCTCGAAGAACTTGTCGGCCGTGGCGGCGGCGGCGGCATCGATCAGGCGGCCGCCGATCTGCGCGAGCTTTCCTCCCACCTGCGATTTGGCCGAGTAAGCGAGCTTCGTCTGGTTGGAGGAAACCTCCTGCAACTCGATCAGCGCCTCGCCGCGCGCGAATCCGGCCTGGCCGCTCTGGCCGTCGAAGAGCAGCCGATATCGCGAGGGAGCCTCGATGTCGGCGAGGGAGAGCTTGCCTTTGAACCGCGCTCTCACCGGTCCCACGGCGGCGGTCATGGCCGCGTCATAGGAGTGCTCGCCGGTCGCGATCAGGCTCTCGCAGCCCGGGACGCATCGGCGCAGGATTTCAGGGTCGTTGAGCATCGACCAGACCGTGGCACGATCGGCCGGTAGTATCCGCTCGCCTTTCATATCCATCGGTCGCCCTCCCGGGATGCCTCCAGAGCCAGCAACAGCCGCTGCAACGATTCGATGTTGTGTACAGGCAGCATCTCGTCCACGTGTGGAAGCAGGGCTCGCACACCGCGCGCTATTGGCGCGAACGCGTCATAACGAAGGAGCGGGTTGAGCCAGAGGATTCGCCTGCAGGAGCGCTCGAGCCGCCCGGCCTGCTCGGACAGAGTCTCGATTTCCGCAAGCTCGAGTCCATCGGTCACCAGGAGCACGGTCGCGCCGGCCAACGGGACGCGCCGCGCCCATTCCTGGTTGAATCTCGTCAGGCAGAGAGCGATTCGCGTGCCGCCCGACCAGTCCGCCACCGCCTCCGTGACGCGTCCCAGGGCCACATCGGGGTCGCAACGCCGCAGGAGCAGCGTGATGTTCGTGAGCCTGGTCGCGAATACGAATGCATTCACGCGCAGGTCCGCCGCGCGCGGCCCGTTCATGAGCGCATGAGTGAAGTACAGGAACATCCGCGAATAGCGCGACATCGAGCCCGAGATGTCGATGATGACGCAGAGCGGCTCGAGTTGCCGCCGCGAGCTGCGGCGCGGGAGCTGCGCAAGATCGCCGCCGCGGCGGCCTGAGTCCCGCAACAGCTGTCGGAGGGCGAGCCGCTGGCCCGCTTTCGATGCTGATTGGCGCCGCGTGCGTTGCCGCGCAAGGAGCGGTTCGAGAGCGGTGATGACGCGCTGCGCGGCGCGGGACTCTTCCGAAGTCATCGAATCGAAGTCCATCCTGAACAGGCGCTCGCGGTCCGACCAGCTCGGCCGGATCTGCGATACCGCCCGCCCCGGCGGTCCGCTCGACTGCGGCATGGAGGGTCCGGAGTCGAGGAGTGCATCGAGCAGCCGGCGGCTCTCGGTTGTCGGGCGCAGCCCGCCGCGCGGCTCGCCAGGCGGGATCGTCCGGATGACCTCACCCAGAAGGTGCGGATCGCGCCAGAACACATGGAAAGCCTGATCGAAAAGCGGCCGATGCTCCAGCCGGCTGGTGAGGCACGCCTGTAGAACGTCATGCAGTTGACTGCGCCCACCGATGCCGGTGATTTCGAGTGCCTGGAGGGCGAGCAGAGCCCGGTCGGTACCGACGGGCAGGCCCGCTTTGCGCAATACGCGGGCGAAATGCACGACATTGTCGGCGAGGCGGCCGGCGTTCGCATCCCGCCCGATGGGTTCCGTGATTGGGAGCACGTCAGTCCTGCCCGACGGCGGCGGCCGTCGCCCCGCCGATTCTTTCGAGGATCCTCGCGGTCTCGGAACCCCTGATGCGCGCGATATCGTCCTGGTGCTTCAGGAGGACGCCGAGCGTGTCATCGATGGTCTGCTGGTCGAGCGCCGTGCGATCGAGCGCGAGCAGCGCGCGCCCCCATTCGATCGTTTCCGAGAGGCCCGGAATCTTGTAGAGATCGATGCTGCGCAGGTCGTGAACGAACTCGACAATCTGCCGCGCCAGGGCTTCCTTCACGTGGGGCACGCGCAGCCGGACGATCTCGAGCTCACGCGCCGCCTCCGGGTAATCGACCCAGTGGTAGATGCACCGGCGCTTCACGGCGTCATGGATCTCACGCGTCCGGTTGGATGTGATGATGACGATCGGCGCACGCTCCGCCCGGATCGTATTCAGCTCCGGAATGGTGATCTGGAATTCCGCCAAAACCTCGAGCAGATAGGCTTCGAAGGGCTCATCGGCGCGATCCAGCTCATCGATCAACAACACCGGGCGCACCGGCTGCGGCAGCAAGGAGCGCAGCAGGGGGCGCGCAATGAGAAAGCGCTCGGAGAAGAGACTCGCCGCCATGTGCTCGCGCGACTCATGCGCAGCTTCGCCGAGGCGGATCTCGAGCATCTGACGTGCGTAGTTCCATTCGTAAGCCGCCAGGTTCACGTCGAGTCCCTCATAACATTGCAGGCGTATCAGCTCCGCGGCGAGGCTGCGCGCGAGCGCTTTGGCGATCTCCGTCTTGCCTGTGCCGGGCTCTCCCTCGAGAAAAAGCGGACGCTCGAGCTTCAGCGCCAGGAAAACGGCGGTGGCAAGCCGGCGGTCGGCGACATAGTCCTGCGCCAGCAGCCGCGCGTCCGTCTCCTCGATGGATTCCGGCAGGCGCGGTGCGGTCGTCACGGTGCGTGGCTGCGGCTGCGGCTAGGCCAGGGCGCGTCGCGCGAGTACCGGAATGAGATGGGCCCGATACGCAGCGCTCGCATGGATGTCCTCGTTGAGGCCATCGGAAGAAATCGTGATCCCATCGCAGGACTGTGCAGCGAATCGCCGTGTGAGGGCCTCCTCCAGGGCCTTGACCCTGAAGACACACGGGCCGGCTCCCGTTACAGCCACCCGAACGCCCGTCAGGGTTTGTGCGACGAACACGCCGACGAGGGCGAAGCGGGAGGCGGGCTGTTGAAATTTCACGTAGGCCGCGCTTCGCGGCAGCGGAAATTCCACCGCGGTGATGAGCTCACCGGGGCTCAGAGCCGTCTCGAACAAACCCTTGAAGAAGTCATCCGCGGCGATGGCGCGCCTGTCGGTGCGGAGGGTCGCGTTCAGCGCCAGCACCGCGGCCGGGTAGTCCGCCGCGGGATCGCTGTTGGCCAGCGAGCCGCCGAGGGTCCCGCGGTTGCGGACCTGCGGGTCGCCGATGCCCGCGGCGAGTCCTGCCAGCGCGGGAAGCAACTCGGTGAGCTCACGGGACTCGGCGACCGCGGCATGGGTCGTCATCGCGCCAAGGGTGATGGACTTGCGGTCCGCGCGGATTCCCCGCAGCTCGCCGAGAGCGCCGAGATCGATGAACGCGGTCGGCGCTAGCAGCCCGAGCTTCATCGAAGGCAGGAGGGATTGGCCGCCAGCGAGGAGCCTGGCATCGGGCTCGCCCTGTGCGAGCTGCGCCGCCTCGGCGACGGAGGACGGACGGTGGTAGGCGATGGCGCTCATCGCTTGCTCCTCGCAATGGCTTCCCACACTCGATGAGGCGTGGCAGGCATGTCGATCTGCGTCACCCCGAGAGGCGCCAGCGCGTCGAGCACGGCGTTGATGACTGCCGGCGGCGAGCCGATCGCACCGGCTTCCCCGCAGCCCTTGACCCCAAGCGGGTTGTGGGTGCAGGGCGTCCCCGGGGAGAGCTCGATGTCGAGACCCGGCAGATCATCCGCGCGCGGCACGGCGTAGTCGGTGAAGCTTCCGGTCAGCAGTTGCCCGTCCTCGTTGTAGCAACAGCCCTCGAGCAGCGCCTGCCCGATGCCCTGGGCGATGCCACCCTGGACCTGGCCTTCGACGATCATCGGATTGATGACGTTGCCGAAGTCGTCACTGGCGCTGAAGCGGTCCACCCGGACCTTGCCGGTCTCGGGATCCACCTCCACCTCGCACACGTACGAGCCGGCCGGGTAGGTGAAGTTGGTCGGGTCGTAGAATGCGTTCTCGTTGAGCCCGGGCTCGAGCTTGTCGAGGGGATAGTTGTGCGGCACGTAAGCGGTGAGGGCGATCTCGGCGAAGGTCTTCTTGCGGTCGGTCCCCGCGATCCGGAACTCGCCGTTCTCGAACTCGACATCGGCGTCGCTCGCCTCGAGCAGGTGCGCAGCGATCTTCCTGCCCTTCGAGATGATCTTGTCCACGGCCTTGACGATCGCCGAGCCGCCGACCGCCAGGGACCGCGAGCCGTAGGTTCCCATGCCGAAGAGCACTTTGCCCGTGTCCCCGTGCTGGATGTCGACATCCTCCAGCGAGATGCCGAGGCGATCCGCAACGACCTGGGCGAACGTCGTCTCATGTCCCTGGCCATGGCTGTGTGAGCCGGTGAACACGGTCACCTTGCCGGTGGGGTGGACGCGCACTTCGCCGGCCTCGAACAACCCCGCGCGGGCGCCGAGCGCCCCGGCGATGTTGGATGGCGCGAGACCGCACGCCTCGATGTAGCAGGAATAGCCGATTCCTCGCAAGAGTCCCTTCGCGGCGCTCGCCTGCTTGCGTGCCGGGTAGCCGGCGACATCGGCGAGATCGAGCACGCGGTTCAGTGTCGCCTCGTAATCGCCGGTGTCGTAGGTCAGTCCCACGGGCGTCGCATGCGGGAACTTGCGGATGAAGTTGCGCCGGCGCAGCGCCACCGGATCGATGCCGAGCTCGCGTGCGGCCAGCTCGACGATGCGTTCGAGAAGGTAGGTGGCCTCGGGCCGGCCGGCGCCGCGATACGCGTCCACCGGCGCCGTATTGGTGAAGACGGCCTGCACGGTGCAGTGTATCTGGGGTGTGGCATATTGGCCGGCAAGGAGGGTCGCGTACAGGATCGTCGGAATGGAGGATGCGAACGTCGAGAGATACGCGCCCATGTTTGCGGTCGTCCGCACTCGCAGGGCGAGGAAGTGCCCCTGCGCATCCAGCGCGAGCTCCGCGGTCGTGACATGATCGCGCCCGTGCGCGTCGGTAAGGAAGGACTCGCTGCGCTCGGCCGTCCACTTGATGGGCCGGCCCACCCGCCTGCTCGCCCAGACGAGGGCCGTCTCCTCGGCGTAGAGATAGATCTTCGAGCCGAACCCGCCGCCCACGTCGGGCGCGATGACCCTCATCTTGTGCTCCGGCAGGCCGAGCACGAACGCGGTCATCAGGAGCCGCTCGACGTGCGGATTCTGACTCGTGACATACAGGGTGTACGAATCGTCGGCCGCGGAATACCGGGCGTTGGCGGCACGCGGCTCGATGGCGTTTGGAATCAGCCGGTTGTTGATCAGATCGAGCCGGGTGACGTGCGCCGCCTGGGCGAATGCCGCCGTCACGGCGCTCTCGTCGCCGATCTCCCAGGTATAACAGACGTTGTCGGGCGCCAAGTCGTGGACGCAGGTACTGTTGCGCGCGGCGGAAGCCGTGTCGACCACGGCGGGCAGGACATCGTAGTCGACATCTATCAGGGCCGCCGCAGCCTTGGCCTGTGCAGCCGTTTCCGCGACCACGAGAGCGATCTGCTCGCCGACGTATCGCACTTTGCCTTCGGCCAGCACCGGGTGCTTCGGCTCCTTCATCGGACTGCCGTCGATCGACTTGATGAGCCAGCCGCAGGGCAGGCCGCCGATGCCTGCGAGATCCTCGGCGGTGTATACCGCGAGAACTCCCGGCGCGCCGCGCGCCCCGCCGATATCGATCGAGCGTAGCCGCGCGTGCGCGTGGGGGCTGCGCAGAAAATAGCCGTGACTCTGTCCGGGAAGCACGATGTCATCCGTGTACTGTCCTACGCCCGTGAGGAAGCGATAGTCCTCCTTGCGCTCCACGGATCGCCCGATCAGGGGTGCTCGCACGGCGCTCATGACGCTTGCCCTCCGTCCATCGTCTTCGCGGCCATCACGACCGCCTTCACGATGTTCTGGTAGCCAGTGCAGCGGCAGAGGTTCCCCTCCAGGCCATGGCGGATTTCCTCTTCGGTCGCGTGCGGATGGTGCAGGACCAGATCGATTGCGCTCATGACCATGCCCGCGGTGCAAAATCCGCACTGCAGCCCGTGACAGGCCTTGAAGGCCGCCTGCATGGGGTGGAGTGAGCCATCGCGCGGGGCGATGCCTTCGATGGTGGTGATGTCCTGGCCCGCGAGCTGCGCTGCGAGCACGTTGCAGCTCTTCACGGCGCGTCCGCCCACGTGCACCGTGCAGGCGCCGCAACTCGCGGTGTCGCAACCGACGTGCGTCCCTGTCAGGCGCAGGTGTTCGCGGAGGAACGTCGATAGCAGCGTATCCGCGTCGACCTTGGTGGCGACGGATTTCCCGTTGATAATCATCTCGATCGGCACGGCCATGCGACGTCTCCTCGAGCTGACGTGGCGAGATTGTATAGCGGAAACGCGCGGCACCGCCAAGCGACGGGCAGGGTGACGCGCCCGGCGACGGCTGTGCCGAAGGTGGAACGGGCTACGGGCTGCCTCAGGTCCGTCAGCCCGGCCGCATCAGCCTCCGGAGTGACCGGCCGTCTTCAGCCGGCGGCCAGCTTCGCCGCGATGCGCGCCACGTGCTCGCCCTGAAAGCGGCACATCTCGAGTTCCAGCGCGGTCGGCATGCGCAGCTCGGGGCCAGCGCCGGTCACGCAGCTTGCGCCGTAGGGACCACCCCCGGTGACTTCCCGCAGCGTCGTCAGGTCCTTGAACGTGTAAGGCAACCCGACGATGACCATGCCGTGATGCAGTAGTGTCAGATGGAAGGAAGTCAGCGTCGTTTCCTGGCCCCCGTGTTGGCTCGCGGTGGCGCAGAAGACGCTGCCTACTTTTCCCACGAGCGCCCCGCGGGTCCACAGCGGGCCTGTCTGGTCGAGGAAGTTGCGCATCTGCGCCGCCATGTTGCCGAAGCGGGTCGGGGTGCCGAAGAGGATCGCATCGTAGTGCTCCAGCTCCGCTGGATCCGCGACGGGGGCGGCCTGGTCGAGACGAAAGCCCGACGCTCTGCAGACTTCGATCGGCACCAGCTCGGGTACTCGTTTGACCTCGACCGTGGCGCCTGCGACCTTGCGCGCCCCCTCGGCCTGGGCCTGCGCCATGACCTCGAGATGGCCGTAGCTGCTGTAGTAGACGACGAGGACTTTCGGCATGAGTGTTCTCCGACTAGCGGCGCGAGCCGGCGTGGTGCCCGAGGAATGCCCGCAGCACCGCGTTGTACGAGAGCGGATTGTCGAGACTGGGAATGTGCCGGGCGGCGCTGATGACGCTGCGCTGCGCGGCGGGAAGTGCTTGGGCCAGCGCATCCGCTGCCCGCACTCGCGCCGGCAGATCGTGCTCGCCGGTGAGAATCAGGGCGGGAGTCGTCAACGACGCGCTGGCCGCCCGGTCCCAATGATCCTCGGCTGCCGGCAGCTCGTGCAGCAGATCCCTGCCGCTGTAGCGAGCGGTCAGTTGCCCGAGGAGCGCCCGCGCCCGTGGGGAGCGGGTTTCCAACTGCATGAGGGGATGGCCCGCCCAGCGCTGGCGGAAGGTCGCGATGTCCCCGGCGGCGATGAGCTCGCGATATTCGCCCAGGGGCACGTCCTCGCCGCCAGCGGCTGAATCGTCGGCGAGATCTCGCGGCGGTCCGTCGAGAACGACGCAGGACAGCCGCTCGGGCGCGATGCGGCACAGATGCAGGGCGACGCGCGCACCCTGCGACATCCCGATACAGGCGAGCCGATCGAGTTTGAGCTCGTCGCAGAGGGCGAGTGCATCCTGCACGTCGGCGGCGAGGGACGCGCGGCCCGATGACAGGCCGAAGCCGCGCCGGTCGAACCTGACGAGGCGGAACGAGCCGCCGAGCTCGGCCACCTGCGGCTCCCACATCTCGAGATCGAGCGTCCAGCCGTGCACGAGCAACACGGCCGGCCCACAACCCTGGTCACGGTAGCGCAGGAGGGCGCCCGTGACCGGGAAGTAAAGATCCGAGGTGGCCGATGGCGGCGGCATCCAGTGAATTCGAATAGCGAAAGAGTTTTCGCTCTGAGGTTAGAGGCGAGACGGGTGGACCGTCAAGTGACGATCCCGACCGGATCCGCGCTCAGACTTGCGCGCTCAGGGAGAGCCCGGGGATCGCCCGCAGATCGGCGGAGATGCGGCGGCTCAACTGGCGCAGCATGCCGAGGCGGTCGCGGACGAGCCTGGCCCGGGTGGTCTTGCCGGAGTGGCTCGATGTGTTGAGTGCGGCCACGACTCTGCCGGAGTGATCCAAAACCGGTACGGCGAGCGCGACGACCCCATACGCGAGCTCGTCGGCGACCGCCGCGTAGCCGGATCGGCGGCACTCGTCGATGAGCGTGCGCAGCTGCGCTGGATCGCAGACAGTCCGATCGGTCAGTGCTTCGAGTCGCGCGTTGTCGAAATAATGCTGCAGGCGCTCCGGGCTGAGGCCCGCGAGCAGAACGCGGCCCATCGATGTTGCGTGCGCCGGAAAACGGCTGCCGACGTGCGCCTCGAGCCGAAGCAGGGTCCGTACCGAAGCGCGCGCGACATAAACGATATCGCTGCCGTCGAGCACGCACATCGCCGCCGAATCGCCCGTCTTGCGCGCGAGCTCCTCGAGGTGAGTCTTGGTGAGGTGCTCGATGTCCATCGATTCGAGATATGCGGCACCGAGCTCGAGGACCTTCGGGCGCAGGAGGAAGCTGCGCCCGTGACGCGTGATGTACCCGAGATCCTCCAGAGTCAGCAGGCACCGCCGCGCCGTCGCGGCGGGGATGGCCGCGCTGCGCGCGATGTCGCTCAGGGTGGGAGCGGGATGCTCCCGTGTAAAGGCGCGAATGACGGCGATGCCTTTCGCGAGACCGCCCATCGCTTCGCGACGGCTTTGAGAAAGCTTGCGTGCAGCCATGAGCCCACAGTCTATTTCGGTATGCGAAAGGGCGGAAGGGGTACGCGCGGTGGGGCTTGACGGACAAAGAGCGGCGGTTCACGATCGATTCGTATAACGAAGAGATTTTCGCTATACGAAAATGAAGATCGGCCCTCCTTCGCAACACGCTACCGCCATCTGCGGCGCCACCGACGAGGCGATCTGGGTCCGCGGGCGCGACCTCGCCGCGGAGCTCGTGGGCAAGATCGGCTTCACCGACTACTTCTGGCTGCTCGTCACCGGCGCGAGCCCCACGCCGGCCCAGAGCCGCGTTCTCGATGCGACACTCGTCGCCATCGCCGAGCACGGACTGGTGCCGAGCGTGCAGACGAGCCGCATGACACTCGCAGCCGCGCCGGAGGCGCTGCAGGGAGCTGTCGCGGCGGGTTTGCTCGGCTGCGGCTCGGTGATCCTCGGATCGGCGGAGGCGGCGGGGCGCTTCTTCGCGGAAATCGCGCGCCGGATCGGCGCGGGTCAGGGCGCCGAGGCAGCCGCTTCCTCCGTCGTGCGCGAATATCGCTCCGAGCGGCGTGCGATCCCGGGATACGGACACCCTCTGCACAAGCGTTCCGATCCGCGCGCCGAGCGGCTCCTTGCCATCGCGCAGGAGGTTGGAGCGGCGGGCACGCACACGGACGTCGCGCGCACGGTCGAGAGAGTGCTGCCCGATCTTCTCGGCAAGCCGCTCAGCCTGAACGTTTCCGGCGCCATCCCGGCCGTGCTCCTCGATGCCGGCTACCCGCTGCTCGCGCTGAAAGGCGTGCCGCTCCTGGCACGCACGGCCGGCCTCATTGCGCACCTGCTCGAGGAGCAGGTCCGGCCGATCGGGTTCGCCATGTCCGATGCCGCCGCCCGGGCGATCCGTTACGACGGCGATGCGCCGCCCGGGTCCACGCCGAAGCCATGACCACCGTGACTCAACAGCGCACAGGCCTCAGCGGTGTCCTCGCCGGAATACGCGTGGTCGAGCAGGGCACGTTCATCACCGGCCCGTGCGCCGGAATGATGCTCGCCGATCTCGGCGCCGACGTCATCAAGGTGGAGAGCCCCGAGGGCGATCCCTACCGCAGCTACCAGGGCGGCCGGTATTCGCCGCACTTCCAGGCCTACAACCGCAACAAGCGCGGCATCGCGCTCGATCTGAAGCGCCCGGGCGACCGCGAGCTGTTCGAGGGTTTGGTCGGCGAAGCGGATGTTTTCATCCAGAACTTCAGGCCCGGCACCGCGGAGCGACTCGGCGCCGGCGCGGGGCAACTGCGTGCACTGAATCCGCGCCTCGTCTACTGCTCGATCAGTGGCTTCGGTCCGGACGGGCCCTATGCGGAACGTCCGAGCTACGACTCGGTGGCGCAGGCGCTCAGCGGCTTCCTTAGCGTCGTGGTTGACCCGCGGGACCCACAGTTTCTCGGGCCGGCACTCGCTGACGCCATCACGGGCATCTATGCCGCCGTCGGCGTCCTGGGTGCGTTGGTGCAACGCGGACGCACGGGCGAGGGCACGCTCGTCGAAGTGTCGATGCTGGAAGCGATGACGCACTTCGCAGTGGAGCCCTTCGCGGCCTACTTCGCACTGCGCACGGTGCCGCGCTCGGCGGATCGCCCCCGCCTGGCTCAGGCCTACATCCTACGGACCGCGGAGAGACGGATGATCGTCCTCCATCTCTCCTCACTCGAGAAGTTCTGGACCGGTCTCGTCGCGGCGCTCGATGACCCGCAGCTCGCCTGCGATCCGCGCTTCCATACGCGACAGGCGCGCATCGAGCACTACGAGGCGCTGCGCTCTGAGTTGATGACCCGGTTCGCGGCGAAGGACCTGGCGCATTGGACCGAGAGGCTCCGCCGCCACGATGTGCCGCATGCACCGATCAACGGCGTCGACGAAGTGGTCGCGGATCCTCAGGTGGGGCATCTCGGGCTCATCGTTCCCGTCGAGACCGCACATGGCGGCGGCGAGCATGCCGTGCGCCCGCCGGTCAGATTCGGGGGCGAGCGCGCCACGAGCGTCCACGCGGCTCCTCTACTGGATGAACACGGTACCCAGATCCGTGAGGCATTGGGAAGCGGCATCAGATGGCCGGTCCGAGGGTGAAGGACCGGAACCCAATATCGAATCCATGACAGGGGGATATCAACGTGCGCACATCACATCTAGGGTGGTTAGCCGCGCTGAGCATGGCGCTCTCCCAGCTCATCGCCATCGTTCCGGCCCGGGCGCAGAGCGCCGCCAGCCTCCAGGAGGTGGTCGTGACGGCGCGCAAGCGTCCTGAGCTGTTCCGCGATCTGCCGATGACCGAGAGTGTGTTCACACCGCAAACCATTGCGTCCGCCCACATCACCAGCGCGCGCGACTTCATCGCGATGGTGCCGAACATGACGCTCGTCCAGACGCAGAACGTCGGGAACGCCTTCGTCACCATCCGCGGGATATCCCAGGCCCGCAACAGCGAGCCGTCGGTCGCCGTGATCGTCGACGGAGTGGAGCAGACGGACCCGGAGCAGCTCGCCCAGGACCTTTATAACATCCAGCAGATCGAGGTGTTGAAGGGGCCGCAGGGCGCCCTCTACGGCCGTGACGCCATCGGCGGGGCGATCATCATCACGACGACCCCTCCATCCGATCACCTGCAGGGCAGCGTCACGGCGGGGGTCGGGAACGGCCCGGCTGAGCGAGCCCGCGGTATCGTGAGCGGTCCACTCGACTCCGCCGGCACGCTGAAGTACAGCGCCGCCGTCAATTTCTACAACACGGATGGATACCTGGAGAACGTCTACCTCAACCGGAAAGCCGATCCGTACCGTGACTACTCCGGGAGGCTGCGGCTCCTGTGGGAGCCGGGCGGCCCCCTCACGGCGGATCTGCGCCTCTCCTACGATCGGGTGCAGACCACGGCGTACTACTACGTGATACCGCGCGATGACGAGGCAAACCCGTTCTCCAGCTTCACCACGCCGCCGAACGCGAACGACATCACCAGCCCGATCCAGGTCAACAACGAAGGCACGGACAACCGCGACATCATCGACATCCCGCTCAAGCTCGATTACCGCCCGGGATACGGCACGTTCACCTCGATCACGGACTACAATCAGACGAAGGAGATCGATACCGGCGATGCGTATGACTTCCGGCCGATCGGCACGTCGATCGCCTACACGGCCTTTTTCGCGGGGATTCCGCCGGCGCTCGGCGGGTCGCTCGATGAGAGTCAGAGCCAGTTCATCCGCGTGCGCTCGTGGAGCGAGGACCTGCGCTTCACCTCGCCGTCCAAGGAGCAGTTCACCTGGATCGCGGGGCTCTACTTCCTGCACAAGGAGCGCTTCATCTCGACGGACAATATCGTCGATCGCGGGCTCGGCGTCCCTGCCGTCTATGAGACGCCGCTCGTCGACCCGACCAATCCCTTCGCGACCAACACCAACGTCACCTTCCTCGCCGACGGCCAGAAGAGCAATGCCTGGGCGGCCTACGGCGATACCACCTACAAGCTCAGCGATCAGTGGGAGGTCGACGCGGCTCTGCGGTACGACCAGGACAAAGTCAGTGATACGACGCTGACCCCGCCGTACTTCCTCGCAATGGTGCTCGACCCGACGGCTTTTACCGGCGAGGTGCGCACGCAAACCTGGGGGGCCTGGCAGCCGAAGATCACCCTGCGTTACAAGCCGAGCGATGCCTGGACTATGTATGCCGACTGGAGCCGCGGCTTCCGCAGCGGCGGATTCAATCAGACGGGTGTGGGATCTGTGGCGGCAGCGAGCGGAATCAAGGGCGTCAATGACGTCTTCAATGCGGAGATCGCCGATACCTACGAGCTCGGGGCCAAGGGAGACATGCTCGATCACCGGCTGAGCGTCGATGCGGACGTGTTCCACACCCACTCGGACAACGGTTATTTCTTCGTTTTCCTCGCTGCGAACTCCACCCAAAACCTCGGGAATCTGAATGCAACCTACAAGGGGGCCGAGATCCAGATCACGGCCTACCCGACGGACAAACTGCAGATCTACGCCGGCTACGGGTATACGGACAGCCGGATCACGAAGATGGCCGATCCCGCGGTCCTCGGGAACCAGGCGCCGCTCGTCTCGCGTGACACCGTGAATGCGGGCGCAATGTACGTGCAGCCCCTGCCGGCCGGGCTCAAGGGAACCGCGCGCCTGGACTTTCAGAACATCGGCCGCACCTGGTGGGACCCGCAGAACTCGACCTCGCGCGATCCGATTTCGCTGGTCAACCTCAACCTCAGCCTGCAGGGCGGTCCGTGGACGGTCACCGCCTGGTCGAAGAACCTCACCAATAAGATTTACAATGCGGAATTCTCTCCAGGAGGGTTCCTCTGGCGGGCCCTGCCGCGGCGCTACGGGCTCGATTTCGAGTATCGCTTCTGACTGGAGTTACCATGGCTACCCTCGCAAAGCTGCCTTCCCGCCTGCATCACAACGCCTATGTCACGCATGACCTCGAGGCCACGCGCAAGTTCTACGAGGAGGTGATCGGCCTGCCGCTGATGGCGACCTGGTGTGAGATCGATGAGCTCTTCGGCGCCGAGCGGGTCTACTGTCATCTCTTCTTCGGCATCGGCGACGGCGGGGCGCTCGCATTCTTCAAGTTCGCGAAACCGGAAGACGACAAGCAGTTTGGCCCGGAGATGCCTTTCACGCCGTTTCATCACATCGCGCTGAACGTCGACGGCGACACGCAGGCGGAGATCGAGAAGCGGTTGGCCGAAGCCGGCTACGTGCCGCCGCAGACTTTCGTGCTGGAGCACGGGTACTGCCGGTCGGTCTACGTGACCGATCCCAACGGGCTCATCCTGGAGTTCACCCACGATCATCCGCAGGCGGATGAGATCGCGCGGACACGGCGCGCCAGCGCGCACGCCGATCTCGCGCGCTGGCTGGCCGGCGATCACACCTCGAACAATACCTACCGGCCCGCGTAACGCTCCGGGGACCGCATGCAGCGCAGCACCGATCGCATCTTGACGACTCACGTCGGGAGCTTGCCGCGCACCCAGGCGGTGACGGACGTGCTGTTTGCTAGGGCCGCCGGTCGTCCGGACGAGCCGGGGGCGGATGACACCATAGCAAACGCTGTAAAGGAGGTCGTGAAGCGCCAGGTGGATGTCGGCATCGACATCGTGAGCGACGGCGAGATGAGCAAGATCAGCTACGCCACTTACGTGTCGGAGCGGTTGGCGGGTTTCGATGGCGACACGCCCCGCGAGCCGGGGCAGGATCTGGTCGAGTTCCCGGGGCTACTGAAGAAGCTCGCCGAAAGAGGCGCGACGGCCAAGTACCGCAGGCCGCGCTGCGTGGGGCCCGTGCGGGTGAAGGACACGCGGCCGCTGGCAACCGATCTCGAGAACCTGAAGTCGGCGAAGGCGGCTGCTCCGGCGCAAGAGGCGTTCATGAACGCAGCCTCTCCTGGCGTCGTCGCCTTGTTTCAACCCAACGATTTCTATTCCACGGCGGATGAGTACCTCGAGGCGCTCGCCGAAGCGCTGCGCACGGAGTACGAGGCGATCGTCGCCGCCGGCATCCTGCTGCAGATCGATGCGCCCGATCTCGGCATGGGCCGGCACACGATGTACCGTGACCGCACGGAGGAGGAGTTTACGGTCCTCGCGGCGAAGCACATCGAGGTGCTCAATCATGCGTTGCGGAACGTGCCGGCTGATCGCGTGCGCATGCACGTCTGCTGGGGAAATTACGAAGGACCCCATCATTACGACATTCCGCTCGCGCGGCTGCTGCCCGTCGTGCTGCGCGCCAAGCCGCAGGCGCTGCTCTTCGAAGCCGCGAATCCCCGGCATGCTCACGAGTGGGCAGTATTCGCGGACGTGAAGCTTCCCGAGGAGAAGGTGCTGATCCCGGGTGTCATCAGCTCGACCACCAACTACGTGGAGCATCCGCTGCTCGTCGCGGAGCGGCTCGAGCGGCTGGCAGAGCTCGTCGGCCGGGAGCGCGTGATCGGCGGCAGCGACTGCGGCTATGGAACTTTCGCCGGCTTCGGGCCCGTGGAGCCGGACATCGCCTACATGAAGCTCGCTGCCCTGGTCGAGGGAGCGAGGATCGCGAGCGGGCGACTCTGGCGCTCGCGAGCCGGCTCGCGTTGATTTTCGGATCCGGGCGCTTACCATGCGGGATCTGCATGGCAACACGCGCCGCCGCGGCGACGCGTCCGCACGGAGACACTTTTGAAGTATCGTAAGTTCGGCCGGACCGGATGGGACGTATCGGAGATCTCCTTCGGCGCCTGGGCAGTGGGCGGGGAGTGGGGAGCCGTCGACGACGAGCAATCGATCGCCGCCATGAAGAAGGCGCTCGACCTTGGGGTCAATTTCTTCGATACGGCGGATGTCTATGGTGACGGCCGCTCCGAGCGGCTCATGCGAAGATTGCGCCAGGAAACGAACACGGCTTTCCACGTTGCGACCAAGGCCGGACGGCGCCTCAGTCCCCACGTCGCCGCGGGCTACGACAAGAAAAATCTCACGGCCTTCGTCGAGCGATCGCTGCAGAACATTGGGGTCGATTCCCTCGAGCTCGTACAACTGCACTGTCCGCCGACGGATACCTATTACCGGCCGGAAACCTTCGCCGCCTTGGACGATCTGGTGAAAGCCGGAAAAGTCCAGCACTACGGCGTCAGCGTGGAGAGGGTCGAGGAGGGGCTCAAGGCGATGGAGTTCCCCAACGTGGAATCCATCCAGATCATCTTCAACATGTTTCGTCAGCGGCCGGCGGAGCGTTTCCTTGCCGAGGCGCAGCGCCGCGGTGTCGCGACGATCATCCGTGTGCCGTTGGCTTCCTCCATGCTGACCGGAAAGCTGACCGCGGCTTCGCAGTTCGCGGCCGACGATCATCGCAATTACAACCGTCATGGGGAGGCCTTCGATGTGGGCGAGACCTTCTCCGGCGTTCCTTACGACATCGGCCTGCAAGCCGTCGCGGAGCTGAAGTCCCTGGTGCCCGGCGGCGCCACTTTGGCCCAGCTCGCCCTGCGCTGGATTCTGATGTTCGATGGAGTCGCGACCATCATCCCGGGGGCGAAGAACGTGGGGCAGGTGGCGGACAATTGCGGTGCCAGCGCGCTGTCTTCCCTCACCGAGCAGCAGATGAGCGCCGTGCGCGCCATCTACGATCGCTATTTACGGGCGAGCGTCCACCAGCGCTGGTGAACCCGGCGTTTCGCGGCCGCTACTTACCCAAAGGATGCAGGGTCGGTGAGAGGCCGGTTGAAGTGATGCCGATAAGTGCTTCTGAATACAAGGGTAGTGGTGCCGCTGCGGGCGTGCCTGGCCTGCTGGGTGTCCTTGCGCTGGTGGGTATTCTCGCCGGCTGCGCGACACCGCAGGTTGCTCCGCCTGCGCCAGCCAGTGAGCCCGCCAAGCGCGTGCTCCCGTCCCCGCTGCCTGGACGTCCGTTCGACGTCATTCCCGCCGAATCGCGTCTCACCATCCTCGTGTATCGGGCCGGTGCCCTGGCCATGCTGGGTCACGATCACGTCGTCTCGTGTCGCTGCCTCAGCGGGAAGGTTTACCTGCCGGGCGATCCCTTGCGCGCCGGGTTCGATCTGCGCGTGTCCGTCAAGGGCTTCACAGTGGATGATCCGGCCGCGCGCGCAGCCGAGCACAGCAAGGAATTCCCTCCCGACGTTCCACCGGGAGCGCAGGAGGCAACGCGCCACAACATGCTGAGCACGGCGCTGTTGGACGCCGCGACATATCCCGACATCACGCTCCGAGCCCAAGGCCTGCGCCCCTCCTCTGACGGGAAGCGTGGCGACGTCGATGCGGAAGTGCTGGTCGGGGTGGCCGGCCAGTCACGCTCGATCACAGTGCCGATACATTACGATGTCCGGGCGGACCAGATCGTGGTCACCGGTGAGTTTCCCCTGAAGCAGACGGACCTGGGCCTCACGCCGTTCAGCGCGGCGGGGGGAGCCCTCAAGGTGAGAGATGACATGGACGTTAGACTCAGCCTGATCGCGAGACGGGCTCCTGGTGTATCGCGACGCTGAGGACTGGGGTTTTACAATCCGTGCAGGTATCTTCGCGGGATGACTGCAACCCGCCGGCACTTTCTCCTTCTGGCCGGCGCGGCCGCTCTGCGGCCGCGTCGCGTTCCCGCCCGCAGCAGCGGAGCGTCTGCGGACGACTTCACGATCGTCAATGCTCTCGGCGGTCTCGACGATCCCAACCACCCTGACGCCGGGCGCGCGGTCATCACTCCCAGGATGCTGGCCGACGCCCACGCCTCCGGGGAGGCCGCGGTGAATGTCACGCTGGGCTATGTGTCCGGGCCGCAGAAAGATCCCTACCAATTCTCGCTGGCCGATGTGGCCCATTGGGACGGATTGATCCGCAGTCATTCCTCCGATCTCTTGAAGGTGCTGAGCGCGAGTGATATCGCCCGAGCGAAGCGCGAGCACCGGATCGGGTTGATATTCGGGTTCCAGAACGCCGCCATGATGGGAAATGATGCCAGCCGCGTCGATGTTTTCGCGGCCAAGGGAGTGAAGGTCATCCAGCTCACCTACAACCCCGCCAATCAGCTGGGCGGCGGATGCATGGCGGCGGAGACCCTGGGGCTGACCGCTTTCGGACGCGAGGTCGTCGAGCGGCTGAATTCACGGCGAGTCATGGTGGACCTCTCCCATTCGGGCCGGCAGACCTGTCTCGATGCAGCGCGCTTCTCCAAGCAGCCGATCTCGATCAATCACACGGGATGCCGCGCCCTCGTGGACTTGCCGCGCAACAAGACCGATGAGGAGCTGCGGCTGGTGGCCGATCGGGGTGGCTTCGTCGGAATGTATTTCATGCCCTTCCTCGACCGGTCCGGCCATGCCACGGCGGCCGATGTGGTTGCGCATATCGAGCACGCGCTGCAGATCTGCGGCGAGGATCACGTGGGCATTGGGACGGATGGCGGAACGACTCCGATCGACGACCTCCAATCGTACGCCGCCGACCTGCGCAAGGAGCACGAGCGCCGCGTGGCTCAGGGTGTGGCCGCGCCCGGGGAGCGCGTGGACACGCATCCCTTCGTCGACGACTTGCGGGGTCCCGGCCAGTTCCGCAAGCTCGCGCGTCTCCTGGCCGCTCGCGGTCACAGCGAGACGCGCATTGCCAAGATCCTGGGCGGGAATTTCATCCGCTACGCGCGCGAAGTCTGGGGAGCGTAGAATCGAGGCGATGGCAGGCCCGACGCTTCGAGTCCTCGTTCTCGATGACAACCCGCACGACCGACAGCTCACGCTGCGAGAGCTCCGCAAGGAGTTTCCGGACGTAGAGGCGATCGAGCCGCTGGATGACGATCAGTTTCGTGGCGCGTTGCGGGATGCGATGTTCGATATCGTCGTCACCGACTTCAATCTCAAATGGTCGAATGGCGTGGACATCGTTCGCGCGGTCAAGGAGGTGCGCCCGCACTGTCCGGTGATCATGTTCACCGCGACCGGCACGCAGGAGGTCGCGGTCGAAGCCATGAAGGCCGGCCTCGACGACTATGTCATCAAGAGCCCGAAGCACTATCTGCGCCTCGCGGTGGCCGTGCGGTCCTGTCTCGATCGCGCCGAAATCCGGCTCCGGGCGCTGCGCTCGGAAACCAGGCTGCACACGCTTCTCGAGCGGTTGAACGTCGGCGTCCTTCGCCTGACGGTGGAAGGAGATGTCGTCGATGCCAACCGTGCCTGCAAGGCGCTGTTGGATCGCTTCAATGGACACAGCGAAGCCGCGCGCAACGCGCTTCTGGCGGCCATCCGCCGCGAGCTGCCGCGGCTGACGAATCGCAACGAGCCGGCAGAGCGCGAAGTCGAGCTCGAGACCCACGACGGGGATTCGGTTTGCGTCTACCTTTCCTTGCTTCGCGTGCGCGTCAACGGTCACGATGCGATCGATGTGCTCGTGGAGGATGTGACCAAGATGCGCCGCTCGACGGCGCGAAACGAGGAGCTCGAGCAGGCGAATCGGGCGCTGGAGGCGTTTGCCTACACCGTCACACACGACCTCAGGGCGCCTCTGCGGAATCTGCAAGGCTACGTTCGGGCACTCGTCGAGGACTGCGCGCCGGGACTCGGCGAGTCCTGCCGCGGCTACGTCGGCTCCATCGAGCAGATCGCCGTCAAGATGGATGGCATGATCGCGGACGTCCTCGAGTTCAGCAGGCTGGCGAGAACCGATCTGCCGACGCGCAAGCTCGACGTGGAGGCCGCGGTTGAAGAAGCTCTGGCGCTCCTGAACAGCACGATCGAGGCAAAGGCAGCCAAGCTCGAGCTGGACGTCGGGACCGATGCCGCGGTGATGGCCCACCAGCAGACTCTCGTCCAGGTCCTCACCAATCTCCTCTCCAATGCGCTCAAGTTCGTCCCCGAAGGGACGCGACCCGAGGTGCGGATCCGAACGGAGCGGCGCAACTCCACCCGCGTGCGCCTGTGGGTCGAAGACAATGGCATCGGCATCGACCCGGGGCAGCAGGCCAGGATCTTCGAGGTGTTCCAGCGCCTGCACGGCGAGGAGAAATATCCCGGGACCGGCATAGGACTTGCGCTCGTGAAGAAGGGTGTGGAGCGCATGGGCGGGCAGGTCGGAGTCGATTCCGCGCCGGGCGAGGGAAGCCGGTTCTGGATCGAGCTTCGGGCAGCCGGGTAGCCGCAAGTCGGTACGTCGGCTAGACTGCCGCGTCAATCAGCGGGTCGTCATTAGAACGGATCCGCGTCCGGGGGCCTTGAACAGTCGCGCTGTCTCGAAGCGGGCGAGCGATCGCTCGAGGGGCTCGTTGTTTGTCTCAAGCATTCCCCGGCGCACGAAAGCACGTGTTGAGGCCGCTGCGGTTACTCCTCATCGACGACAACCCGCATGACCGGGAGTTGGTCACTCGCGCTCTGAGTCAGCACTTCGGTCCGCTGACGGTGCTGCCTGCGCGGGACTCGCAGGAGTTGGAGCAATCGCTCGCCGATGGTGAGTTCGAAGCCGCAGTCATCGACTACGAGCTGCGGTGGACCACCGGTATCGAGGCGCTGCGCAGGATCAAGAGCTCGCGGCCGGAATGCCCTGTTCTGATGTTCACGGCTTCCGGCAGCACGGAGGTCGCCGTCGAGGCGATGAAGGAAGGTCTCGACGACTATGTCACCAAGACTCCGAAGCACTATGCGCGGTTGCCCTTCGCGCTCGAGGCGTGTCTCGACCGGCGCGCGGCCGAACGCGCCTGGGCCCAGTTGGCTGCGGTCGTGGAGTCCTCCGACGATGCCATCATCGGCATGGCGCCCGATGGCCGCGTCACCTCGTGGAACGATGCGGCGGCCCGCCTGCTCGGCCATTCGGGGGCTGAGATCCTGGGGCGCTCGATCGCAATAGTCATTCCGCCGGAGCTGCGGGACGCGGAGTCCGCTACGCTCGCGCGCATCGCGCGCGGCGAGCACGTGAATCATTACGAGACTGTCCGAGTGGCAAAGGATGGGCGCGCCATCCCGGTGTCCGTGCGACTCTCGCCGATCCTGGACCGCGCCGGCGGAGTCATCGGCATCTCCAAGATCGCCCGCGACATCACCGAGC